>Ga0209706_10000787_pt1 | contig 18104 bp, 14 predicted proteins | sample PPLLaktember2015_6_FD_187263 | JGI IMG/M metagenome (GOLD analysis project Ga0209706, IMG submission 187263) | Freshwater sediment microbial communities from Prairie Pothole Lake near Jamestown, North Dakota, USA - PPLs Lake P8 Core (1) Depth... | ecosystem: Environmental > Aquatic > Freshwater...
CTTACTCGATGATCTCCAGAACCGATCTCTTGTTGATCTTCGTGGATGCTGCGCTGAGAATCGTTCTCATGGCCCGGGCAGTCCTGCCCTGCTTGCCGATCACTTTTCCCAGATCTTCCTTGGCCACTTTCAGTTCGAGCACAGAGGTTTGCTCCCCTTCGATCTCTGTTACGACCACCTCTTCCGGCTTGTCAACCAATGCTTTGGCGATGTACGTGATCAGCTCCTTCATCTCCATACCCCCCTCCTTCCAGAGTGCAACAAGGCCGTTAGGTGTGATATGTCAGTTTTTGGAACTCTTAAGCAACCCTTCCTTCTTCAAAATAGATCTCGCGGATTCTGAAAGCGTAGCTCCTCTCTCCAGCCAGTGGTTCACCTTTTCTTTGTGAAGTTTGATGAGAGCCGGGTTCTTGGTCGGGTCATAGGACCCGAGGATTTCCAGGAACTTTCCATCCCGTGGCGATTCCGAGTTCGCTGCAACCAAACGATAGAACGGTTTCTTTCTCGCCCCCAACCTGGTCAGTCTAATCCTTACAGCCATTCCTTTTACCACCCCCTTTTCTTGTCAAAGCCCGGAGTTCAGTGAAAGATGGACGGTACGCCTTGCAACCCTTTGCGGGTCAGGTTTTCCATCATTTTCTTTGTCTGCGCAAAGTTCTTCAAGAGCCGATTCACATCCTGTATGGTTGTTCCACTCCCAAGGGCTATTCGCCTTCTTCGACTGCCGTTAATGACCTTGTAATCCTCCCTTTCCTCCTTGGTCATAGAATTGATGATGGCTTCGACTCTGACCAGCTCCTTTTCGTCGGGCTTCATGTTCTTGAGCTGTTTGAGCTGTCCCAGGCCGGGGATCATGCTCATGATCTGCTCCAGAGAACCGAGCTTTTTCAGCTGCCTGAGCTGACCCAAGAAATCCTCAAGGTCGAACTCCCGTTTTTTCAGCTTCTTTGCAAGCTTCAGAGCCTCTTTTTCGTCGAACTCCTCCTGGGCTTTCTCAATGAGGGAAAGCATGTCCCCCATGCCAAGGATCCGGGAGGCCAGCCGGTCCGGGAAAAAGGGCTCCAGCGCGTCGAGCTTCTCTCCCACCCCTATAAATTTGATGGGCTTGTCTGTAACCGCTTTGACCGAAAGCGCGGCCCCCCCTCTTGCATCGCCCTCCATCTTGGTCAGGATGACCCCTGAAATATCCAGCAGGTCGTTAAAATGCTTGGCCACGTTCACCGCGTCCTGACCGGTCATGGCATCGGCCACCAGAAGGATTTCCGTGGGGCTGACCCTCTGCTTTATCCTCACCAGCTCCGCCATGAGCTCGTCGTCAATGTGGAGGCGGCCAGCGGTGTCTATGATCAGAATGTCCGCGCCCACTGTGCCGGCCAGGGCTAGGGCTTCCTGGCACGTATCTTCAGGCTTCCGGTTCTTGTCCGTATCGTGGACAGGGATTCCCACTTGGCTCCCCAGCTTTTTTAGCTGCTCGATAGCCGCAGGCCGGTAAATGTCGGCCGGGACCAGATAGGGGTTCCTGCCCTTTTTCCTGAGGTGAAGCGCCAGCTTGCCCGCGGTTGTCGTTTTCCCCGACCCTTGAAGACCCACGAGCATCACAGCGAAGGGAGTCCGGCCTGTGAGGTTGAGTTCCTGCCTGGTGCCTCCCATGAGCCGGACCAGCTCTTCGTAGACGATTTTGATGACCTGTTGCCCGGGGGTGAGGCTGTCCAGAACCTCTTGACCCATGGCACTCTGGCGGATGTCTTCTACAAACTTCTTGACCACCTTGTAATGGACATCCGCTTCGAGCAAGGCCATCCGGACTTCTTTGAGAGCCTCCTGGATGTTTTCTTCTGTGAGCCTTCCCTGTCCTCTCAGCTTCTTGAAGGTTCTGCTCAGCTTCTCCGATAGACTCTCAAACATGAAAAAAGGCCTGCCGTCATCAATTGCAAACGGTCAAAATAATCGTTCCTACCACGCTATGTCAAGAAAAATGAGGCTCGCCCTGCACCCAGGGAGAGAATAGTCAGATTTTGTGAGATTCTAACACAAGTTGACGACCATTTCTAAAGACTTTTTTAGAGCCTTTCCATCGATTTTGAGGTTGCCCTGGCTTAGCATCTTTTCTACTATGACCGCCACCGGAAAGAACCTTTCCATAAGAAAACCAGGTGAACCGATGTCAACTCTTCTGAACCCAGTTCCCGTGAAAGACGTCGCGGTGATTCAGCCCAGAAAAGGGAATAACGATCCGGCTCTGGGGCCTGACGTGCTCATGGTCGCCATCTCCCAGGATCTGGCGCGGCTCTCTCAAATCAAGTCCATGGGTGGCTTTGACCAGGGATTCTTCCAGATCTTCCAAATGAAAGACCAGACGGGCGCCGGCCTCAGCCTGGCCGGTCCATTTCTGGGCGCACCCCAGGCCGTGATGGTTATGGAGAAGACCATTGCCCTTGGCGCAAAGCGAATCTGTGTGTTCGGTTGGTGCGGCTCGCTTCAGCCGGATCTAAGGATCGGAGATTTCGTGATTCCTCTCAACGCCATTGCGGAGGAAGGGACCTCCAAGCATTACCCTGTCAGGAAAAGGAATCCGGGCACAGACCCAGGACTCAACCAAGTTCTGGAACAAGCCCTTGAGCAGGAGGGGCTTTCTTTTCGGAAAGGAACCGTGTGGACGACCGACGCGCCTTATCGGGAGACCGCTTCGAAGGTCAAGACATACAGGGCAAAGGGAGTCCTGGCTGTCGAAATGGAGATGTCCGCACTCATCACCCTTGCGGTCTACCGTTCCGTGATGATTTCAGGCCTTCTGGTCGTTTCCGACGAGCTTTTCGATCTCAAGTGGCACAGGGGATTTTCTAGCCCTGTTTTCAAAAAGCGATGCCTGCAGGCAGGGAATCTTCTCTTGAAATTGTTCGAGGATGAGGACTCTCAGCGTGGTTTCCTAACAAAAATAAACAGTCGTGAGACAAGAACATGATGATCTCTGAAATCTTCAATGAACAGGATCTCCTGATCTTTGACCAAGAAATACGGGCATTCCTTGAAGAACCTGCGGAGCTGCAATATGTGGTGGAATCCAGTATCCCAGGCGTCGAAGTGCTCCTGTCTTATGAAGAAGGCGCTCTCAAGTCCGCCACTGCCCAAAGAGGGCTTGTGACCACAAGCGTCAAGACCATCCTCACTCTCCCGCTGACCTTTGTCCCCTTGCGAAAGGAGAGTTCTGTGCCCGATTACCTCGAGGTCAGAGCCGACGTTTACATGGAAGACGCGGCGTTTGAACGTTTTAATCAAGAGAGGAGGGAGAAGAACCTTCCGGCTTTTTGCGATCCGAGGGAGGCTGTGGAAGATTCCCTATACCAGACAGATGCCAGGATTTCGGTGAAAAGACCCCTGAACTACTTCTGCTCGGGCAGCGCAAAAAGAGCTGGGCTTCCAGCGGTGACCCATTACGAACTCATGCTTGCCCTGCAGGAACTCGGGCTAAGAGTTAACCGGCCCCACCTCCAGGTGAAGAACGGAATCCATGAGCTGATCGACCACTGCCGGCGCCTTCAAGCCGAAAAGGGGGATTTCCCTTACTCGGTGCAAGGCGCTCTGATTCGGCTGAATTCCCTTGAGCTTCAGGCGAAGTTGGGCCAGTCTTGGGGTAATCAGAAGGGCAAGGTTCTCTTCAGGTTTTGAGGGAATGATGATGGAGAACACCAGAGTGAGGCTGATTATCGAAGGGAGAGTGCAGGGCGTGTGGTTCCGTGAAAGCACCCGCAGAGAAGCGGAGCGTTTGGGGGTTCGCGGATGGGTCAGGAACCGGCGCGAGGGCACCGTGGAAGTGCTCGCTGAAGGCCCAAAAGAAAACGTTAGAAAACTAGTTGACTGGTGTCATCATGGGCCTCCCTCTGCGCGGGTCATGCGCGTCAACGAGACTGCAGAGAGCTTTCAGGGCGAATACGGCTCCTTTGATGTTGTCTATTCGTACTGAAAATGGTAGGAAATTATCTTTCGGATTCTTGTGTTTTTAAACACTCCTACGTTGCGAGAAGGTCATAAGATGAATCAAAAGGCGCAAGGTGCAGGGCGCACGGAGCAGAGAAAAACCGATTTATGCTCTGCTCCGTGGACGACGGATACCCCCCTGTGTTGTGGGTTCCGGAGTTTCGCGTTGAAGTCTGTCCTGCTTCTTCTGCTTTGTCTTGCAATGTTCGTTGCTGGTGGGTGCGCGACGACCAAGAAACTTTACAGCAAAATGACTCCGGACTCCTCAGGGCTCAAGAAGCGCGTCCTTGTTCTCCCCTTCTGGGATCAGGTCGGGCTGGGAGAAGAAAAACTGGAGCAGCTGGCAACACAGTTCCTGTCTCTTCTCAACAAAGACGGCGTTTTTGTCATTGAAAGAGTCAGGAGACTTCCAGGCGTCGCGGATCGGGTGCGGACCCCTGAGTTCGGCATTGTGACCGATCCTGAGTACGCCACAAGAGCCGACGAGATGGGCATGAACGTCATGCTCACGGCCGTGTTCACGCCATTGGAAACCCAGAGAATAAAGACTGGCATCTGGCCCCTTCGGAAAATAAAAGACGAGACGGAAATCGCCATGTACGTGAACGCCTTTGACGTCATCAACGGCACTCTTCTGCTCACCCGTCTCGAAAGCGTTAAGATACGAACCGTTCCCGACATCATCGATGAGGATTGGGACGAGGAAGAGAACTCGGAACCCCAAAAAATAAAACCTGAAATCGATGAGAAAACCCTCGTCAAGTCGCTTACGGAGATCGTGGAAAACCAGGCCGCAGAGGTCAGCAGCGCCCTGAGAGAGAGGCCATGGCTCGGCAGGATTCTTTCTTCCGATGCTTCAGAAATCTTCATCAATGCCGGCAGCGATGTAGGTGTCAAGCTTGGAAGCGTATTCGAAGTGCTGGGAAAGGGCGAGACGATCCACTCCGCCAGCGGCCGATCCCTTGGTCTCCTCGGCTCGAAAATAGGTGAGATCAAAGTGACCGAAGTAATGAAGGACCGGGCCCTCGCCTCCATCCAGGAAGGGGGTTCCTTCAAGGCAGGGCAGGTCATTCGATTCAAGAAATAGCTGATGCGAATCCGGGAAAGCTCTTCTCCGGATTCGCATCAGCTTAGAAGTTCTCTTGCATGGGCAACGGCCCTTTGGGAAACCTTCTTGCCGCCAAGGAGCCTGGCGATCTCCTTGACCCTTTCCTCGTAGTCGAGCTGCGAAATCACCGTGCGGGTCCTGCCGTCGACCACTTGTTTTTCGACCATGAAGTGGGTCTCGCCTTTGCTCGCGATCTGCGGCAAATGGGTGATGCACAGGATTTGATGGTATCCGGCCAAGGAGCGGAGCTTGTCCCCTACCACCTCTGCCGTGAACCCCCCAATCCCTGAATCCACTTCGTCGAAAACAATAGTCTCCACAGACGACGATCGGGCAAGGATGCTTTTCATAGCCAGCATGATTCTCGAAAGCTCACCTCCCGACGCGATTTTGGACAGGGGCTTGAGGTCTTCGCCGACATTGGGAGAGAGCATAAACTCTACCCTGTCCAGGCCCTCTGCCTTGAGCCTTTTCATCAGCTCTTCCCGCCCCGCTTTCAGATATTCGTCGTGATTCTGAAATTGAACCTCAAACCGGGTGCCAGCCAGGGAAAGAAGGGCAAACTCCTCCTTAACAGCATCCTCAAACCGTCCGGCCCCCTTTCTTCGCTTCTTGGACAAATGGGTCGCCCTTGAGACCAGCGCCTCCTCCATTGCTTCGATTTGGTTTTCCAGTCGACCCAGTTCCTCTCTGCGCTGATCAAGATTTTCCATCTGCTCTGCCAGCCGGTCTTTGAGCAGGAGGATCTCCTCCAGGGAGGCCCCGTACTTTCTTTTTAATTTATGAATGAGCTGCAGTCTTTCTTCGACTTCTTCAAGGCGGCGGGGATCCATCACAATCCCTCTTTCAAGTTCTCTCAGCTCCCTTGCAGACTCCTCGATCTCCGCTTTTGCCGAAACCAGGGTGTTGACGATCGGCTTCAACCTCTCCTCAAGATCTGCGCCTCTTTCGAGCCTCCTCACGCTCTGGCTGAGGCTTGAAAGAACCGAGCTGTCTCTTTCATAAAGAGTTCCGTAGGCCTCTCGGACCTCTTCCATCAATTTCTCGGCATAGAGGAGTCTCTTTCTTTCAGCTTCCAGAGCTCCGTCTTCGCCCGGCCGGAGCGCCGCCTTTTCAACCTCTTCTCTCTGAAACCGCACCAGGTCCTGTCGATCTTCTTTCTCCTGGATCTCCTTATTCAGGGCGTCCCGCTTTTCTTTGAGTGCCTGGTGTTGGTTGAAGGCGTTTCGCAAATCCTCTCTTTCATCCATAAGACCGGAGAAATCGTCCAGGAGCACCAGGTGATTTTCGGGTTTGAGGAGAAGCTGGTGTTCGTGCTGACCGGAAATGCTGATCACCATTTGTCCAAGTCGAGCGAGCAGTTGCAGGGTCGCCATAGATCCGTTGATCACGATTCTGTTTCGGCCTTCCCTGGAGAGGTGCCGCTTGATCAGCAGCTCTCCTTGGAAGGGGATATCCATTTCCTCCAGCACCGAGCTCACCGGCGAAGGGAGAGGAACGTGAAAAAGGGCCTCGACTCTTGCTTCTTCCTCTCCGCTGCGGATGAGTTCAGCGAAGGCGCGGCCTCCAAGGATCAGGTTCACGGCATTGATGATAATCGACTTGCCGGCGCCGGTTTCTCCGGACAGAATGTTGAGGCCCGGTTTGAAGTGAATCTCTAGATGCCCGATGATGGCGAAGTTGGAGATGGTGAGTTGGACTAACATCGAGTCGCGTTACGTATTGGGTTCGAGGACCATCCTGCTTACTCAGGATGTTGTATGAAATCGCACGGCGATTTCATAGTTGTTCCCACGTCACTCTCAGCACTTCCTGGTAGGTGGTCTTTCCGTCCATAAGCTTCTTGATGGCATTTTCTCTCAAGGTGATCATGCCCTCTCTTCTAGCCTGGTCTCGGAGTGACTCCACATTGCATTCTGAAGTGATGTGTTTCCTGATGGACTCCGTCACCGGAAGAACCTCATAGATCCCGCTTCGGCCTATGTATCCTGTCCCCCTGCATCGCATGCATCCTTTTCCCCTCTGGAGTTGGACAATTCCTTGCTTTCCGAGGTCTAGTCCCATGGTGACCAGTTCTCCATGATCCATGTCAAACGACTCAGTGCAGTAAGGGCAAATCTTTCGGACGAGACGCTGAGCGAGGATGCCCACCAGGGTCGCCTGAATCAAGAAAGAGGGAACACCTAGGTCAAGAAGCCGCGTGATAGCGGAGGGGGCATCATTCGTGTGAAGGGTGGAAAGAACAAGATGCCCCGTCAGAGCGGCCTGAATCGCATTTTCAGCGGTTTCTACATCTCGCATTTCACCGATCATAATGATGTCCGGATCCTGCCTTAAGATATTTCTCAGGATCGACGCAAAGGTGATCCCGATGACTGGCTGAACTGCGATCTGGTTGAAATCCTCGTGGATCATTTCAATGGGATCTTCCACGGTCGTGATGTTAATGTCGGGGGTTGAAAGGTAACGAAGCGTCGAGTATAGGCTTGTAGATTTCCCACTTCCCGTAGGCCCGCAAACCAAAACAATCCCATGAGGCATGCCGATCATCTGCTGGTATCGGATGAGGTCCATAGACGTAAAGCCCAGGTTTTCCAGGTTCTGGAACAGCACGTCGGGGTCCATGATCCTCATGACCATCTTTTCACCAAAGGCGACAGGAACGGAAGAGACACGAATCTCGGATTCCACTCCCTGTTTTTCCATCTTGATCCGGCCATCCTGTGGCCTTCTCTTCTCGGCCATGTCAAGCCGAGCGATATTCTTGATTCTGCTCACCACAGCGGAGTGGACATTCTTGGGGATCTCATAAATTTGGTGCAGGGTACCGTCTATTCTGAACCGGACGACGCTTTTGTCCCTTTTCGGCTCGATGTGAACATCGCTTGCTCTCTGGTCAAAAGCGTAGCTGAAGAGGTGGTCTACCGCATTGACAATGTGCTGGTCATTGGACGGAAGTTCGTCGGAAGGCCGCAGCCGCACGTACTGCTCCAGGTTTCCCAGATCGACCATGGGAGTCCCGAATTGATGTTCCGCGGCCACGATGGAGCGTTTGAAGCCGAAGAACTCATTGATCAACTTGATGATGTCCGATTTGGAGGTGACCACGGTTTTCACTTTGTAGTGGCTGACCTGAGCGATGTCGTGGATAACTTCCGTGTTGAAGGGATCCGGGGTCGCAACCGTCAGACATCCCTCTTCTAGTTGAATGGGAAGAACGAGGTGCTTCCTGGCAAAGGTGTGAGGAATCGTGGTGGTCACCAGGTTAAGGTCCAGCTGCAATGGGTCGATCTTTTTATAAGGAACCTTCCATGCTTTGGCCAGGGCCTGGAAAATAGTTTCCTCGTCCAAGCTCTTCCCCGGATCATCGGCTCTTTCCATCTGAAGGGAATTAATCACATCGATGATCGTGACCGGATTGCTGATTCTCGCCTTAGAGGCTGCTGATGCCTGCCTCATCGCTCGGATCTGCTCCAGTTTGCTGGTGAGGCGGTCCTTCTTCGCCATAATCTCTTTTCTCTGACCATCGGAGATGAGGCCATACTTAAGAAGAGTCTTACAGACATTGTCCGGGGTAAGTTTTTCGGAACTGTTAGACATCCCTGGTTTTTCCAACCCTCCATGTGCAGATTCGGTGACCAAGGCGCTCGCTCTGCAATAAACCTAGAAGCGATAATTGCTGAATCAGCATGAGCCCGACTGAGGCACTCCCACCTCCTAGCGAACTGGCCCAGCAGACCAGCCTTTCCAGAGTCCAGCTTTTTGTTTGTTCTGGCTCATGTTGCCGCCTGTATTTTACCCTTTTATAGATGATAGTACGAGGCCGTGATTGGAGGCAATCAAAATATCGGTTTCACATGAGCCTTTCATCACTCTAATGGAGGAATTCGGTGTCGGCGCTGTGACCGACCTCATCCAGGATGGGCCACCGAATCAGAGTTGGCCGTCAACAGAAAACTGATTTTACAACGCCTTTATCTTGTTGGTGGCAGTTGTAACATCTATTTACAACTGTAAACTAATTTTATACTGAGCATTATATTTGATTCCATTCAAACCATCTTCCATAGAGGACACCGTTAATCAACCTTTAAAGGCATGGGTCGATTTATATTTTCTTTCCAACCAGTTATATGGGATTTCGTACTCTCTTCTCTTAACGCTATCGCCCAGTTACCGCACCCTTCTCCACTTGTGTCGTTGGCACTCTTTTTGCTGCACCAAGGATAAACCAGCAGAGGAACCGCGCAATGAAAAGAGAACTGGGCTTTACCCTGGTCGAATTGATGATCACGATTGTCATCTTCTCCATTTTGCTTGGGCTTGCGATTCCGGGCTTTTCAAGCTGGCTCCCAAAATACAGGTTGAGGGGCGCGGTCCGTGACATCTACTCCAATTTCCAATATGCAAAAATGGTCGCCGCTAAGGATCGAGCCGGCTGTGGAGTGCTTTTCGACGTCGCTAACGGGCTTTATCGAGTGGTCAGCTCCGGGCCAAACCGTGATTTCGAAAGCACTTTCAATACGGTAGGCGGAGATGACGTGGTTCTGAAAACAGTAAACTACTCCGAATACGGCAGTGGCATCGCTTACGGTCATGGGTCAGCAGGGACTCCCATCGCGTCTGGTTTTGACAACAATGTTACCTTTCCGAGCGATGGGGTCGTTTTTGATTCGAGGGGAATGATCCTTAGTCCCTCCGGGGCTGGTTCGACAGGAGGATACGTGTATGTTCAGAACAGCAAAAATAGTACCTATGCTGCCGGTGTTTGGAGCTCTGGCGTGATCGTGATGCGAAGATGGACAGGGTCGGATTGGCAGCAGTGAGAGAGGGTGTTTGAAATGGATAAAAGCAGAACACAGAACAAGTCTGGTTTACCTACCGGATCCGTGGCGGGTTTTACGATCATTGAGCTCTTGATCGCCATTGCGCTGGGCCTCGTCATCCTCGCCGGCCTCTTTAGGACCTTCAAAGTCCAGCATGATTCTTACGTGGTCCAGGATCAGGTTTCGGCCATGCAGCAGAATCTCCGAGCTGCCATGTACTTGATCACCCGTGATTTGCAGATGGCCGGTTACTACACAAATTTTGATAGGACTGCCAGACAGATGGACTGGAATGATCTGGATGGGGACAATAATCCGGATACCAATATGGAAACCGGAAGACCATTGATTTTTGCAGTCAACAACGCCTCCGGGGCCGATATCAAGACCGACACTGACGTGATTGTCATAGCCAAAGCGAGCACGGAGGAAGGCCGACTTCTGGCTACCGGTGAGAGTGCATCGGCCAGCAATATCAGTTTAAGTTCCTGGAATCTCGATAGTGAGGCAGGAGATGACCTTAATACGGCACAAAAGAAGTACGGCGTACTTGTCAAGAACGACCTGAGCTTTGCAGAGCTATTTTATCTCGACACCAGCGGCAACATTGACCCACCCTTGACTCAAAATTATACCACCAATGACCGGGTTCACAGGGCGGATATCATCATATACAAGGTTGATGACAGCACTCCCACCCGGCCATGCCTTGTCAGGAAAAACCTGGGTAGTAACAACGGGTACCAGGTTATTGCAGAACACATTGACAATCTCCAGTTCCGTTACTTGCTCCAAGATGGCACCTGGACGAATGCTCCCGTTGGGAACGACCAGAACAGAGTCAGGGCAGTCGAGATTCTGCTTGTCGCAAGAACCGCATTTCCTCAGAGGGGCTACCGAGATACGAGCAGTATTACATTCGGGGGCGCTACTATCCCCGCTCCGAATGATTCTTACAGAAGAAAGACGCTCAATTCGATTGTCAAAACAAGAAACATAGGACTTTAGAAATGAAAAGCATCCTCACATCCGAAAAGAAGAACACCGAACAGGGCTTCACTCTGATTGAAGCACTGGTCGCCATCGTCATTCTGACGGTCGGGCTTCTCGCTGTTGGAACCATGCAGATTTCCGCTATACGCGGGAATTTCATGAGCGGCAACACGAGCATCGCCCTTTCCCTTGCCAGCGAGAAGATGGAGGATCTCCTGAACAGGGATTTTAATCACGCCGATCTCGACGACATCGCTACAGGCAATAACGGCGTTCTTTCCTCCACCACGTCCGTGGACCATCAGGAAAACCTATCTGAGGAAGGGATGGTGGGTGCCAGTGGGTTTTATCGCAGGGTCTGGAACATTGCCGATCAGTCCTCACCTCCCACGAAGTCCGTTATGGTCATTGTGACGTGGGAGAACAACAGCCACCGCGTCTCCATCGCGTCTTTAAAAAGACCGTAGAGCCTTAGGAGGGGGGGTATGCACTCATTGATCATTCGACTCAAGAGCGAACAAGGAAACCTGACCATCATCGCTTTCATCCTTCTGGTTGTTCTGACTCTGATCGGTGTTTTCGCCACAAAAACTGCCCATATTGATTTGCAGACCGCTTATAACGAAATCCCTTACAAGCAGAATTTCTATGTGGCTGAAGGTGGGGTGAACCGAGAAGCGGCTATATTGGGAAGTGGAGATTCCACATATGCGGTGACCAATGTGAACCAACCCCAGACGCTGGCCACTGATGTCAGCCGAAGCTTGCCAGGAATGGGCAATCCGTATTTGGTTACCGTAAGGTACCTGGGCGCCTACGCGGCTCCGGCTGGATACTCGGCCATTCACTTCAGCCGGTACGACTTCGATGTGGATGCTCGGGCCGGAGGCACAGCGACATCAGGGCAGGTTCGTGTATTTTCGCGGCTGTACAAAATCGGTCCCAGGGCAGAATAGAGAAGGAGGTCGAAGCAATGAACACGACCATCAAGAAACTCTTGGCATTCAGTCTGATGACCTTGTTGCTTATTTCGTTTTCAGGAATCGCTTCTGCAAGAAAATCCACACCTGTCTGGCAAAAAGGCGAGGTGACCAAGGTAGTGTGGAAAGAAGGCAATGAGAAATACATTGAGGTGGACAGCGAAATATACATTTTCCTGCCAGACGACAGAGTGAGAATCACACGGCAGTACAAGGCTCCCAACGGACAATGGTATTCTGAGAGCCTCTCGTTGGACAAGGTCTACCTCGGAACCAAGGTCCTTATTAGAGTGATAGGCCTCGAGATTCATCAGTTGATTGTCGAAGAACCGTAAACATGGGGTTTTGAGCGCATGACATCACTCAAACCCTATATTCCGCAGAGAGTCTATGTAGAAGGAAGCGTTGCTGAAGGAGAAAACACCATGATTCCAAACACTAATCCAAGAAAGACAGACTCCTTTCGGAGATGGAGCAACCTCGTTGCCCTCCTCTGGATCGGTGTCTTCATTTCCTTTTTCTGCCTAGGCTCCATAGCTTATGCTGATACCTACAATGCTTCAATTGACGATAGGAGCATAAGTGAAGCCGATGGAAAAGTGACGTTCACAATATCCTTGGACAAAGCTGTCCTTGTTGGTGAATGGATTGAGATCAAGTACAAGACGGGAGATGACTCTGCCAAAGAGCCTGGTGATTACATCAAAATTGATCCAGAACAGATAATCAGATTCGATCCAGGCGACCAAATTAAGACCTTTGATGTCACTGTGAGCGATGACATAACTGTTGAGAACTCTGAACAATTCTACGCGCAAATTAGCGCGGGAGACAAATGCCCCACATGTAGCACTACTCTCTCCAAGGACAAGGGTTATGCCACCATCAACAGCGACGACCAGTACTCCGTCTCCATTGCCGCAGCTCCTGCAGTGGCTGAGGGGGGTGTAGCCACGTTGGTCGTCACGGTCAGCCCCACCGTCCAGACCGGCGATACGGTCACGGTTCAGTACTCCACAGCAGACACAGGAACGGCCAAGTCCACCGATGGAGACTTCACTTCAGTCACCAACCAGGTTCTGACCTTTGGCGCCGGCGTCTCTACCCAAAATGCCACGGTCAACACCACCAATGACACTGTGGTGGAAAACCAGGAAACCTTCCCTGTCGTGCTCAGCAATGCCACTTCCACCACCGGAAGCGCGGTGATCACGGGCGCTACGGCCACCGGCACCATCAACAATGATGACTCTTATAGTGTCTCCATTGCGAATGCCTCTGCCACAGAAGGGAGCGCAGTCAGTTTCACCATTACCCTGGGCGCTGCCCGGTCCATGCCTGTCGACTTGAACTGTGCCACCGTGGACGGTACGGCCACTATTGCGGACAACGACTATACGAATGCCTCCGGTCTCATCACCATTCCGGCCGGTCCGGCAGGACAAACTTACACCTTCAGCGTCCCGACCACCACGGACACCACCGCGGAGCCCAACGAGACATTCACGGTTACCCTGACCAGTGCGGACCCTAACGCTTCTATGCCTGGCGGTCCGGCCACCGGCACCATCGACAACAACGACTATCGCCTTACCGTAACCAAGATCGGTGCAGCTCCAGACGGACTCTGTAATATCATCGCAACTGTCGGCTCCGTGTCTGGCGCGGGTGGAGGTTCAGGATTGAACTTCTTCGCGGATTATGAAAGTGGCGACCTAGTGACCCTTACAGTGACCGACACCTATCCTACAGCCGGATCGGTCTTCAAGGGCTGGGGCGGAGCGAGCGCTGGCACCACCTATTCAACCGACGTGATCATGGATTCGAACAAGAATGTGACCGCCAACTTCAATGCCACCTACACGTTCAGCATCAACAAATCTGGGTCTGGCGCAGGTCGTGCGGCTGTGACAGCAGGCACAGGTGGGAATGGCACTCTTTTCCCAGGCGGCGAGGCCTTCGGCGCCTTTCTCTACGAACTGGGCGACTCGATATCTCTCAATGGAACCGACTACATGCCTACCGCCGATGCGACCGGATCGGAATTCCAGACATGGACCGTAGAGTCCGGTGTTCCCGGTGCCGGCTTCAGCTCCGGCAGTAAGAACACCTCGGTGATCATATCCGGAGACATTTCGATCACCGGAAACTTCATCGGCAAATACATGATTACTTCCATGGCCCGGACCGGAGGAAGCATCACGCCTCTTGGAGCCGTAATCAAGTACGATGGCGAGAGCCAGGCCTACACCGTTGCCGCCACCGTCAGCTTTGTGAATTCCGACGTGGTGGTCGACGGGTTCTCCCAGGGAGCACAGGCCTTATACACCTTTGACAGCCTGAGCAGCAATCATACCATCATTGCCGTGTTTCAATCAGGAAGCGAAGTTTTCGCAGGACTGGCTGCAGGGGACGAGCAAATCTACACAGCCGGCGTGCCTCCCATGGTGCTCATGGTTATGGGCAAAGATCACAAGCTTTTCTATGAAGCCTATAACGATGCCTCTGACCTCAACGGCGACGGAGCCCTGGATGTAGGGTACAACCCTGCCATTGATTACTACGGCTACTTTGACTCCTACATGGTGTACAAATATGACGGGACCAACAACCGATTCTATCCGGTCCGTGTCACCGCCAGCAAGAAGGTCGACCCTCTAGCCTTGGACGAATGGAGCGGAGATTTCCTGAACTATCTCACCATGTCCAGGATCGATGCGCTGAGAAAGGTCCTGTACGGAGGCTACCGCCATGTGGACACCGCGACCGAAACGGTCCTCATGAGGTCTTACATCCCTCAAGACGCCCATGCCTGGGGCAAGGAATACGAAAGCATTGCCAGGGACGGCTATGACATCACGGAATATACACCGCTGGACCTTCCCATTACGAGCACAAGGCATCTTTTTGCAAACGTCACCCTGGAAGATGGGACCACCGACTTGCCGAATCTCAATAAGCCTCTGTTGCGGGTGCTTAACGACAGCTACTATAGAATCTGGGAATGGGTGAGTATTGAAAGGCCTGTGGCGGGAGACCAATGCGACGACGGCTCAAGGGCGAATTGCGGCAGGGCCGCAACTGGTGGCGGCGCTCATCCGGGTCACCCGGACAATGCCGGGGAATTCCAGGAGCTGGTGGATATATACGCAGTGCCTGCCAAGTTCATCGGCACCGGAGCCGTGGCCCAGATCAATGGAAGCGGCAATCCCTGGGGCGCGGACGACAACTACCTGAGCATTTTCACCGGCCAAATCAACGTGACCACCGCAGGAAACTACCGGGTTGCAGTGGACGGCGATGACGCGGTTGAAGTCACCATTGATGGCGTCGTGAGGGTAGGTTACTATGGTCCTCATGGTAAATGCAATTGTACAACCCACGCCAGCGCCTCTTTTTGGCTAAGCGCTGGAAACCATTCCGTGGAATTCCGCCACGAAGAAGCTGGGGGCGGTGACAACTATTATCTGTATTGGAACGGCCCTGATTCCGGCGGCGCATGGCAGATCGTCCCTGCGGCCAAGTATGTGGGTTTGACCATGACGACTTACCGCCTGGTCACTGATGCAACCCCAGGTTCTTCGATAGCGAATTACGACGTGAAGGTCCTTGTGGGAACATCTTCGCTGCCTGAGAGCAACTGCAAGCGGTATCCCAACGGAACCTACAAGCCCACGGGCATTCTCCAGAAGTTTGGGGAACCCGGCAAACTCAATTTCGGCCTCATGACCGGCACCTACGCGAAAAATACATCCGGCGGTGTTTTGCGAAAGGCAGTGGGCACTTTCACCGATGAAGTCGTCGCGAACACAGGTCAGTTCAAACACAAGACCGATCCCAATTTCAAGGGTATCGTGTACACCATCGATCAGTTCCGCATCCTGAATTTTACTTACAGTGACTATACCCATCAGAATTGCGGATGGATCACGACCAGGCCCATTAATGAAGGCGAATGCGTGAACTGGGGCAACCCTATCGCTGAAATGATGTTTGAAGGAATGAGGTATTATGCCGGCGAGGGTTCGGCCACAGCCGCCTTCACCTACGGAACAGGCGCCACTTTGGGGGACAATGTCCTCGCTCTTCCCAAGGCCACCTGGGACGATCCCTTTGCAACGAATGGGGCCTGCGCCAAACCATTCATCCTGGCGATCACAGACATCAACCCGAGCTATGATTCCAACCAGTTGCCGGGCGTGGCTTCAGCGTTCAGCACCGGATTTTCTGGCTCCTTGTCCTCTCACGACGCAACGCCCGTTGCTGTGGATGTCGAGGATCTGGGTGAGGCCATCAGCACCGCGGAAGGCATTACCGGAAACCGTTACGTGGGGCAAGTCACTACAACCTATGACAACTCCTGCTCACCGAAGGACATGACCGCCAACGGTTTCGGAAGATCGCGCGGTCTCTGTCCGGAAGAACCAACCAAGCAAGGAAGCTTCTACTCGGCCAGCGCGGCCTATTTCGGCCGCACCCACGATGTTAGCGCTTCTACGGGAACACAGAATGTCCTGAGCTATATGGTGGGGCTTGCTTCGCCTCTTCCCAGAATCGAGATCCCCGTGGGAACCGGTGTCGTGACCATGGTTCCATTCGCAAAGTCCGTGGGCGGTTGTTATAGTGTCTCCCCTGCCCAGGGGAGTTTTCAGCCCACCAACACGATCGTGGACTTCTATGTGGAATCCCTGAGACCTGCAGCTGGCACCTTCCGGATCAATTACGAGGACGTCGAGCAGGGAGCCGACCATGACATGGACGCCATTGTAATCTACTTCTATCAGGTGCTCGATGCCGCTGGGAACCCGGTTATCAACCCCGCGGACGGCACCCAGGTTAAGATCCATCTTCTTTCCGAGTATGCCGCCGGATGTATCATCCAGCACATTGGCTACATTATCTCCGGCACTACGGCCGACGGGACCTACCTGGAGGTCAGGGACTCCGACACGGCTGCGGCTAACGACGTCGACTATTACCTGGACACGCCTCCGGGAGTGAACCCTCCGGCCACGACTGCCCAGTGGGATGACAATGTCGCCTTGCCCCTGGTTTCCGAGAGATTCTTCACGCCTGGGACGACTACGGCGGCCACGTTGCTGGAAACTCCTCTGTGGTATGCGGCCAAGTGGGGCGGTTTCGTGGAACAAAACGACAACGGCATTCCGGATCTGCAGAGCGAGTGGGATGCAGACAATGATGGAGTGCCGGACACCTACTTCTACGTGGTCAACCCGCTCAAACTCGAGCAGCAACTCACGCGGACCTTCTCCGACATTCTGAGCAGGGGCGTGTCCCACGTGGCGCCCGTGGTGTCGGTGGATGAGGCGAACCGAACCCAGAGCGGCGACAGGCTCTATATGGCCTTTTTCAAACCTCTAAGCGACAACTATTGGCAGGGCAATCTCAAGAAATACGGTTTGGACTACAGGCTGAGGGACGATTGCAGCAGAACTATACCGGAGTGGACTGTCGTGGATGGCTCTAACGAAGATAGCTCTCTGGCTGCTACAGCCGGTTACTGCGACGGCACCTTCAAGCCCGGCACCCGATCCTTTTGGTCCTCAGAACCTGACGGCGGAGTTGTTAACAAGGGCGGCGTCGGCGACAGGCTGAAGGCCAGGATGCCTGGATCGGACCCAAAAGTTCCCCAGGCGCCCTACTATGACTTCAGAAACATCTATACTTATAAGGGAGCTGTGGATGGCTCCATGGTTCGCTTCATCCATTCCAATATCGACAACGCGGACCTGGAAGTGACCGACAACCTGACCCGGTACCGTATCATCAACTTCATCTATGGCTACACCTATGATGCGGTATCGTCTGCGAATTCAAATCCTATGTCCAAGAGGGAATGGCTGCTTGGCGACATTATCCACTCCGAGCCCAGGCTCATTGATTATTTTGACGACAGCGGGACTTTGACCCACCGGTTTGTTGCCGTGGGTGTCAACGACGGGATGCTGCACGTGTTCACCGATTCCGACGTCACCATCGGCGGCAACACCTACCTGGGAGGGGATGAGGTTTTCGCATTCATTCCACAGGATCTCCTTGGCAGGCTGCAGGAGTTCGGCGACGTGCAAAGCCATCGGTACATGGTGGACGGCTCCCCGGCTCTCTATCGCTCCAGCACCAAGACCGACGGCATCAATTACGACAAAACACTCGTATTCGGGGAACGATCGGGCGGCAGGAGCTACTGGGCCCTTGATGTAT
>Ga0209706_10000788_pt1 | contig 18104 bp, 17 predicted proteins | sample PPLLaktember2015_6_FD_187263 | JGI IMG/M metagenome (GOLD analysis project Ga0209706, IMG submission 187263) | Freshwater sediment microbial communities from Prairie Pothole Lake near Jamestown, North Dakota, USA - PPLs Lake P8 Core (1) Depth... | ecosystem: Environmental > Aquatic > Freshwater...
TATTTTGCCCTCATCCCCGACAGCCTGGAGATCGAACGACTCACCCTCCATTCCGTTTTCGGCGATATCCGGCAGGGCCTCTACTTCCCCCGCCTGGCCATCCGCGGCTCCGCTTTTGAGACGACGCTCGAGATCTTCGACCAAGACGAAAAATGGGTCTATCTCCTGGCCGGAGAGATCGAAAGGGAAGACCGGCGTCTGGAGCTGCGCCTCCTGCCCCAGCAGAACAGCGGCCCGGCCGTGCTGCCGTTCGTCGAACGGCAGTGGGGGCTGAAGGTCGATTTCGACTTCCTGGCCGTGGGCCTCCACAGTCGGGGGCGCACGGACGGCGTGCTGCACCTTGACGGCTCGCTGGCGGTCAGCGGCCTGGTGCTGAACCATCCGAGCATCGCCGCCGAAGACGTCCAGCTGCAGAACGCCTCCGTCGATTACGCCTTGCGCATCGGCGCCGATTTTGTCGAGCTGGGCAAGGCCACAAAGGTTTCGTTCAACAGGCTTTCCTTCCATCCGTACTTCAAATACCGGACCGGGCCGGCCGGCCAGCTGACCCTGAGGCTCGATCATACCGAATTCAAGGCCGCCGATTTTTTCGGTTCACTGCCCGCCGGGCTGTTCACCGAACTTGACGGTCTGCAAACCAGCGGGGATCTCGCCTACCATTTGGATCTTTTCATCGACTTCAGCCGCCCCGAGGCGCTCCAGCTCGCCTCGGGCCTGGAAAAACGCGATTTCAAGATCAGTCGCTTCGGCCGCGTCGACTTCACGTCCGTCAACGCGCCGTTCCTCCATGTGGTCTTTGAAGACGGCCAGGAGCTGAGGCCGTTCATGGTCGGGCCCGAAAACCCCGATTTCCGCAGCCTTGAGGAGATCCCGCCTTTTCTGAAAAGCGCCGTCATGATCTCGGAAGACGGCGCCTTCTTCCGGCATCACGGCTTTTTACTCGAGCCGTTCAAGGATTCCATCGCCGCCAACCTGAGGGAAAAGCGCTTTGCGCGCGGTGCCAGCACGATCTCCATGCAGCTGGTCAAGAATCTCTACCTCAAGAGGCAGAAGACCATCGCCCGCAAGCTGGAGGAGATGATCATCACCTGGCTGATCGAGGAGAACCGGCTGGTCAGTAAGGAGCGCATGCTCGAGATCTACCTGAACATCATCGAATGGGGGCCGCAGGTGTACGGCGCCCAGGAAGCGGCGCGCTTTTATTTCGACAAGGATGTCGCCGACCTGACCCTGGCCGAGGCGATATTCATGGCCAGCATCATCCCGCAGCCCAAACGCTTCATGACGTCGTTCGACGAGACGCAGCGTCTGCGTCCGGGGCTGCAGGCCTATTACGCTGACGTGTCGTCCAAGATGCTGCAGCGGGGATGGATCGACCAGCAGGATTTCGACACGCTGGTCCCCGATGTGCGGCTGCGCGGCCCGGCCGGCCTGCTGCTCAAAGGCGATGAGATCCGGCCGGAAGAACCCGCCGGGGCCAGGGCCGACGGCCATCCGCGGCAAGAGGCTTGGGCGAAAGCGGATACCAATCCATCAAGGAGGAGAGAATGACAAAGTTGGGGTTTTTGCGTGGGGCGTTGCTGGGTCTGATGGCGGGACTTCTCGTCGCCCCCCGGTCCGGGAAGGAAACGCGCGAGAACATCAAGAGGCACTACGAGGAGATCTCCGACCGGATCTCGGAGGAACTGTCCCGCGTGAAGGATGTCACTCAGGAGACCTATACTCAGGTCGTCGGGGCCGTCGTTCACGGCTTTGTGGAGGCCAAGAAGATCACGGCCGACGAAGCCGCGCAGATCAAGGGCGAGCTGAAGAAGGGATTCGAGGATATCCGGGAGTCCCACAAGCGGGAACTGGAAGCCGGAACGTCATGACGACGCGAGGTCAACGGAGACGATGAGATCCGCTTTCCCGTCTTTCGCCTTCTGGTGCGCCCTCCTCCTTATCGCGTCCTGCGGGACTCCACCGCCCCCGCCGCCGGTCGAGTCGGCCCGGGGCGCCCTGATGGCGCGCATCGGCCCGGCCGGAACCATCGGGCCCACGTATTGCCAGCGCGACAGGATCTGCGGCTCCGACGTCCTCCCTGATTTTTACCGGGCCCGGGATTTCCGCCCGGCCTGGACCGATAACGGCCTGGTCCTTGCCGACGCCTCTTCTTTTCTTGACGCGTTGCGCCGCGTCGCCGAGGACGGGCTCGACCCGGAAAACTATCACCTGGCCGCGCTCGACTCCCTGCTTGCGGAGATCAATGCCGCCAAAGAGAAACACGCCATGCGCGTCCGGCCCGAGGCCCTGGCTGACCTGGAGATGCTCCTCACCGATGCCTTCCTTCTCTGCGCGTCGCACCTCGTCCACGGCCAGGTCAACCCGGAAACCCTCCAGTCGGAATGGTTCGTCAAAGGCCGCTATGAAGACCTGGCGGCCGTCCTGGAGAAGGGCCTGGCCGCGAACGATATTCCCGGAGCCCTTGACTCCCTGCGGCCGGGACACGCTGTTTATAAAGGGTTGAAAAAGGCCCTCCAGGACTTCAAAGCTCTCGCCAATGCGGGGGGCTGGCCGGAAGTGCCCCCGGGCCCCAAGCTCGTCAAGGGAGACCGGGACGCCAGGGTCGAGGCCGTCAGGAAGACGCTCGCGGCGACGGGAGACCTCATCGCCGAGGAGGGGGACGGCGACCCGGCCCTCTTCGAAGAAGGGCTGGAGCGATCGGTGCAGGCCTTTCAGCGCCGCCACGGCCTCGAGCCCGACGGCGCCGTCGGGGTCAAGACGGCGATCACCATGAACGTCCCCGCCGCCGAGCGTCTGGCGCAGCTCCGGGCCAACCTCGAGCGCTGGCGCTGGGTCACTCAGGACCTGGGGGACAGATACATCCTGGTCAACGTCGCCGGTTTCAATGTCGAAGTCGTCGAGGCGGGCCGCAACGTCCTGGTCATGCCGGCCATCGTGGGGAGGGCTTATCGCCAGACACCCGAATTCAGCGGGAGGATATCCTATATCGAGATCAATCCCATCTGGAACGTGCCGCCCAAGCTCGCCCGGGAGGACATCCTGCCCAAAGCCCAGAAAGACCCGGTCTATCTCGAGGAAAAGGGCTTCCGGGTTTTCGAGAGCTGGACGGAGGGCGCCCCGGAGATCGATCCCGCGGCCGTGGACTGGTCGCAAGTCGAAGCGGAGAGCCTAACCTACAGATTTCGCCAGGACCCCGGTCCCCATAACTCGCTGGGCCGGATCAAGTTCATGTTCCCGAACAAATTCGACGTCTACCTCCACGACACGCCGGAGCGCGGGCTTTTCAGCCGGGCCGCCCGGGATTTCAGCTCGGGCTGCATCCGGGTCGAAAAGCCCCTCGAACTCGCCGAATATCTCCTGAGGGATGATCCGGACTGGACGAGAGAGAGGATCCTGGCCGCGATCGACGCCCAGGAAACGCAGGTTGTCAGCCTCCGGGAGCCGCTGAACGTCCATCTCCTCTACTGGACGGCGTGGCTGGCCGAAGACGGGCGGGCCCAATTCCGGCAGGATATCTATCTCAGGGACGCGGCCCTCTACAGGGCCTTGGAAGAGCGGGCGTCGCCGCCGAGCAGGTAGGTCGGCTCGATTTGACGAGGGCGGATTCTGGGCGTACCATCGTTATGACGAAGGAGGGAGGTGCATTATGTTCAATCGGTTCGCTTTCAGATCGAGGATCCTGGCCGCGTGTGTCATCGGGGCGGTCCTGCTGCTGATCACGCCATTCCCCGAGTTCGCTCATGCGAGATCCACGGCGCCGGAGGCTAACGCATCCCTTGTCGGCTTTGTTTACGCCGAGGACATGAAGACGCCCGTCGTGAGCGCTGTCGTCAAGATCCGGGATCTCCGGACGGCGAGGGAGTATGTCAGTCCGCCGACGGATGCCAATGGGATGTACAAGATCACGGGCATCAATGAAGGCCGGTACGTCCTGGGCGTGACGACTCCCGCGGGGGACTTCAACTTCAACTACTTCATGAGCCTCAAGGGCAAGGAGATCGCGAAGCTGTCCGTGGCCCTTTCTCCCAAAGGCCAGACTTCGGGCCAAGATGAGGGTTCCAAGAAGTTTTTCAAGGCCAATTGGGCCGGGATCGTCGTCCTCGCGGGATTAGTCGGCGCGGTGCTCTACAACGTTTTTGAGGAGAACGGCGGGGCGAAATCGAGGGAGACTTCGCCGATCCGCTAGGGATGCCGGAGGACTATTCCCCAACCTGAATGGCGTGGGCACTGCTGTCCCAGCGCCAGATCAGCTTGATCCCTCCGCCGTGGATGATCCCCAGAACGAAGATCAGGACATAGACCTTCGGGTCTTCGACAAGCCCCAACCTCGCGGTCCCCGGGTAGACCAGGAAGATCTCGGCGCAGATCGTTCCCAAGCCATAAACGACGGATTCGATGAAATCAGGGCCTTTTGCCCGGCGCAGGGCAAACGGCCAAAGGCAAGTCAACAGAGATAGGATTATAGAGGCTTGAAGCCAGGGCCACCTGACGAAATACGACCTTCCATAAATAAGGTAGATCGACGCGGCGGTAAGGGCGACCAAGCCGAGGAATACGAGTACCGGCAATAGAGGGGATCTTCTCATCGTGCAGCCTCCGGCCGATAACCGAGCCGATACTATCTTACCCCGGCGGGCGGCGCAAGAGGGTCGGCGTGGCCGGCGTGTTCCATCGCGGCGGCCCGCTGTCCCGGCGAGAAGCGAAGATAGACGCTGATCGAGACGGGCCAACGGCCGTACTCGAAGCGCAGGGCTTGCGGCACCGCGCTGACGGTGATCTGGACGCCGAGGTGAAGGCCGATCGGGTCGAGAGGCGAGAGGTTCCGGGCCGTGCCCAGCGTCAGCGCGTTGATCCAGAAGGCCCGGTCCTCGAGCGGTTCGATGCCGAGATCGTGCCCGGTCTTTTGGACGACTTCAAAGCGGCTGTAAACGGCCTGACGTCCCCAATCGAGGCTCGACTCGAGAAGGAACGCGTGGGTGTTCCGGTCCTCGGAATCCCGGTTCCATCCCCAGACGAGCGACGAGGCCAGGTTCTTGCCGTTCCCCAGAGGCACGTTGTGGATGGCCGATGCGGTGGTCCGGCGGACATCGATGTCCGGGGCGACGGCTTCGGGCCCGCGCAGGAAGCCGTGCGAGACCTGGAGGGACCAGTTCGCGTCCGGGTTCCAGGAGATGCGGCCGCTCCACGAATCGAGGTGAGGACGGTCGAATCCGTAACGCTCTTCGTTCGGCTCCCGGCCGGTGAAGACGGATCCGTCGATCTTGACGTCACCGATCCGGGCGCCGGCGGTGACGACGCCGAAGGCGATATGGGTCGAGTCCTGCCAATGGTGCCCGAGCGGGGCGTCGGGATCGCTCGCCGCGGAGGCCCGGTGCAGGAATGCCGGAGGCCCGAGAGCGGGTTCGCCGGGATAGCCGAGGTAAAGAAAGGCCTCGACGTCCTTTCCGATCGTCCGGCTGTAGGACACGGCCAGCTCGCCGAAGAGGTCGTGGGGGTGCTGGCGGTCGACGAGCTCCGCCCCCTGCCACGTTTCGCCCGACTGGAAGAGGAGCGGATAGCCGGCTCCGCCTTCGACGAAGGGATCGAGGGAAACCATCGTCCTGAACATGAAGCGCCCGCTCGCGCCGACCGGCCTGCCGGCGCTGAACATGATCATGCTCGGCCCGTCGAGCTTCGAATCGCCCCTCACGCCCGCGTTGCCGACGTCCTGGCTCGTGAACCGGACGAACGCCGAGCCGTGGACCATGATCTGCCAGGCCCCGGGCGCCAGATGGAAGGCGGCGATCGGCGACGAGTCGGGGAGCCAGCTCGTGCCCGATCCTTCGCGGGTCATCGGGACGCCGCTCAGAAGGAAGCCGCCCATCGCAGGCTGGGGCTTTGCTTCGGCCATTCCGTGCATGTGCTGGGGCATCTGCTGGGCGAACGGACTCTCCGGGAAAGAAAGGACGCCCGCGACCAATGCCAGCGCTGAAGCGAACTTCTTCATCTGATCTGAACATCAGCAGTTTGCGTGCCATCTCGTACAGGAGAGGCCCACCTTCGAGATGATGCCCAAAAGGGCCTTCTTGGTCCTGTCAGGCAGGAATAATCCCCCCTAAGCCCCATTGGACGGCACGCAACCACCCTATCCGGCGTTGGCACAATTCTTGGACATTGCATGTCTCCGCAGAGATCGTTATTCTTGGGAGAGGCCGGATGGACCACGAGCATCAACACCAAGACCGCCAGGCACACCGGGGCCCTGCGGGCGCGGAGCACCAGGCGCCTCGGGCCCCTCACCAGGCCCACTCCGTTGCCGGCTTCCGAAAGAGATTCTGGGTCTCCCTGATCGTCACACTCCCCATCCTGGCTCTCTCCCCGATGATCCGGGAGTTCGTGGGGCTCGAGGGCGCCCTCGGCTTTCCGGGCGATGTCTATGTCCTTTTTGCCCTTTCTTCTTTTGTCTTCTTCTATGGCGGCTCTCCCTTCCTGAAGGGATTCTTATCAGAGCTCGAGGACAAGAAGCCGGGCATGATGACCCTGATCGCCTTGGCCATCACCTCGGCCTACGTCTACAGCAGCGCCGTGGTCTTCGGGCTCGCGGGCGAGGTCTTTTTCTGGGAGCTGGCGACACTCATCGACATCATGCTGCTCGGCCATTGGCTGGAGATGAGATCGGTGTTGGGGGCTTCGCGGGCCTTGGAAGAGCTGGCCCGGCTCATGCCCTCGGAAGCCCACCTTCTCCGGCCCGACGGGACGGCTGTGGACGTCCCTCTCGCGACGCTCAAAGCGGGGGACCGGGTCCTCATCAAGCCGGGCGAGAAGGTCCCCGCCGACGGAGACGTGATGGACGGAGAGACGTCCGTCAACGAATCGATGTTGACCGGGGAATCCCGGCCCGTGGTCAAGACGGCGGACGCCAAGGTCATCGGCGGTTCCATCAACGGCGAGGGCTCGCTCACGGTGGAGGTCAAAAGGACCGGGCGGGACTCCTATCTGTCCCAGGTGATCGAGCTCGTCCGGCAGGCCCAGGAGAGCAAGTCGAGGACCCAGGATCTGTCGAACCGGGCGGCGCTTTGGCTGACCCTGATCGCCATAGGCGCGGGCTCTCTGACCCTGTTCCTCTGGCTGACCCTTTCCGCCAAGGGTTTCGCTTTCGCTCTCGAGCGGATGGTCACCGTCATGGTCATCGCCTGTCCGCATGCTCTGGGATTGGCGGTGCCCCTGGTCGTGGCGATCTCGACCGCGATCTCCGCCCGCAACGGCCTGCTCATCAGGGATCGGGCCGCCTTCGAACGGGCCCGGAGCATCCAGGCCGTCATCTTCGACAAGACCGGGACCCTCACGGAAGGACGATTCGGGGTGACGGACATCTTGGCCTTCGAGGCCGGCCCGGGAGAGCGCGGCGTCCTGAAGTACGCGGCCGCCGTGGAGGCCCACTCCGAACACCCGATCGCCATAGGCATAACGTCCGCGGTGCCGGGGCCCCCCGACCCCGTCGCGGGATTCAGGGCCATACCGGGGAAGGGGGCTGAGGGTCGCGTCAAGGGTCATGACGTCAAGGTCGTCAGCCCGGGGTATCTGCGGGATACCGGGATCGCCCTCGAGGAGGCGAGGATCGAGCGGCTGTCGGCTCAAGGCAAGACCGTCGTCATTGTCCTCATCGACGGCCGGCCGGCGGGGGCGCTGGCTTTGGCCGACATCATCAGGCCGGAATCGAAAGAAGCTGTCACCCGGCTCAAGGCGATGGGCGTCAAGTGCATGATGCTGACCGGAGACAACCGCCTCGTGGCCAAGTGGGTGGCCGACGAGCTCGGGCTTGACGATCATTTTGCCGAGGTGCGGCCGCAGGAGAAAGCCCAGAAGGTCAAAGAGGTCCAGGCCCGCGGCCTGGTCGTCGCCATGGTCGGCGACGGCGTCAACGACGCTCCGGCCCTGGCCCAGGCCGATGTCGGGATCGCCATCGGCGCGGGCACGGACGTGGCGGTCGAGACGGCCGACATCGTCCTCGTCAAGAGCAACCCTCTCGACGCCGTGGCCCTGTTGAGCCTGGCCAAGGCCACGTACCGCAAGATGGTCCAGAACCTCGCTTGGGCGACCGGCTATAACGCCGTCGCGATTCCTCTCGCGGCGGGAGCGCTCTCCGGCACCGGGATCATCCTGAGTCCCGCGCTCGGCGCCGTCCTCATGTCGCTCAGCACCCTCATCGTGGCCGTCAATGCCCGCCTCTTGAAGATAGGAGAAGCCCGGCCGGACGGGCTATAATCGAGAGGGACCATGCGGAACGCCCTCCTCGTCGTCGTTTTCGTCGTCCTGACGATCCTCGCCGTTCCCGTCGTTCTCGTCAGCGCCCTATCCGGACGGGGGAACATCTTTCTCGGATACGGCACCTGGATGATGCGCGTCGGGCGGCGCATCCTGGGGATCGATCTTGCGGTCGAGGGCCTCGACCGGCTCGACCGGAAGACCCCCTATGTCTTTATGTCGAATCACCTGAGCTTCCTCGATGCGCCGCTTCTCGTGCAGGTCCTCGACCGGCCGGTCCGGTTCATCGTCAAGCGGTTCGTCTTCCGCATCCCCGTCCTGGGCTGGGGCATGAAGGCCGCCGGCTATGTGCCCCTCGACAAGGAAGGGATGGGCCAAGGCCGGAAGAGGATCGCCCGGGCGTCGCGGATGATCGCGGAGAAAGGGCACTCGTTCCTGATCTACCCGGAAGGGACCCGGAGCGCCGACGGGACGCTGCAGCGGTTCCGCCGGGGAGGGTTCTTTCTGGCCCTCGATTCCGGAGCGCCCATCGTCCCGGTATCGATCCGGGGGACCTACGAGCTGATGCCGCGGCGGACGTGGCGCGTCCGCCGGGGGCCGGTCCGGATCGTCTTCCACGAGCCCATCCCGGTCTCCGGCCGGACGCCGGAGGAGATCCCCGGGCTCATGGAGCGGGTGCGCTCGATCATCGCGGCCGACCTCGCCTAGGCCGGGTTGATACGGGGACATGTACCGGGTACGTGTCCCCCAGGCATGGATCAGCGCGTCAGCCGGGCGACCGTCTCCGTGACCAGGCGGTTGAATTCGCCGGGCCGCTCCAGCATGGGATAATGCCCCATGTGCTTCATGACGACGACGTCGAATTCCGGATGGATCTTCCTGTTGGCTTCGACGTCGGTCGGCCAGAGGTCGCCGTTGATGGCCCGGATCGGCGCGGTCAGGCGCGCGGCCGCCGCCCCGCTGTCATACCCGGCCAGCCCCAGGAACATGGCCTTGGCCGCCGCGGGCGGCGTCCCCATCATGCGCTTCTCGGCGTCCGCGACGATCGCCGGATCGGCGTCCTTGTGGAAGAGCATGCCGACCATGGCCTTCAGCGCGCCGGCGTAGTCCTTCTCGAAGTACTCGCCCCGCTGCCGGACCTCGTCGGGGGTGATCACTCCTTCGAGGAGATGGAACGTATCGACGCCGACGACGCCGAGGGTCCGTCCCGGGAGGAGGAGGCCCGTCTCGACGGCCACGGGGCCGCCGAGCGAATTGCCGAAGATGATGACCCGGTCGACCTTTTCGGCGTCGATGACGGCCTTGACGTCCGCGCCGAACTCCGGGAGGCCCCATTTCGTCCGGTTGGAGCCGGATTCGCCGTGGCCCGGGAGATCGACCGCGATCGTCCGATGCCGCGCCCCGAACTCCTTCAGCTGGCCGTCCCAGAAGCCGCGGTTGGCCAGTCCGCCGTGGATGAAGACCAGGGCCGGCTCGCCCTTGCCGGCGGCGGAGTAGACGATCTCGACGCCGTCCGCGGCCTTGACGGTCTTCCGCTCGATCACGACTTTCGTCGGGCTTATGGCTTCTCCTCCACAGGCGACCGTTGCGGCCCCGGCCGATACGAAGATCAGCAGAACCGTCATGCCCCGGAGCCATGTAGATCTATGCATCATTCTCCCCTCCCAATCAAGTGACATATTCAACGAACCAGGTCTTCCAAGCTCAGCGCACCGTGATGGTCAGCGTTCCGGCCCTCGCCGCGGCCCTCCCGGCGAGGACGATCCTGTACACGCGGTCGCCCCAGGACGCGCGGAGCCGCTCGTCCATGATCTCGATCGCCTCGATCCTGGGCGCGAGCGACCGGCCGTCGTAGGTCAGCGTGACCGGCTTCGCGGCCTTCCGCGGATCGGGGTGGACGAGAACGATGCGGCCCGCCCCGGCCGCCTCGGGCTTGCGCCAGCTCATCAAGCTCAGCTCGATCGGGCCGCCCGCCCCTTTCAGGGCGTAGCGGTCCTCGACGATGATCTGCTTGCCCCGCTCGAGGACGAGCCGGCGCTTCCAGGACTCGATCCGGGCCTCGGGCGGATAGGCCCCGGCGATGTCGAGCTCGAAAACGGCCCGCGCCGCGTCCGCCCGGTACCGGACGTCCCGGGCCCGGAACGCCCGGCCGTTCTTCTGCATCACGCCGTTGACCGTGGGCAGGTTGTGGAAGGCCGACTGCATGGTCCAGATCTCGTAGCGCCGGCTGCTGAACGTCTTGGCCGTGTAGGATTCGACCCCGACGTCGATGAGGACCGGCTCGCCGTCGGCGTAGACGATGAAGCCGCCGACGTCGTTGTGATTGTGGCTCTCGTCGTTGTGGCCGCCCTTCCCCGCGAGGTAGAGTCCCTTGGCCGATCCCTCGAACGAGCGGGCGGCCATGACCTGGAGCTCCGGGAACCAGGCGTCGCGGAAGAGGGGCTCCCGCGGTTCAGCGGCGGCGAGCTCGTCGAGGCCGAAGAGCGCCGGAAGCATCCGGCCGAGGGAGCCGAAGCTCCCCGAGACCGCGCCCCGGCCCAGCCCCTGTTCACGGGCCAGCCAGGCGCCGAATCCGGCCAGGCCGGCGTCCCCGATCGCCCGGCCGTAACGGAAGATCAGGGAGGCGCTGCCGCCGGCCTTGGCCGCCGCGTCGGCGAAATTGACGGCCCACGGCCCGGCGATGTGAACGCGGCCGATGTAGCGGCCGATCTCCCTGATAAGAGGCCTGTCGAAAACATCGATCGTTCCCGCCGAGGCTCCCCGAAGAAGCTCGAGACAGTCGAAGAGCGAGCCGCCGGCCCGGTCCCAATAGCCCGGGCCTTCGTCGCAGCCGCCGTCGGACGGATACGAGGCCAGGAAGACGTCGAGGCAGCGCAAGGCTTTATGGACGCTCCGGGCCCGCCGCGCCGGATCCCTCTCGACGAGAAGGGTCGCGGCCAGCCAGTTCGATACGATCCAGGGATTCCAATTGTTGACCTGGCGACCCCCGAAGCCCATCCACCAGAAATCGTCGCGCTCGAGACACGGCCCGAGCACGCGCCGGTCGATCTCCAGGCGGATGCGCTCCCGGACGAGAGGGGAGACGCGGTCGAGCGCGTCGCCGACGAGGTAGTCCGTCCAGGCCATGAGCATGGCCGTCTCGGCGGCGAAGAGGTCGACGACCGGCTCGGTGATATCGGGGAGGCCCGGGCCCCGCTTCTGGGCGCCGACGTGGGCCGGCACGCCCCAGAACGATTCCTCGCAGATCGTCCAGACGCCGTCGAGGATGTCGTCGAGGAATCGGCCCCGGCCTTCGACGGCTTCGGCGATCACGAGCTCGGCCAGCCTCACCCGCCGGCCGAAGGACACGGACTCGAAGCGGGTCCGGTTCCCGTCGCGGACGAAATCGAGGAAGACCGAGGCCTTCGGGGCGGGCCATTCGGAGCCGAGATGCGCTTCGGCCCGGCGCACCTGGGCGGCCCGGACGGCTTCCGGCACCTTGGCCCAACCCGCCGCGTCCCCGGCTTTGGGGTAGGGGCGCCACTCGCGGGAAGGGATGAGGACGGTCTCGAGGACGTCCGGCGGGAATGAGGCGGCGAGACTCGCGGCGGGCTTGTCCTGGGCGAACGACAGGGCGCCCGCGAGCAGGACGACGGCCGAAACTGTCGCGACTCCGATTTTCATTGTTCTGATCATCTCGACCCCGGAAAAGTTGTGCGGCACCGGATTAAGGGCTAAAATCAGTATATCAAAAATGCCGGAACGAATTGAAGGGAGCGGGACATGAGCCGTAGACGCCTGGGACGCCGGGATTTCCTCAAGACCATGGCCGCCGCCGCGGCGGCCGGAACGGCCGCTCCCGCCTTGAGAGGGGCAGTCCCCTCCGGGGACAGCCCCAGTTCACCCAATTCGCCGACGAGCGGGACAGGCCCGTTCGACGCCAAGGGCCTGCCGACCGCGACGCTCGGCAAGACCGGCGTCGCCGTGCCTCGCATCGGCATCGGCCTCGGCAGCCGCTTCTGCGCCGTCACCGATGAAGACAAGGCCCAGGAGATCCTCGAAGCGGCCCTCGACCACGGCTTCTACTACTGGGACACGGCCTACAGCTACGCCAACAAGTCGATCGTCAGCGAGGAGCGCATCGGCCGCGTCCTCGAGCGCCGCCGCAACGCGGTCTTCCTGGCCACCAAGTTCGAGGAGCGCAGCTACGACGGCGTCATGCGCGACCTCGAAGGGAGCCTGAAACGCCTGAAGACCGACCATATCGATCTCTACCAGGCCCACCTCATCGCCTCCATGGCCGACCTCGACACGCTCGGCCTCCCCGGCGGGGCCTTCGAGGCCCTGCGCAAGATCAAGGAGCAGAAGATCGCCCGCTTCATCGGCTTCTCCGGGCACGTCGACGCCGCGGCCATGGCCGAGGCCGTCCGCCGCCACGATTTCGACGCCATGCTCATCGCCCTCAATCACTATCAAGAGCGGCACGGCGACTTCGAGGGCGGGGTCATCCCGGCGGCCGCCTCCCGCGGCTTGGGCATCATGATCATCAAGTCGATCCGGCCCCGCGAGACGGTCGAGGGCCTGGCCGCCGCGGACCTCATCCGCTATGCCCTGTCCCTGCCGCTCGTCCACTCGGCGGTCGTCGGCACAGACAGCGTCGAGGTCGTGCGCAAGAACGGCGCCCTGCTTCGCGATTTCCGTCCCCTCACTCCCGAGGAGATGGGCCGTCTCACGGTCAAGCTCGAGCCGTTCTTCGCCGGCGCCGCGCTGCCCTGGATGAAGCCCGGCTACCGGGACGGGGAGGGATGTTGAAGGCCGTTGCCGCCGCCCTGATCCTGGCCGCCGTGGCCGGCTGCGGCCGGTCCGTCCGCGCGCCGGCGCGCCTGGCGGCCAGCGATTTCGAGGACGGCAGCGCCGAAGGGTGGCTCCCGAACGATCCGGGCCACTGGCGCGTCGCGGCCGACGGCGGCTCGATGGTCTACGAGCTGACGGCGCCCGGCACCCCCGGCCCCGTGCGGGCGCCGACCTCCCGCTCCCTCCTCGCCGGCCATGACGTCGCCTCCTTCGAGTTCGCCGGCCGCCTGCGCTGCGACACCGACCCCGCCAATCCCTACCGCGACATGTGCGTCATCTTCCACTACCAGGATCCGACGCATTTCGGCTATGTCCATTTCGCCGGGTCGAGCGACGAGGTCCACAACATCATCGGCCTCGTCGACGGCGCCGACCGGGTCAAGATCAACGCCGAACCGGCCGGCGGCTCCGTCTTTCGCCTGACGGACCGCGCCTGGCACGCGTTCAAGGTGACATTTGATTCGCGAACGGGGGAGATCCGGGCCTATCTCGACGACATGACCGCCCCCATCCTGACCGCCCGCGGCACGACCCTCGGCCACGGTCTCGTCGGCGTCGGCTCGTTCGACGACACGGGCGCCTTCGATGATCTCGTTCTCTCGGAGCTCCCATGACCCTGCGCAACGCCATCAAGTCCTTTCTCAACAAGCCCGACGGCGCCTCCCCGGACGACGCCTGCATTCTCCTCGAGAACGCCACGGAGCTCGACGAGGCCATCGGGTCCCGCGACAAGCTCATGGTCCTCTTCTACGCCTCCTGGTGCCCCTTCTCCCAGGCCTTTCTCAAGACCTATCTCGCCCATGCCTCGAAGGGCGACCCATGCTACGCCCGCATCATCGTCGACGTCGGCGACCCGCTGGTCGAGAAATACGCGATCGACGTCTTCCCGACGGTCCTGTTCTTCGAGAAGGGCGCGCTCGTCCGCCGCCTGGACGGCATCTATCATCGCGGCCTCAGCCAGGGACAGCTCGAGGATTTCGCCCGCCGCTGCGCCGTCAGGTGACCGGATGACCGGAAGATCGCCCGCCGTCGTCCCGGCCCTGCTTTTGGCGGCCGCCCTCGCGTCCCCCTCCTGCGGCCGTCCTTCCCCCGTGACCTTCGGCGTGCTGGCCGACGCCCAGTTCGCGGCCGCCCCCTCCTCCGGGAGCCGTTTCTACGACCGTTCCTGGCTCAAGGTCCGCGAGGCCATCGACCGCTTCAACGCCCGGGACGTCCGCTTCGTCGTCCACCTCGGCGACCTCATCGACCACGACGCCGCGAACACCGACATCGTCCTGACGGCTTTCGACCACTCCCGGGCTCCCGTCCGTTTCGTCCTCGGGAACCACGATTTCGACATCGCGCCCGAGCTCAAGACCGGGCTCCTCTCCCGTCTCGGGACCGGCCGCGGCTACTATGCGTTCTCCGAAGGCGGCTGGCGCTTCGTCGTCCTCAACGGGGTCGAGCTGGGTTTCGATTTCCCCAAGGACGAGGGTCTGGCCGAGGAATCGGCCGAGATGTTCGCCGCCCTGGCCGCCGCGGGAAGGCCCAACGCCACCCGATGGAACGGCGGCATCGGCCGGGTCCAGCTCGCCTTCCTCGAGACCGAGCTCGAGGCCGCCGACCGCGAGGGCCGGCCGGCCGCGGTCTTCTGCCACTTCCCGGTCTTTCCGCCGGCCGGCCACAACCTTTGGAACGACGAGGCCGTCGCCGCGATCCTCGAAAAACACCCTTCGGCCAAGGCCTACTTCAGCGGCCATAACCATGCGGGCGACTACGCCGTCCGGAACGGGGTCGTCTACCTAACCTTCGCCGGCCTCGTCGAGACCCCCGATTCGGGAGCCGGCGCGGTCGTGACCCTGTTGGAGGACCGCATCCTCGTCGACGGATGCGGCCGCGAGCCCGACCGGGAGGTCCCCCTCCGCCGGCCGTCCGATTGACAGGCGGCGCCGATTCTGTAATGGTATTTGAGTAACCTCAAGTCCCAGAAAGGTCGGAACCCATGACTAAGCGCACTCTTTCGAGCCTCCTCCTCGCGGCCTTCGCCTGTTTCCTTCTCGGGGGCTGTTCGGCGGGCGATGGCGATAACCCGCCTCCCGAAAGCGCGTACAAGTCCCTCGTGAAGCTCGTGTCGACCGGCGGCGCCGACGGGGACAGCTTCGGTTATTCGGTGGCTTTCGACGGGGACTATGCCGTCGTCGGGGCCCCCGCGGCCGACAGCGTCGGTTCGGACCGCGGCCGGGCCTACGTCTTCCAGAAGTCCCAGGGCGGGGCCGACGGCTGGGGCCAGGTCGCCGTCCTGAGCGCCTCTGACGAGGGCGACCTCGATTACTTCGGCATCTCCGTCGACATCTCGGGGGACAACGTCGTCGTCGGCGCGGGCGGGGAGAACGGCTCCGGGACCGACCAGGGGGCCGCCTATGTCTTCAGCCGCGACCAGGGCGGCGCGGGGAACTGGGGCCAGGTCAAGAAGCTGACCGCGAGCGACCGGGCCGACCAGGACCGGTTCGGATACGCCGTCGCCATCGACGCGGACATCATCGTTGTCGGCGCGGACGGCGAGAACGGCCCCGGGACCGATCAGGGCGCCGCTTACGTTTTCACCAAGGACGAGGGTGGCCTCGACAATTGGGGCGAGGCGGCCAAGCTCGTCTCGGGCGAGCCCGACGACGTCAATCAGTTCGGCTACCACGTCGCCGTCGAGGGCGGCTACGCCCTTGTCGGCTCCCCTCGCGAGGACGGCTCCGGGGCCGACCGCGGCGCGGCCTATGTCTACCACCGCGATATGGGCGGCGTCGGCGCCTGGGGCCTGGTGAAGAAGCTGGTTCCCTCTTCCCCGAGCGATGATTCGTGGTTCGGCAACTCCGTCGCGATCGACGGCGGTCTGGCCGTTATCGGCGAGGCCTGGAGCGACGAGGGGGGGACGAACCGGGGCGCCGCTCATATCTTCAGCCGGGACCACGGCGGGGCGGACAATTGGGGCCAGATGAAGAAGCTGACCGCGAGCGACACCGCGAACGGCAGCTTCTTCGGCTACAGCGTTTCCGTCACCGCGACGACCGTCGCCGTCGGTGCCGGCTGGGCCAACGCCGGCGGCACCGAGCGGGGCCAGGCCTACGTCTACACCCAGAACGAAGGCGGGACCGACAACTGGGGCGAGGTCCAGCGCCTGAGGGCGAGCGACGCCGCGAATGAGGACTGGTTCGGGTTCTCGATCGCCGCCCAGGGCCTTTACGTCCTGGTCGGCGCGATCGGGGAGGACGGGTCCGGCAGCGGACGGGGAGCGGCCTACTTCTTCAAGAAGAGCTGATGCAGGTCACCCGGTACGACCTGGCCGTCACCCACGACTGGGAATTCGACCGGGACTTCGTCCGGCTGATCGCCGGATCGGCGCGGACCCGCGGCCTTTCCGTCCTGACCGTCCCGCCGGCCGAGGCCGGCCGCGTCCTCGGGGAGTTCCGCGCGGGGACCGTCGACTTCGCCGTCCTCCTCGACCGGGGCTCGGGCTCTTCGCCCGATTTCACGGCCCTCCAGGCCCTGGCCCTCGAGCGGGGCCGGGATGTCATCGAGGGGCTGGACAAGCTCCGCTGGGCCTCGGACAAGGCCACCATGCATCTCGAGTTCCTGTCCGCGGGCCTCCAGACGCCTCACACGGTCATCCTGCCCGCCTTCGCCGCCCAGCCCGAGATCCACCTGTCGCCGGGCGAGCTGGCCCCGCTGGGCGTACCCTTCGTCATCAAGCCCGCGAATACGACCGGCGGCAGCCTGGGGGTCGTCGCCGACGCCACCGGCCCGGCCGACATCGAGAGGGCCCGCCGTTCCTTCCCCTCCGACAAGTACCTCGTCCAGGAAAAGGTCGTTCCGCTCGTCCGCGACGGCCGCCGGTTCTGGTTCCGCGGCTTCTACGTCCTCGGCGAGGTCTATCTCAGCTGGTGGGACGATCGCACCCACGTCTACGCCGAGCTCGGCTACGACGAGGCCGCGGCCGAGGGCTTGGTCCCGGTCTACGCGATCGTCCGGACGATCGCCCGCGTCTCGCGGCTCCGGTTCTTCTCGACCGAAGTGGCGATGGACGCCGGCGGCCGTCTCGTCGTCGTCGATTACGTCAACGAGATCTGCGACATGAGGCTCCGGTCGGCCCACCCGGACGGCGTTCCCGACGCGGTGGTGACCCGGATCGCCGACCGCATCGCCGCGCATGCCGCCGGGGCCGGGACGCGGGAGCGTCCGGCCGGGGAGGTCTGATGAAGCTCAGGGGTCCGATCATCGGCGTCCTTCTCGCTCTGGTGGCCGCCTATTTCATCTTCTTCACCAAGGTCTCCGACGACAAGGGCGGCCTCGAGATCATGGTCGACGAGTACCTCGAGGCGAAGGTCGAGCTGACGCGGGTCAACCTGGAGAGCCTGTCGCGCGAGGTCCTTTCCTACGCGGCCGACGGGGATGGCCTGCCCGAGACGCTCGAGGCGCTGCGGCGCTTCCACCCGACGGCCGGGTCCCAGCCGGACGGGTGGGGACGGAAGTTCCGCTACGAACGGCTTTCGGACGAGACGTTCCGGCTGCGTTCCGCGGGGCCGGACGGCGCCTTCGAGACGGCCGACGACATCGTCAAGGATTTTTAGCCCAGAGCCGCTTGATCCGGGACCAGAGCGTCTTGCGCGGCGGGGCCTCGTCGATCTCGAGCTTGCCGACCGACTTGCGGAACGGCACCTGGGGCGGGAAATAGGGGGCGTGCCGCAGCAGCGCCAGATCGTATTCCTTGCGCCTGGCCGGGTCGCGGAGCGTCTGGAAGGCCTCCTGGACGCGCTCGAGGATGAGGCTCCGCTCGGACTCGAGGACGAGGCCGTAGAGGGCCAGCGACCCGTCCCGGTAGGTGGCCAGGGCGGCCTGATAGCCCTCCCATATCTCGTCCTGGGACGCGGTCCTCTCGACCGAGAGGAGCTCGTAGTAGTTCCAGTCCTCGATTCTCTTCAGCATCAGGCGTCGGGCATGCGGATCTCGGGCGGGGTCCGCAGGGTGAATTCGATCGAATAAGCCAGCTCCTCGGA
>Ga0209706_10000790_pt1 | contig 18060 bp, 14 predicted proteins | sample PPLLaktember2015_6_FD_187263 | JGI IMG/M metagenome (GOLD analysis project Ga0209706, IMG submission 187263) | Freshwater sediment microbial communities from Prairie Pothole Lake near Jamestown, North Dakota, USA - PPLs Lake P8 Core (1) Depth... | ecosystem: Environmental > Aquatic > Freshwater...
AAACAGCCAGAATCCCGGCCCGATCAGGGTCGCGGTGCAGCAGGCGAGTTCAGGGGGGCCTACCCCTGCAAGCCCTCCAGCAACGCCATCCCCCACGCCACGCCGAAGCCGTTGGTGTCGCTCATCACCGCGCCCAGCCCGCCCTTGCAACTGTGGCCCGACAGGTCCATGTGCAGCCAAGGCGTGTCGCCGACGAAGCGCGACAGGAAACGGGTGGCGAGGATGTGGTCGGCTTCGCCTTCCATGCTGCACTGCTTGACGTCGGCGACGGTGGAATCGAGGCTGCTGTCGTAGTCCTCGGGATAGGGAAAGACGACGATGCGTTCGCCGCTTGAAGTGGCGGCGCGCGAGGCCTGGTGCGCGATCGCGCTGGAGCTGGCGAACACGCCGGACATGCGGCTGCCGAGCGCATAGTGCATGGAACCGGTGAGCGTGGCGAAGTCGGCGATGAGGTCGGGCTTGGCACGGGCTGCCAGCGTCAGCGTATCGGCCAGCACCATGCGGCCTTCGGCGTCGGTGTGGACGACTTCGATGGTGGTGCCGTTCAAGGCCGTGACCACTTCGTTCTGCCGGTAGGCCTGCGGACTGATGTGGTTCTCAGCGAGCGCGACCCAGCCTTCCAGCGCGACCGGCAGCCTCAGTTTCGACGCGGCGGCAAGGATGCCGAGCACCACCGCCGAGCCGTTCATGTCCTCGTGCATGCCCTGCATATACTTGGCGGGCTTGAGGTTATGGCCGCCGGTGTCGAAGCAGATGCCCTTGCCGACGAACGCCACTTTCTTGCCCTTGGCCTTCGCCCCCTTGTAGCTGATGCGCACGATCGCCGCGTCCTTCGCCGGCGAGCCCTGCGCCACCGCGCAGAACGCGCCCGCGCCCATCTTCTTCAGCTTGTCGAAGGGAAACTCCTCGACCGTCCAGCCGTACTGCCTGGCCAGCGCCCGGATGCGCTTGCGGTAGACGCCGGGCGTGAGCTCGTCCGGCCCCTGCACGGTGAGGCTGCGGGTGAGCGTGTTGCCTTCGGCCAGCGCCTGCACGCGGGCGAGGCCATCGGCGGACTTGTGGCCAAACAGTTGAACCGATTTGACGGGCACATCGGCCTTGGACTTGCGCGACGGCAGCGGCACGGCGTTGACCAGCGCCGTATAGACGGCGGCCTCGGCGGCGCACGCCTTGAATGCGGCGTCGCCGAACACGGCCAGCGTCAGCGTCTTCGGATGCTCGGCCATCAGCAAGGCCAGTCCGCGGCGCACCTGCTCGTGGGTCTCGAAGGTGCTGGCGTCGGCTTTCAGCATGGCGACCACCGCGAGCGTGCCGCCGGAAAGCTGCACCGCCACCGGCGACTTGGCCAGCGTGTCGACCTTCAGGTCACGCCGCTTCATCACCGCCTTCAGCTCGGCGCTGCCCGGCACGTCGGGCAGGGTTTTCGACAGCGGCAGCAGCAACAGCGCATGGCCTGCGGATTCCAGCGTTTTTGCGGTGATTTCCTGTTTGTTTTCAGCGAGTTTAGGCAGCATGGTGGTTCCTTGGGGGTGGCGTTTTTCTTGATGGTGAGCGGGGTTTACCGGATAATTGCGTGCTTTTGATTTTTCACAGCGCATTTTTCCGCCCCATCCAATACAGGGTAACCGAATGAAGATTGAAGACAAGAAACGCGTGCTGCGCGAAATGGTGTTGCACCGCCGTTTTGAGGAGCGCTGCTATCAGGCCTACATCGAACGCAAGATCGGCGGCTTCCTCCACCTCTATCCCGGCCAGGAGGCCTGCTGCAACGGCGTGATGGAAGCCGCGCGTCCCGGCCACGACTACGTGATCACCGGCTACCGCGACCACGTCCACGCGATCAAGTGCGGCGCCGATCCCAAGGAAGTGATGGCCGAGCTGTACGGCAAGGAAACCGGTTCCTCCAAGGGCCGCGGCGGTTCGATGCACATCTTCGACACCGACAAGCGCTTCATGGGCGGCTACGCGCTGGTCGGCGGCCCCTTCCCGCTGGCGGCAGGTATCGCCAAGGCAATCCAGCTGAAGGGCGGCGACGAGATCGCCATCTGCTTCCTCGGCGACGCCGCCAACAACCAGGGCGTATTCCACGAAACACTGAACATGGCCGCGCTGTGGAAGCTTCCGGTGCTGTTCGTGTGCGAGAACAACCTGTACGGCATCGGCACCTCGATCGAGCGTTCCACCGCCGTGATCCACCAGCACAAGCGCGTCGCCGCCTACAACATCCCGGCCGACGAGTGCGACGGCCAGGACATCGACATCGTGTACGACCATGCACGCAAGGCGGTCGACCACGTGCGCGCCGGCAACGGCCCCTTCTTCCTGGAACTGATGACCTACCGCTATCGCGGCCATTCGATGTCCGACTCGCGCGGCTACCGCTCGCGCGACGAAGAGGAAGTATGGAAGCAGCGCGACCCCATCCTCATGCTGCGTGACCGCCTGATTACGGCGGGCGCGTACACCATGGCCGAGTTCGAGGCGCTGGAAAAGGAAACCGACGCCTACATCGAGAACGAAGTCATCAAGTTCGCCGAGGAATCGCCCGAACCGCGCGTCGAGGACCTCGAAAAATACGTTTTCGCGGATCGCGACACCCAGCTCCCGTGGCTCACGGGCAAGGCCGCTTAAGGTTTAAGGAAAAGACAGCATGGCAAACATCATGTACTGGGAAGCGATTCAGCGCGCCCACGACGAAGAAATGGCGCGTGACCCCCTGGTCATCTGCATGGGCGAAGACATCGGCGTGGCCGGCGGCACCTACAAGGCCACCAAGGGCCTGTACGAAAAATACGGCCCGCTGCGCGTGATCGACACCCCCATTTCCGAAGGCGGCTTCACCGGCCTCGGCATCGGCGCCTCCTTCCTCGGCGTGCGTCCCGTCATCGAACTCATGTCGGTCAACTTCGCCTGGCTGGCGATGGACCAGATGTTCAACTCCGCCGCCAAGGTGCGCTACATGTCGGGCGGCCAGCTCACCGCGCCGTGCGTGTTCCGCTCCGCCGGCGGCGCGGCGCACCAGCTCGGCGCGCAGCACTCGGCGCGCATGGAGAAGGTGTTCATGGGCATCGCCGGCCTGCGCGTGGTCACCCCATCCAGCCCCAGGCAGGCCTACGGTCTGCTGAAATCGGCGATCCGCTGCGACGACCCGGTGTTCATCAACGAACACGAACTCATGTACAACATGAAGGGCGAAGTGCCCGACGGCGAATACTTCCACCCGCTGGAAGGTTCGGACGTCGCGCGCGCCGGCACTGACGTGACGCTGTTCGGCTACAACGTCTCGGTGCACTGGTGCCTGAAGGCCGCCGAGATCCTCGACAAGCAGTACGGCATCTCGGCCGAAGTCGTCGACCTCTATTCGCTGTCGCCGCTGGATCGCGAAGGCATCAGGAAGTCGGTCAGCAAGACCCACCGCGCCGTCATCGCCGAAGAGGACGAAGCGCCGGTCGGCGTCGGCTCCGAGGTGATCGCCATCATCAACGAGGAATGCTTTTTCGAACTGGACGCCGCCCCGGTGCGCGTGCACTCGGCGCTGGTGCCGCAGCCCTACAACCACACGCTGGAAAAAGCGGCGATCCCGGATCACGAGGACGTGGTGAAGGCCGTTCTGAAGCTGTTCGGGAAAGCTTGAGGGATCAGGGGTCAGGATTCAGGGGTCAGGGCGTGAACAACTACCGTGATCTGAAAGTCTGGCAGATGGCGATGATGCTGACAGAAGACATCTACCGGGCGACTGAATCCTTCCCTTCTCGGGAAACCTATGCGCTGGCCAATCAACTCCAGCGCGCAGCCGTTTCCATCCCGTCCAATATTGCCGAAGGTCACGCAAGAAATTCGACGAAGGATTACTTGCGTTTTCTATCGATTTCACAGGGTTCGCTGGCTGAAGCAGAAACACAGCTCGAACTCGCGCACCGGCTGGGTTATGTCACCCAAGCCGTGTTGCATCGTCTGCTTGAGCAGACCAATGAAGTTGGCCGCATGTTGCACGGCCTGAGAAGCGCACTGGCCGTCAAACTATCGCCAACCCCCTGAATCCTGACCCCTGAATCCTGACCCCTATGAATCATTACGCCATCACGATGCCGCAGCTCTCGGACACCATGACCGAGGGCGTGGTCGTCACCTGGGAGAAGCAGCCCGGCGACCGCGTCGAGCGCGGCGATATCGTCGCCACGGTCGAGACCGACAAGGCCATCATGGACGTCGAAGTGTTCAAGGCCGGCTATCTGGCCGGCCCGCTGGCCGACGTCGGCGCAACCATCGCCGTCGGCGCCGCGCTCGGCTACATCACCGACACCGCAGGCGACGTGGCGATTGCCGCCGACGAAGTGGTGGCGGAACAGGCGCAGACCGAAATGATCCCGCACCACGCCGGCACCCCGATCGTGATGCCGCAGCTGTCGGACACCATGACCGAAGGCGTCGTGGTGACCTGGGAAAAACAGCCGGGCGACACGATCAAGCGCGGCGACATCGTCGCCACGGTGGAAACCGACAAGGCCATCATGGACGTCGAGGTGTTCCAGGACGGCTTCCTCTCCGGCCCGATCGCCGACGTCGGAAGCGTCGTCGAGGTCGGCCACCCGATGGCCTTCATCGTCGACGACGCAGCCAAGGCCAACGACACCGGCGTGACGATTTCCGCCGAGCACAAGGTCAAGGATACCCACAAGGTCGCGCCGCATGCGGCCGACAGGCCGGCGCACATCCCCATGCCCAAGGCCGCGCCCGTGCAGATTTCCGCCGAAGGCACCCTGCCGCCGGTGGGGCGTCCGCAGGGCCGCCAGGCCAGCCCCTATGCGCGCAAGGTCGCGGCGCAGCTGGGCGTGAACCTCACGGGCCTTGCCGGCACCGGCCCGTCGGGCGTCATCGTCGCCGCCGACGTGGCGCGCGCACGGCCCAGCATGGCCGAGGTGGCGCACGCGCTGCCGCAGGTCGACGTCCCCGGACAGGGCCGCCCGATGACCTCGATGGAAAAGGCGGTCTCGCACGCGATGACCGCCTCGCTCACGCTGCCGACCTTCAATGTCACGGTGAACATCGACACCACCGCGCTGACCACCGCCGCCAAGGCGAAGAAGGTTTCGGTGACGGTGGCGATCGCCAAGGCCTGCTCGGTGGCGATGGCGAAATTCCCGCGCATGAACTGGACCTATCAGCCGATCGACAAGCTGGTCGAGCGCGCGAACCACGACTTCGGCGTCGCCGTGATGTCGAACGACGGCGGCCTGGTGGTGCCGATCCTGCACGGCATCGAGAAGAAATCGCTGGAAGCGCTGCAGTCCGACTGGACCGGACTCGTCGAGCGCGCCCGCGTGAGGAAGCTGGCGCCGGCCGAGTATTCCAACCCCACTTTCACCATTTCCAACATGGGCATGCTGGGCGTGTCGCACTTCACCGCGATCCCCACCCCCGGCATCGCCGCGATCCTGGCGATCGCCGCCAACGGTCCGCAGGGCACGCCCTTCACCATCACCGGCGACCACCGCGTGCTGAATGGCGCCGATGTCGCGCTGTATCTCGCCACGCTGAAGCAGACCATCGAGGCGCCCGAAGCCTGGATGGCGGGCGGTGCAGCGGCGGCTGAGGCCGTTGCCGGCGCAGCCACGACCACCAGCGCACCCGTCTCGCCCATCCCCGAAGGCAACTGGGACTTCCCCGTGGTCGTCGTCGGCGGCGGCCCCGGCGGCGAGGACTGCGCGCGCGACCTCGCCGACCACGGCGTCCGTGTCATGATGGTCAACAACGAGCCCTTCCCGGGCGGCGAATGCCTGTGGCGCGGCTGCATCCCGTCCAAGGCCTGGCGCGCCGCGGCCGACGTCATCCGCAACCGTGCGCACGACGCCGAGATGGGCGTCGACGGCACGAATACGCCGAAGCTCAACTGGGCGCAGGTCGAGAAGCATCGCCGCTGGGTGCAGAGCAGCCGCGGCGAGATGGCGCTGAAGGCCGACAAGGGCATGAAGATCGACGTGCGCGAAGGCTACGGCGAATTCGTCGACGCCCACACGCTGAAGATCACCCCGGTCGAGGGCCAGCCCTATCAGGTCACGTTCGGCGCGGCGGTCATCGCCACCGGCGCCCCCGCCTTCGTGCCGCCGATTCCCGGCGCGCGCGAGAACCTGGCGACCGGCGGCGTGGTCACTTCCGACACCATCTGGAACCTCGCCAGCCCGCCGAAGAAGCTCGGCATCGTCGGCGGCGGCGTCATCGGCGTCGAGATGGCGCAGATCTTCCGCGACTTCGGCACCGAGGTGGTCATGGTGGAGCGCCACCCGCGCATCCTCGCCGAAATCGAGGACGAGATCGCCAAGACCCTGATCGCCTCGCTGGAGAAGGAAATTACCGTCGTCACCGGCGCCGACATCAAGGAAGCGAGCGGCAAGCCCGGCAACATGAAGCTGCGCTACGCCAACAGCGAAGGCGTCGAGTCCACCTTCGACTGCGACATCGTGCTGATGGCCACCGGCAAGCGCCCCGACACCAGCAGGCTGAATCTGGACAAGGTCGGCGTCGAACTCGACGGCGCGGCGATCAAGGTCAACGCCCGCTGCCAGACCAGCGCACCGCACATCTACGCGGTGGGCGACGTGATCGGCGGCTACATGCTCGCCCACACCGCCGCCACCCAGGGCCGCGTCGCTGCCGACAACCTGCTCGGCCACGCGAGCGTTTACGACCAGGACAAGGACTGCGGCGTCACCTTCTCGCGCCCGCAGGCCGGCTTCGTCGGTCTCTCGGTCGCCCAGGCCAAGGCCAAGGGCATCGACGCGGTGGAAGCCAAGATGCCGATGAGCATCGACGCCAAGGCCATGATCACCGGCGAGACCGAAGGCATGATCAAGCTCGTCGCCGACAAGGCCAGCGGCCGCATCATCGGCGTGCACTATCTCGCGGACCACACCGACACCCTGATCGGCATCGGCGTGATGATGGTGGCGGGCGAGATGACCCTGACCCAGGTCGCCAAGGCGATCTTCCCGCATCCGACGCAGACCGAGCTGTTCGGCGAACTCGCGCGGCGGCTGCTGAATCGCCTGCGGCGCACGGCGAAGAAATAAGCCTTCGCAAGCACCAACACCAAGGGCCGCAAAAGCGGCCCTTGGTGTTTCCGTCAGGCGTTGCGGTGGCGGAGCATCTTTGGCAGGGTGCCGACCAGAAACCACAGTTTGATTGTTGGGAGGGCCCGATTGTCTGCCGAAAGCAGACCGTTATCCCCCAGGCTCGGGCGTCTTGGATGCTGCAGGACGCCCCTTCCTGCCAGCAGCGAAATGGCTGGACTAGTCGGCTGCCTCACCGGGACCACCCGGCAGCATGTGGGCCAGGTGCAACTCCCGCAGCATGGACCGCTTTTTGGCCTGGTGCGCATGCATCCGCCGCAGAATATCGTCCAGAACCCGCACGGCACTGACGACATAGGGCCCCTTGTTCAGCATCACGCACTCGGCGCGGAGCCCCATCGCTGCGTCCGTGATCTCGGCGCGCGAGGGCCGCCCTTCCTTGGCAAGCGTTTCCAGAACCTGGGTGGCCCAGATCACGGGGACATGCGCAGCCTCGCAGAGCCAGAGGATCTCTTCCTGAACTTCCGCCAGGCGTTCGAATCCGCATTCGACGGCCAGGTCGCCCCGGGCGATCATCACCCCGCAACACGGGGAACGCATGGCCGTCAGCAGCATGTCAGGCAGGTTCTCAAAACCGCGCCGCGTTTCGATCTTCAGCACGATGGCAGGCTGCCGACTCCCCAGGCTCGCCAGGCGCTGCTGGAACGATTCCACGTCCTGGGCGCTGTTGGCAAAGGACAACTCGACGATGTCGGCATGCTGGGCCGCGAAGGACAGGTCCTCGATGTCCTTCGCGGTCATGGCCGCGAGGCGGAGCTCGCTCTCGGGAAGGTTGATCCCCTTGTCGGCTCGCAGGGTCAGCGCCGTCACGTGATCCTGGGTGATGCGCACAAGGACCCGTGACATTTCGACCTTCTCGATGACGCCGCCGATCTTGCCGTCGTCGAACCAGATCGGCTCCCCCGCCCGGACGTCATCGAACACTTCAGGAAGGGTGCAACCGACCACGGCAGGGGTGAGGATTTTTCCCGCGCTGTCGTAGCTTGCCGGGCGACCCGGCTCGAGGTCGCGGGTCAGGATCAGCAGGTCGCCTTTCTGCAGGGTGAGCCTGTTTTCACCCGGAGGCAACGCGCCGATGCGACATTCGCGGTCGCCCGGCTTGCCTGTGCCACGCGCGCGACGCAGGGTGGTTCCGGGGACGAGGTAAGCCGTCTTCGCCATCTCTGCCCAGCATCCGTGATCGGTCACGTCTACGATCCTGAAGGCCCGCTGGGCGTCCCGGGCATCGGTGAATTTCACCGATTCGCCGATGCGAAGACGGGCCAGCCAGGACGACGGAACGGGAAGGCAGGCGCTCGCCGCTGAGGGGGGACGCTGGGGGGATTCCTCGGGACTCAGCCAGACCCGTGCGGGGGCGGTGACCCGCCCATAGGCGTCGCGACCCGGGCGAATCCGAACCACCGCCGGACCCGGTTCCAGCGGCCCGGTGCGCAGCTTCGGACCGGCCAGGTCCATGACGATGCGGCAGGACCGCCCCAGCGACCGCTCCGCCTGCCGCAGATGCCCGATCATCCGTGCCCAGGCCGTGGCGTCGTCATGGGCGCAATTGATGCGCATGCAGTCCATGCCTTGCTGGAGCAGATTGTGAACGAGGAGGTAGTCCTCCGCCGCCTCGCTCGGCATGGTGACCATGATCCGGACCGTACGTCCCGTGGTCGCGGGCCCCAGCAAGGCGTCGGTGTGCTCGGCAAGCAGCCGTTCGCCGTGGGCGAAATCGATGACCGCGGTTTCCCCGGATGCCGGCTGCCAGGCGCGCTGCACCAGGCGGTGCAGGACGCCCAGCACCGCATCGACCGTGGCCAGGACATGCGACTCGGCCCGACCGAGGGAGGACAGCCCCAGCGACGCCAGGCGCAGCTGCAACGGGCGCAGATCGCGGCGACGCAGCGCCAGATAATGCAGGAGGTTCCGGGCGCTGTCCCGGTAGTTCGCGTGAACCCTGGCGAGATGCGGCTGCGGCATGGCCAGGCCGGCGACCATATCCGCCCGGATGGCCATGAGTTCGATCAGGACACCCTCGATGTCCGAATTTCCCGGACTCGCGCCGTCGGTACTGCCTTTTTTTGTCACAAACGCCTTCTTCTGATCGGGGCCTCGCGCCTGATTGCGCCTCAGTGCGGGTCCGATTGGGGTGAACGGTGTTGCCAGGGGCAAGTGGACCGCGGCTAGCGGATCGGCATGGCGGCGATCGCGCCACCATTCAATATCGAAGCTTCGAGGCTCCGCACCAGGACGACCACGTTGTGGCGATCGAGGCGGTTGATGAAAAGCTCGCTGAGGAAGTGCTGGCCATTGCGTCGCCGGGCCTTAAAGGCGATGGCACAGTGGCACAGAAAGGCCAGTTTGGAGTTGATGCGGCCCTCCTGCACCAGTTCGGTTTCCGGCAGTTGCGGGAGCAGCGTGGAAACATGACGGCCCTTTAGTTCGTCCGGCAGGTAGCCAAACACCTGTTCGCACGCCTGGCTGCAGTCGCGGATCGTGCCCAGGTCGTCGAGCGTGAGCACCGCCAGATCGATCTTTCCGGGATTGGGAACGCCTTTTGAAGCATACGTGTTCTCGAATGGGTTTTTTTCCTGCAGGCTGCTTGCTGTCGCCATATTGGCCTCCATCAGTTATCGACCGGGAATGTTTCCGGGGGCTGAAATTTTGCCCCGGCTCAATGAACAATCTATGACAAAAACAAAAAATTGGTAGGCAGTGACAGGCCCGATCTTCATGACACTGACTGCGGTAGCGAGCCCAACAGGATGCGTGTAGATTTAGGCGGAAACCTCCATAACGCCAAGGATACGTTGCGATGAGAAAGCCTAATGAAGAATATCTCGAGAAAGCCAAGCTGTTGAGCGAGGAAGAAACCGAACGCTTGATGGCGAGAATGCGGTCCAAATTAATGCGCAGACTGGAAGACAAGAAAATGACTGTTCCAGAGGTCGTGGCCATTCAGCTCGAGATCGAGGATGAGGAACTGAATGAATGGCGGGAGAAGATGGCTGAAATCCGGAAAAAAACGAAGGGCAAGTAAGCCGGCGCGCATTCAACACTATCCCGGCGGGTCTTTTGCTTAAGTGCCCGCATCGAATCCGCCGGTCTGGCTGATCGACAGATCCGGGACACGCAACCTGAAAAAACATGGACGTGATTGCGGCCGAACACGCAGCAATGTCTTGGGATCGTCTCCTGGCGGTTTAAGATCGGCCTTGAGGCAATTGCCACGCTCGCCCGCAAGAATCGCCCAGCACAGGAACAACCATGGCAGAAGCCGCGAACAAGACCGAAAAATTCACCCGCAAGCCCCGGGTTGCCTATTTCTCCATGGAGATCGCCATGGAGAGCGATATCCCAACCTACAGCGGTGGCCTCGGGGTGCTGGCAGGGGACACTCTGCGCGCTGCAGCGGACATCGGCGTGCCGATGGTGGCGGTCACCCTGGTGTCCCGGGCCGGCTATTTTCGCCAGGAGATCGACCCCCAGGGCCGGCAGATCGAGCATGCCGACGAGTGGGATCCGGCCCACTACGCGACACGGCTGCAGGCCACCGTGGCCCTGGATCTGGAAGATCGCCAGGTGTGGGTGGGAGGCTGGCTTTATGAGTTGAGCTCGCGGGTCGACGGTCGCGTGCCCGTTCTGCTGCTGGACACCGACCTGCCGGTGAACGACCCGCGGGATCGCGACATCACCCGCTATCTGTACGGTGGCGACGAGAGCTATCGGATCAAACAGGAGGCGGTGCTGGGCGTGGGGGGAATCGCCATGCTCCAGGCCCTGGGTTTCAACCTCATGGGGTATCACATGAACGAGGGTCACTCCGCCTTCCTCACCCTGGCCCTGCTGCAGCGCTTCGCCTATCCCAGCGAAGATCTGCGATCCGGCGAGAGTCCCTACGACCTGCCCCGGGTGCGGGAACTGTGCACCTTCACCACCCACACGCCGGTGGAAGCAGGCCACGACAAATTCGACTACGCCCTGGTGCGGCGCATCTACGGCGATCTGCTGGACCTGGGAACGGTAAAGCTGCTGGCCGGCGAGGACAAGCTCAACATGACCCGCCTGGCCCTGAACCTGTCCGATTACGTGAATGGGGTGGCCAAGCGCCACGCCGAGGTCTCCCGCAAGATGTTCCCCGGCTATGCGGTGCATGCGGTCACCAACGGGGTGCATGCCTCCACCTGGACCAGCTTGCCCTTTGCCTTGATGTACGACCAGCATGTGCCGGGCTGGTGCCATGAGCCTGAGCTGCTGTCACGGGCCGACCGCATCCCGAACGATGTGGTCTGGGCAGCCCACCAGGAGGCCAAACAGGACCTGGTGGACAAGGTGCGGGAGCTGACCGGGGTGGGTTTGAATCCGGATCAGCCCATCCTGGGCTTTGCGCGGCGCATGACCGCCTACAAGCGGGCGGACCTGTTGTTCACCGATCTCGCGCGCCTCAAGGCCATCGCCCGGGAACGCCCCTTCCAGATCGTCATGGCCGGCAAGGCCCATCCGATGGACGCGGCGGGCAAGCAGCTGATCGAAGCGCTGCACGCGCACATGCGGGACCTGGCGGGGGAGATCCCGATGGCCTTCCTGCCCGATTACGACATGGATCTGGCCCTGCTCATGGTGTCCGGCTCGGATGTCTGGCTCAACACCCCCCTGCGGCCGCTGGAAGCCTCCGGCACCAGTGGCATGAAGGCAGCCTTCAACGGCGTGCCACAGTTATCGGTGCTGGATGGCTGGTGGGTGGAGGGCTGTCTGGAGGGGGTGACCGGCTGGGCGGTGGGGGAAGATTCCCTGACCGCAAACGGCCACGACGCCATTGCCCTGTACGAAAAGCTGGAGAAGGTGATACTGCCGCTTTGGTATGACGACCGGCCTGGCTGGGCCGCCGTCATGAAAGGCGCCATCAGCAAGAATGCCGCCTATTTCAACAGTCACCGCATGATGCGCCGCTACGCGACCGAGGCGTACCTGGGTTAGGCGAAGGCCTTTCAGGTCGCGTATCCCCGGGGCATCTGCGCGCTTAGCCGAACAGCCCCTTGAAGAACAGGCGGACGCTGTCCCAGATGCGGCGGAAGAAGCCGCCTTCCTCGACGGTTTCCAGCGCGATCAGATCGGCCCGGTTCATCACCTTGCCGCCCTCGAGAATCTCGACCTTGCCGACCACCTGGCCCTGCTTCACCGGCGCAATCAGGGCCGGTTCCAGCACGAGCCGCGTGCTCAGGGTGCCGGCCGTGCCCCGGGGCACGCTGACGGCCAGATCGGCTGCCACGCCGGCCTTGACCGTGCGCGCAGCGCCTTTCCAGAGCGGCGCCTGGGTCACCACCTCGCCCTTCTTGTGGAAGGTCTTGCCTTCGAAGAAGAGGAATCCGTAGCCCAGCAGCTTCCCGGTTTCGACGGCGCGCGCGGCTTCGCTTTCGGTGCCGAAGACGGCGGCGATCAGGCGCATGCCGTCGCGTTTGGCCGAGGCCACCAGGCAGTAGCCGGCTTCTTCGGTGTGTCCGGTTTTGAGGCCGTCGACGGTGGGGTCGCGCCACAGCAGCAGGTTGCGGTTGGGCTGCTTGATGCCGCTCCAGACGAATTCCTTTTCGGCATACAGCGCGTAGTGCTCGGGGTCCTCGGTCACGATGGCGCGCGCCAGCCTGGCCATGTCGAGCGCGCTCGAATAATGGCCTTCGGCCGGCCAGCCGGTGGCATTGAGGAAATGGGTGTCGGCGAGCCCCAGGCGCTTCGCTTCCTGATTCATCATCGCGGCGAAGGTGTCCTCGCCGCCCGCGAGATGTTCGGCCAGCGCGATGCTGGCGTCGTTGCCCGACTGCACGATGATGCCGCGCAGCAGGTCTTTCACCGCGATCTGGTCGCCGACGTGAACGAACATTTTCGAGCCGCCCATGCGCCAGGCTTTTTCGCTGATGGTGACGAGATCGCTCTCCTTGACCTTGCCGCGCTGGAGTTCCAGCGCCGCGACGTGCGAGGTCATCAGCTTGGTCAGGCTGGCGGGGGGCAGGCGCATCGTGCCCTGGTGGTCGACCAGGATGCTGCCGCTGGCGGCATCCATCAACACCCAGGATTTGGCGGCCAGTTGCGGCGGCGGGGGAACGGCGCTCCACGCGGCCGGCGTGATCAGGATGCTGAAGAGCAATACGAGTCGCTGCAGGAAATACGAAGTAGTCATGGGTTTGTCGATGAGCAGGAAAACTGAATGGGCATTGAAAACTGACAGACGCGCGCAAGCACGCACAGGCTCAGGATAACATCGCACGCCGCCCAGTGGCAGCCTGGTGGCCATCCCCCTGTTAAACTCGCGCCCTATGCCCGCTCCCGCCTGACGCACCATGCTTTATTCCCTTCTGCGCCCCGCCCTGTTCAGCCTCGACCCCGAGGACGCGCACGGTTTCACCCTGGCCAGCCTCGACTTTGCGCACCGGACCGGCCTGCTGGCCCTGCTGCCGCGCGCGACCGGCAAGCCCGTGCACGTGATGGGCATCGACTTCCCCAATCCGGTCGGCCTCGCCGCCGGGCTCGACAAGGACGGCGCGCACATCAACGCGCTGGCCGCACTCGGATTCGGCTTCATCGAGATCGGCACGGTGACGCCGCGCCCGCAGCCCGGCAACCCGCAGCCGCGGCTGTTCCGCCTGCCTGCAGCCGAAGCGATCATCAACCGCATGGGATTCAACAACCACGGCGTCGACAACCTGGTGAGGAACGTCGAGGCGAGCGGCTTTTCCGGCGTCCTCGGCATCAACATCGGCAAGAACAAGGACACGCCGAACGCGCAGGCGGTCGACGACTACCTCACCTGCCTCGACAAGGTGTATGCGCATGCCCGCTACGTGACGGTGAACATCTCCTCGCCCAACACGCAGAACCTGCGCGACCTGCAGAAGGACGACGCGCTCGACGCGCTGCTCTCCGCGATCAAGCTGCGTCAGTCCGATCTCGCGCAGCAGCACGGCAAATACGTGCCGATCGCGCTGAAGATCGCGCCCGACCTCGACGACGCGCAGGTCGCCGCGATTGCCGCGCTCCTGATGATGCACCGCATCGACGCGGTGATCGCCACCAACACCACCATTGCGCGGGACGCCGTCGCCGGCCTGCCGAATGCGGAAGAAGCCGGCGGCCTGTCCGGCGCGCCGGTGCGCGCGGGGTCGACCCGGGTCATCCGCGAACTGGCCCGCCACCTGCAGAGCGAAGTGCCGATCATCGGCGTCGGCGGGATTCTGTCGGGTGCCGACGCCCAGGAAAAAATTGCCGCCGGTGCCTCGCTGGTGCAGCTGTATACCGGCCTGATCTATCGCGGCCCGGCGCTGGTACGCGAATGCGTGCAGCAGCTCGCCTGACCCGAAGCCGTTGTTTGCCGCACCCTTCTAGCGCGTGTCCGCTTTGGTTATGCTGCTGGCTACCCATCCCGCACGAGGCCCGTCATGCACATCGGCATCCCCAAGGAAATCAAGAATCACGAATACCGGGTGGCGCTCACCCCCGAGGGCGCGCGTGTCCTGACCGATTCCGGCCACCGGCTCAGCGTCGAGGCCGGCGCCGGCGCTGCGGCGGGATATTCAGATGAAGCCTACCGCACCGCCGGTGCAACCGTCGTGGCCACTGCCGCTGACGTCTGGGCCGCCGACCTGGTGATGAAGGTGAAAGAGCCGCAGTCGGACGAAGTGAAGCTGCTGCGCAAGAACCAAATTCTGTTCTGCTACCTGCACCTGGCCGCTGCGCCGGAACTCGCGCGCGAACTGATGACGCGCGGGGTGACGGCGATCGCCTACGAAACCGTGAGCAAACCGGGAGGCGGCCTGCCGCTGTTGCAGCCGATGTCCGACATCGCCGGGCGGCTGGCGCCGCAGATGGGCGCACTGGGGCTGCACAAGTCGCACGGCGGCAGCGGCAAACTGATCACCGGCATGCCCGGGGTGCCGCCCGCGCACGTGCTCGTCATCGGCGCCGGCGTGGTGGGGATGAGCGCCACGCGCACGGCGGTCGGGCTCGGTGCGCGCGTGACGCTCATCGATCGCCAGGCCGACAAGCTCGCGCACGCCGAAGGACTGTTCGGCGCGCTGGTGGAAACCCGGTTTTCCTCGCCCGAGGCGATCGCCGACAGCCTCGCCGCCGCCGACATCGTCATCGGCGCCGCGCAGATTCCCGGCCGCCACGCGCCGCGCCTGATCAGCCTGGAATCCCTGAAACGGATGTCGCGGGGATCGGTGCTGGTCGACGTGGCGATCGACCAGGGCGGCATCGCCGAGACCTCGCGCCCCACCACCCACAGCCATCCCTTCTTTGTGGCCGAGGGCATCGTCCATTATTGCGTGACCAACATGCCCGGCGCCGTCGCGCGCACCGCCACCGAGGCGCTCACCCATGCCACCCTGCCCTATGTGCAGGCGCTGGCGGCGCAGGGACTGGCCGCGCTGGATGCCGACGCCGGACTGAAAGCGGGGCTGCACGTGCACGCCGGCGCCATCACCCACGCCGGGCTGGCGCAAGATCTTGGGATGGGCACGTAGGCGGGGCGCCCTCGCCCCGATTTTCGCACCGTCGCAACCACCACGGCTTCGGGCCGGGGGCGACCGTCCTACCCGGCGTTCGGCACAACGTCCGCCATCTTCAGCCACTCCCGCCCCAGTACACTCAGGTCGGGTGCAAAGCGATAAACCAGCGGCACCCCGGAGGCGATCTCGACTTTCTCCATCGCTTCGGCCGAAAGGCCCTCGAGGTGCATCACCAGCCCGCGCAGGGTGTTGCCGTGGCTGATCACCAGCAGTCGGCGCCCCGCCCGAAGCCGCGGCACCAGCACCTCGTTCCAGTAGGGCAGCATGCGCCGCTGGCAGTCGCGCAGGCTTTCGCTGGCGGGCAGTTCGTCGGCCGTCAGCGTCGCATACAGCGGGTCGAAGCGCGGGTGCCGCGGGTCGTTCCAGTCCAGCGCCGGCGGCGGTTCGACATAGCCGCGCCACCAGCGGCGCGAGGCTTCCTCGCCCCAGGTCGAAAAAATCTCCTTCTTGTTCAGGCCCTGCAGCGCGCCGTAATGGCGTTCGTTGAGGCGCCAGCTGGTGAAGAACGGCACGTCGGGCGTCCCCATCGCGGCCAGCAGCGCCTCGGCGGTCTGGCGCGTGCGCCGCAGCACCGAGCCATGCACCTCGTCGAAGGCAAACCCCGCCTGCGCCAGCCGCCGCCCTGCCGCGGCCGCCTCGGCCAGGCCGACCCCGGTCAATGGAATGTCGGTCCAGCCGGTGAAGCGGTCGGTCAGGTTCCATTCGCTGTGGCCGTGGCGGAACAACACCATCCATGGTGCGGGCGCGCTCATTCGGGCGGCTCCGACAGCACTTCGTGAAGATGGTGGCGGTCGCCCCAGGCTTCCAGATGCCAGCCCTGGCCGTCGAAGTGGAACCAGTTGAGGCCGCAGTTGGGGATCTTGAAATCGCGCGGCGTGTGCAGCGGGCGCCCCGTCGCGCGGCGATAGATCACATCGAGCACGCCGCTGTGGCTCACCGCCGCAATGGTCTGCCCGCCGTGATGCCGCACCAGCCAGTCGATGCCGTCCGCCACCCGATCGGCAAAGCGGCGCAGCGACTCGCCGGTCTCGAAGTCGTAATCCAGGTCGCGCGCCACATAGCGCCCATAGGCCGCCGGGTGAAACACGGCCCCCTCGTCGGCGGTGATGCCCTGAAAAATGCCGAAATGACGCTCGCGCAACTGCGGCAGCAATTTCACCTGATGATCCTCACGCTGCGCCAGCACCCGCGCCGTCTCCGTGGCCCGCAGCAGATCGCTGCTGTAGATTGCGTGAAACCGCTGGTGCGCCGCATTGAAGGCCATCGCCAGCGCCTGCGCGCGTCCTGTCTCGTTGAGCGGGATGTCGGTATGCCCCTGGATGCGCTTCTCCACGTTCCAGTCGGTTTCGCCGTGGCGGATGATGCAGATGCGGGTCGCGCTGGGTTTTGCGATGTGGTGCATGTCACTTGCGTGAAATCTGAACTATATAGAATCCAAATCTGACATAAATTCAGGGATGGCGCCCGTTTCGCAAGTAAACAACACTTTGCCCGCACAGGCCGGCCCTGACGGGTGCGTCAACTTGACACACTCTCTTATAAATAGATACATTTATCCTCATATGCGAAAACCATCACCAAATTCGCATGTACCAATCGAGTTATCAATCACGGGAGACGTGTATGGAAGCGACAACCTACAACTATAAGGTCGTCCGCCAGTTCGCCATCATGACGGTGGTGTGGGGGATCGTCGGGATGCTGGTCGGGGTGATCCTGGCCGCGCAACTGATCTGGCCGGACCTGACCTTCGGCATCGAATGGCTTTCCTACGGGCGTCTCCGGCCGCTGCATACCAACGCGGTGATCTTCGCCTTCGGCGGATCGGGCCTGTTCGCGGTGTCGTACTACATCGTCCAGCGCACCTGCCAGGTGCGGCTGTGGGCAGAGAAGCTGGCGGCCTTCACCTTCTGGGGCTGGACGGCCGTCATCGTGCTGGCCGCCGTCACCCTGCCGCTGGGCTACACCAGTTCGAAGGAATACGCCGAGCTGGAATGGCCGATCGACATCCTGATCACGCTGGTGTGGGTGTCCTACGCGCTGGTGTTCTTCGGCACCATCATCAAGCGCAAGACCAAGCACATCTATGTGTCCAACTGGTTCTTCGGCGCCTACATCCTGACCATTGCGATCCTGCATCTGGTCAACAGCGCTGAACTGCCGGTGACGTTCACCAAGTCGTACTCGGCCTACGCCGGCGTACAGGACGCGATGGTGCAGTGGTGGTACGGGCACAACGCGGTGGGCTTCTTCCTCACCACCGCCTTCCTCGGCATGATGTACTACTTCATTCCGAAGCAGGCCGGCCGCCCCATCTACTCCTACCGCCTGTCGGTCGTCCACTTCTGGTCGCTCAACTTCATCTACATGTGGGCCGGCCCGCACCACCTGCA
>Ga0209706_10000793_pt1 | contig 18032 bp, 12 predicted proteins | sample PPLLaktember2015_6_FD_187263 | JGI IMG/M metagenome (GOLD analysis project Ga0209706, IMG submission 187263) | Freshwater sediment microbial communities from Prairie Pothole Lake near Jamestown, North Dakota, USA - PPLs Lake P8 Core (1) Depth... | ecosystem: Environmental > Aquatic > Freshwater...
AGGCGAAGATGTAGGGCTCTTCCTTGCGCACGATCGAGGACCTATAAACGTTCCAGTTGTTGTCCCGCTCCGCCGCATAGACGAGGGAGCGGCCGTCGGGGCTGAAGCTGACGCTTCGCTCCTGGCCCGGGGTGTTCGTCACGCGCTTGGCCAGGCCGCCCGCCACGCTGCCGGCGAAGACCTCGCCGCGGAAGACATAGGCCATTTCCTTGCCGTTCGGCGAGAGCCGGAACTCGGTGATGCCGCCGCTGACAGGCACCGTCCGTTCCAGCACCTGGCGCCCGTCCTGGGCGATGCGGATGTCGACCTTCCTGGGGGCGGCGGATCCCGACTTGGTGTAGATCTCGCCGTCATATCCGAAGCAGAGAAGTCCGTCCTCGGCCCGGGTCAGGAAGCGGACGGGGTTCTTGGTGAAGTCGGTCAGCGGGATCGAGACCGCCGGCTTGCTGAGCGAGCTTTTGGTGACGTTGAAGGAGCCGGCCTGCTCGCTCAGGTAATAGAAATCGTCGCCGTTCCCGTCGAAAACGGGATTGCGGTCTTCACCCTTGAAGGTCGTCAGCTGGGTGTTCTTCTTCGCCTTCAGGTCGTAGACCCAGATGTCGCGGGTCACGGCCGAGGTGTGGTGCTTGCGCCAGTCGCTCTCGTAGCCCTTCTGGTCGTGGTAGATGATCTTCGTCCCGGACGGATCGACCGTGGCCGCGATGGCCGGCTGGGTCAGGACCAGGGCGGCCTCGCCGCCGGAGACCGGGACGCTGTAGAGCTCGGAGAAGAGGCCCATGGGGAACTGGACGTTGGCCGCCGTGTCCTGGCGGGCCGAAGAGAAGAGGACGCTCGTGTCGTCGGCCGTGAAGCTGCTGGGGATGTCGGACGCGGAGTGATGCGTCAGGCGCCGGGCCTCCCCTCCCCCGGCCGGCATGATGAAGACGTCGAAGTTGCCGAAGCGGTCGGAGGCGAAGGCGATCGATCTGCCGTCATGGCTCCAGACGGGCGCATAATCATAGGCTTCGCTAATGGTCAAGGGGACAGCCTGGCCGCCCGCGGCCGGGACCTTATAAATGTCGCCCTTATAACAAAACAGGATCGTCCCGCCGTCGGGCGAGACGGCCGGATACCTCAGCCAGAGCGGATGGTCCTGGGCCGCGAGCGGAAGGGCCCCGGCCAGGACGGCCGTCAGGATCAGGGATAAAAGAACGGATCTCAGCAGGGTACGGCGGGAAATCGGCATGGATTCCTCCAGGGAGATAAAATTATCCATCCCTATAGACGTCAAGAGCCGGGCTTTGGTTCTGACCCCCGCCTACTTGGCCGCGCTCACGGGGGACACCGGGCGGAATCCGGGGTCGTCGGCCGCGTTGAACGCGAGCTTCGTCCGGTCGAGGATCCGGCCCAGGCGCATGACCACGTCGATGTTCCGCGTCTCCGCGATATGCCGGTCGGGCCGGCCATTGACCAGGATGATGTCGGCCTGTTGGCCGGGAGCCAGGCTTCCCCATTCTGCCTCGGCGCCCATGAGCCTGGCGGCGTTCCGTGTGGCCAAGGTCAGCGCCTCCAAGGGCGTCAATCCCGCTTCGACAAGGAGTTCGAGTTCGCGATGGAGGCCTTCGCCCAGGAAGGAACCGGGATAGGGCGAATCCGTGCCCGCGGCAAAGCCGAGGCCGGCGTCGAAGAGCTTCTTCAGGTTCGCCTTCTGGTTATTGAACCGTTGCTCGTTCTGCTGTTTGGGGCCCGTGTTCCAGGCCGACGATTCCCCGGCTTCTTTGGCGTAGGCCCGGAGGTCGGCGACAAAGCCGGGGGGCGTCGAGCCCTTGATGAGCGGGTTTTCCAGGAAGGACAGGTCTTGGAGCCGCCTCTTCGACTTGGCTTCGGCGACCGAGAGCGTGGAGATGAACCGCACTCCCCTGTCCTTCAACATCGTGATCGCCTCGTTCCCCCAGATGAAGTCAGGCGTATGGGCGAAGGCGGCGATCCCCGCCGCGGCGATCTCCGGCGAGCCGTTCCGCCAGCTCTGATCGACGAAGACCGGCAGGGAATGCTTGCGCGCCTCGGCGGCCAGGGCGAACATCACGGGATTCGACAGCCCGAGGTAGGCCTTGATGATATCGACCCCGTCCCGCTTGAGCTCGCCGACGATCCCGGGGACCTGGGTGACCGAACTGATGCTGTACGAGATCGGCGGCCAGGCCGGATCCGGCCCGTCGACGAGCGGACCGGCGCAATAGACGCGGGGCCCGGCCAGCCGTCCGGCCGCGATCTCGTTCCGAAGCTGGATGATCCAGGGCTTGACGCTGCCCATGTCGAGAACGGTCGTGACCCCGGCATAGAGGAGGGCGTTCAGGTAGCGCCGGTATCCGAGCATGTCCACGGACTCGCCGTCCCAACCGCCGAGGAGATGAACGTGCATATCGGCCAGTCCCGGCATCAACGTCCTGCCCCCGGCATCGATGACCAGAGCCCCCGGGGGGACAGGGATCCCGGATCCCCGGCCCAGGGCTTCGATCTTTGATCCTCTCACGACCAGCGTCCCGTCTTCGAGAGGCGCGTTCCCGCTGCCGTCGATGATGACCGCATGGGTGAACGCCACGGGCCGATCGTCGACCACGGGGGGCGTTCCCTTGGCGATGAGACTGATCATCAGGGCCGTCGGGATCAAGAGCAGCTTTCTCATATCATGACCTCCGAAACATACGGCTGGCCTCGACTTCGAGCGCCCTAAAGAAGATCGGCGCGCGGGTCCTCGAACCGGGACGGCGGGATGCCGCCGCCCGCCTTGAGGATCTCCAGAGCGGTCAGGAATTCTTTCGTCCGGCCCAGGCTCGCGACCGCCCGCAGCGCCCCCTCGCGGTAATAGCCGGCGAGCACCTTCTCCTCTTCGAGATCGCCGCGCAGGACGACGCGATCGAAGGAGCTCGCATAGCCCGCGTACTTGATGGAAACGTCGTGCTGGTTCGTCCAGAAGAAGGGGATCTCCCGGAAGGCTTCCTCGACTCCGGCCAGGCCCAGGGCGGCGTGCCGCCCTTGCCGCTCGGCCTCGACCCAGTGCTCCACGCGCCGGGCTTCGCCGGTCAAGGGGTCCGGAACGAGGGCGATGTCCCCCACGGCGAAGACGTCCGGGTCCCGGGTCCGGAAGCCGGCGTCGACCGGGACCGCGCCGTTGACGACGAGGCCGCTCTTCTCGAGGTAGCCGACGGAGGGGACGACGCCGATGCCGGCGACGACGACCTGGGCGGCGAACCGCGACCCGTCGGAAAGGACCACGCCGCTCACCTTCTTGCCGCCGGAGATCTCCACGGCCGTCTTCCCGAGATGAAAGACGACGCCCTTTTCTTCGTGTTTGCGCTTGAGGAATTCGCCGATCTCGGCGCCGAACACGCGGGCCATGAGGACGGTTTCGGGCGCGACCACGTGGACCTCGAGGCCCCGCGAGCGGAGCGAGGCCGCGACCTCGAGCCCCAGGAAGCTGCCGCCGATGACCGCCACCGTCTCGGCCCCGGAGAGCGCGGCGATGATCGCGTCGGCGTCGCGAAGGCTCCTCAAAACAAAAGCCCCCCGGCGCCGGGCGCCCTTGATCGCGGGCACCCTCGGCGTGCCGCCGGTGGCCAGGAGGAGCTTGTCGTAGCGGAGCCTTCGTCGATTGGAAAATGAGACCGTCTTCTGTTGCCTGTCGATGCCGGTCGCCCGGTGCTCCCCGAGGATCTCGATGCCGAGCTGCAGATAGACGGGTTCCGGCTCGAGGACGAGCTCCGCCCGCGCCGTGTCGCCGGCCATGAATCCTTTGGAGAGAGAGGGCCGATCGTAGGGCAGGTCGGCCTCCGCGGTGGCCATCATCACCCTCCCGGCGAAGCCGTTCCGCCTCAGCGCCAGGGCCGCGTTCACTCCGCCCGCCCCCGCGCCGAGGATGAGAACGGTCGCGACGTCCTTCCCTCGCGGAGCGGAGAGCGCCTCCGCCGTGACTTTCCGGACATAGACGTCGCCGGCCTCGACCTTCGTCTCGTAGCGGGGCAGGTCGTCGAGCGCCGGGGGCGCCTGCACGCGTCCCGACCGGACATCGAACCGCGCGGTGTGCCAGGGACACGTGATGACCTGGCCCTGGAGCCGCCCCTTCTCGAGAGGCCCGCCGTAATGGCTGCATTTTCCGCCCATGGCGCAGATCCGGCCCTCGCTCCGCATCAGGAACACGGCCCGGGTGCCGGCTCGAGCGCCGAGCGGCTTCCCTTCTTTGAGCTGATCGTCGGACACGGTCTTGTGCCACTTGTTCTTCGTTGTCATGGCTCTCCCCCTCTCTTCATTCGGAAGCCGCCATCATTCTATCAGATCCAGCCGAAAACCTGGCCGGTCTTCTTTTCCGGCAGAAATGGCATGGAGCTTGCTTGTTAAGGACGGGAGCGGAGAGGCATCCATGGCCGGACAACTGATCCTCATCACGGGCTCGAGCTCGGGGATCGGACGCGAGACGGCCTTCCGGTTCGCCCGGGAAGGCTGGCGCGTCATCTTGACCTATTATCGCGGCCGGACGCAGGGGGGGCGCGCCGAGGCGAAGTGCCGGGCTCTCGGCGCCCCGGAAACGCTGCTGCTTCACCTCGATGTCACGGACGAGCGGAGCATCGCCGCCGCCCGGGCGGAGGTGGCGCGCACGTTCGGCCGGGTGGACTTTCTCGTCAACAACGCCGGCGTCGCCGCGCTGCGTCTCTTCCGCCGGCAAACGGACCGCGACATCGACCGGCAGGTCCGGACGAACCTGCTGGGGCTGATAAAGATGACGCACGCCTTTCTTCCCCGGGTGAGAAGAGGCGTCATCAACATCGCCAGCGCGGCGGGGGAAGAAGCCTATCCCGAGATGTCCACCTACTGCGGAACGAAATTCGGGGTTAGGGGCTTTACCCAGGCTCTGGCCCAGGAGCATCCCTCGCTCCGGATCGGCTGCGTCAATCCGGACCAGACATCGACCCGCCTCTCGGGTTATGTCGGGCGTCCTCCGTCGGAGGTGGCCGAAGTCGTCTACCGAACCGCCACCGGATCGGTCAAGCTGAACGCGACCTATGATGTCGACGTCTGGGACATCATCCCCTAGAACAGGGAACGGCGTTGCGTTGACACGAATCAACGGCGAGGGCTATCATCTGCCCGTCATGGGAAGCGCATCGGTGCGGCGCGCAATAACGCCGCACGTCACGATCCTTGTCGTCCTGGCTCTCCTTCTCGTCCCGTCTCAGCAAGAGGGCGCGGCGGATCTCCGGGCTCGGAGGCAGACGCCCGGCTCTCTCTCACCCGAAGATAAGGCGGAGCTGAGAGAGGCGATCCGCCTGGCGGGATCCTTCGGTTCCCGGGTCTGGCCCGGCTTGGAAAAGGCGGGAATCCCCATCGTTCTCTATGACGAAGCGTCGGAGTTCCTGGTGGGGCGGGCCGATCCCGGGCCCGGCTGGACCGCGGTCGAGGGCGATGATTTTGAGGGCCGTCCCTACTTCCGCCGCCCGGCCTCGAGATCGCAGGCGTTCGCCGTGCGCCTCAACGGGGCTTGGGCCGCGAGCATGAGCACGCTCGGCTGGATGAACCGCCGGGGGCCCATGAAGCTCGCTCCGGGGTTCCATCTCGCGCTCCTCCTTCACGAGATGTTCCACGCCTTCCAAGCGATCCAGGCTCAGGAGCGGTTCGAGCAGGCCCTGAAGGTCTACGCGGCCGAGGCCGGCTATCCTTTCGAAGAGCCCGATTTCGTCGACGCCTGGAATAAGGAAGGCGCGCTCCTCGCGGCCGCTCTGAACGCCCCCGACGAAGCCGGGGCCCGCCGCGCGGCGGGTGATTTCCTCGAAGCGCGCCGGCTCCGGCGCCTCGGCTCCTCACTCAAGCCGGACCATCTGGCCTTCGAACGGGAGCTCGAATGGCTCGAAGGCTTGGGCAAGTATGCCGAGGGCCGGTTCTCCGAGCTCGCGGCGACGGCAGCCGGAGGGCCGGACGGCGCGTCGCTCACCCCCGCCGATCCCTTCAAGCGAATGGACGCCGCCCGTCTCGGGACACAGCTTGGCCGACAGAAGGGCGACCTGCGCTTCTATCTCAGCGGCTCGGCCCAGGCCCGGCTGCTTGACCGGTTGGATCCCGGCTGGAAGAGGGAATCCCCCTTGGCGCAGCTCTATCTCGAGGACGCCCTGCGGGCCGTCGTCCCGCGCCAGGCCAAGGTCAGGCCGGAGCGGCTCCTTTCCGTCCTCGAGGAGCTCGGCGAGATCGGCAAGACTCCGGACGGCGGCGTCGACAGGGTGGCGTTCAGCGAAGCGGACCTCAAGGGACGGGCGTTCTTCATGAAACGCATGGAGGAGTCCGGTCTCGCCGTCAGGATCGACGCCGCCGGCAACATCGTCGGCCGCCGCGAAGGGAGCGTCAAGGGGATCCCGCCGATCGTCATAGGTTCCCACCTCGACAGCGTGCCGAACGGCGGGAGATTCGACGGCGCCCTCGGAGCGGCTGCGGGCTTGGAGTGCGCGTCGGTGCTCAAGGAAGCGGGAGCGCTTCTGCGGCACCCCCTCGAGATCATCATCTTCACGGACGAGGAAGGCGGCCTCATCGGCAGCAAAGCTCTGGTCGGAGAGCTCGAGGCCAAGGCCCTCGAGATCAGGACTCAGGCAGGTATCTCCGTCCGGGAGGGGATCATCGCGGTCGGGGGCGATCCGTCCCGTCTCGGCGAAATCGAGAGGGGAAAGGGGGACATCGCCGCCTACCTCGAGATCCACATCGAGCAGGGGGGTGTTCTCGACGGCAAGAGGATCCCCATCGGCGTCGTCGAGGGCATCGTCGGCATCGCCCGGTGGGAGGTCGCGATCGACGGATTCGCGAACCATGCCGGGACGACTCCCATGGACCGGAGACACGACGCCCTCCTGGCCGCGGCGCACCTGATCGCCGCCGTGAACAGGGCCGTGACGGAGCGGCCTGGGCGCCAGGTCGGAACCGTCGGACGGATCCGGGTCGAGCCGGGGGCGGTCAACGTCATCCCGGGGCGGGCCGAGATGAGCCTCGAGCTGCGGGATCTCGACGCGGATAAGATCCACGGCATCTTCGAACGCATCAGAGAAGAAGCCGGAAAGATCGCCGCGAGCACGGGGACGAAGATCGGCTTCACGGCGATCGAGGAGCGCACCCTGCCCGCTCTGACCGACGAGCGCATCAGGGCCGTCATCAAAGAAGTGGCGGAAGAGCTCGGCCTCGCTTCCCTCAGGCTGCCGAGCGGAGCGGGCCACGACGCCCAGAGCATCGCCCGGATCGCCCCGATAGGGATGATCTTCATCCCCAGCGCCGGCGGGATCAGCCATTCGCCGCTCGAGTTCTCCAGCCCCGAGGACGTCCGGGACGGCGCCTCCGTGCTGCTCGAGACTCTCCTCCGGATCGACCGGATCTTCTAGAAACCATCCTGACGCGCTCAGCCCATCCAGCCTGGATTATGCACGAGCCGAGGCGGCTGCAGATGCGACGCGAGGCGAGGCCTTTACGGTCGAGAAGGTGAGGATGGTCGACCGGGCGATCTCGGTCGAAGGCAGCTTCGGCCTCCCTCCCCTGGCCAAGCTGACCGCGGAGGACCAGCTCTTCGTCACGGCCTTCGTCCGCAGCCACGGCTCGATCAAGGAAATGGAGGCCCTCTTCGGGATAAGCTACCCGACCGTCAAGAACAGGCTGAACGCCATCTCCGCTCAGCTCCCCTTCGTGGACGTCAACCCCCCGTCCCCCGGAAAGGACGTGCTCGACCAGCTCGACAAGGGCGAGATCTCGGTCGAGGAAGCCCTCAAGAAGCTGAAAGGCTGAATTTTGTTAGGGAGAAAGCCATGAACGAAGAACGACGCAAGGTCCTGGACATGCTGGCCCAAGGCAAGATCACGGTCGAAGAGGCCGAAAAGCTCCTGGCCGCCGTCGGCGAGACCGGATCCGCGGCCCCAACGCCCTCGGAGACCGACGCCGACGGGAGGCGCTCCTGGAAGTACCTGCGGGTGCAGCTCGAGCCGGGCCCGGGCAGCGAAGAACGCGAGCGGGTCAACATCCGGGTCCCCTTCAAGCTCATCCGGGCCGGTCTCAAGTTCGCCGCCTTCCTCCCCCACGAGGCCTGCGCCAAGGTCAATCAGGCCTTCAAGGAGAAGGGAATGGACGTCGATCTGGCCCGGATCACGGCGCAAGACCTGGAGGAGATCGTCTCCAACCTCGACGACATGACGGTCGAGGTCGACGGCAAGGACAAGGTCCGCATCTTCTGCGAATGATCTCCCATGAAGATCCTGGCGCTCCTGCTGACCGTCCTTGTTCGGCTCTGTTCGCCGCTCATAGATCAGCCGCGACCCGCTTTTATTCCCCTCTTTCTTCGGAGCACGGCCACGGACTTGATCATGCGGGCGTAGCGGACCAGGCCGACGAGGCCCGCCGCAAGACCGACCGGCAGCAGGGCCAATCCCACGTTCTGGAACCACCCGGCCCGAGAGAATTCGACGATCGTGATGCCGGCGATCAGGAGGGCCATCCCCGAGCGGAGGTAAGCCAGAAGCGTCCGCTCGTTGGCAAGGAGAGTTCGGTCGATGGCCAGCTCGTCCCGGAGGGTCAAGTCGTGCGTATCGAATTTTTCGTACAGCGAAGGCGTTCGTCCCATCTTGTCACTTCCGGTCCTTGGATTCTTTTTCGGCACCTTACCCGGCGGGGCTACGGCTCGATCTCCTCGAACACCCCCGTCTTCCTGATCTTGCGGACTTTGTCCCATGGCAGGGCCCGGCCGTTCATGGCGACACTCCTGGCGGCATCACTTGGACGAAGGCCAGGGCCGCGCCGAGGTTGAAGAGCCCGTCGGAAGAGCCGAACTTCTCGTCGTACTCCTTGTCGAACGTCCGCCCGGTGACGAAGATGCGGATGATCTCCATGAAGAGCTCCCTGCGCAAAGCGAGGATAGTCCACCCGGAGGGGAGAGTCAAGAAAGGGCGAAGGCCCGTTTCATCACGGCGGCAGACATGATGGCGGCCTTCAATCCCGGCTCGTATCCTTGCCAGAGGGCGCCTTATGGACTAATCTGAAGCGGATATTCGCGGCCTGAGGAGGGCCCTCAAGATGGTCCTGGCGAAACCCGAGATCCTGCGGCGGATCCATGACGGCCGGATCGCGATCGATCCCTACGACGAGGACGCCATCGGCCCCGCCTCGATCGACCTGACCCTGGATTGCCGGCTGCGGGTCTTCGACACCGACCAGCACATCACCCGGGCGGACATCGACTACAAGACCCTGGCCAGGCTCATCGACATCCGCGACGGCTATCTGCTGGAGCCGGGAGAGCTGGTCCTCGGGATCACGAAGGAGAGGATCACCCTTCCCGACGATGTCTGCGGCTGGCTGAACTCGCGGTCGAGGTTCGCCCGGATCGGGCTCATGAGCCATATCGCGGCGCCGTTCCTGGCTCCGGGGATATCGAACCGTCAGATCCTGGAGATCTTCAACGCCGGCCGGAACAAGATCAAGCTGATGCCGGGAATGAGGATCTGTCACCTCGTTCTTCAGGAATGCAAGGGCGGCGCGGTCTACGACGGGGCTTGGAAAGACCAGGAGCTGTAGGAAGCGACCCCTGCCCTATCGGGCAGGATGGCACGAGGCTTGCACCCCACAGAAGGCGGGTTCCTATAAACCGAAAACGGGAGGACATCATGGGCGAACTGACGATGACGACGTTCCTGTCGCTCGACGGGGTCATGCAGGCCCCCGGCGGCCCGGGTGAGGACGACAGCGGGGGGTTCCCGCACGGCGGGTGGGTCTTTCCGCTCATCGACGACGGATTCGGGAAGACCATCGACGAGATCTTTTCGAAGGCCGGCGCCTTCCTTCTCGGGCGGACGACCTACGACCTTTTCGCGGCCTACTGGCCCAAGGTCACGGATCCCAACGACCCGGTCGCCTCCAAGCTCAACGCGCTTCCGAAATTCGTGGCTTCGCGCACCCGGACCGAGTTCGCCTGGCCGGGCTCCACGCTCGTCCGCGATGTCGTAAACGAGGTCGGCGGGATCAAACAGAGGTTCGAGCGGGAAGTCCAGGTCCACGGCAGCTGCGGCCTGGCCCAGACCCTGATCGAACAGGACCTCGTGGACGAGTACAGGATCCTCGTCTTTCCGGTCCTGCTCGGGACGGGCAAGCGGCTTTTCGGCGCCGGCACGATGCCGCGCACGCTGAAGCTGGTCAATTCCGCCACCACGGGGACAGGCGTGACGGTCAGCTTCTACCGCCGCGCCGGGGCGCTGAAGACCGGCTCGTTCTGATCCCGGCCGCGCTCTACCTTTTCTCGTAGGCCGGCTGTTTCGGCTTGACCGGCGGATTCTCCTTCAGGAGCCTCAAGGCTTCCTGGATGGCCCGTTCGAGCTGCGGGTCGACGCCCTTGGCCAATTGGGCCGGATCATCGATGACCTCGATATCGGGTTCGACGCCGTGGCCCTCCCTGAACCAAGTCCCGTCCGGGTCGAACATCCGGAACGTCGGGACCGTGACCTGGCCGCCGTCGATCAGGCCCGGCGTGCCGCTCAGGCCGATCAGCCCTCCCCATGTCCTCATCCCCACGAGCGGGCCCAGCTTGGCCTTGCGGAAATAGTCCGGGAAGGCGTCGCCGCCCGATCCGCTCCAGCCGTTGATCAACATGACCTTGGGGCCGAAATTGGCGAACGGCGGCCACTGCCAGGTCAAGCCGTCGCGGACGGCCCAGAAGGCCAGCGGCTGGCGGTCGAGGAGCTCGATGAAGCGGTCGGGGATCTGCCCGCCGTCGTTGAACCGCTCGTCGATGATCAGGCCGTCCTTCCGGTACTGGGCCGCGAACTGCCGGTAGAGCTCGGTCTGCCCGTCGACACCGGTGCTGGGAACGTAAATATAGCCGACCCGTCCTTGGGTCGCCTCCTCGACGCGTTTCCTGTTGGATTCGATCCAGGCCAGGTTCCGCAGGCGCGTCTCGTCGGCGAGCGCTTTCACGACGATCTTCCGGGAGCCGTCCCAGGCCGGCTTGTCGTTGACCGTCAGCTCGACGGTCCGGTCGGCCAACCCTCCGAAGGCCGCCCAGGGGTCCTCGCGGGTGTTGAGCGGGATACCGTTGACGGCGAGGATGTAATCTCTCTCTTTGACCTTCAGGCCCGGCATCCGGAGGGGCGAGCGGACCTCGGAATCCCACGGCCCCCCCTGGAGGATCTTCTTGATCCGATAGGCCCCGTCGCCGAGCTCCCAGTCGATGCCCAGGTAACCCACGTTCCGCGGCGCCGCCTCGTCCGTGTCCCCGCCCCCCCGGTAGGTATGCGAGGCGCTCAGCTCGGCGATCAATTCCCCGATCAGATAATTGAGGTCCCACCGGGTGACGCAGGCGTCGACGAGCTTCCGGTAGCGCTCGCCGACGGCCTTCCAATCGACGCCGTGCATGTTCGGATCATAGAAGAAGTCCCGTTCCAGCCGCCAGACCTCGTCGAAGATCTGCTTCCATTCGGCCCGCGGGTCCACCGTCATCTCGAGCTGGGCCGTCGGCATCGTCTTGTCCATCTTCTGCCCCGGAGCGACGTCCACGATCGCGAAGGCCCCGCCCTTGCCGACGAGCATCTTCTTGCCGTCGGCGCTGATCAGAAAGAGCTCCGAATCCTCGACGATCGTCTTCTCCTCGCGGGCCTCGAGATCGTAAAAGACGACCGGGCTGACGCGGGCGCCGGCCCCGGTGTTGGGCCGCCGATGGAGGATCACTTTCCCCGACACGGCGGCGAGCGCGCTGTAGTTGCCCGGGGCCGCGGGCAGGACGATCAGCCGGTCCTCGAAGCCGGCGAAGGCGATCTGGATGTCCGGCGCGGCCTTGGCACCCTTCGGGGGCTCCGCGCCCTCCTTTTTCGGCTCTTCCGTCCGGGCGGCGGGCATGTCGTTCTTGGGAGCCAGGGGCGAAACAACGTCCTCGGTCAGGGGCACGGCGGCGACGTTCGTCGAATTGGCATAGATGAACGTGTTGTCGACGTCGCCGTAGAGGGGACGGAGGGTCCGGTTCGTCAGGACATAGAGATATTTCCCGTCGGGGTCGAAGACGGGATTCGCGTCGTTGTAGTAGCCCGAAGTGACCTGGCGGGCCCGGTTCTCCCTCGTGTCATAGATGAAAACGGCCGAGCTCCGCGTCTCGAGGTCGCGGGCATAGGCGAGCCAGCGGCTGTCGGACGACCAGCTCGGGCGGAATCCCCGCAAACCGTCTTCATAGAAATAGAGTCCCTTGTCGATCTTGACGGTCTTGCCGCTTTCGCGGTCAAAGAGGAAGATCTCCATGGCCTTGTCGATGAAGACGAGCTTCTTGCTGTCGGGCGACCAGGACAGCTGGTAGCGGAAGCCCGGACCGTAGGACGTGAGCGTCTTGTCCTCGGCGGGCTTGTCCAGGTCCTTGATCGTCAGCTCGTATTCGCCGGACCGGTCGCTCCAATAAGCGATGGACTTGCCGTCCGGCGACCAGGCCGGATACCGTTCGGCCGCGCCGCTCGTCCGGGTCAGGTCGATGACCGGCCCGTTCTCGGCCGGGACCGAAAAGAGCTCGCCCCGGGCCTCGACGACGGCCCGCTTGCCGTCGGGAGACAGGGATCCGCCCTGGATCAGGGCCGCGACCTTCTCGACCTTCGGCATCAGGGTCATCTCGTCCGTCACCAGGGCCACCGGGACCTCCCGGGTGCGCTCGTCGGCCAGGTTCAGGAGATAAAGCCGGCCGCCGTTCTCGAAGACGATGTCCGAGGGCCCCAGCGACGGAAAATGGATGTCGGAATCGGTGAACCGGGTGATCTGGGTGTCCTTCTTCGAGGCCAGATCGTACGACCAGATGTTGGCCCGCAGGTCCGGACCGCGGTCCGAGAGATAGTAGATCTTGTTCCCCGCCCACATCGGGAATTCGTCGCTGGCCGGGCTGTTGGACACATTCTCGGCCGTGTTCTTTTCGAGATCGAAGATCCAGATGTCCGCCTGCCAGCCGCCGCGGTAGCGCTTCCACGTCCGGACGGCCTGGCTGACCGGGGTGTAGGCGATCTTCTTCCCATCGGGTGAGATCGAAGCCATCTCCCCGTAGGGGATCGCCAGCTTGACGGGCAGGCCGCCGGCCTTGCCGGTCTGATAGAACTGGCTGAAGCGCTGTTTCCCGCTGGCCATGGACGACGCATAGAGCAGGTCCTTTCCGTCGGGATACCAGTCGATGATGGAGTCGCCCATTCCGTGGTGGGTCACCTGGCGGGGGATCCCTCCCAGGGCGGGCATGACATACACATCGGCGTTGCCGTTGTAGAACGCCGTGAAGGCGATCTCCTTGCCGTCGGGAGAGAACCTGGCCAGGACTTCCTGGCCCGGAGGCGAGCTCAGCTTCAGTGCCGTCCCTCCGTCTTTGGGAACGGTCCACAGGTCGCCGCCGTAGGTGAAGACGATATGCGTTGTCGAGACGTCGGGATACTGCATCATCCGGGCGTCGACCTGGGCTCCGGCCGCGACGCGGAGCGCCAGGACCGCGAACGTCAAGACAGAGAGCTTCCTCATGATCCACCGCCTTGTCTTGGATGTGTGGCCAAACGAAGGCCCCTCACCGGCCGGGCCGGGAACGGACTCAGGATATCCCGGCAGGGATCGGGAGTCAATCTCGCGGCCTGAAACGGCCCCTCCGGCCTAGCGGACGATCAGCGTCAGCGGCATGGCGACCCTCAGACTCCCCGAATTGGCCCGGACCGTGATCTGATAGGTCCCCGCCGGAGTGCGGGGGCCGTCCGGGCCCTGGGAGCCGTCGCCCCCCGTCCCGCAGCTGGCCGTTATCAGCATGACGAAGGCCAGCGCCCCGGCCGCGACCCAACGTCGGGCCTTCGAAGGGCGCGGGGACGCGAGGGGCCGCGGCCTGGCGAGGAGAGCCGCCGCCATGAGCAGGAGCAACCCCAGGGCCGGCGGGAGAGATCCGGCGGGGCCGAGCGCCCCCGCGGCGGACGCGGACGCAGCCCTCGTACTTACGGTCAGCACGATGTTGACCGGGGTGGAGCCCGGCGTCGGGCTCGCCGGCGATAATGAGGCCGTAGAATGCTCAGGGAGCCCCTCGCAGGAAAGGGCCACGGGAGCGTCGAACGATCCGTACATCGGGGTCAAGAGAAGCGAAAAGACCGCCGGCTGGCCCGCATTCACGGCCAAGCTGGCCGTGGAGGCGCTCAGCGAGACGGTGGCGATCCGGAAGACGAGCGAGGCCGTCGTCCCTCCGGCCGGGGCCGGATTCTCGACGGCCACCTGGAATTCGCCGCCTGCGGCCAGGTCGGCCAACGGGATGCCCGCATCGAGAGCCCCGGAGCTGACATAGCCGTCCCAGCCCGAGGACAGGGCGGCCCCGTTCCAGCGGATGATGGAGCTGCGCAGGAAATTCGACCCCAGGAGCCGGAATCCCGGAAGGCCGCTGCCGGCTATGGCCGAGGCGGGGCTGAGCGAATCCAGGACCGGAACGGGGCTGTTGATCGTCAGCCTTACTGGCCCCACGGTCTGGCCGTCCGGATTGCAAACGTAGATGTCGATAGTCGCCCCTTCCCATAGGTCGGGCGGGATGCTGTCCGAGGCCAGCTCGGAATCGCTGATGAACCTCGTCGGGCGCGGGCTTCCGCGCCAGCGGGCGAAGGCCCCAGAGACGAAATCCGAGCCTTCGAGGGTGACCGTCAGCGGGATCTCTCCCGCCAGCGCGGACGGCGGCCGGACGGCCGTCAACGTAGGGTTCGAGACGGCCGGGATCGGCGGGACCTTGGCGACGAAAGCGTCCGAATCGCCTCCGTTATAGTCCAGGCCGGGCCCCCCGATCACGGGGAAGTGAGCCCAGTCCCCGTCCGCGGTGGTCCCCACGATATAAGCGTTCCCCGAGCCGTCGACGGCGATCCCGGAGGCCTTGTCCTCGCTGAAGCCGCCGATAAAGCCGCAATAGTCAAAGGGGCCGGAACCCGACGGGCCCAGTTTTGCCACGAAGCTGTCATGGGTGTCTCCGTGATACTTGCGGACGAGCCCGGGCCCGACGGTCTCGGGAAAAGTATTCGTATTGGAGTTCGTGGTGCCGGCAATGTAGACGTTCTCCCAGGCGTCGACCGCGACCCCCGAGGCCCTGTCATCGTCCATCCCCCCGATGGACCGGGAATAGACGTACGCGCCCGAGGACGTGTATTTGACGATAAAGGCGTCCGCCGCCGTTTGGCTGTCAAGGAAGTAATATCCCACCATGTAGATGTTCCCCGAGCCGTCGACGGCGATGTCGGAATCGTAGGTCCAGGCGCCGATCGCATGGTATCCGCAGAAGTCGAGGCCCGCGCCCGAAGCGCTCACCTTGGCCACGAAGGCGTCAAAGAGGCCGGTAAACTCCCGATCCGGGACGCCGGTCGCAGGGAATCCGTCGGACTCGCTGGACGACGTGTATCCCGAGACATGGGCTTGGCCGAATCCGTCGACGGCGATCCCCTGGCTGGAATCGACGCCGAGGCCGCCGATATAGCCGCAGTACGCGAGCCCGGCCCCCGAAGGGTCCACCTTGGCCACGAAGGCGTCGGGGCCGAAGCCGTTCTTGGTCAGATCGGGGCCGGCTATGACGGGAAACGTCTCTTCGTCCGAGGCGGTCACTCCGGAGACATACGCGTTGCCCAGGTCGTCTACGGCGATCGCCTTGCCCATGTCGGTCGATTCGCCGCCGATATAGCCGCAATAGAGGAGGGCCGTTCCGGAGGGATCCACCTTGGCCACGAAGGCGTCGGGGTATCCGTTGGAGGTCAGGTCGGGACCGATCGCGACGGGGAAGGTCGATCCTGCGGAATCCGTGGAGCCCACGATGTAAGCGTTGCCCGCGGCGTCCACCGCGACGTTGAGACCGCGGTCGGTGGCCGAGCCGCCGATATAGCCGCAATAAACGAGCTCCGTGCCGTCCGGGCTGATCTTGGCGATGAAGGCGTCTTCCGAACCCGCGTTGAAGCTCAGGTCGGGGCCGGCGGTCACGGGGAAGGTGATCTCGGAGGATGTGGTCGTGCCCACGACATAAACGCTCCCCTCGCCGTCGACGGCGATCCCCGCCCCCGCATCGGCGGCTTGGCCCCCGATGAAGCCGCAGTAGACGAGCGAGGACGGGTCGATGACGAGAGTGCGGCTCCGGTCGTAGGCGCCGACCGCGAATCCGTACATCGGGGCCTCGAGATCGTAGGCGACGGGGATGCCGCGGCGCTCGCCGTCGATATCCTGGTAGGCGATCGGAGCGTCGTCCTCGAAGCTTCCGGCGGGGATCCGGATCACGAGCCGGCCGTCGGACGTGAGCCGGACCTCTTCGGCTCCCCGGTAGGCCAGAGCGATCCTCGACGGGTCCGCCCCCGGGCGAACGACAAACTCGTACTTCATCCGGTTGAAGGTCCCGGAATAGACCAGATCGATCCCGGGCCAGAGGTCGCGATAGACAACCTTCGAACAGGCCGCGAGCCCGGCCTTCCAGGCCTTGGGATCTCCCTTGAAATAGGAGACGGTCGCGCCCGACTTCTCCAAACCGACGGGGACGACGCCATTCTTCGCGCCGACAAAATCGAGCTTGACCACCCAGCGGCGGGCGGACGAGGCCTCCTCCGGTCCCCGATCGTTCGCCAGGGAGAAGGTCAGACCTTCGGCGGAGAAGAAGATGGTCTTGTCCCGGCCTTCGACGTAATAGGCGACGGCCCCTTCGATCTGGCCCTTGTTGGGGATGAACTGAAGCGGGAGCTGGCCGAAGCCGGTATCGAGCCTCGGGGCGGCGGCTGGGGTCACGGCCGGATGCGGAGGGGGAGCTTGCCTGTCCGGAGCCCCCGCGAACCCGGTCATGAGGCACGAAACGGCCCCGGCCGCCATAAGACAGCGGAAGAACGCCCGACGAAACGCCGCGAAAAGCATGCTCGCCTCGATCAGATCCGATCGCCGTCCCGGAGAAGCAAGGATACTTTTCCCGGAGCGGGCTTGTCAACAGATGGGGAACACGGCGCTCCCCGAAGAAGCTAGCGGGCGAAAGGCGCGACCAGGCGCGCCTCGACCCAAGCCCGGTCGATGGTCATCCCCCATTGGCTGTGCTTCATGGCCGTGCCGGGGTCGACGTTCAGCGCCTCTTTGTAGCAGGCGAGCGCCGCCTCGCGGTTCCCGAGCAGGTCGTGCATGTGACCCTGCCAAACGCGCGCCGCGAAAGCGTACACGCCCGTCTTCTCCAGGGCGGCCGCTCTCACGAAAGCCGCCAGACTCTCCCTCTTGTCGTCGCTATCGTAAAGAAGAAGCCCCAGCTTGAACCAGAAGCCCCTCTCCGCGATCGTCTGTCCCGCCGCCTTCCGAAAGACGAGGAGAGGGGTCTCGCCCTCCTTCTCCCAGCCCATTTCGTCGACGATGGCGACGAGATCCTCGGCGGTCGGGCGGTCCGGCACCCGGATCCGGACGCCCGGCGCGTACGGCGTCCTCAGCCGCTCTTCGATCCACGTCCGGCTCATGGTGATCTTGTACTGATCGTGCCGGACCGGGCGGTCGGGGGCGATCGCCAGGGCGGCCCGATAGTGGGCCAGCGCCTCGGCCCGGCGGCCCCCGAGATCGTCGAGCAACCCGAGCCAGCCCAGGGCCCCGAATCGCCGGGCCGGCGGCGCGTCCGGCCGGTCAGCCCTGGCGAAACAGGACGCGGCCTCCTCCAGGCGGCCGGCCCCGTAGAGATCGACCCCGAGCCGGTACCAGATGTTCGCGTTCGTGATGGGCTCGCCCTTCACCGCCTCGTAGACGGCCTGCGCATTGTCCGATTCCCAGCCCAAGCCCAGCGCGGCGGCCGCCGCCTTGGAAATGGGCGGCACGGGAGCGCCGATCAGGGCCAGCCGCTTGCGGGGATCGAGGACGACCGTCCGCAGCGGAGCCCGGCTCTTGAGCTCGATCTCGGTGACGGCGAGCGTCCGGCCGGCCCGGATGGTCTGTGTCGCCCCGTCCTCGAACGAGGCTTCGGCCGCGACCGGCATGGCCATCGGGCCGAGGCGCTTCAGCCGGATAGCGGTCGTGAAACCGCCCTGGCCGTCCGCCCGGCTCTCGTCCCGCTC
>Ga0209706_10000795_pt1 | contig 18016 bp, 18 predicted proteins | sample PPLLaktember2015_6_FD_187263 | JGI IMG/M metagenome (GOLD analysis project Ga0209706, IMG submission 187263) | Freshwater sediment microbial communities from Prairie Pothole Lake near Jamestown, North Dakota, USA - PPLs Lake P8 Core (1) Depth... | ecosystem: Environmental > Aquatic > Freshwater...
CGGCCTGGCTCAAACGCTTCAACGTGACGATCGACGTCGATTCGGGGTCCATGGACCTCTTCCCTCTCGACCGGCCGGAGCTCCTGGCGAAGAGCATCGACCGCACGCGCGTAGCGGCGGACGTCCCGCTACTTCTCTTCGACGCGACGATGGTCGAGGCCTCCCTCGCCGGGGCGCCGCCGGCCCTCTACATCCTGGATTCGGCGGCGTCCACGAACCTCGTTGACGGGCCGTTCTTCGAGGAGCACGTCAAGCCGAAGATCGACCCCTCCAGGATCGTCCGGGGCGGCATCAGAGGCGCGGGCGGAGCCCAGGCCGTCAACCGCATCGAAGGCCTGTCGGTCGCTCTCGGCTCCCTGGTCTTCGAGGGTCAGACCGCGCACGAATTCCCGATGGGAGAGCTGAACACGATCGGCGGCCGGTACGCCGCCGGCCTCCTGGGCAATCCCCTGCTCTGGCCCTACCGCGTCCACATGGATTTCCGGGCCGGCCGGCTCATCCTGGAGAACCTAGCGACGCCGGCACGCTAAGGGGTGCCGGCGGGGCAGCCGGCTCGCCCCTAGGGACGAGGCCCGCGCAGGGGCTCGGGGATCTTGATCTCCCGGCCGTCGATGAAGACGCGGGCGACGCGGGTTTTGTAGTGGAACGGGTCGCCGTCGAAGACGACGATGTCGGCGTCCTTGCCCGGCTCGAGGCTCCCGATCCGATCCGCGACGCCGAGGATCTCGGCCGCCGTGAGCGTTACCGCCCGCAGGGCGGTGGCCCGGTCGAGCCCGCCCTTGACAGCCATGGCCGCCGCCAGGGCGAGTTCCTCCTGGGCTCCCAGGCCCATGGCGTCCTCGGCCGCGATGGCCGTCTTGATGCCGGCCTCGACGAGCTTGGCGGCGTTCGCCGGGCTCACGTCCTTCGTCTCCACTCGCTTCGATCCGACGCCCATCACCCCGACGACGACAGGGATCCGCCTCCGGGCGATCTCGCCGGCGGACTTGTAGGCCTCGGTCGCCCCGACGAGAACGGCCTTGAAGCCGAACTCGTCGACGAGGCGAAGGGCCGTCTGGATGTCATCGGCGCGGTGGCACTCGATGAAAGCCGTGAGCCGGCCCTCGAGGAGCTCGGCCAGAGGTTCGATGTCCAGGTTGCGGGGCGGTGCGGCGGGCGGCTCCGCGCCCTTCTTCCCCTTCGCGGCGGCCACTCCGGCCTCGTGGTCCTTGCGCTTGCGGACATACTCGGAGGCCTCCAGGAGGGCCTTGCGGACGACATAGGCGCTGCCCATCCGCGTCCCCGGCAGGCGGCCCTTGGGACCGAACGCGTCCTTGGGCCCTTCGCCCAGGGTCAATTTGACCCCGGCCGGCTCGAGAAGGACCATCTCCTCGGCCGTCGCGCCGCGCGGCTTGACGACGGCTGTCCGGGCCCCGATGACGTTGGCCCGGCCCGGGGCGATCATGAGCGCCGTTATCCCGGCCCGCGCCGCCTGCGCGAAACGCTTGTCGAAGGGGTTGAGACCGTCGAGGATGCGCAGCCCTGCCGCGTCCGGGTTCGAGACCTCGTCGCTTCCGGACGGGCCGTAAGGATCTCCGAGGCCCATGGACGCCAGGGACTCGATCAGGCCGGGCAGGATCCAGCCGCCGGCCGCGTCGACGACCTCGGCGCCGGCCGGCACGGCCACCTCGCCCGCCTTCCCGACGGCCTTGATCTTGCCGCCCTCGATGAGGACGGCCCCGTCCTCGATCTCCGGCCCCGCGACCGGGACGATCCGGCCGCCTCGGATGACGACCGGCTTCTCCTCGGCCACCGCAGTGACCGCGGCCAGCGCCGCGAACGCGAAAATGACTGCACAGGCTTTCATCTCGGCTCCTTGCCGGACTCGTAGACGACCCGGCCCTCGATGAACACCATGAGCGTCCTCGTGGCGACGTCGAACGGATCGCCGTCGAAGACGACGAGGTCGGCGTCCTTGCCCGCCTCGAGGCTCCCGATACGGGCCTCGAGCCCCATGGTCCGGGCCGGATTGAGGGTGATCGACCGGAGCGCCTGCCCCGGGTCCATGCCGTATTTCACGGCCACCGCCGCCTGGTAGCGGAGGAACGACTCCTGGACGACATCGGCGTCGGTCATGATATCGACCTGGACGCCCTTGTCGCTGAGGAAGCCGGCCAGGTTGACGAGCCGCCCGTCGTCGTCGTAGGTCGTCATCTTGGGGCCGACGACGACCACGACGCCGCGCCGGGCCAGCTCGCCGGCGACCTTGTAGCTCTCGACGGCATGGCCCAGCGAGAGCCTCGAGAAGCCGAACTCCCCGGCCAGCCGGACCGCGGTCATGATGTCGTCGGACGAATCGACGTGGATGTGGACCGGGATCTCGCGGCGGACGACCTTGAGCAGGGCCTCCTTGCCGAGGTCCCGCGCCGGCGGCGCCGCCTTCGGGTCCTTGGCCTTCGCCTTTGCGTGGCGCTCGAGGGCCTCGCCGTACTCCGCAGCCTCGACCAGGGCCTTGCGGACGAGATAGGCCGCCCCCATCTTGGTCGTTGGCATGACGCCCTTGGAGGCGTAATACCCCTTGCGGCCAAGGGCCATCTTCATGTCCGCGGGGAAGAGAATGACCATATCGTCGACGGTTCCGCCGCGGAGCTTGAGGACGGCCGACTGCCCGCCGATGACATTGCCGCTTCCGGGGCGGGCCACGACCGTGGTCACGCCTTCGGCCAAGGCCCTGCGGAATTGGAACTCGTCCGGACCTTCACCTTCGGGATGGATGGAGTCGATGATGCGCAGCTCCGGGGTCACCGGGTTGGACATCTCGTTATCCTCGGTCACCCCGCCCGAGGGCCCGAGCCCGAGGTGCGAGTGCGAATCGACGAGTCCCGGCGTGACGACGCGGCCCGCGGCGTCGATGATTTGCGCGCCCTCTGGCACCGCGACCTCGCCCGTTTTCCCGACGGCCTTGATCTTGCCGCCCTCGATGAGGACGATCCCGCTTTCGATCTCGGCGCCCGTGCCGGTCAGAAGACGGGCCCCGACCACGGCCGTCACGGCCTCGCCGGGCGCCGCTCCTGCCCGGGCCGCCTCGCCCCCCATCGCGCCGGTCAGGACCAGGGCCAGCCCCAGCGCCGCGCCGGCCGCCGCGAGTCTCCTCGGTTTCATGAACGCTCTCCTATTCTTCGAGAGCCGATATTAGGAGGGGGAGGCCGCCGAGTCAAGCCCGCGGAGGGAGACCGAGCGAGCCTAGGCTTTCGCCCTGAGAATGTAGAGGTTGTGATAGCGGAGGAACGTCTCCACCCGGACCATCGCGAATACGGACCGGCCGACGATCTCCTCCACCTCCTCGCGGGGCAGGAAATGACGGTCCGACGCCCGGGCCGGGTCCCTGTCCATGATGACGACAGTCGCGCCGGGCTTGAGGGCGGGCCGGAGATTGGCCAGGAGCTCGACCGGTTTCTCGAGGTCGTGGAAGGCGTTGACCATGAAGACCATGTCCAGCGACCCGGCCGGGAAGCCGGGGTCCTCGACGGTCCCCAATACGGTCTCGATGTTGGCGACGTTCTCGCTCGCTCGCCGGCGCTCGATGGCGGCCAGGGCGGAGCGGTCGATGTCGTTGGCATAGACCTTGCCGCCTTCGCCCACACCTTTCGAAAGCCAGAAGGTGAAGTAGCCGTGGCCCGCCCCGACCTCGCCGATGACCATGCCCGGCTTGACCCCGGTCACCTCCATGACCTTCTCGGGCTGTTCGATGTTATCGCGAGAGGCGTTCCGGTACTGGGCCGGGCCCGAGATCGCGATGAGACTGAACAGGACGACCGCCACCAGGGCTTTTCGAACGATCATGCGCGTTCCTCCCTCGCTCATCCTACTCTACTTCGATCCAGCAACTATCGTGCCACTCGACCCCTTCTGGAGACGGCCCGGACGGGGCCAGTTTCTTTACATCTCGACGACAGAACCTTGACGGACGCGGGGCCGCCGACCCGCGAGGGCAAGACGCGTCGCTCGGCTTGAAAACGCCTCACTCCGAGTGTAGAGTGGGGCCATGCGACACCTGAAGATCCGGGTCCCCGCCCTCTCGATATTCGTCTCCGCGTTCGTCCTCCTGGCCTTGGCCCTCGCGGTCCCGGCGGGCTCCCCCGCGCCCGCGGAGCCGGACGGCGCCGAGTGCTTCACCGTCCTCGTCGGCCGGAACGCCAGCGCCGACGGTTCGGTCATGGTCGCCCACAACGAGGACGACCGGGGCGAGATCGTCGTCAACCTGCGCAAGATCCAGGGCCGCGACTACGGCGCGCCCCAGCGGGTCGACCTCGGCAAGGGCGCGTTCCATGAGACCGACGGCAAGACGGCGGGCTTCCTCTGGATCGAGGCGACGACCCAGGAGTTCGCCGACAGCTTCATCAACGAGCACGGCGTCCTCGTCACCTCCGACAGCTGTCCCTCGCGGGTCTCGGCCGAGGATCTTACGGACGGCGGCATCGGCTGGATGCTCAGGCGTCTCGTGGCCGAGAAGGCGACCTCGGCGCGCGAAGCCGTCAAGATCGCCGGAGAGCTCGTCGAGAAGTACGGCTACCGCTCCTCCGGCCGGACCTATTCGATCGCCGACAAGAAAGAGGCCTGGATGCTGGCCGTTCTGAGGGGCCGTCATTGGTACGCCCAGCGCGTCCCCGACGACGAGGTCGCCGTGATCCCCAACCACTTCACGATCCGGACGATCCAGCCGGGCGACCCGGACCGCTTCATGGGCAGCCGCGACATCATCGAGTACGCCGCGAAGAACGGCTGGTACGACGAGGGCAAGGACGGGGCCTTCGATTTCAAGAAGGCCTTCGACCGGCCTTCGAACCGCGAGCCCACCGCCGACGGGAACGCCCTCCGGCACTGGCGGGGCCTGAGCCTCGTCACCGGCAGGGAGTGGGAGCTCGGGCGCGACTACCCCTTCTCCGTCAAGCCCGGGAAGAAGATGACCTCCGAAGCCTTGATGGCCATCCTCCGCGATCACTACGAAGGCACGGAATACGACGCGACCGACGGCTACAAGATGGGAACGCCGAACCGGACGAAGTTCCGGACGATCTGCACCGCCTCGACGATCAACGCCTTCGTCGTCTCTCTCGACGCCGGGCGGCCGGAGCCCCTGTCCGTCGCGATCTGGCTGGCCATTGGCAAGCCGGACACGACCGTTTTCCTGCCCCTCTACTACGGGGTCGAGAACCTGCCGCCCGGGGCCGGGCTCGGCGGGAACGCCCACGATTACGCTCTGTTCGCCAGGCAGCACTTCGAGGACGCCGAGATCAAGGCGGCGAAGGCGTCGCTTCTCAACACCAAGGTCCTCGAGCTCGAAAAGGCGGCCGAAGCGAGCTATGGCCCGATGCGCCGGACCCTCGAAAAGGAGCTCTTCCCCGTCGAAGCGGCGTTCGTCAAGGACCGGCCGAAGTTCGAGAAGGAATTCGCGGCCCTCTACGCCAAGGACAAGGCCAAGGCCCTGAAGAAGCTCGACGAATACGTCGCCGACGCCTTTGCCAAAGCTACGGATCTAACGGAAAAGCTCCTGGCGAAAACAAAGGGCTCCTAGCCCGCCTCCGGCATCGCGCTCCGGGCCATCCCCGCGTCAAGCGCCGCGCGCTCAGGGTTTCTTCAGAGTCGGGTCGTGCGGGCCGACGACCCGGAGGATGATCTCGCGTTTCTCCCCGAATTCGAAGGTGAACCGGTGGTCCCTATCGACCCGGGCTTCAAAGACCGACCCGGTGCCCTTGATCTTCTTGACCCTCAGGGACGGATGACGAAGGTCAGAGACGAGGAGGCCTATCTGCTTCTCGAGCTTGGCCCGGATGTCCGGCTCGAGCTCAAGGGCGCTTTTTCGGAACCGGTCGGTCAAGACCAGCTTGAGCGGTTCCTTCGATCTCATGAAAGAGGTCCTCGACGGAGTCAAAGGTCTTGGTCCGGCCGCCGGCGATGTCTTTTTCCGCCTCGGCCTCGAGCTTCTGCCACCTCTCCTTCCAGAACCAGGCTTGGTCGCGGTCGATCGTCTCCTGGGGAACGAGCACGATCGTGTCGTCGACGATCTTGGCCAAGACGATGCTCCCGTCAGTGATCCCGAGCTTCTTCCTCATCCATAAAGGAAGCGTGATCTGCCCTTTTTTTCTCACGCTGACCAGTTCTTCCGCGATCTTTTCCAAGTTTTCTTACTCCGTATCGTTCGATAATCCTACTTTCTGACTTTCCAATTTATGATAATCGACTCCCGCACGCTTGTCAATCTTGAGCGCTTGACGTTCCCGGCCCCGCGGTCTAGCATTGAAATATCCCCCTTGGGTGCCAAAGAAATGCCGTCTTCGCTCTTGAAAAAGCCTGTTTTCTTAACGGCCGCGCTGTCCGCCGCCCTTGCCCTTTCCGCCTCGCCGTCCCAGAAACCCGGCTGGAAGGGCAAGATCACGACAGAAGGCGGCGTCAGGGTTGTGGTCAGTCCGACCGAGCCGCTTTATGAAGATATCAAGCTGGATCTCAAGGAAGAAATCCGCATCGGTAAGGAAGGCGACGACCGGGCCCAGTTCTATCGCGTCCGGGACATCCATGCGGACCCCCGGGGCAATATCTTCGTCGATGATTATAGCAACGGGCGCATCCAGGTCTTCGACGCCCAAGGCGCGTTCCTCCTGACGATCGGCCGCCCGGGCCAGGGGCCGGGAGAGTTCGAGAACCCGACCCTCGTCCGCTTCGGAGGTCGGGATGGCCGCCTCCACGTGATGGACCGGTCCAGGCGGATCAATATTTTTGACGACAAAGGCATCTATATCCGGTCCGTCATGCCTGAACGGGGACTGGTCGACTATTTCCCGGACGCGGCCGACGGCTTCGCTGCCGTCATGCATACGGGCTCCGACGAGGAATTGACCAGTCTGCACGCTCTCTGCCGTCTCGATGCGAACGGCAAGACGCTTGCCGTCCTGGCCGAATTCCCTTCCAACCTCTATATGGAGAGGCGCGGGGGAGGCACGATGGCTGTCAAGACGGGCTACGAAACCACTCTCTGCGTCGCGCCCCTCCCCGGACAGGGCCTCGTCTTCGGTTATTCGAAGGAATACGAGCTAGTCGTCCTCGGCCCGGACGACCGGAGGACGCTCGTCATCCGGAAAAACGAGCCGCGGCCCGAGTTCACGTCCGCGGAGAGAGCCGTCTTCGGCCGGCTCCCCGTGCCCAAACTCAAACCCTATTTCTTCGGCATCTTGACCGATCCCGAAGGCCGGATCTACGTCCAGAGGAACATGAACGTTGAGGGCAAGCGGGGCTACGGCCCGACCGCGACCGAGGACAAGCGATTCGACGTTTTTAGCCGGGAAGGGACCTTTCTCTTCCGAGCGGCCTTGCCTCCGAACACGCGGGTTATCCGGGACGGCCTCGTCTATAGCTATTTCGTCGACGAGGACCAGGGCCTCGAATACGCCCAGCGCTTCAGGATCAAGAACTTCGCCGACCTGCCCGTCAAGTAAGCTCCGCAGCAAGGAAAGGAGGCGCGCATGAACAAGCTCGCGCGCGTCGCGCTTCTCATCATCCTGGCCTCCTCGGCCTGGTTAGCGGCGGAGGCGGCCCTGCAGGCCCAGCAGGCCGAGATCAAGACCGAGAACGGGATTAGGGTCGTCCGGAACCCGGCGACGCCCATGAAGGGGCCTGACGGCAAGGTCGCCGCCGTGGATCTCGTCGAGGAGCTGGTCATCGGGAATGACACGTCCCGCGAGGACCATTGGTTTGCATTTTTGAACGCGATCGACGCGGACGCCAAGGGGCGCATCTACACCGTCGACCCGAAGAGCATCCGCATCCGGATCTTCGGGCCGGACGGGAGCCTCGTCAAGGCGTTCGGCCGCAAAGGTCAGGGCCCGGGCGAGTTCAGCGGACCGGGGGGCATCGTCGCCGCGCCGGACGGCGCGTTCATCGTCTCCGACGTCCTCAACGGCCGGCTGTCTTACTTCGACCGGGAAGGCGCGTACCTCAAAGGCACGCCGTTCGGCACCCGCAGGATCGCCGGACTCGCGGTCGGCCGCGATTCCGATATCTTCGCCATCCGCACCCAGATGCCGCAAGGCGGCAGCCAGGTGTGGGAACTGGTCAAGTTCGACCCCGATCTGAAGGTCCTCAGGAGCGTCCATTCGATCTCCATCACCTATAAGGGCCGCGCCTTTCCCTTATTGCCCGACCGCATCTTCTTCGGCCTGGCCGGCGATGACCGGCTCGCCTGGATGGTTTCGAACGATTACGCCATCCGCGTCGAGGACGCCTCCGGGAAGCCCGTCATGAGGATCCTCCGGGACCGCACGTCCCAGAAGATCACGGAAGAGGACAAGGCCCGGATCATCGAGCGGACGTTTCCCGGGGGCGCCCCTCCGGAGCTTCAGGCCGAGTTCCCCGAGAACTTCCCCGCCGCCTCAGGCCTCATGGCCGACGAGAAAGGGCGCCTCTACGTCCGGACCTATGAATCGGACGGGAAGGGCGGCGCGGCGGTGGACGTCTTCGACCCGGAGGGCCATTATGTCGCGCGTTTCTTCGTCCCCGAGGACGAGGAGGCGGTCACAATCCGGAACGACAAGCTCTATGCCTATTTAAAGGAATCCGCCTCGGGCAATCCCCTGGTCAAGCGCTACGCGCTGAAGTGGAGATGATCAGCGGGCGAGGAAGCGTTCCGGCCCAACGGCGATACCGGGGAACTTCTCGAGGAGTTCCTTGTCCGTCGTGACCAGGGGCACGCGGAGCTCGCGAGCCAGGACGACGAACTCAGCGTCGTAGGCCGAGCACCCCGACGATGCCGCGAGCTCGAGGACGTCGTCCGAGGCGACATCATGCTCATTGAACAGCATCATCGACTCGGCCTCGTTCATGATCCGGATCGCGTCGGCCAGGTCAATGAGCCCGCTCCGGATGCCTTTGATCAAAGTGCTCCGGAACTCGCTCCTCCATAGGACCGGCGCGACCCAATCCGGTTCCCGGAGCATGACCTCCCTGGCCGAAGGGCTGATTGCGGACTCGATATAGAGCCGGATCATGAGGTTCGTATCGGAGACGATCAAGGCCGGCCTTCCCTTTTCGCTTCGTTGATGAACTCGTCGGTGATGAGACCTTTCGTGCGGGCCCGGAGCTCATCGGCACGAGCCAGTATCTCCTCAACCGACGGCCTCCTGCGGGACGTCGCCTCGAAGAGGATATTGATGATCTCGCTGTTGATGCTGCGTCGATGCCTTTTCGCCCGCAACTTTATCCTCTCATAGATCTCGTCGGGGATGTTCTTCAGGGTGTAATTCATGGCCATCAGCTCTCTGATATGGTTTCTTTCTGGTTTCATTATGGTTACTCCTGGGCCATCTGTCAAGGCGGCTAACTCATGACAAGTCTTCATTCTTGAAAGACGGCCGGCCTACGACGGTTTTCTCGTTCTGAACGAATAGAGCTGCCGGCTGGAGCGGGGATCTCCGGCCCGTCCAGCCATCAGCGGCGCTTGGGGCCGTGGACGCAGTCGCCGACGCGGCAGAAGCGCTCGCGTTCGTCGTCGGTCAGGGGACCGCTGTCGAGCACGGTGAGGTTCTCGCGCATCTCCTCGATCGTCCTGGCCCCCGACATGCAGACATCGACGGCAGGGTTCGAGAGGACGAAGCGGTAGCACTCGGCGGCCGTCAGCGGCTTCTCGCCCGGGGGCATCTTCTTCGCCTTGAGAAGCTGCCCCCACCGCGTGGCCGTGAACGCCACGGTCCCGGGCCGCTTCTCCGGCTCGTTGGCCAGGAAGGGGAAGATCTCCGTCTCGGCCCCGCGGTGGGCGGCGTTGTAGCGGAGGTGGAGGACGTCGAAGTCCCCGCCTTTCGCCAGCTCGCCGAGCATCTTCCGGCTGTGGCTCGAGACCCCGATGAACCGCACGAGTCCCTTCTCCTTCATCCGCAGAGCGCCATCGACGAGCCGCCGCGGCGGCGTCTTCGAGAAGTAGCCCAGGATGAGCGCGTCGGCGTGGTCGAGGCCGACGCTTTCCAGCCCGCGGGCGAGGAGCCGCTCGGTCAGGTAATTGCTGTGGGCGTAGGTGAAGGCCGCGAGCACGAGCTTGTCCCGCTGGCCCGTGCGGACGACCGCCCGGAGCGCGTCGCGCATCCCCGGCATATAGCCCTTGATGACCGTGCCCCACGTCCAATAGTTGCAGCCCCGCTCGAAGGCCTCCTCGATGGCCGCCGCGGGGACCTTATATCCCGAAGCGATGCCCAGGCGCCCGACCTTGAGGCCCGTCCGTCCCAATACGACCGGCTCGCTGAAGCTCATGATCCGCTCTCTCCTTCGGTTTCTTCCGGAAACCCTCCGGCCTCGGCCTCGAGGCCGTCGAGCCATTCCCGCATGGCCGCAAGATGGAGGTCGATCGCCTCGCCGATCCCGGCCGGCACCGGGATCCCCTTCGCGGCGCAATATTCGGCGAGCGACGCGTCGACGTCCTGCCACGGGGAGATCGGGGCGTCCGGCTCCGGCTCGTCCGGCGTTGCCTCGGCCGTCCCGCCGGCCGCGCCCGTCTCCACCTCGCCACGGATCTCGAGACGGTCCAGGAGCCCGAGCATGCGCCGGAAGAGCCGGCCGTAGCGGACCGACCAGTCGAGGTAAGGCGCGACGCCCTGGGACTCGAGGAAGTCCGCGATCGTCCCGTCCGTCCCGATGCGGGCCTCGCAGCCTTCCTGCTCCGGGAACACGGCGAACCTCTCGTCCCCGGCGCCGTCGGTCGCCCGCCCCAGCGGGTAGAGGCGGCAGACGAGCGGCCTCTGAGAATGGACCCGGCAGCCGTCCGGCGTCACGAAAACGCAGCGGCTCTCGGCGTCGCTGCGGAGCGTCGTCCCGCCGTTCGCGGCGTAGCGGGCGAGGAATTCGGTGGTGCCGATCCCGAGGAGGCGCGACATTCCCAGGACCTCGTGGGGGCCGGCCATGATGACCTTGCCGGAGCAGCATCGGCCGCAGGCCCGGCAGGAAAAGGAAAAGGGGCTCCGGCGGTCGAGACGGAAATCCAACGCCGCGGCGTTAATGCTTGCCCTGGATCGTGCCCAGGTTCTTCAGCATCTGGCCCGACCGGAAGAGCTTGACCTCGACCGTCGCGTTCAAGTCGGACTCGAGGTGCTTGGCGACCTTGGCCGGGATGGCGGCCGAGTGCAGGAGCGTCGCGCCGCTGTACCACTTGATCTCGGCCTGGGCCCATCTCGCCTGGAGGTGCTTGTCCTGGACGATGTGCTTGTCCTGGACGGCCCCCGTCTTCTGGCTCCCGTGGAGGAAGCCGAAGGACGCGCAGAACGCCGCCGCCGTCCCCGCCAGCCTGAGGATCTCGCGCCTGTTGACCGATTTGCCGACGTCTTGTTCTCCCATGGCCTCATGCTAAGCCCGCCCGACGGCGCTTGTCAAGGCCGGTTGACTCACCGCCGGAAGACACGTAATATCTGGGGGCAACCCAGAGCGGAGGAGCGCCCCATGGAACGGACCCTGGCCATCATCAAGCCCGACGCCACGAAGAAGAGGATCGTCGGCAAGATCATCTCCCGCATCGAGGAGGAGGGCTTCACCATCGTCCGGATGAAGCTCGCCCACCTGACCAAGGACGAGGCCAAGGGGTTCTACATCGTCCACAAGGACAAGGGCTTCTACGACAGCCTGTGCGAGTTCATGTCCTCGGGCCCGGTCGTGCTCATGGCGCTCGAGGCCGAGAACGCCATCAAGCGCTGGCGCGAGGTCATGGGGGCCACCGACCCGGCCCAGGCCAAGCCGGGAACGCTCCGCCATTCGCACGGCTTCTCGATCGAGCGCAACGCCGTCCACGGCTCGGACGCGCGCGACACGGCGGAGTGGGAGCTCGGCTACTTCTTCAAGAAATAGGGCAGCGACCCGCCGGGACCGGCGGCTCAGCGCCTGACCATCGACGGTTCGGCCGTCCAGTCCGAGCCGTTCCAGTAGCGGATGCCGGAGAGCAACGACTTCCGGTACTCTTCGCCGAGAACGCTCGTGAGGGCCCCGGCCCGGCGCAGCTCGTAGTGTTTCATCTCGTAGCCGTGACCGTAGCTCACCTGGATGGGCCGGAGCTCGAAGTCGAAATCGTAGATCAGGCCGTTGGCGGCCGTCGTCCGGATCCATTTGCTGTTCGATATGTCGAGGAGCCTCAGCCCGTCGACCTTGTAGCGGAGGCCCTCCGAGACATCGGCGTAGGGCGTGGTGATGTAATAGAGCATCGAGCCGGGTTCGAGGCCCTCGCAGGCGAAATCGCCGCTCTGAGGCGAGCAGCCCCTGATGTTCAAGGGATCGAAGACGATCAGGCAGCCGCCTCGGTATTCGTTGTTGACGCCGCAGACGATGAGCTCGTCGCGGCCGTCGCCGTTGATGTCGTGATGCCGGAACTCCCTCAGGTAGCCGGCGTTCCAGAATTCCCCGATCATCTTGCCCGACGGGTCGAGCACGGCCAGCTGGCAGGGCCAGTCGGGGGACTGGAACGACTCGACGATGATCTCCTGCCGGCCGTCGCCGTCGAGGTCGTGGCATTGGAAACCGGCAAGGCGGTAATCGGATGAGTGGATCTTGGTCTTGCAGACGAGCTCCCGGTCCGTCCGGAACCGCCACAGCTCCTTGCCCTTGCGGCTCCAGCAGAAGAGGGTCCCCTCCTCCGTCCGGTCGTTGACCCGGGCCAGGGCGAAGAGGACCTCGGTGTCCCCGTCCCCGTTGATATCCTTCATGACCAGCATGGGCAGGATGTTCGGCGCATCGGGGTGGCTGACCTGGAAATTGCCCCGGTAATAGGCGTCCGACTGGAGGTCCTCGAAGCCCATGTCCTTGCGCCAGAGCTCCCGCTTTTGCTTGTCCAGGGCGATGAAGTAGGGCTCCTCGATCCGGAAGTCGGCCGGCTGGCGACGGGACAGGATATCAGGCAGGAAGAGAAAGAACACGGAAATGGCCACGAGGCCCCCGCCGGCGGCGGTCCACTTGACCCAGCGGGGGACCGACCCGCCCGTCTCCGCGGGCCCGTTCGTCGTCTTGAATGTCCCCTGGAACCAGCGGTCGAGCTCGTCCTTGTAGGCGAAGACGGGTGACTTCGTCTCGCTTCCCTCGGCCCGGTGGACGGGCATGCCGCGCTGGTCCTCCCAGCGGTGGCAGGTCCGGACGTCGCAACCCAGGTAGGCAGCGATCTCCTTCCACGAGCGGAGGAGGTTGTCCTTGGTAAATTCGTTCATCCTGGAGCCAAGCGACCTTACAAAGACTTATACAAGTCAATTATTCTATTCAAATTACGGGGGGAGTCAAGGAAAAAGCGGGGGGGAAGGGAATTCTTTAACGCACGTGAGAATATTTGCTCGAATTCGTCATCTATATTAATAGAATACCTAGTCAAGGTGGCCGAACGCCGTTTTATCCTGATGGACCCAATTCGCCTCAAAGAAGAAGAATTCCGGGGCCTGCTGAACGCCTGTGCTCAGCTCATGAATTCGCAGGTCCAGCAATACAATCTTCTCAAATACGGCCTGGATCCGGAGGATATCCTTCAGGAAGTCAAGGTCAGGATCTGGAAGCTCGTCGCCAGCGAAAGGGCCATCGTCAGCCCGGCGCCCTATATCAGGAAGATCGTCAGCTCGGCCGTCATCGATCAGCTCCGTAAACGACGCAGAGAAGACGACCTCTTCCATAACGAGCAACAGCGGATATCCGAACGGGAATCCTCCTATTGCGGCGAGGCTGCCCGGAAGAGAGCCTTCGAACAGACCGTCGGCAGGGCCGTCGAAAAGCTCATCGATTCGAGACGCCAGGTCGTGAAGCTGTATCTCCTGAATCTATCGATCCCGGAGATCTCGGACTATATGGGATGGAGTCAAAACAAGACCAGGAACCTGCTCTACCGGGGCCTGGCCGATATCCGCAAATCTCTGAAGGATTTGGAAGCCGAGAATGAGAAGCGAGCACTCTGATCTCAAAGAGCTTTTTCAGGGATATGTCGCCTCGAAGAAGCCTGCGAGCCGCCAGGGCTGTCCTTCTCCCGAGGATATCGCCAGGTCCTTTGAACCCACCGCGCCCACGAGGATGAAGAAGGAGATCGTCGATCATCTGTCCGAATGCACCTACTGCCGCGAAGAATTCGCGATCGCGCTCGAGCTCCGGAACTCCGGGCCCCGGCCCTTGGCTCTTCAGCCCACCGGTTCAGGCTCGGGTAAGATCGGACGGCCGGCGCTCTGGCAAATGGCTTGCCTCTTGCTGGGCTTGAGCCTGGCCGTCTCTTCGCTAGTCCTGCTGGTCCACCAAAGAGAGCTTGCAGAAAACCGGCGGACAGGAGAAGCGGGCTTGGGGCTCAGCTTCCCGAAACCCGGCCAGACTTTGTCAGGGCCTATCGTCTTCCGCTGGCAGCCGACTCCCGATTCCGACCACTACGTTCTCGAGCTCTTTGACGAGGCTCTTTTGCCGGTCTGGACGAGCGGCCAAATCCGTGGTGTCCAGATCCCGCTTCCGCCCGAAATTTCTTCCGGCCTCAAGCCCGGGAAGGCTTATTTCTGGATGGTCACGGCCTATTCAGGCGAGGCGACGTTGGCCGAGTCCGATTTGGCCCGCTTTGTGATTTTCCCGGACGAGTAACGTCCTCTATTCCGTTCGCCGCTTTCGCAACGGACGGATCTCCCTGGAGCATGAAGCTGGCCCAATAATACGGGTGGGCCCGGCGAGATCCGATCATCTTTCTCTTGGCCAAACGAAGGGCCTCGGCCGCCGTGCGTCCCCCGGTGAAATGGCGATAGAACTCCTGCATGAAGGTCGCGGTGGCCCTATCGTTGATCGACCAGAGAGAGGCGATGACGGAGCGGGCTCCGGCGAAAAAAAAGGGCCGGGCCAACCCCATTGAACCTTCTGATCTCTCGAGGAGACCTTGACCTGTCTGGCAAGCCGAAAGGACCACCAGGTCCGCCTTCAAGCTCAATCCATAGATCTCCCTCATTTGGAGGAAGCCGTCCTCCGCCGGAGCGTCCGTCGGGGCAAGAACAAGCGCCGAACGAAAGGGATGCTGTTCGTTGAGGAATCCATGGCAGGCAAAATGGATGATGCTGTAGTCATCCAGGGTCAGCCTCTTGAGGGTCCGTTCATCCGCCGAGTCCCCCGCCAGGATATCCACTTCGTCCGCAGAGAACAGCTTGGAGATGTCCACGACCTCTTTCTTGCTGAAGGGGAGCATAGACAGATCCCGGCGGCTCAGGGGCGCCCCCCCGACGAGTGCACGGACCCGCTTATAGCTGGGTCCTCCGACCGCCAGCAGGGCTTTGGGCCGGATTCCGCGGTCCCCGATGCTTTTCAGGACGACAAGGGCGGACGCCGATGGACAATACGAAACCCCCATCTCCTCCACTAGATATCGCGAGCTGGAGTCGTTGCGGATCTTGAGCGCTTCGAAGGGCAGATGATTCAGGATCCCGTCCGGGACCACGATCAAAGCCTTCGCCGCCCCGAGTTTCTCGGCTTCGCCAAGCGGGACGAGCTCGCGCTCGATCCGCTCGGCCGCCTCGAACCCGGCTTGGGGATCCAGCCTGCCGTCGGAAATCGATTTCAGATAACCTCGCAGCGAGGATTCGATCCTCATGCGATCCGGCAAGATGTGAAGATCGCCGCCGGATGCAGAGATCGACAGGAGGTAAGACCTCTCCTCTCCCAGGAAATACTCCAGTAATACGGCCTTCTCGGCGAGCAAAAGCTGCCGGATATCACTCATCCGGCACAGGGCGTTCCGCCATCGATCCTCCGGGGCTCGCCCCGCAGCCTTCATTTCAGAGATCAGACGGACGTATTCCTCCTCTTCGAGCTCCAGCTCGTTCTTCAGGGCCCGCCTCTCTTCCTCTGAAACCGCCTGGCCTTCCAGGGATTGCGCCAGCTTGGAGATATTCCGAGAAATGATACCTTGCCGCTTTTTGAGGACCGTCAGCTCCGACGCGGCGATATCGAGACGGGCGTCATAAACACTCTCCAGGAACGCGCGCGCCTTGGCCCGCTCCATAAGGCCAAAGACCTCTTCCAGGCACTCCGTCGAAGGCTGCCTGGCATAGCGGCCCGCGAGGATGTGCATCGCCCGTTCAAAAACCCCGAACTTGTTGCGGGCGAAACCGATCATCAGGGGCTCTGAAGAGATGCGTGATCGCATGCCTTCCAGGACCTCAATAGCCCTTCGATAATAGGGCAGTGCGGCCTTCGGGTCCTGCAGCTGTTCATGGCATTGGCCGAGGCCATAGCACGATTCCATCAAGACGTGCTCGAACGAGTGCCTCGCGCCGATGTCGAGGGCTGAGCCGTAAAGAGGCAGCGCATCCTCCACGTTCCGCTCATCCAAGTACGACGTGGCGATATTGATGAGGACCTGGCATTTTTCGAGGGTCTGCTTTTCGGGATCCACGATCTCCAACGCCCTGCCAAAATGACGGCGCGCACCACTATGGTCCCCGAGTTCGTTGAGGATGATCCCCATATTGTTGAGCGTGGCGTAGCCGATCACAGGATCCCCTCCGTCACGCTCCCATGAGGAGAAGCATCCCCGGAAGGCCTCGAGGGCGAGCCGCAGGTCCTTCTTGCTCTTAGTATCGATCCCCCGGCGCACGAGGACGGAACCGAGGTTGCCCAGGTCCAGGGGAATCGAGCTCACGTTCCCGATCGCCTGGTCCAGCGCTAGAGCCCCAGAGAGGTAGAACTGAGCCCTCCCCAGATTCCCGAGTTCGCGATAGATCAAGCCGAGATTGTTGAGGCATTCAGCCTCCGTTGCCTGATCCCGGGCCCTCTGGGAGACGGAGAGGGCCTCTTCGAAAACAGCGATCGCCTGGGAATAATCCGCCCGCTGTTGATGATAGACGCCGATATTATTCAGACACCGGCCTTGTTCCGCTAAATGCTTGATCCCGGTTGCCAGACCCAGGCCTCTCTCAGCGTTCTCCAGGAAAAGGTCGAGTTTGTGCATGTCCAGGTAGGCCAGGGCCAACTGCCGGAGGCACTTAAGCTGAAGGTCGGGGATTCCGGTTTCGCGGCCCAGCAATGAGGCCTTTTCGAGTCTCTCAGCGGCGCGATGATAGTACCGCTCTCTCCGATCGTTCTTCCCAGAATTGAAGGAATCGATCATCGCCAAGCAGCTCACACAGAACTCCCGGGCTTTGGAGTCCCCGGCCGCTTGGAAAGCCTTCGCGGCTTCGCCGAAATATCGCTCGGCCGCGGGAACGTCGCCGAGGTCCCATCTGAGTATTCCCAGCCTTATGAGGCACTTCCCCTGATAAACCGGGGACAGCCTGAGAGATGCGGTCAGAGCCTGTTGCAGGGAGAGGAATGACTTCTCGAATTCACCTTGAGAGCGAAACCGGGCGGCCTGACGGAACGGCCGCAGGAAGGATTGCCGCTCCGCTTGCGGCTCCGACGCCGAAAGTCCCCCACACAAGAGCAACAGGGTCAGCGAGACGACGGCAGGAATGGACATCCTTAACCCTCTGCTATCCCGTGGGAACCACGGGCCAGGCGCTCATTATATGGGGCGGCCGGCATTGAATCAAGGAATGTCCTTTGCCTTCCCCCCTCTCCCCGCTTATAATCGTCCCATCCCATATCCCAGGAGGCCCCATGCGCAAAGACGACATCGTGACCCTCACAGGAGAGAAGGACGCTTGTCCGTCGGATAAATTCTCACGGCGGAAGTTCATCGGCGCGGCGGCCATGGCCGCGGCCGGGGTCGCGGCGGCCCCGCGGCTGATCGCCCAGGAGCAGGCCAAGAGCGAGAAGCCGCCGGCCACTCCCCCGCCCCCGGTCAAGACCAATATCGATGAGGTCCGGGGGATCCCCCGCGTCGCGGCCTCGCTGCCGGGGAAGTACCCGGGCAAGGTGGTGAGGGTCAAGACGGGGGCCAACCCCATTGGGCAGAAGATCGACGGAGCCAGGGTCGCCAGGGAGGTCGAGGCAGGCATGGCCGCCCTCACCGGGGAGAAGGACATGGCCAAGGCCTGGCGCCAGTTCGTCGGGCCCGAGGACGTCGTCGGCATCAAGGTCAACCCCATCGGCGGGT
>Ga0209706_10000797_pt1 | contig 18014 bp, 17 predicted proteins | sample PPLLaktember2015_6_FD_187263 | JGI IMG/M metagenome (GOLD analysis project Ga0209706, IMG submission 187263) | Freshwater sediment microbial communities from Prairie Pothole Lake near Jamestown, North Dakota, USA - PPLs Lake P8 Core (1) Depth... | ecosystem: Environmental > Aquatic > Freshwater...
CTACTTCTTACGAACTCATCAAAGTTCAAATGCCAAATCAAATCCAAAGCCTCAATGCCAAAGGTTTAGGTTTAGGACTTTGGGCGCTGACATCCCTTTGCCGTTTGGATTTTGGAATATGTCATCGCAAATACCGCCAACCCCCTACTACCTTGTGTATGGTGTATTCTGTGTCCTGGCTTCTGTATTCTTCTTCATGTGGAAAGCGCGCGGGAGATGGCCTGGCTCAGCTCTCCCATGCCGCAGGGCTTTGTGACGTACCCCTTGATCAGGTTCTTCGTGGCTTCATCAATGCCGTTGGGCCCGCTTTCCTCGTATCCGGACACCATAATGATCTTCGCGTCAGGGTCTTTCTCCGCAATTTTTCTGGCGCACATCACCCCGTCCATTTTGGGCATGCCTCTGTCCATCAGCACCACATCCGGGTTCCACGCACTGTAATTCTGGAGCGCGTCCAAAGGCTTCTCAACCGGAATGGCTTCGTAGCCCAGCTTCTTGCAGATCGCGGTCATTGCATCAAGAGCCGGCCTCTCGTCATCCACGATGAGTATTTTCTCGCCCTTTCCAGGCACGATCTCTTTCGCCAGTTCCAATCTTTCAACGTTCTCCGGCTCTTCATAGGGGAAGGAGATCCTGAAGGTCGTCCCTTTGTTCGGCATTGACGAAACCGTGATAGACCCTTTGTGCTCCTTGACGATGCCGTGCACAGTAGAGAGCCCAAGGCCTGTTCCTTTTCCCACTTCTTTGAGGGTGAAGAAGGGGTCAAAAATTTTCTCCATGGTTTTCTCGTCCATGCCGATCCCTGTGTCGCTCACGACGGCCCATACCTTGTCTCCCTCCCGCGTGGCCTCGATGGTCAGCTTTCCCCCATTCGGCATGGCATCGTTTGCATTGCTGTAAAGATTCATGAACACCTGGCTCAACAAGGACGGGTTGCCTTTGGCGAAGAGATTCTTGTCGAGGTTCAGGGTGACTTCGATGTTTCTGTTCACGATTTTTGCGATGAGGTCGTGGGTCTGCCTGATCACCTCGGACAGGTCAAGGACGACCTTGTCGTACTGCCCACCCCGCCTGGAAAAATGCAGGAGGTTGTTGATGAGGTCCACGCCTTTTTCAACAGAATCATGGATGTTGGTCGTCAAATCCGCAATATCCGGTTTATCTCCGCACACCAATTCCAGGTACTCGGTGTTGCCGGAAATCGCCTGCAGGATGTTTCGGAAATTGTGGGCGATTCCGCCTGCAAAGGCGCCGATGGATTCCATCTTCTGGGACATGTGCAGTTTTTCCTGCAAAACTCTCTGCTCACGTTCCGCCTTTTTCTTTTCCGTCACATCCTCAAAGATCGCCACAATCTCCATGGAAGGCAGCCGGTAGACGTAGTATTCCCTCCAGCCGGAGATTTCTTCGCCGACCTGAAAGGTGATGGATCCGCTCTCCGGGTTTCCCGTTCGCCAGACGCGCCTGAAATTTTCCAGGATATCGGATTGCCTGTAGAACGGCAACGTTTCAAAGAGGGTCTTATTGCTCACGATTTCCCTATCGTGAATCTTCTCTATTCTGCGAAAGGCCCGGTTCAGATCAAGAACGATAAACTCTTCACCGTCATTCAATGTCTTGAACACCACAACGCCGCTGCTCATGTTGTCAAAAACGGCTTTGAAGCGGGCCTCGCTCTCGCGAAGTTTTTCCTGGGTTTCCTCAAGGACCTTGGTCCGATCCTTCACCAGGCTGTCCAGATTGGAGTAGAGGGTCGCGTTCTCTATGGCAATGGCTGCAGGGCTGCTCAGTGCGGACAGCAGCGAAAGGTCCTCTTTACGGAAACCATATGGTTTGCTCACGGAGTCCACATAGATGGCCCCCCGGATTTTCGACTTGCTCATGAGAGGCACGCACATCACGGACTTGATCTTCATGATCTCCATGCTTTCAGAGCGGTCAGTCCTGTCCTCTCTCATCGTGTTGGACATCATCACCGCTTTGCCCTCGATGAGAACCTTGTCGACCACCGCATGGCTATAGGATCGGGTTCCGTGTTTGGAGTCATCTTCCGATCTCGAAATCACCCGGGTGACCTTCCCTGTTTCGGAGTCGACCAGCAGGATGGCTCCACGATCGATTCTCTTCAGAAGCCCAAAAATCTGATCTAGGATTTTTTCGAATAGCACGTTCAGATCAAGGGACTGCATCAAGATCTTGGAGACGCTGTAAATCATTTCGAGATTTCGCAGGGATGTCTTCGGCCGGTCCATATCCGTCGTATCATTGAGAGGGCTCGAGGGGTCGATGGTTTTCTCAAAGCGAGAAATATCCCTGTGATACTCCTTGCCCAGGGAGATGAAGACATTGCCCACAGCAATCGGCACTCCTTCACCCACCTCGAAAACTTTGCCGGAGGGTATCCGTTGATCTTGAATGAAGGTCCCGTTGGTACTCCCCAAGTCCTCAATGAAGTATCTCTCGCCTTTTCGGACAACCTTCAGATGCCTGCGTGAAATATGCTTTTCCTTGATCTGGACGTGGTTATCCTGAGCCCGCCCCACGAAGGAGACCTCTTCTTTGAGATCATGGGCTGCGCCCTTATCGGGTCCATTCAAAACAAAGAGTTTGCTCATGAGCTCTTCTCCCCCCTGGAGCGACTCAGCAAGGTTTCAATTTGATCCTTGAGCATCGACATTCTGACGGGTTTGGCCAAGACAAGGTCCGCCTTTTTCTCGATGGCTGCAGCCTCCGGTTCCTTGCCAAAGCCTGTGATGGCAATAACCGGGATAAGGGGCTTCTTCTCCTTGATCGCACTCACGACCCCGACCCCGCTCACATAGGGCATCACAATGTCCGTGATCACGAGATCGTAGGTTTCGGTTTCGAGCTTTTTCAGCCCCTCCATTCCGTCCGCGGCGGTAATCACCGTGTAGTTCTCACGGGTAAGATGTTTCACCAGCATGGACAGGACGTCCGCGTCATCCTCGATGATAAGAATTGTTCTTGATTCAGCCATTGGTTGCCCGTTATTCGTTATTGGTTATTCGTTCGAGTTAAAGATTGAGAAAAGCGTGAAAAGACCTCAGCGCAACAAGTTCAATCGGTTTACCTTTCCCGCTTTTCACGCAAGTCTCGCTTTTCTCCCCTCACTTTATGCTCTCCAAGTACGCCAGATCCTTTTCCTGAGTGTTCTTAGTTCCGATGGCCACGATGTTTTTCCTGGCCTGAGAATCCTTTTGGTAATAGAGCCTGCCCGAGTAGGCAAAAGTGGTCTCGAGAAAATCCATCTTGCCACCTTTCCCGAAAACCTTGCGTTTCACGCTGATCGTCGATTCATCCTGATTCAGCTTGTAAATGGTCTCCTCTGCTTTGAGCTGGAACTCGTCGGTGAGGGAAAGAAAACCCTCCAGAGCCCGGTCCGTAAAGAGAAGACCCCGATAAAGCACGGCGAAGCGCTTTCTTGTCGCCTCCACGGTCTTCTTGATCTTTCTGGATTGCTGGAGCAGCCGGTCCAGTTCATCTTTGAGCAGCGCCACCTGACCGGTCATCTCCTCCCTGATCCGTTTCTGATCCTTCAGACCGGCTTCCTGGCTTTCCAGTTCCTCGATCAGTCCGTCAACGTCCCTGGCCAATTCGTCCTTGTCTTTTCTGAGAGCGCTGATCCTCTCCACATATTCGCTCTCTCTGGCCTCCACCTCGTTCAGTTTCTCTTCAGCATGGTTAAGCTGGTCCGAGAGGTTCTGAACGAGGCTCTTCTGCTCTTCCTCTTCCTTCTCCGTCTGACGCTTGCCTCGTCTGATGAAAGCCTGCAGCACGGCCAGAGACAGAACGATGTACGCGATGAGGATACTGTTTGACAGCCACGTGTTCTGGCCGATCTGCAAATCGAGGTCAAGGATCAAGCCCTCATTCAGGATCCTATAGTTCTCAGAGGCCACTTCAGTGTACCGGAGCGATTCCAGCCCGCTCTCAGCAAACCCCTTCTCCTCTTGAAATGGAGAGGCGATGTCCAGTCTTGCCTGGGACGGATAGAGGATGCGATCCTCTCCGGTTTTGACCAGAATCTCTGTCTTGATCCCGATTTTGTGCTTAAAGTCTTTTGCCAAGAACCGGCCGATATTCCGGCTGATCTCCTCCTTGATCGTGTAACGCCCCTCGTAGAGCGCCTGCTGGTCCCGGATCATGAGTTCCTGAACACTTTCCGTCACCCGTTTGCCCAGATATTTCTCGAGGCCGTTCAGCGTCACAATATAGCAGACAGGCGGCAATAAGATGCATAGCAATAGGATCTTGAAAGGAAAGTGCTTCATCAACCATAGGGTAGAATTCAGCCGCTGATTTCTTTCAAAAGCTTGCGAGCGTCGTCGGCTCCCTTGAAACTCGGATCCAATTGCAGCGCTTTTTCAAAGAAATTCTTGGCCTTTTCCTTGTCATTGTTCTTGAACTGGGCGAGTCCCATATGATAGTTCACCACAGGGTTCCCAGGATCCCTGGCCAGGCTGTCCTGCAACTCGGCGATCGCATTCAGGTAGCTGCCTTTCAGGTAATAGATGTACCCTAGGGTGTCCATGACCGCAGAGCTGTTGGAAAGCTGCCCCTTTGCGATTTGCGCGTAGGTCAGGGCTTCGTCGATGTTCCCCCCTCTCTCGGCGAGGTTCCATGCAAGGTTGTTGGCGGCCGGCCCGAAATCTTTCTTGATCTCGAGGGCTTTTCGATAGTAGGTTTCCGCCTTCCGGCCGTCCCCCTTCTGGTCGTAAATCGTCCCAACCGCCATGTAACCTGCAAGGAAATTGGGGTTCTTCGCGATGATTGTCTCGTATTCCTTGATCGCCTCATCAAACCGCTTTTCCCTGGCATAAATGCCGGCCAGCGCCACGTAGGCTGCAGGGTTGTTGGGTTCGATCTCAATGGCCTTTTTGAACCGTTCCTGTGCGGCTTTGGAATCCTTCTTCGCCAGATGGATGTTTCCCTCCAGGTACTCAATCAGGGCCAGATTCGCGGGCGAGTCTGCGACCTTTTTCCTGTGGCTCTCGCAGACCTTCATCGCCTGATCGAATTTCTCGTCCCTGACATAGAGCCCCACGATGAGAGCCAGCGCATCCGTCTGCTGAGGCTGGAGATCGAGGGCCTTGTTGAAGGACTTGAGGGCCTCTGCCTGACGGTTGGTCAGATTCTGAAGAAGCCCCAACTGAACATAGGCCGGCGCATAATCCGGCTCCGCCTGGATGATCTTGCTGTAAACCTCCTCCGCCCCTTTCATGTCTTTTTCAAGAACCTTCAGGCTCCCGAGACGCATCAGGACGCGGCTGTTCCGAGGGGCAATATTGATGGCCGCATCGATCTGCTGCCGCGCAAGGTCCGCATTCCGGTCATTGAGGTAGTACTCCGCAAGAATGAGCCTCGCATCGAGAAGGCCGGGATTCAGCTCCACGGCCTTCAGAAGATCCTGCTGGCCCATTCTTGGATCGCCTTTTCCAATGTGGGACAAGCCCCTGAAGTAGTAAGCCATGGGATTCCGGGGACTTTCCCTCACCACCACGTCAAAGCGTTCAATGGCACTCCCGAAATCCCTTCGCATAAAAAAGACCCGCCCTTTGAGGAGGTTGGCGTCCACGTGGCCTTTTTCTTTTGCGAGCACCTTGTCGACGGTGGCCTCCGCATCGTTGACTTTGTTGAAGTCTATCTGCAGTTCTGCCATGTTGACCAGAACGTTCGGATCATCTTTCTTGATTTCCGCCGCCTTGCGCATGGCTTCCAAGGCGCGGTCATAGGATTTCATCCGTGCGTAGTAGGTCGCCAGGTTCATCAAAGGCGCCACATCTCCCTGAGGCGCCGCTGCAACGGCCTGGAGATGAGTCTTCTCCGCCTCCTCAAACTTCTTCGTGCTCTCGTAAAAAAGAGCCAGCACGAGAAGGGCTTCAGAGGTCGACCCGGTGACCTGAATCATTCTCTTCAGCTCGGCTTCGGCTTTGTCATATTGCCCCTTGCTGGCATAGATGCGCGAAAGCTCGATGTAAGGGCTGCCTGAGGCAGGATCCAGCGCTATGGCTTTGATGTAGGCCTCTTCGGCTTTGCCGGCGTCCCCTTTCAGGAGAAGCAGCCGGCCAAGGGAGAGCTGCGTGTTGAAATGCTTGGGGTTTAATGAAGCCGCCTTTTCGAGGGTCTTGATTGCGCCCTCCAGATCTCTCTCCTGAACTTGAACACCGGAAAGAAGACTCAGCGCCTCCACATTCTCAGGCGATTTGGCGAGGATCAGCTCTGCTTTCTTTCTCGCTTCTTCGGTCTGCCTGCCCAGCAGGAGCATCTGACCCAACTTGAGCTGGGCCTTTTGGTTATCCTGATTTGCTGAAACCGCCTTGGTATAAGCTTGAAAAGCCTCCCTGGTCTCTTTGAGCTTAAGATGGGTTTCCCCTAACTCCAGATACGCGGCGTCATCTTTTGGATCGAGCTGAACCACATTCTTGAGCTCAATCACTGCTTTCTTGAGCTCGTTCTTGCTGATATATTCCTTTGCCTTTTCGAAATGATTCGCCTTCTTTTCCTCTTTGCTGGCGCATCCTGTCCCAAAAACCAGCGCGCAGGAGATCAGAATGATCCAAACAAAGCTGAAAAAGTATCTCTCCTGTTTCATGTCCCTCCTCATCAGTCCCTCTCTCCTGGATCTACCATGGTGACTTTCAAGGACTCAGGGGTACCTTTCCTAAGGAGAAAGTCCTCATGCCTTGGCATTAGAACCTAATGAAGCAGGGTCCCTAGCAAACTCCGGGCCAGAGAGCACCAACCCCTGACTCAATTTAAGGCATGAATATTTAATTAGGTATTGTACCGGCTAAGCAAATTGAAGTCAATTTCTTTGTCTTCATGATCCGTCTGGGGTGATGTCTCTCATAAGGATTCCGAACTACCATGAGGGAGGCGTGAGGCTTCAGTCCCACAAATCCATGGACAATGCAGCCCAAGTGTTGTAGGCTTTCTGCATTAACATCTTAGACCAGTTAGGCTTTTGGTTACGGCCACAGCCAATGTTAGGATTTCAGTGAAGTTCCAAACCGACATGGGTTTTCTGGTGAGAAAGGAATTCGTCTATGTCTGAAGAGCACAGTTCCAGCACGGTTACCGATACGGAGTTCGACATCATTGACGAACTGAAGGCGACTCTAGGTGAGCTTGAGAAAGAACTAAAACCATCCGCTAATAAAAAGGTTACAGAGAGGTTTGAGTACTTTCATTTTCTGATTCATGAACTCGACGACACCCTCTCTGGAAAATTCGAAGCGCTTCGGCGCAAGCGCTTTATCACGAAGAAGAGCGGTTAAGCTGCCTTTTGCCCTTCTGTTTTTTCGTGGTGCGCTTTGTAGCTCTGCTTGGGCGGGAAACAAAATATGTAATCTCCTGCCAAAAAATGGCGGGTTTTTCCCTCTGAAAGTAGTAAGTCTTTTCCTACCGCGAACGTTTTTTTCATTCCTAACCCTATAATAATCCCATGAAATTTGCCCTGAGCCTTTTCTAGCACGATTTTTGCTAGACCTGTTGGCAGGTTATGAAGTGACCGATCTTGAGCACTGAAGGAGGTCCCAAATGAGAGATAGAGAGCTGGCGCTGAAACAGGAACCCAGTCCCGCAAAGCCAAGTGTGGAGTTCAACCTCGATGAGGTGATTCGGTCTCTGGAGGAAGCCGCTGAGGAAATTGAGAAAGTCGACTGGGAGCACGTCGGGTTGGCGGGTAACCCCGCTTAGGACTTTGTCGCCGATCCCCCTGTTCGCTCCTTGTCAGTCCGTTCTTTTGGAATCCTCGTCTTTCAACAACTGCCTTCGCCGGTTCCTATCCTGCTCTGTTCCGGAATGCGCAACACCTTTATACCCCTTCGGAAAAAAGCAGCAGTCTTAGGCCACGTACTTCTCCGCAACCCCCCAGGCGGGCAGGGCTGCGCAGATGTGTCTAGGCTCAAAATGTGGAGTAGGAAGAACCTTGAGCCAAGAGGAACGGACGGTCTAGAAAAAAAGGTCAGCCTTTGGGGCTGACCTTTGTGATCTGATGGAGGCGGCATCCGGATTCGAACCGGAGAATAACGGTTTTGCAGACCGCTGCCTTAGCCACTTGGCTATGCCGCCCGAAACCAGTTACGAGTAAGCAGTGCGGAGTACGCAGTAACCACTACTCCACCACTCCAGCACTCCCTTTGATCTAAAATCTTGGAGCGGGAAACGGGGCTCGAACCCGCGACAACCACGTTGGCAACGTGGGGCTCTACCAACTGAGCTATTCCCGCTCACCAAAAGCTATTCTATAGGTTCAAGGTTCTTTGTCAACAAAAAATCAGGAAGAGAAAAACTCGCGGTAGAAGTCACGGAAATAGGACCAGCCGGACCAGACCGTAAACCCCAGCGCAATCCACAGAAGAACCATCCCCACGGCATGAAGGTCGACGCCCAGGTACTCGTAGTGAAGGCACAGAGCAATGGTCGCCGAGCACTGAAACACGGTCTTGTACTTTCCGAGAGAGCTTGCCTGAATGACGACTCCCTCAGTCACAGCGATGCTCCGCAACCCCGTCACCGCGAGCTCTCTGACCACGATCAGCATGACGACCCAGGCCGGGATTCGTCCGATCGGGATGAGCATGATCATGGTCACAATCACAAGGATCTTGTCGGCCAAAGGGTCCAGGAGTTTTCCCATAACGGTCACGGCGCTGTACCTTCTCGCGAAGTAGCCGTCGAGAAAGTCGGTCACGAAGGCCATGCCGAAAAAAAGAGCGGCTAAGAAGCTGCCCATCCTTCCCTCGTAACTCAGACAGAGGATGATGACCGGGAGGCAGGCCAGTCTCAAGAGGCTCAGAGAATTGGGTAAGTTGAGTATGACCCGATGGCGTGAGTCTGTGTCCATTGGCTTGATGAAGGTGCGGCTCAGTGTGTCACTGGGCCGGGTCGCTAGATCGTTCTAAGAGTTTCGAGCCACCATACAACACAATGAAACAAAAAGAAAGGGGGAATGAAGAAGGACTATCCTGTAGAAGAAAAACAAGCTTACGGGAGAACCTCGGGGCTACTTGGCGCTGGAATTGAACTGCCTGTAGTAATTCAACACCCGATCAATAAAGGCCTTGGTCTCCTGATACGGAGGAACCCCACGATACTCCGCCACTCTTTCCGGGCCTGCATTATAGGCCGCGAGGGCCAGGCGCGTGTCGTTCTTAAATCTTTCCAGCATGAGGCTCAGGTAGCGGGTCCCGCCGTGGATGTTGTCCGTAGCGTCAAAAGGATCGTCCACTTCCATCGCGTCCGCCGTCCCAGGCATGAGCTGCATGAGCCCCTGAGCACCCTTGCTGGAGACGGCGTGCTGGTTGAAATCGGATTCTGCCTTGATCACAGCTTTGATCAAAGAGACATCGACCCCGTACCTCTTCGAGGCCTTGTGGATGATCTCATCATAATCCTTGATATACTGATTCACGGGCTTGGAGCCGTCATAAGTCCGGATATAGATTTTGTACCTGGGGTCACTTTTGATGTTGCTAAAATGCCAGACCCCCCGCTCGTCTCTGAAACGGTAAATGTCCGCCAGAGCCGGATGACAGAGGCAAAGGATAAAGCCTGCAATCAGTCCGCAAAGAATTGTGCGCGCTCCGGAGTTCACGGTTTTTCCATCTTTCTCCAGTCCGCCAGAAATTTCTCCAGACCTATGTCCGTCAAAGGGTGATGGATCAGCTGTTCCATCACGGTGTACGGCATGGTCGCGATGTCTGCCCCGATTAGCGCGGCATCCAGAACATGGACAGGATTTCTGATGCTTGCAACAATGATCTCCGTCTCGTACCCGTAGTTGCCGTAAATCGTTGCGATCTGTTCCACCACTTCCATTCCACGGGCGCTGATGTCATCCAACCTTCCGACAAAAGGACTGATGTAGGCGGCACCGGCCTTGGCAGCCATCAGCGCCTGAACAGGTGAGAAGCAGAGGGTGACGTTGGTCTTGATCCCCTCGCCTGAAAGCCGTCGGACAGCCTTCAGCCCTTCTTTGATCAAGGGGATTTTGACCACAATGTTGTCGGCGATCTTGGCCAGGTCCTTAGCCTCTGCCATCATCCCTGTGGCATCCGTACTGACAACTTCGGCATTGACCGGGCCATCCACGATGTCACAGATCTCTTTGATGAGCCCTCTGAACTCTCTTTTCTCCTTGGCCGCCAAGGTGGGATTCGTTGTAACCCCGTCCAGAAGACCTAGCTCCTTTGCCTTTTTGATTTCTTCAATGTTTGCGGTATCTGCAAAGAATTTCACGGAACCTCCCCCCCCAGCCCCATGTTCAGAAAGCTATGGCCACTGATGCTTTTCTTGGTATTATACCTGTAAGAGTCAACTATTTCAAGCTGATCCCATTTTCCCTTCTTGCAGGAACTTGCTCGCACACGCGTCGCTGCAAAAATGGTACGTTTTCCCGTCTATTGTTTTCTCGATAGCTTGGCGCCGCGGGATGTACGTCTTGCACTGAGGGTCCTGAACCATCTCGTCAATGACACCGCCGTTTTCGCTGCGAGAGATCCTGTCTTTCGGCCTGATCACCGCTTTCAGGACCCTGTAAGCCACATACGCGAGCACAAGATAAATGATAAAACGCATGAACCTAACCTTTACTCCAAGAGGGTGACATGCTGGTCCTTTGCTCTGAGTTCCAGGAGCAATTGGGAAGCCGTCTTGCCCAAAACAGGGTGAAGCACGTCCGGGGCGACTTCAGCCAGCGGCGCGAGGACAAATCGACGCTCGTGCATGTAGGGATGAGGGATTTTCAGGTCTGTTTCGTCTACGATGTCTGCCCCGTACAACAAGAGGTCCAGATCAATGACCCTGGGCCCCCACTTCTCCGTCCTGACTCTCCCCATCGCCGCTTCAATGGAGAGAAGCCTGTCCAGAAGATCCCAGGCAGAAATTTCCGCGCCAAGGGATGCCACGCCGTTCACGAACCAGTTCTGCTCTTCCACTCCCACGGGGCTCGTCAGATACCAGCGGGAGCACCCGATGAAGTCGCATCCACGGATCTGTTCCAATCTTCCCACTGCCTCGACACAGTTCTTCCGCCTGTCTCCCATGTTCGAACCAATTCCGATAAAGGCGTGTTTCATCAGACTGCTAAAATGAAACGGTTTTGATTCTCTGCATCGCTTCTTCGAGGCGTGCTTTTTTCTGCGTCAGAGCGATGCGAAAATACCCTTCTCCTGGTTCGCCGAACCCATTGCCAGGGGTGACGACTACCCCCTTTTCAAGCAAGCGCGTGGCAAGCTGTGCCGAGCTGTAGCCCTTGGGCGTCTTGATCCAAAGATAAAAGCTCGCCTTGGGCGTATCCAGCTCAAAGCCCGCCTTTTTCAATTGAGAGACCATGAGGTCTCGCCTTTCCGTGTAAATGTCGTTCATCTTCTGCACGCAGGCCTGGTCCCCGCGTAGGGCCGTGATCCCTGCAAACTGGATGGCTTGAAACACACCCGAGTCCACGTTGCTCTTGATGGCACTGAGACCATCGATAGCCTCCCTGTTTCCAGTTGCAAAGCCAACGCGCCAGCCTGTCATGTTGTACGTCTTGGAGAGGGAATGGAACTCGATACCCACCTCCTTGGCGCCCTTTGCCTGCAAAAAGCTCGGCGGTCGATAGCCGTCATAGGCGACTTCTGAATACGCCGCGTCATGGCAAACAAGGAGGCGATTCCTCGCCGCGAATTCCACAACCATTTCGTAGAACGTCACATCCGCAACCGCTGCAGTGGGATTGTTCGGATAGTTGATGAACATCACTTTGGCGCGGCGCACCACGTCAGAGGGAATGGCATCAAGATCCGGCAAAAAACCCTTTTCTCTGAGAAGGGGCATGGTGTAGCTCTCGCCGCCGCAAAAAAAAGTCGCGATGTTGTACACAGGATAACCGGGGCTGGGGACCAGAGACACATCGCCCGGGTTAACGAAGGCAAGGGGCAAGTGGGCGATCCCTTCCTTGCTCCCGATAAGGGTGAGAACCTCTTTTTCTGGATCAAGGTCCACGTTGAACCGTCTCTTGTACCACTCTGCCACCGCTGCCCTGAACTCGAGCATGCCTGAATAGGAGGGATACCGGTGATTGACCGCATCCCCAACGGCCTTTTTCATGGCCTCGATAATGTGACCCGGGGTGGGAAGATCCGGATCGCCGATGCCAAGGTCAATGAGGTCCACCCCTTTTGCCCTCAGCTCCATTTTTTTCCTGTCGATCTCCTTGAAGAGATAAGGGGGAAGCTTGCGCAAACGATCTGCTTTGTCGAACATGATTCTCAACTCCTGATCTTCTATCCAACATTCTTAGCACTAAAGTGGGAACCGAATTTCTTTTCAACTCTGATTGGAGTAGTGGAGTGCTGGAGGAATGGAGTGATGGAAGCAGTACTCCAATACTCCGTTACTCCAATACCCCATTGCTCACTTCAGGCCGAGCACATCCATCATATCATAGAGTCCGGGGGGTTGACGGACAACCCACGCAGCGGCTTTGACCGCACCTCTGGCGAAATTGTCGCGGTTGTGGGCCCTGTGGATGAGTTCCAGCCGTTCGCCGATGCCGCCGAACAAGATAGTGTGTTCCCCTGTGATGTCGCCAGCTCTCCAGGTCTGGATTCCGATCTCCTTGGATGTCCTCTCTCCGATGATGCCCTTTCGTTGGTAGACCGCAACATCGTCAAGATTGCGGTTCGTTGTGCCTGCCAGGATCTGAGCAAGACGCATGGCCGTGCCGCTCGGAGCATCCTTCTTGAACCGGTGGTGAGCTTCTAGGATCTCCATGTCATAGTCTTTTCCCAGGATCTTCGCCATTTCTCCGGCAACCTTGAACATCACATTTACGCCGACGCTCATGTTGGGAGACATAACGCAGCGTATTCCCCTCGCGAGGGATTTCGCCTCGTCGAGCAGGCTCCCGGTCATGCCTGTCGTTCCGATGACCACAGCCAAGTCAGCCGTGGATGCAAGCTTGAGGTTTTCCACTGTTGCTTCAGGTGTCGTGAAATCGATGAGCACTTCCCCGGAGCCTATGACCTCCTTGAGGGATTCGGCCACTTTAACTCCTAAATTCCCTAGGCCCGCCACCTGCCCCACGTCGGATCCCACGCTTGGGTGATCCGGCCGCTCGAAAGCAGCCGCCAACTCCACTTCGCTGCTCTGGCGAATCATGTGGATGATTCGACCACCCATTCTTCCTGCAGCCCCGGCAACAATGGCTCGGATCATGACGCCACCTCTTTCGTGCTTTCGTTCCTTCGAGTTTTCGTGGTAGGGTCTTTTCTCTTTCATCGTCCTTGCATCCTTCCAACATTCCAGCTCTATTTGATCAGTCCGTAGTCTTTCAGGGCTGATTTCAGCTTCTCCAGGTTTGCCGGAGCCATGGGACAGAGCGGCAATCTCATCTCCCCGTCGATTCTTCCCATGAGAGCCAGCGAAGTTTTGACCGGGATGGGATTGGTCTCGATAAACATGGCCTGGCACAGGGGAAGAAGCTTGTAGAAGAGCTGCCGTGCGCGATCGATCCTGCCCTCTTCCCAGGCCTTGACCATATCCGCATTGTCCTTCGGCACAATGTTGGCCACGACGGAAATCACGCCTTTCCCTCCGATGGCGAGGATCGGAAGGGTCAGGTTGTCGTCACCTGAAAGAAGAGTGATCTTGTCCCCTGCGAGTTGCACCACCTCAGCCATCTGACCCAGGCTGCCGGAGGCTTCCTTGATGGCCACGATCTCCGTCATCTCTGCAAGGCGCGCCACGGTCTGGGGGAGCATGTTCACTCCCGTCCTTCCCGGAATATTGTAGAGCACCTGAGGCAGAGGAACCGCTTTCGCAATGGCCTTGAAGTGCTGGTACATCCCTTCCTGAGTGGGCTTGTTGTAATAGGGTGTCACCTGAAGGGTTGCATCCGCCCCTATTTTCTTGGCGTGCTCCGTCAGCTCGATGGCTTCTGCCGTGCTGTTTCCGCCTGTTCCAGCAATCACCGGCACCCGCTTTCTCACCGCTTCTACGGCAACCTCAAGGGCTCGCTTGTGTTCCTCCATGTCGAGCGTTGCAGACTCGCCGGTCGTCCCCATAGGAACGATAGCGCTGGTGCCGTTCTCAATCTGGAGCTCAATGAGCCGGCGAAAGCCTTCCTCGTCCACCTTCCCTCCCCTGAAAGGCGTGACGATCGCCACAATAGATCCTTTGAACATGACCAGTCCTCCTCCTCTCTTTGTTGAAAGAATACAGAATACAGGAGACACAAGAATGGAAAATCAAAACTTAAAATCCACCACGAAAGCACGAAATCTGGAAAACACGAAAAAACGAATGTGTATTTATATAACCCCATTCTTATTTCATGTTTTCCCCCTTTCGTGTTTTCGTGATAGATCTTCTCTTCAGCTGCTCCCTCAAGCTGAGCGCTCCCCTCTCAGCTATCAGCACTCAGCGGTCAGCCATAAGCATAAACTCCGGGATCGTTTCACCCCGCACCAAGTCCTCGTAGCTCTCCCTTGCCCGGATGACGTAATAGGCGTCCCCTTTTCCCAGCACCTCTGCAATGCGCGGCCTGGAATTGTAGTTGGAGGACATGCTGAACCCGTAGGCGCCTGCGCTCATGACCGCGAGGAGGTCTCCGGTTTCAAAGGAATCCATTTCCCGATCTTTCGCCAGGAAATCCGATGATTCGCAAATGGGACCCACCACATCCGCCTTGATTCTTCTTAAACCCCCGGCCTTCACAGGCTCGATGCCGTGGAAAGACCCATAGAGACTGGGTCTGATGAGATCGTTCATGGCTGCATCCACGATGACAAAGCTTTTCTCGGCAGTCGTCTTTTTGTAGAGCACCTTGGTCACCAGAATCCCAGCATTCCCCACAATCACCCTGCCCGGCTCCAGGATCACTGTAACGTCTTTCACGTCCAGCTCGTCTTTGAGGGCTTTGGCGTATTCCCTGGGATGAGGCGGCGCTTCCTGGTTGTACGTGATCCCCAGACCGCCGCCCAGGTCCAGATAAGACACGCCGATGCCGATTCCCCGCAGCTGACCGATCAGTTCTTTCAGTTTCTTGAGAGCATCCACGAAGGGGCTCAACCTTGTCAACTGGGACCCGATGTGACAGGAAACACCGGATACCGTCAGGTTCTCCAACCCAGACACCCGCGTGTATTCTTCAGGTGCTTGCCGGATGTCGATCCCGAACTTGTTCTCTTTCAACCCGGTGGAGATGTAGGGATGGGTCTGAGGGTCAATGTCCGGATTCACGCGAATGGAAACAGCTGCCTTCTTGCCTACGCGCCCCGCGATCTCATCGAGCAACAGGATCTCCTGGGAGGACTCGACATTGAACATGAGAATCCCGGCTTGGAGCGCGTACTCCATGTCTTCCGCTGTTTTGCCGACTCCCGAATAGACGATTCTCTTGGGATCCACTCCCGCCTTGAGAGCTCGGTAGAGTTCTCCTCCTGAAACAATGTCAACACCTCCCCCTTCGAGGGCGAAGAGTCTCAGGATTGCCAGATTCGAATTCGATTTCATGGCAAAGCAAGTCAGATGGGGGACATCGCTGAAGGCATCGTCAAAGGCCCTGAAGTGCTGCTTCAGCGTCGCATAAGAATAGAGGTAGAAGGGCGTGCCGATCTCCTTTGCGATCCGGGAGACAGGCACCTCCTCGCAGTGAAGCTCATGGTTTCTGTGCTGGAAGTGATGCATAAAAGTGAGAACACCACAATACAGAATTCAGAACACAGAAGAAAAACCGTGCACCGCCCAAGGTCCAAGGTTCACGGCTAAAACCGGATGACAAATCCTATCCAAAATAGGATCACTCGACCAGTACTCTTGCCCGATTCGAGGCAGGACCTAGGATGCCCTTCTCTCCTGCTAGCTGCACTTCAAAATAATAAATATTTCCCCTCAATGCCCCTGGGATTTTACATAAGAACCGACCTTCCCTAACCACTTCGGGCCCATAGGAGTGAAACCCCTGGAACGCTATGGGGCATCCGTCACAGGGAGGCTCGGCCGCAGGGTAAATGGCGTAGTGAACGCGCGACCCGGTAACCGCCCTGTCGGCAGTGTCTGCAGAGTCTGAAACGCCTCCCTTCAGCTCGATATAGTCACCCTGCCAGGCTCCCTTTAGATCAACCACTCTGATGCTCGTGGTCTTCCGCGCTAAGAAGGGATCCCCTTTTTTCCCGCACGATGGAGCGATCAAAGCCATCATAAAAAGAACAAGACAGGCCAGCTTCCAGCCCCTCATTTGGACCCGATCTCTTTCCGAGCCTTGGAAATGGCCCTTTTCACAGTGGCGCTCCCGGTGCCGCCAGGAAGGTTCCGTCTGTCAATGCAAGAGAGGGGATCGAGCCAGCCATAGACGTCCTTTTCAATAGGTTTGCAAAAACCTTTCATCTCTTTGAGGGTCAGCTGCCTCAGCTCTTTCTTGTAACCCAGGGCATAAAGGACCATCTTGCCGACGACTTCGTGGGCCTGGCGGAAAGTCACCCCCTTTCGCACGAGATAGTCGGCCAGATCCGTCGCCACCAGATAGCCTTGGTCAACGGCTTCCCTCATCCTCTCCTTGTTGAAAGACATCTCCTTGAGCAAGCGGGTCATCACGATCAGGCTTTGCTCCACAGTGTCGACAGTGTCAAAGAGCGGCTCCTTGTCCTCCTGCATATCCTTGTTGTAGGAAAGCGGGAGTCCTTTCATCGTGGTCAGAAAACCCACGAGATGCCCATACACTCGTCCGGTCTTGGCTCTCACAAGCTCCATCAAATCCGGATTCTTTTTCTGGGGCATGATGCTGCTCCCGGTGCAGAAGGCATCGGGAAGAAAGACAAAATCAAACTCCTTGGTCGCCCAGATCACCAGCTCCTCGCTCAGGCGGCTCAGGTGCATCATGAGAACCGATGACGCAGAGAGAACGTCCAGCACAAAATCACGGTCACTCACCGCATCCATGCTGTTCTCGGAGATTGCATCAAAGCCCAGTTCTCCGGCCACCATCTCGCGGTCCAGATCAAAGGTCGAGCCTGCAAGCGCCGCACTGCCCAAGGGAAGAACATTCACTCGCTTCAGGCTTTCGCCGAAGCGCTGACGGTCCCGCTTGAGCATCTCATAATAAGCAAGAAAATGATGGGACAGAAGGACCGGTTGGGCCCTCTGCAGATGGGTGTATCCCGGCATAATCACGTCCGAGTTCTTCTCCGCCAGACCAACCAGGGCCTTCTGCATGTCCCTGATGAGCCCATCTACTCGGCCGATCGCATCCCTCACGTAGAGACGCTCATCAAGAGCGACCTGGTCGTTCCGGCTCCTCGCCGTGTGGAGCTTTTCTCCCACAGGCCCTACCCTGTCCACCAGGGCTTTCTCAACAAGGGTGTGGATGTCCTCGTAGGTTTCGTCGAAGACGCCTTGGTCCATCTCCTTCCTAATCTCGGCAAGAGCTTGAAGGATCTTCGAGGCCTCTGCCTTGGTGAGGATCCCCTGCTTGGCAAGCATCCGGCAGTGGGCCATGCTGCCCTCGATGTCCTGCGCATAGAGGCGCCGGTCAAACGAAATGGACGCGTTGAAGCGCTCCAGCGCTTGGTCGGTCTGTTCCTTGAAACGGCCACCCCAAGTTTTGTGAGACATCTACTTTCCTCAGCAAATAGTCATTTCTGTCGGCGCACAGGGCGAGTTTTTCTTACTCGGCTTCAGTAAATCCGAAGCACCAAGTTCGCAATCCGAAGCAAAGTTACAAATTCAAATGTTCCAATGTCCAAAACAGGACTCTCTTGGAGCGGGGCTCTTGTTTGTGACATTAGAGTCTTAAACTGAAACTTCTTTGCATGATGCGTAGATGTTTTGAGCCCGGACCGGGGGGGTGTGTGGTCTCTGGCGAGCTCGCAACCGGAAATGGACCCCTCCCGTTAATCGCCCCCTTGCCTTCGAACCTTCGCCTAAGAAGGCGCAGACCTTCAAGCCAATCGGAGGATCTGTACCAAAGGGCTTTTACCGTAACCCACTGACTTTTCAGCGCCGCTTCA
>Ga0209706_10000802_pt1 | contig 17948 bp, 12 predicted proteins | sample PPLLaktember2015_6_FD_187263 | JGI IMG/M metagenome (GOLD analysis project Ga0209706, IMG submission 187263) | Freshwater sediment microbial communities from Prairie Pothole Lake near Jamestown, North Dakota, USA - PPLs Lake P8 Core (1) Depth... | ecosystem: Environmental > Aquatic > Freshwater...
ATGACGTGCGTGAGCATGCCGAGCAGCGCCAGCAGGAAGGCAAAGCCGAGGAACTGCGGAACGCGGAACAGGCGCATTTTCGCGATGACGGTTTCCCACACCACCAGCAGGATCGCGATCAGGGCCAGTTTGGCGCTGATCGCCACCGCGCCCCAGGCGAGCGCCGCGGCGGTGAAAACTTCGGCAATGCCCCACGGCCAGAAAATATTGACGATCAGCACGGCGTAGATCATGAGTTTGATCTGGCTGGCCCATTCGATAAGCGCCAGGTGCCGGGCGCTGTATTCGAGAATCATGGCTTCGTGCACCATGGTGAGTTCCAGATGCGTCGCCGGGTTGTCCACCGGGATGCGCCCGGTTTCGGCCACCGCCACCATGACCAGCGCCAGCAGCGCGAACAACAGCGATGGCCGCAACACCAGACCGGCGTGCAGGTTGTGTTCAATCACTACCGACAGATTGGTGGTGGAAGCGATCATGGCGAGCGTGAACACCGCCATGAGCATGGCCGGCTCGGCGAGCGAGGCGATGGTCATTTCGCGCGAGGAGCCCATGCCACCAAACGCCGTGCCGATGTCCATGCCGGCGAGCGCCAGGAAGAAGCGCGCCAGCGCAAAAAAACCGACCAGCACGATGACGTCGGCGATGGCGGCGGTCGGCAGATGCGCCGCGACCAGCGGCACCACCGACGCCGCCAGCACGAATGCGCTGAAAACCACATAGGGCGTGACGCGGAACAGCCACGAGGCGTTTTCCGCCAGGACCACATCCTTGCGGAAGAGTTTCACCAGATCGCGGTAAGGCTGGAAGAGCGACGGTGCGGCACGGTTCTGCATGTGACATTTGACGCGCTTCACCCAGCCGGCGAGCAATGGCGCGGCGGCGATGAACAGCAGTGTCTGGATCGCTGCCAGCAGCCAGGCGATGTACGGATCGGGCGCGGCGCTCATGTCACGATCCAGAGGAGCAGGAGGAGGGTGGCGAACGAGTACATCAGATAGGTGCGGATGCTGCCGGAGTGCAGCAGGCCGATGCGGCGCGCGCCGGCCAGCACCAGGCGCCCGATCGGCTCATACAGCCCGAGCCACGACCAGTCGTGAATGTGCAGTTGGTGGCGGATGCCGCTGACCAGCGTGGCGGGCGCGCTGGCATACGTCACATCCACCTGTTCCTGCACCCGCCACACTCCACTAAACACACGCCGGATCGGCTGCGCAAACGCGGCGGCCGTATACTGCATGCGGGCGTTGAGCGGGCCGAAGCCACAATCCCAGGGCGCGCTGCGCCGGATCGGGTTGGCGTTACGCCGCAGCAGCAGACGGCCGACGAAGAAGACGATCACGATGGCGGTCAGTACCAACGGTGCCGAATACGAGGCGACTTTCGCCGACACCGGCGTGAGCCACAGCCAGCCATGCGCGGTCATGCGCGTCGGGATCTCGCCAATGAGCAATTGCGGTACCGCCTTGAGCGCGCCGATGACTGTGGTCGGCAGAACTCCGAGCACCAGGCACAGCGCCGCGAGGAAGCCCATGCCGGCGAGCATGCCGGTCGGCACCTCGCGCGCGCGTGCCGCCCGCCGTTCGCGCGCCTTGCCGAGAAACGCCACGCCATACACCTTGACGAACGCCGCGGCCGCGAGCGCGCCGGTGAGCGCGAGCAGCGCGGCGGCGATCGGCAGGATCGCGCGCAGCACACCGCTCTCGAGTTTCGGGGTCTGCAGCGCCGCCTGGAACGTGAGCCATTCGGACACGAAGCCGTTGAACGGCGGCAGTGCCGAGATGCTGACGCAGCCGATCAGGAACAGCGCCGCCGTGACCGGCATGCGGTGGATCAGGCCACCCATGCGTTCCAGGTCGCGTTCGTGGGTCCGGTACAGTACTGCACCGGCCCCGAGGAACAGCAGACCCTTGAACACCGCGTGGTTGAGCACGTGGTAGAGCGCGGCAATCAGGCCGATGACCCCGAGTGCCGGGTGTTGGGTGCCGAAAAAAATCATGGACAACCCGAGGCCCATAAAAATGATGCCAATGTTTTCCACCGACGAGTAGGCGAGCAGGCGCTTGAGGTCGCTCTGCATGAGCGTGTACAGCACGCCGAGCAGCGCCGAACCGGTGCCGACAATCAGCACGGCGAGCCCCCATTGCCACTGGATATCGCCGACCAGGTCATAGGTGACACGGATGAAGCCGTAGATCGCGACTTTGAGCATCACGCCGCTCATGAGTGCCGAGATGTGCGAGGGCGCGACCGGGTGCGCCTCCGGCAGCCAGGCGTGCACCGGCACCAGGCCGGCCTTCATGCCAAAGCCGAAGAACGCGAGCACGAAGGCGATCGATGCCCACAACGGCGAGAGCGTCGCCGCGCGCATCGCATCGAACGTGAAGTTGCCGCCGAAACCGGCGAGCACGCCGAAACCGAGCAGGATGGCGAGTGCGCCGACGTGCGCCATGAGCAGGTACAGAAAACCGGCGCGCCGGTTGGGGGCGTTCTGGTGCTGGTAGGTGACGAGGAAGTAGCTCGACACCGACATGAGTTCCCACGCCACCATGAACGCGAAGGCATCGTCGGCCAGCAACACCAGCAGCATGCCAGCCGCGAACAGGCCGGTGAACAACCCCAGCACTGAAAGCGGTTGTTTGCCGCTCTCGAACTCGCGCACATAGGCGGGACCGTAAAAGCTGACCGCGAACAACAGCAACCCGACGACCGCGAAGAAAAAGCCGGATAGCGCGTCCAAGCGCAGGTGCCAGGGCAGCCATGGCAGGCCAAGCGGAAGTTGCTGGCTGAGCTTGAGTCCGTCGAGCAGCGCCCAGCCACCCGCCACGACGGCGGCCGCACCGCTCACGCCGAGCAGCAGGAAGGGCAAGGTGCGGGTCAGCTCGTTGCGGCGGAAATCGGTGCCGAGCGCGATCACCGCGGATGCGAGTGCGGCAATTACCGCCAAATAGGCAATGCTCAGGGCCAACCGTTAAGCTCGTTTTGTGATGTCTACTAAAAGGGGGTGCCGCGCAATCAGCGGCCAATTGTTTGTCGATAACCCCTGCATATCTGACGATGCCGGCGTGTTGTCGATCACCCGAGAAGCTCGAAACCGACAGCCGATGGATTGTAGCGCAGCAGTTGGCCGTGTTCCATGTCGAAATACCAGCCGTGCAGATTCAGCCGGCCGGCGTGCACGCGCTCCTTGACCCATTGAAAGCTGAGCAGATTCTGGAGCGATATCCGGATTGCCGCCTGTTCGCAGGCGCGGGCGGCTGCCTCGTCCGGTTCGCCGGCGCCGGCCGGCATCACCTGGTTGCGCGCCTCAGCGGCAATCGCCATCCACGGCGTGATGAACTGGCCAAGCCCATCCGCCCCCTGGATGCCGCTCAGCAGGGCGCGGATGCCGCCGCAACGCGAGTGTCCGAGAACGATGACGTCCTCGACATTCAGGCAACGGACGGCGAATTCCAGTGCGGCACTGGTTCCATGGTAGTGACCGACGGTTTCATGCGGGGGCACCAGGTTGGCGACGTTCCGCACCACGAACAGGTCGCCCGGATCGCAATCGGTGATGATCGCCGGATCAACCCGCGAGTCGCAGCAGGCAATGACCATGATGCGCGGCGACTGGCCTTCGCGTGTCAATCGCTGGTAGAGGCTGTCCTCGGTCTCGAAGTGCTCGGCCCGAAAGCGGCCGAACCCGTCAATCAGTTTGCGAATTCCATCATTAGTCATAAACGCATTCCAGTGTGCGCCGGGATCTGGGGGTGGCGATTGTGGCGCGTGAATCTTCGCCTAGTGTTGGGGGCGCTCGGCGTCCGTCGTTGCCGGAGGCATGCGGCGGATGCGCGCCAGCTGCACCGCGGTGCCGCGCGTGCGCACCACATCGACCTGGTAGCCGTCCAGCATCAGGCTCGTGCCGGTTTCCGGCAGGGCCTCGAGATACTCGGTGATCAGGCCATTCAGGGTTTTGGGGCCGGTGGTCGGCAAGTCCCAGTCAAGGCGGCGGTTGAGGTCGCGCAGGGTCACGCTGCCGTGCACCAGGAAACTGCCGTCCGGCTGCGGCTGAATTTCCTCGGCGAGCGCTATGCCCGGCGTGGTGAAGTCGCCGACGATCTCTTCGAGAATCTCCTCGAGGGTCACGAGGCCGAGAATGTCACCGTATTCGTTGACGACCAGCGCCACGCGTCGTTTGCTGGCCCGGAAGTTGAGGAGCGCGGTGCTGAGCGGCGTGCCCTGCGGCACGAAATACGGCTCGACCAGCAGTTTGAGAAAGGTGTCACGGTTGAAATCCCCGGTGTGCATGATGCGCATCACCTTGCGCAGATGCACCAGGCCGACGATGTTGTCGAGGCTGCCGCGATAAACCGGCAGACGTGTATAACGGCTGGTGCCGAGCTTGGAAGCGATTTCTTCCCAGTCGGCATCCAGGTCGATGCCTTCGATTTCGCCGCGCGGCACCATCACATCGTCCACCGTGACCTTCTCGAGTTCGAGGATCGCGAGCAGCATGTCCTGATGGGTCTCGGGCATGAGCACACCGGCCTCCATCACCAGCGTTTTGAGTTCGTCGGCGGAAAGTTTCTCGGCCACGCCAGCCTGTATCCGTACACCGAGCAATCGCAGCAACCCGTTGGCAAGTCCGTTGATGATCCACACCACCGGATAGCTGAGCTTGAGCAGCGGCCGCAGCACAAAGGCGCTCGGATAGGCGATGCGCTCCGGACGCAAGGCGGCGAGAGTCTTGGGCGCGAGGTCGGTGAGGATCAAGACCACGAGCGTGATGATGACGGTGGCGATGCCGATGGCACTCTCTTTCTCGCCCCACACGCGGATGACGGTGACGGTGGTGAGCGCCGAGAACAGCGCATTGATCGAGTTGCTGCCGAGCAGAATGACGCCGATCAGCCGGTCGGGACGCTCGAGCAGCTTGGCGGCGATGCGCGCGCCGCGGTGCCCGGCCTCGGCCTGATGGCGCAGGCGATAGCGGTTGAGGGTGACGAGGCTGATCTCGGCGGCCGAGAAGAACGCGGACAGGAGAACGAGAAAAATCAGGGCGCCGATCAACGCGCTGAGCGGAATTTCATCCACAGGCTGGCTTCAGTTTGGGTGATGTTGTCATGCTCGTGTCGTGTTCATTCTTCCTGGAACCTGAACGACTGTCTACGCCAAACGACCATTACTGCCGCCGCTGCCTGTTCAGCCGGCCGGCTTGACCTGACAGACTACATTTAGCGGGCAGTCGGCCTCATGGCTATTGCCGAGCTGCTGCCAGACATGTTCGAGCGCCTGATCTTCAGTGCGAAAGAAACTCGCGGCACCCAGCTTGTCGAACAGTCCGGTGCGCTGAAAAACCTCCAGCACTTGCCGCTTCAGCCCCGTGAACAGCAGCGTGATGCCGACCTTCTCCAGGCGTTCCGCCAGCTGGGCGATCATTTCCTCGCCGGAGGCGTCGATCTGGTTGATGCCGTCGCCGACCACGATCACGTATTTCAGGTCTGGTTTGGCCGCCACCCGTCCCAGCACCTTGTCTTCGAAATAGCCGGTGTTGGCAAAGTACAGAGAGCCATCGAACCGGATCATGGAGATGTTGGTGCAGGCCTGCAGGCCATAGACCTCGGCGTCACGCAGCGTGCCGTCCGGGTGGCGGGCGAGCAGCGCCACGCGCGGCTGCATGGTGCGGTACAGGTACAGGATGAGCGCCAGGCCGGCACCGATCAGAATGCCCTTGTCGAGATGCGGCGCGAAGGCCAGGGTCAGCGCAAAGCTCACCACGGCCACGATGCCGTCCTGCTTGTTGGCCTGCCAGGCGTGCTTGACGGCCTTGATGTTGATGAGCCCGACCACCGCCATCATGATGACCGCCGCCAGGGTCGCCTGCGGCAGGTGATAGAGGAGCGGCGTCAGCCACAGCAGTGTCACCACGACAATCACACTGGTCACGACCGACGAGAATCCGGTGATGGCGCCGGCGCCGATATTCACGGCCGAGCGCGAGAAGGATCCCGAGGTCGGGTAGCTCTGGGTGAGGCTGCCGAGGATGTTGCCGATGCCCTGGCCGATCAGTTCCTGGTTGGCGTCCAGTCGCTGGCGGGTTTTGGTGGCCATGGCCTTGGCGATCGAGATTGCCTCCATGAAACCAAGCAGCGAGATGGTGATTGCGGCGGAGAGCAGTTGCAGGATCACGCCGAGGTCGAACTTCGGCAGGGCGATCGACGGCAGGCCCCGGGGGATGCTCCCGACCACGTTGCCACCACCGTTCATGACGAGTTTGTCGTCCGTTATGCTGCGGATGCGCCACATGCGCCCATCGCTGGTGGCACCCTCCGGCACATGACCGCGCAGATAATAGAGGCCGGGCGCACCGTTGGTCCCGGGCACATACTCGAAGCGGTTCTTTTTGACTTCCTCGAGGTCGGCCTTGACGGTTTTGATGCGGCGCTCGCGTTTGAGCCGGATGGTGTCGAAGGCATGCTGGGCGAGCAGGGTGCGCGAGTCGTCGGTGCCGAAGCGCGCGAGCGTGTCCCGGTACTTCCGCTCGGCGTCGGCCATGGCCTTGTCGAGTCGCGGGATCTCACTCTTGAGACCGGTCTCGTCATGCAGTACCAGCAGCACCGCCTCGTTCTGGATCTGTTCGAGCGCCACGGTTTCGAGACGCTCGAACTGGATGAGCCAGGCCAGGATGGTGGTAACGGCCACGGCAATCAGCACATTCGGCACGCGCGGGTACCGGCGTCGCAGCACAATCATGATGGTGAATGCACCGGCGGCGAAGAAGAACGTCGGCCAGTGTATCTGCTGGGTGGCGGCAACCACCGTGTTCCAGACGGTTTCGTAATGATGCGCGGCTTTATCGACGCGCACGCCGAAGATCTTGTCGAGCTGCGAGGTGGCGATGATGATCGCGGCGGCGTTGGTGAAGCCGGTGATTACCGGGTGCGACAGGAAGTTGACCACCACGCCCAGGCGCAGCAGCCCGAGGCCGAGCTGGAATACACCGACGATCAGCGACAGGGAGATGGCGTAGGCGACGTAGCCGGCGCTGCCACTGGCGGCAATCGGTTCGAGCGCGGCGGCCGTGAGCAGCGAGACCACCGCCACCGGCCCGGTGGCCAGCTGGCGCGAGGAGCCGAACAGCGCCGCCACCATCGGCGGCAGGAACGCGGCGTACAGGCCGAAATAGGCCGGCAACCCGGCGAGCTGCGCATACGCCATCGATTGCGGGATCAGCACCAGCGCCACGGTGACACCGGCGAGCAGATCGGCTCGCATTACCTTGTGGTCGCGTAACTCGCCGATCCAGGCCAGGAAGGGAAGGGCCCGTACCAGGTGGGCGTTGGGGCTGGCCATCACGAACGCAGTTTTCCGGTCATGGGATCGGTTGTCGATGCGCATACCTCAGGCGGATTTGACCACCAGCACCACGCTCGCAGTCTGGTTGATGACGCGCTCGGTGGTGCTGCCGAGCAGCACGCGCTCGATGCCGGTACGCCCGTGGCTACCCATGATGATGAGGTCGGCGTCGTTCTGCGTGGCGGTGAGCACGATCATTTCGTCCGGCCGTCCGTGCGGCACCTCACCCGTGGCCGTCACGTCCTCCTGTTTGAGGAAGGAGACCGTGCGGTTGACCGCCTGCTGCGCCTCGGCGCGGCGCTCCGCGCTGTGACTCGGTTGCGTGACCGACACCACCGTCACCGGCGTGCCGAACAGGACTGCGAGTTTGCCGGCGGTGACGGCGGCGGCATCGCCGAAACGCGAGCCGTCGGTGGCGACCACGAAGTGTTTTCCATGCATTTCGGCGGCGCGCGGCACGACCAGCACGTTGCATGGCGCGCTGCCAATGACACGCGCGGTGATATCGCCCAGCATCAGGCGCGCCAGACCGCGACGGCCGCGCCTGCCCATGACCACGAGATCGGACTTGGCCTGCTCGGCGGCGTGCACGATCGCCTCGTCCGGGCTGCTGGCCTGCAACACCTCGGTTTCGCAGGCAACGCCGGCGGCATTCGCCTGTTCCAGCATTGACGCGAGATGGTCATGCGCCGCACTGAGTTCCTGCTTGAGCAGTGGCCCGACGGTGGCCTCGTGCTCGACATCCGTGGACACGACCGAGACCACGCGCAAGCGTGCACCGCAGCGCTTCGCCATGCGCAACGCCTCGCGCATGGCGCCGGCGCTATACTCGGAGCCGTCGGTGGCCACCAGGAAACGCTCGAAGCGCCCGAGCGGCGAAAGCTGCGTTTGCGCGGGTGCCACCACCGCGGCCGGCATGGACGTGACCTGGGCAGCGGCCGCGGCGAGCTCGCGCCGGTGCGCACCGACGCCGCGCCACAGCGCAGCGAACACGATGGCGGCACCCGAGGCCAGCGCCGCGATCAGTACCACGAAACTCAGGTTCTTCAGGAGCGCGACGAGGTGCGGATCGAGCGGCTGGATGATGTCGAGTTGCGCCAGATAGACCGGGATCTCGATCGCGCGCGACACCAGCACCAGCACCATGATCGTGCCCATCACCACCTTGATCACGCCTGGCTTGACGTAGGTGGTGCCGATCGCGCCGAGCTGGATGCCGAACAGGGAGCCGGCGAGGATGATCATCGCCAGGCGGATGTCCACCAGGCCGCTCCAGGCGAATTTGATGGTGCCACCGAGGCCCATGACGAAGGCGATCACCAGCTCGGTGGCCGAGGCCATGAGGCTCGGCGCACCGAGCACATAGTGCAGGGCCGGCACGCCGATGAAGCCGCCGACCGCGATGGTGGCGGCGAGCATGCCGGTGGCGAAGCCGATCGGGATGGTGAACAGCACCGACACCCGCGCATTGAGGCTTTTGAAATAGACCATGGTGCCGGGGATCTCGACCGACTGCACCCAGCGCGCCAGGCGCGAGGTCTTCTCCTCGGCGTCGCCTTGCCCGCCGCGGTGGGTCTTCCAGACGTCCCACAGCACATAGCCGCCGACCAGGCCGAGCACCACGACGAAGGCCAGGCTCACGTACAGGTTGGAGCCGGCGTCGCCGAAGCTGCGCTTGACGCCCTCCTGGATGTGCGCGCCGTACAGCACGCCGGCCTCGGCCGAGACGCCGAGCACCAGGCCGAGCTTCACGTCCACCTGGCCGTACTTGGCGCGCTTGATGGCGCCGACCAGGGCCTTGGGAAACTTGTGACAGATGTTCGAGGCCACCGCCACGATGCCGGGCACGCCCATGCTCATCATCGCGGGAGTGAGCACGAATGCGCCGCCCGAACCGATGAAGCCGCTCACCAGGCCGCCGATGAACCCGACGACCAGCAGGTAGGTGACGTCGAGGACAGTGAGGTCGATGAAATTGACGGCTGTTTCCACAGCGCCCCCTTACTTTTTGGCCTTGATGCCGAGGATATCCCAGAATTGCGCGGTGAACCCGCCGTGCACGAAGGAGATGACGAAGGCGATTGCCACCGGCACGACGAACAACCAGCCGCCCTGCGCGATCAGCGCCAGCAACGAGTCCTCGAAGGCGTACAGCAGGGCGTACAACCCGACGGTGGGCAGGCCGTAGAGCACCAGCTTGGTCACTTGCCGGCCGGAAATCTTGAATGTGGAATTGATCATGTCCCGTTGCCTCCCGTCTTGACTGTTTTTTTGTGACCGGGGCGAACCGGGTCGCACCAGACCATCGCTCATTCTATCGTCGCGTCAAACGGGCGCCGGCCGAGGCGCGAGCTGCTGGGCGCATGCGGTGAAAATGCGCTTGTCGCAGTGCGCGCACACCGTGCGGATCGAGTTTGCGGTAGAAAGTTTCGATCGTATCCATCATGTCCTGGAAATCTTCGCCACCAGTACCGCAGTCGAGGCGGCGTCGAGTACCCGTTCGGAAACGCTTCCGAGCATAGTGCGTTCGAGACCGGTACGACCATGGCTGCCGACCACGATCAGGTCCGCTTTCTTTGTAGCAGCCGTTTCGATGATTACTTCGTCGGGACGGCCGGGGTACACCACAGCGTCGGCGTCGATGTTGTAACTCGTGAGGAACGCCGCCGCGCGATTCGCCGCGGCACGGGCTTCCTCGTGGCGCTGCGCCGACTGGCTCGGGAGTGTCACGGACACCGCCGTTACCGGCGCATCGAGGATCCTGGCGAGACTGCCGGCCATGGCCGTGGCGGCCTCGGCATAGACGGAGCCGTCGGTGGCCAGCACGATGCGCTGGCCTATGGAATCGGCATTGCGCGGCACTACCAGCACGCTGCAGTGCGCGTGGCCGATGACCTTGGCGGTTGCCTGGCCCAGGCGCACGCGCGCCAGACCACGGCTGCCCCCTTGACCCATAACAATCAGATCGGCGTTCATTTTATCGGCCTGGTTTACGATTTCCTGGAACAACCGCAGGCTGGTGTGGATGACTTCCGTGTCGCAGGTGATATCCGAAGCGGTCGCCTCGCGCTCGATCTCATCGAGGTGTTGGCGTGCCTGCGCGAGTACCGGTTCCGGAATCTGATCGGCGTCCGCAGTCAGTTCGGAGTTGGTGCGCGAGATCAAGTGGATGACCCGTACGCTGGCGCCGCTTTTTCTGGCGATGCGCAGTGCCTCGTGAATGGCAGCGGTGCTGTATTCGGAATTATCGCTCGCCACCAGCAGGCGCTCGAGGTGCGGCAGGGCACCGAGCGCCGGGACAGGGGCAGTCGCGGTGGTCGTCGACAGCGGGCTCACCTGCGCACATTCGAGAAAAATGCGCTTGTCGCAGCGCGCGCATATCCCGTGGTCGAGTTTCTGGAATACGGATTCGATGGCGTCCGCCTTGGTGAGGAAGATATGTTCCGGGCCGATCAGGTCGCGGAAGCCGCCGCGCCGCAAGGTGTTGCAGGCCTCTTCCTTGAGCTTGACCAGGTACAGGCCACCGCCGCGCGCCGTGCGGTTGCGGGCCTCGGCCGCCAGCAGCTCGGCGCCGGCGATGTCCACGAAGTTGATGCCGTTGCCGACCAGCATCAGGTGTTTCTGCTGCGGTCCTTGCTCGTTCAAGCGGTGCAGCTGATCCTGCACGTGGTCGACCGCGCCGAAGTACAGCGAACCGTCGATGCGCGCGATCTTGAGCTGTGGACATTCCGGCAGCCGGTCGTCGGTGACGAAGTGGCGGTTGGGGCTGGCCGGATCCGGAACGCGTGCGACCACCGCCGGTTGCGAGGTGCGCATGAGGTAGATGATGAGCGACAGCATCACGCCCACGTAGATTGCGAATTCGAGTTCCACGAACAGGGTCGCGAAGAAGGTGATGAGCAGTACCGACGTCTCGCGCTTGCTGGTGGTGAGAATGTTCTTGATCTGGTGGAAATCGATGAGTCGCCACGCCACCACCAGCAGCACCGCGGACATGGCGGCGATCGGCAGGTGCGCCGCCAGCGGCGCGATCAGCAATACGATTAGCGCCAGCGTCAGTGCCGCGAATATCCCGGACAACGGTGTCACCGCCCCGGCCGCGTAGTTGAGTCCGCTGCGCGTGAACGAGCCGGACGAGGCGTAGCTCGAAAAGAAGCTGCCAACGACATTCGCCAGGCCCTGGCCGACGAACTCCTGGCTGCCGTCGATGCGCTGTCCGGACTTGGATGCCACCGAACGCGCGATCGATACCGCTTCGACCAGGCCGAGCATGGCAATTGCCAGTGCGGCGCTGCCGAGCTGCTTGAGCGCGGCGAGGTGCAGGTCCGGCATGCTGAGCGGCGGCAACTGCTGGGGCAGCTGGCCGACGACCCGGATTCCGTGCGTCGCGACCCCGATCAGCATTGCCGCCACACTGCCGATGACCATGGCCAACAGCATCACCGGCCAGCGCGGCTTCAGGCGCATGAGCACGATCAGGCTCGCCAGCGTGACGGTGGCGATGCCGGTCACGTACAGGTTGGCTTCGTCGATCTGCTGGAAGATATCGCGCCAGGTATGCAGGAACGATTCGCCCGACGGGATGTGCATGCCGAAGTAGTGGTTCAACTGGCTGGTGGCGATCAGCACCGCGGCGCCGGCCGTGAAGCCGACTACGACCGAATGCGAAATGAAGTTGACCAGCGTGCCCATGCGCGCCAGCCCCAGGACGAACTGATAGGCCCCGGCCATGAAGGTGAGGGTGAGCGCCATCTGGATGAACTTGGCGCTGCCCGGCTCGGCGAACTTGGCGACCGTGGCGAAGACGACGATCGAGATCGCCGTGGTCGGGCCGGAGATAAGGTGGCGCGAAGAGCCGAACAGCGCGGCGATGATCGGCGGCACCATGGCGGTATACAGGCCGTATACCGGAGGCAGTCCGGCGATCAGGGCGAACGCCACGCCCTGCGGCAGCACCACCACCGCGCCGGTGAGGCCAGCGATCAGGTCGGACTTGAGGGTGTCTCGGGTGACCAGGGGCCACCAGCGCAGGAACGGAAAAATCCGGGACCAGATGGGATTGCAGTACAGAGCCCGGGTAATCTGTTCCATTTATCGATCTGTGTAGTTCGTTGAATATCGTGGCGGTATTTAAGGTATGCACCGCTTGCTGCGTTATATCGGACCGGTCGAGCGGGAGACGGGGCCGACCGGCAGAGACTGCAGCCAGGTTGAATTCTAGCGTCTTTTGCCGGTTGCGTCAGGAGGCACGGCCGAGCAGCACCTCCAGAACAAATTTACTGCCGAAATAGCCGAGCACCAGCAGCATGAAGCCGGCGAGCGTCCAGCGCACCGCCGTGCGCCCGCGCCAGCCGTACAGGTAGCGGCCGACCAGCAGCATGCCGAACACCGCCCAGGCGATGATCGACAGCACGATGTGGTGGGTAAAGCGCAGCGGCTTGCCGAACAGCTCCTCGGAGAAGAACACGCCGCTCACCAGCGTGAGAGTGAGCAGCGCGAAGCCGACCGCGATCATGCGGAACAGCAGGTGTTCCATGGTTTCGAGTGGCGGCAGATTGCGCAGAAACCCGCCCGCATGCCGGCCGTGCAAGGCACGTTCCTGCAGGCTCAACATCAGGCTCTGCACCACGGCGATGCTGAGCAGGCTATAAGCAAGCAGCGAGATCACGATGTGTGCCGCCTGCACCGGGCTCGCCCCGGGCAGGGTCAGGTGACGTGTCGGCCACAACCATTCGAGCAGCAGCGTGGCGGCCGCGACCGGCAGGATCAGGGTGCCGAGCGATTCGATTGGTTGGAAAAGCACCGCGGCCAGAAACAACAGCGTTACCGCCCAGGCCACGAGCGAGGCGGCGCTCGTGAGGCCCAGATTGAGCCCACTCTGGAATAGGTCGCTGTAGAGCAGGGCGGCATGCAAGGCGAGCGCTCCGGCCGCGAGCACCAACACGCCGGTACGGGCACCGCCACGCAGCGGTCTGCCGGCACTCAGGCCGTGCCACAGCAGGCCGGCGGCGCTGAGGTAGAGGGCCGCTGCTAGTATTGGGAGGAGGGCGCTGGTCATAATAATATGGATATGGCAAGACGAACCAAGTAGGGCTTCACTAGCATGGCAGGACGAACGAAGTAGGGTTTCATAGACTTAGGTATGTTTGATCCGTCGCCGATGCTGGCATGGCATCATGGCACAGCTCGAACTGCCGATGAAGAGGAACAGGTCGATGCCATGACGGCGGTTACGAGCGACATGAGTCATGGTTTTTTATGACGGGACGAACGGAGTAGGGCTTCTCATCTTATGGCAAGACGAACAAAGTAGGGCTCCATTTATGCGCATCCGGGTGCTGGGTTGCAGTGGCGGTATCGGCAATGGCGCGCGCACCACGGCGTTGCTCGTGGACGACGACATCTTGGTCGATGCCGGCACCGGCGTGACGGACTTGGCGCTCGATGCGATGGCCGCGATCGACCATGTGTTCCTGACCCATGCCCACCTGGATCACGTCGCCTGTATCCCGTTTCTGCTGGACAGCGTGGGCAGCCGGCGCACCCGCCCGCTGGTGGTGCATGCCCAGGAAGCCACGCTCGCGGTACTGCGTGCGCATGTCTTCAATAACGCGCTCTGGCCGGATTTCACTGCCATCCCTTCGCGCGAAAAACCCTATCTGCGCTTCGAACTTCTACCGCCGGGCGAGAGCGTCACCCTGAATGGCCGCAGCCTGCGCAGTATTCCGATGAGCCACAGCATCCCGGCGGTCGGCTATCTGCTCGGCAATGGCCGCGCCAGCCTTGCCTTCAGTGGCGATACTTCAAGCACGGAGGTGTTCTGGCAGGTGATTAACGACTGCGCGAATCTGCGCCATGTGCTTATCGAAACCTCATTCACGGATGAAGAAGAGACATTGAGCCGCCTGTCCGGGCACCTGTGCCCGCGGATGCTTGCGCGCGAACTTGAGAAGCTGAAAAGCGCGGCGGATGTTTATATCACCCATCTCATGCCCGGCGAAGAGGAGGCGATCATGGCCGAAATCCATGGCCATCTGCCGGACAAACCGCCGCAGGCGCTACGTGCGGGCATGGTGTTCGAGTTATAAGAAACCGCCCAACGCAAAGACGCCAAGACGCAAAGGAAAACTATTTTCAGATACAATTGATTTGTCTTTGTGCCGTACAGGGAGGTACCAATGCCGCGGAGCGCAATGCAATATGGAAGCCCTACTTCGTTCGTCTTGATAATATATGAATGGCGCGGGAGCGGCCGCCTTCGCGTCTTTGCGTTGAGTTTTATATTTTTTAGTTTTTTGGACACATGAACCATGTTTGAGAACCTGACCGGCCGGCTGGAGGCCACGCTCAAGCGCCTGCGCGGCGAGGCGCGCCTGACCGAGGCCAATATCGGTGACACCCTGCGCGAGGTGCGCATGGCACTGCTCGAGGCGGACGTGGCGCTGCCGGTGGTGAAGGCGTTTATCGACGACGTGCGCGCCAAGGCCGTCGGCCAGGAAGTGCTGACCAGCCTTACCCCCGGCCAAGCGGTGATCAAGGTCGTGTACGACGCGTTGGTCGCCCTGATGGGCGCGAAGAACGAGCGCCTCGATCTGTCGGTGCGCCCGCCGGCGGTCGTGTTAATGGCCGGCCTGCAAGGCGCGGGCAAGACCACGAGCGCCGCCAAGCTGGCGCGCTACCTGCGCGAGCGCGAGAAGAAATCGGTGCTGCTGGTGAGCACCGACATCTATCGCCCGGCGGCCATCGACCAGCTCCAGAAGCTCGCTACCCAGGTGGACGCCGGCTTCTTTCCCAGTCGCCCCGACCAGAATCCGGAGGACATCGCGCGCGCGGCACTCGAGCAGGCGCGCGTCAGCTCCGCGGACGTGCTGATCGTGGACACCGCCGGCCGCCTGCACGTGGACGCGGCCATGATGGACGAGATCCGCGCCTTGCATGCCGCGTTAAACCCGGTCGAAACGCTGTTTGTGGTGGACAGCATGACCGGCCAGGACGCGGTGAATACCGCCAAGGCCTTCGGCGAGGCGTTGCCGCTCAGCGGCGTGATTCTCACCAAGACCGACGGCGATGCGCGCGGCGGTGCGGCGCTGTCGGTGCGGTTTGTCACCGGCAAGCCGATCAAGTTTCTGGGCGTGGGCGAGAAGACCGACGCGCTCGAACCGTTTCATCCGGAGCGTCTGGCGTCACGTATCCTCGGCATGGGCGACGTGTTGTCGCTGGTCGAGCAGGCGCAGCGCAGTGTCGATCAGGACAAGGCGCAAGAACTCGCCCGCAAGATCAGCAAGGGCGGCGGATTCGATCTCGACGATTTCCGCGAGCAGCTCCAGCAGATGGAGAAAATGGGCGGGATGGCCAGCCTCATGGACAAGCTGCCCGGAGTCGGAAAAATGCCGGATGCCGCGCAGCTGGCGCAGGGTGAGAAACAGATGCGGCGTAACGTGGCGATCATCAACTCCATGACACCGGGCGAACGCCGCAAGCCGGACATTATCCGTGGCTCACGCAAACGCCGGATTGCGTCCGGCTCCGGCACCCAGGTGCAGGATGTCAACCGCCTGCTCAAGCAGTTTATCGAGATGCAGGCGATGATGAAGCGCATGGGCAAGGGCGGCATGGCCAAGATGATGCGTGGTCTCAAGGGCCGGATGCCGGGCCTGTCCTGAGCCTCGTCGAAGGGTTTGCCATTCTGATTCAGTAATTTGGCAAACTTTCTTCATGCTAAAGAAGAATTACGTGCCGTCGCCTGACTTTGGTTGATATCGGTTCCGGCTCGCACGTATACTCAATTTAGAGAGGCGGACAAGCCGCTTGTTTCCGTCACGACCTGACGGCCGCATCGCACCCGAGTTAAAGGCATAAGGAGCAGGGAATGAGCACGCTGAGTTCGATAACCAAAGAACGCCGCAGCGGCAGCCAGGATCTGGTCGCCAAGCTGATCACGGAGCGCACCGAGATGCTGGCCACCTTCTGCCGGCTGGCAGGTATCGAGCCATACAGCGCCGCCGACAAGTCGGTGCAGACGCTGCTGCAGGAGTTCTGCCAGATCCTGGTGGATTATGTCGCCGCCGGGCATTTCGCCGTGTACGAGCGCATTCTCGAAGGCAAGGAGCGGCGCCGCGAAGTGGCGGATATTGCCGCCCAGGTTTATGAGCGCATTGCCCAGTCGACCGACATGGCGCTCGACTTCAACGACAAATACGATTGCGAAGATCACTGCACGGCACTGGATTCGCTTTCCAGGGATCTGTCCCAGCTCGGCGAAGAACTCGCGCTGCGCATCGAACTCGAGGACAAGCTGCTCACCGCCATGGCCCGCCGCTGACGGGCTTCAGCCGCCGGTGCTTCAGCCGCCGGTGTAGGACATGAAGCGGATTACTTTCTCCGGCCGGGTGGCGAATTCATGCCGCTCGGGCTTCCTGCCAATCGCTTGCCGAATCGCTTCTTTCAGCTCTTCCTGCGTTGCCCCGGCACGCAGCAGCGGCCGCAACTCGGTTTTGTCTTCCTGGCCGAGGCAGGTGTAGAGCACGCCATCCACCGTCAGGCGCACACGATTGCAGGTTTCGCAAAAGTGCTGCGAGATGGGCGTGATAAAGCCGATCTTGAGATCGGTGCCCGCTACCTGCACATAGCGCGCCGGCCCACCGCCGGTCATGACCGTCGGGATGAGCTCGAATTCCTGCGCCAGTGCGCGTTTCACTTCCTGCAGGTCCAGGTAATGCACGCTGGCCGCGCGCCCGGTGTCGCCCACCGGCATGGTTTCGATGAAGCGCAGGGTGAAACCGTGGCGAATGCAGAAGCGCACCATGGCGCCGACCTCGTCCTCGTTCACGTCCTTCATCAGCACCATGTTGATCTTGATCGGTGCAAAACCGGCCGCCTTCGCCGCCAGCAGTCCCTCGAGCACGCTGTCCAATACCCCGCCGCCGGTGATCGTGGCAAAGCGTTCCGGCTGGAGTGAATCCAGGCTGACGTTGAGGCGCGTGACGCCGGCCTGTTTGAGCGCCGGGGCCAGTTTTTTCAGGCGCGTGGCATTGGTGCTGAGCGAGAGATCCTCGAGACCGGGGAGTTGCGCGAGGCGCGCGGCCAGCTCCGGCAACTTGCCGCGCGACAGCGGTTCGCCGCCGGTGAGGCGGATGCGCCGCACGCCGAGCGCGGTGAAGGCGCGCATCACGCGCTCGATTTCGTCGAACGTCAGCCAGTGCTCCGGCTCTTCGAAATTACGAAAGCCTTGCGGCAGGCAATAGGCGCAACGCAGGTCACAGCGGTCGGTGACCGACAGGCGCACGTATTCGATGCGGCGCTGGAAGGGATCGATCAGGTGGTCTTGCATGCTGTCGATCTTCACACAGGCCATGGCGGGCGTCCATGAATCGCCTGTAGTTCGTGGGGTCAGGCGCGCAGCGCCTGACCGGTAACGGCGCGGCTGTCCGGCCCCATGAGGTAAAGATATAGCGGCATCACCGCCTCGGGTGCCGGCAGGGTCAGCGGATTTTCGCCCGGGTAGGCGCGGGCGCGCAACGCACTGCGGACCGCACCCGGGTCAATGGTATTCATGCGGATCGGGCTATTTGTGCTCAACTCGTCCGCCCAGACCTGCGCGAGGTTCTCGA
>Ga0209706_10000803_pt1 | contig 17937 bp, 17 predicted proteins | sample PPLLaktember2015_6_FD_187263 | JGI IMG/M metagenome (GOLD analysis project Ga0209706, IMG submission 187263) | Freshwater sediment microbial communities from Prairie Pothole Lake near Jamestown, North Dakota, USA - PPLs Lake P8 Core (1) Depth... | ecosystem: Environmental > Aquatic > Freshwater...
GTCGGGCCTGACGGGGACCGGCGGCGGCATCTTCCTGACACCGCTGCTCATTTTCCTGCGCTGGTCGAGAACAAAGACCGCGGCTGCGACCTCGGCGATGTTCATTCTCCTGAACTCGATTGCGGGTCTGCTGGGCAACTTCAGCGCGACCCAGTCATTCCCGAAGTTCGCCGTTTCGCTGCTCGTTGCGGCGGGCATCGGCGGTGCGATCGGATCGCATTTCGGCAGCCGGCGCCTGGCGCCCACGGCCATCAAGCGGCTGCTGGCCGTCGTGCTCGTCATCGCGGGGCTCAAGCTGATCTTCACCTGAGCCGCGCGAAAGGCCCCGGTCAGTTCCTGCGGTACAGGTGCGTGAATCGGTCGGTCTTGCCGCGGATCGCCTCGTCGAAAACGCCCTTGGTGTGGTCGTCGGCCGAGTTGCGCAGTCCGTGCCAGGACTTTTCCAGCAGGAAGCCGTGACCGGCGATGTCCTTCTTCGTGAAGGCCTCGTCGATCCGGTGCAGCGTCGAGGCCGCGGAACTGCCGGTACCCGCGACAGCCGCGTGGTCCACCAGCAGCAGCTTTCCGCCCGGCTTCAGCGCGTCGTGCAGCTGCGTCAGGAAGCGGTTCGCGTCGATCCGCGGCCAGCCGGCCGCCTCCTCGTGCCAGTAGATGTCGTGATAGGAAAGGTAGATCACGACCAGGTCGAACTGCTCGCGCCCGAGGTCCATGTTCGCCGTCTCGACCACCCGACGCTTGACCTCCTTGAGCCGGCCGTCGCCGAAGCGCGCCTTGAGGTCTTCCTGCCCGTAGTTGAAATAGGGCGCGTTGTTCACGAGCGTGACGCTGCCCGACGGGCCGACCGCGCGCACCAGGATCTCGCTCCAGTAGCCTCCCCCGCCAAAGACGTCGGCCACCTTCATCCCGGGCTTGAGGCCGGCGAAAGTCAGCAGCTCGGCCGGCTTGTCGCGTGCGTCGCGCTCGCGATCCTTGGCGCTGCGTTCGGGAGAGGCGACAGCTCTTGCGATTGGATCCGGGACGGTTTGTGCCGCGAGCGGCGCGGCCAGCAACAGGGCAGCGATCAGGCAGGCAAAGCGATACATGGCGGTTCTCTCCTTGATCATTTGCCGCCGCCCGGTACGCCCTTCCGGTAGTCGAGCGCCGGAGGGCGGTCGCCGAGCAGCGCGCGGTACTTGAAGTCGGCGCCGCGGCGCTCCGTGAATTCTGCCTTGGCGGCGGCGATCAGGTCCGGCCGCAGGAAGAGTTCTTTGCCGGCGAGGGCGAGCGTTTGGGAAGCGACGTTCATGCCCTTGAAACCGATGCTCATGCCGCCGGCGGCGGTCGCCTGCCAACTGTGGGCCGAGGTGCCCGGCACCCAGGTCGCGGTGCGAAGGCCGACGGTCGGCACGGTCCAACTCACGTCGCCGACGTCGGTGGAGCCGAGGCCCGGCCGCTCGAAGTCCCAGGCCTGCACGTTCGCGTGCGATGCCAGTTCGACGTTCGGCGACATCAGTGTCGCATATATCTTTTCCGCGAACGCCTGCTCTTCGGGTGAGTAGCCGAAGCCGCCCACCTCGTTGAGTTTTGCGTTCATCACGCGCGCGAGCGCCTCGTTGGCGAGCAGGTTGTGCGTGCCGCCGATGACCTCGTGGTCCACGGTCGTGCCTGTGCCGAGTGCGGCGCCCTCCGAGACCTTGACCAGCCGGTCGAAGATGGACTCGACGGTCGGCGCGTCCGCGTGGCGTACGTAATAGTAGACCTCGGCGAAGTCGGGCACGACGTTGGGCGCGGATCCGCCACTCGTGATCACGTAGTGCATGCGCGCGTCCGAGGGAATGTGCTCGCGCATCATGTTGGCCATCACGTTCATCGCCTCGACGCCGTCGAGCGCCGAGCGGCCCTTTTCCGGGGCGCCGGAGGCGTGCGCGGAGATTCCGCGGAAGCGGAACTTCGCGGACTTGTTGGCGAGCGCCTTGTCCAGGCCGGCGAAGTTCACGTCCGAGGCGTGCCAGTGCATGACCGCGTCCACGTCGTTGAACAGGCCGGCGCGCACCATGTACACCTTGCCCGAGCCGCCTTCCTCGGCCGGTGTCCCGAAGACGCGGATCGTCCCCGGCGTCTTGCTCCGCTTCAGCCAGTCCGCGATAGCGACGCCGGCGGAGACCGAGGCCGTGCCGAACAGGTGGTGACCGCAGGCGTGGCCGGCGTTCTTGCCGGCAATCGGGCTGCGCTCGGCGACGGCGTCCTGGTTGATGCCGGGCAGCGCGTCGAACTCGGCCAGGATCGCGATCACCGGCCCGCCGCTGCCCGCCGTCGCGACGAAGGCCGTCGGGATCCCGGCGACGCCGGCTTCGACCTTGAACCCGGCCTGGGTCAGTTCCTCCTGCAGGAGCGCTGAGCTTTTGGTTTCCTGGTAACCGACTTCCGCCCAGTCCCAGATCTGCCTCGCGACCTGCTGGTCGCGCGCGGCGCGGCTGGCGAGGAATTCACGCATGCCGCCGCCGGTTTCGGCCGCGTGAACTGCAGGCGCAGCCAGGGCGAAAGCGAGGCAAAGGACGGCTGTTTTCATCGCGGCTTCCGTAATCAATGGGGGAGGGCCAGCTTAACGGCCAATGGAGCCTGCATCCACCCCGATGGGCTAGGATTCAATGCCATGACGGCGCACCGCCTGCTCGTGATCTCCCGCCGCTTTCGTGGCCCGCCAACCTCCGGCAATGGCGGGTATACCTGCGGCATGCTGGCGGCCGCGTCCTCGAAGCCGGTCGAGGTGCGGCTCGTCAAGCCCCCGCCGCTCGACCAGCGGCTCGAGATCGTGGATGACCCCGCGACCGGCGGCCTGAAGCTCTTGGACGGCGTCGACACGGTTGCGACCGCGACGCCGAAGACCTTCGAACTCGAAGTGCCGAAGCCGCCGACTTATGCGCGGGCGCTCGCGGCCGTAAGCGACTACGAGGGTTTCCAGGAGCACGCGTACTCGGACTGCTTCGTCTGCGGGCCAGCCCGCAATCGCGGCGACGGGATGCGCGTCTTCGCCGCGCCCATCGCCGGCATGGATCTCGTCGCGGCGGCGTGGATCCCGGACCGCTCGCTGGTCGGGGCGGACGGCAAGGTACTGCCCGAGTTCATGTGGGCCGTGCTCGACTGCCCGGGATTCTTCGCAACCGGGGCCGCAGTCCGCGGCCCGCTGCTCGGCACCTACGCCGCGCGCATCGACCGCTGTGTGCACCTCGACGCGCCCTGCGTCGTCATCGGCTGGGCGCTCAGGCACGAAGGCCGAAAGCACGTCGTCGGGACCGCGATCTTCGACAATTTCGGCGAGTTGTGCGGCCGCGCGCTGGCGACCTGGGTGGAGCCGAGGCAGGCCTAGTCCGCCGTCGCGTGCAGGAACTCCAGCCCCTCGGCGTGCTGGCGCTGGAATCCTTTCCAGGCCGTGATGCCATCTGAGCCTGGGCTGTAGGCCCCGTAAGCGCCCGCGGCAGCGGCGGGCCACTCGCCCTTCGACGACTCGGGAATCAGCCCGTCGAGGTACGACGCGCGACTGGCATCGTCCTTTACGTACCGGTCGAGAAATGCCGTGATGAAGTGCAGGTTGATGCCGACGATGCGGTCCGCGCGCCAGACCGGATCCTCGAACCAGTCCTGGTCCCACAGGCGCGTACGCATTTCCTCGGGCGCGGGCCCGAGGCCGATGCGGTGGCCGCCGCCGAGGTAGGTCAGCAGGTACCGGTTGCTGTTCGTCGCCTGGTCGAAGAAGGCACGTGCGCCGGTCCGGTAATCCACCGTGAAGTCGCGATCGCCGGCAATCAGCAGCATCGGCATCGTGATGCCCCGGAGACCATCGGCACCCCATGCGCCGAGGGATCCCCCGGCCGGGGCGAGGGCGACGACGGCCCGGACGCCCGGCACGCGCAGCGCATCGCGTCGCTCGCCGCCGCGCGCATAGGGCGCGAGCCCGCCGTCGGGAACGATCTGCGCAAGCGGGCTGGCCGGATCGAGCTCGCCGCCGGCGACCGTCAAAACGCCATAGCCGCCCATCGAGTAGCCGATCAGGGCGGTACGCGCGGGGTCCACGAATCCTTCCTCGCCGAGCGAGCGCTGCAGTTCCTTCGCAACGAAGGCGACGTCGAGCGGCCGGTGCAGCAACGTCTCGTGGAACCGGGCGCGGTCCGTGATCGGCGGATCCCGGTGGCGCATCGCCGCGACCACGTATCCCTTCGACGCGAGGTTCTCCGTGAGCCAGCTGAGAAGGACCGACTCGTTGTCGTACCCGTGCGAGACGATGACGAGCGGGAAGCGCCCTGCCGCGCGCTTCGCGTCGCGCACCGCGATCCCGGGCCGCGTGAACCGCGTCGGCGGCGCCGGTGGCTCGGCGGTGAGGGTGCCCGAATAGGTTTCCGGCGTCGCGCCCGCGGCGACAGCGGCGGGAAACCAGAGATCGACGGCCAGGCGGCGATCGCCCTGGGCCACGTTCACGAGCTCGATCGTGGCGACGCCGACCGCATGCTCGCCGGGCCGCGCGAGTTCCGGTGCGTCGACCGCGAGACCCAATGCGAGCAGGATGGCGATTCCGTAGCGCATGCGTGTCCTCCTCCAGCGGTTAGTATGGCGCCTGCCATGCATCCATTCGCCAAGGACCGTGAAGATTTCGACCAGCTGGGTGCGCGCACCGTCGAAATGCGGGGCGAGTTCCTGCGCGGCCTGCCGGCGCAGCCGGTCGACTGCGTCGCTCGCGGGCGCCCCACAGAACCTGCAATCGAAGGAGTCCCCATGCACCTGGAGAACATTGCTGCCCGAGCTCGCGGGGCCGCTGCCGCCGGCCTTGCGTTTGCGCTGGTCGCGCTGTCCGCGTCGGCCGGGGAAGGCCCCAACTGGCTGCTGGTCGAGAGTCCGCATTCACAGGACGTGCAGGTGGTCGACGTAAAGACCCGCCAGGTCGTACGCAACATCCCGATTGGCGAGCATACGGACGACGTGATGGGCTCGCCCGACGGGCGCGTGTTCTACGTCGGGGCCCAGGACGACATGCGCAGCCCCTTCGGCTACCAGAACAACGAGAGCGGCAAGGTGATGGCCTTCGACAGCCGCACGTTCGAGCCGCTCTGGTCGGTCGCGCTCGACGGCTCGCCGAACCACATGTCCCGCTCGCCGGACGGCAAGCGCATCTACGTGCCGCTGTACACGCGGCAATGGCTGGTCGTGCTGAACGCCGAGGACGGCAGCATCGAGCGTTGGTGGCCCGCGACCATCGGCAACCACGCGACCGAGATCACCGCTGACGGCGCGCGCCTCTATGTCGGCAACATGGTGACCGACGCGATCTACGTCTACGACACCGCGACCGGGAAGGTGGTCATGTCGATGGACGTCGGCGAGTCCGTGCGACCGATCGTGCTCGACGAGCCGCGCGGGCTTCTCTATTACCAGCTCTCGCGCCTGCACGGATTCGAGGTGCGGCGCCTCGATGATGGTTCCTTCGTGAAGCGCGTCGAGCTGCCGGCGCTGGACAAGCCGGTCGGACCGGCGGACGGCGACCTCGCCGCGCGGCTGGCCAACCTCGAAGGCGCAGAAGCCTGGCCGTACACCTACAACCACGGGCTGGCGATGACCCGCGACGGGCGCCACCTGGTCGCCGTCGCGACCGCGGCGAACTACGCGGCTATCTACGCGCTTCCGGATTTCACGTTGAAGGGCATCGTCCCGGTGGGCGGCAGCCCCAACTGGGTGACCTGCGATCCCGAGGGCAAGTTCGCTTACGTGTCCAACCCCAAGGACGACTCGGTATCGGTGATCGACATCGCCGCCGTGCGCGAGGTGGCGCGCATCCCGGTCGGGAAAGGCCCGAAGCGGGTGGCGTTCAGCGTCGAGTGAGCGCCCGCGCGAGCCAGGCGCCGCCGCCGGCCGCGAGGATCCAGCCGATCCAGCCCGGCTGCGTTCCGAACGAAATCCAGATGATGCCGCCGAGGAACACGATGCCGCCCGCGAGCACCGCGTCGCTGCGCCGGCGCTGGTGGAAGAGCTCCACCCGCAGCTTCTCGAGCGACTCCGACTCGGTGCGCACGACGAGCTCGTCGTCGTAGGCGCGGCGGATCGCGCGGCGCGCGATCACCGGCAGGACCTTGATGGCCTCGGCGACGTCGGGCCAGTGCTCGCGCAGGCTCCCGAGCACCGCGCGCGGGCTCGCGCGCTCGCGCATCCAGTCGCGCAGGATCGGCAGCGCCGTCTTCCAGAGGTCGAGTTCGGGATAGAGCTGCCGGCCGAGTCCCTCGATGTTGAGCAGCGTCTTTTGCAGCAGGATGAGCTGCGGCTGGACCTGCATCTCGTAACGGCGCGCGATTTCGAACAGGTGCAGCAGCACCACGCCGAACGAGATGTCCTTGAGCGGCTTGTCGAAGATCGGCTCGCAGACCGTGCGCACGGCGGATTCCAGCTCGTCCACGCGCGTGCCGGCCGGCACCCAGCCGCTCTCCAGGTGCAGCACGGCGACGCGGCGGTAGTCCCGCTCGAAGAAGGCGAGGAAATTGCCGGCGAGGTAGAGCTGGTCGCGTGGGTCGAGCGTGCCGACGATGCCGAAGTCAACGGCCGCGTAGCGCGGGCTCGAAGGGTCGGTGACGTCCACGAAGATGTTGCCGGGGTGCATGTCTGCGTGGAAGAAATTATGCCGGAACACCTGCGTGAAGAAGATCGTCACGCCGTTCTCGGCGAGCTTCGGTATGTCCGCGCCGAGCTCGCGCAGGCGGGCGACCTCGGAGATCTGGATGCCGTGGATGCGCTCCATCACCATGACGTCCTGGCGGCACAGGTCGAAGTGGACTTCGGGCACGTGCAGCAGCGCGCTGCCGGCGAAATTGCGCTTGAGCTGGGAGGCATTGCCGGCCTCGCGCATCAGGTCGAGCTCGTTCAGGATCGTCTTCTCGTACTCGACGACGACCTCGCGCGGGCGCAGGCGCCGCGACTCAGGCCAGTACTCCTCGGCGAGGCCGGCGAGGGCGCGCAGCACCTCAAGATCGCGGTCGATGGCCTCGCGCATGCCGGGCCGCAGCACCTTGACGACGACTTCGCGGCCATCCTGGAGCGTCGCGGCGTGCACCTGGGCGATCGAAGCCGCCGCGAGCGGCGTGGCATCGAAGCTCGCGAAGATCTCCCCGACCGGCCGGCCGAGCGAGGCCTCGATGCGGGCCACTGCGAGCGCACCGTCGAAGGGCGGCACGCGGTCCTGGAGTTTCGCCAGCTCGTCGGCGATGTCTGCCGGCAGCAGGTCGCGCCGCGTCGAGACGACCTGACCGAACTTGACGAAGATCGGCCCGAGATCCTCGAGCGCGCGCCTGAGGCGCTCGCCGCGCGTGCCGCGCCGGCGCGAGAACCAGGTCCAGGGTGAGAGCCAGAACACGAAGCGCAGCGGCCGGTAAAGGTGCGTCGCACGCACGAAGTCGTCGAGCCCGTAGCGCACCAGCACGCGATGGATGGTAAGCAGGCGCCCGGCAACGCGCATCGAGATCATGCGCCACCCCGCGCTCGCTCGGTCGCGGCGACGCGCGCCTCGAGGCGGTCCACGGACTCCCGCAATCGGTCGACCCCCTCGATGAACTCTTCAGCCTCGAGCCGGACCGGGAGGTCGCGGCTCTCCTCGGTCAGGTACTCGGCGACGTTGCGGGCAAGGATGTCGCTGGCCCGCTGGCCGAAGTCGAGTGCCTCGCGCGCGAAGCGGGCGGCGTAGTGGGCGGGTGCGTCGCCGGTGAATCGCGACAGCTCTTCCTCGAGGTCCGGTCGCGCAGCTTCGAGCAGGCGGCGGAACCCTTCTGCGACCTCCGCATCGCCTTTCACTTCCATGCCGCCGGCACGAATCGATTTCGCCGCGTCCGCGGAAGCGAGCCGCAGGAACGAGAGCGGCGTTCCTTCGATGACCGCGTCCGCCGGCTCGTCGCCGGCCGGGCGTACGGAGAGGGCCTCCGCCTCGGCGGCAAGCCTGAGACGCAGCGGGATCGCAGTGAATCGCAATTCCATCGAGCGTCCCTGCAACTCCGCGAGCAGCCCCCGTGCGCGGCTGGAGTCCGCGATCTGCCGGTTCAGGATTCGCTCGAATGGTCGCAGGAGCTCGGGCGTCATGCAGGCCTAGTGCACGACGCCGACATGCAGCGCCACGATGCCGCCGGCGAGGTTGTGCCAGCGCGCATCGTCGAAGCCTGCCTCGCGCATCATCGCGGCCAGCGCTTCCTGGCCGGGATGCATGCGGATCGATTCCGCGAGATAGCGGTAGCTCGCAGCATCCCCGGCGACGATGCTGCCGAGTCTCGGGAGGATATTGAAGGAATAGACGTCGTACGCGGGACGCAGCGCCTCGAGCGTCGGCTTCGAGAACTCGAGCACGAGCAGCCGTCCGCCGGGTCTGAGCACGCGCCGCATCGCGGCAAGCGCCGCGGGCTTGTCCGTGACGTTGCGGAGCCCGAAGCCGATGGTCACGCAGTCGAAGCTGCGGTCCGGGAAGGGCAGGCACTCGGCATTCGCGATCACGAACCGCACCTGCGTCGCGAGGCCCCGGTCGATCAGCCGGTCGCGGCCGCGCGAGAGCATCTCGCGGTTGATGTCCGTCAGGACCGCGAGCCCTTCCTTCCCCACCTGGCGGGCGAGTCCCACGCCGAGGTCCCCGGTGCCCGAGGCGACGTCGAGGGCGCGCTGTCCGGGCCTGAGGCCGGTCTGGGCAAGGGCGAATCGCTTCCACAGCCGGTGCAGGCCGCCGGACATCAGGTCGTTCATCAGGTCGTAGTTGCCCGCGACGGAATCGAAGACGCCGCGCACGCGCGCGGTCTTCTCCGCCGGGGAGACCTTCTGGTAGCCGAAGTCGACGGTTTTCACGGCCACCCGATTCTACGGGTTCGGCCGCGCGCCGTCAGGCTGTCAGCGTCCTCCCCTCACCAGACAAATGCGCCCGCGATCGGAGCTGGAGCGGGCGTGAGGACCACATGTGAACCGGCGCGGGAATCAAAGGTCATCCATGCCTGTATTGTCGAATTGAATGCGCGCAGGTCGCATTCGTAGGTCGCCTGCTTGCCGGATGGATTGTCGAGTTCACCCGGCTGCAACGTGATTACAAGCTGGGCAGTTTGGACGACGTCACCTTGTGACACCGGGATCTCCAGCTGAACCGTCCGCTGGTAGGGACGGGTGAGTGCGGTGTTTGCACCATCGGCGAAGGCCCCACTATTGAGTTCGCATCTCACCCTGACCTTGGAAATGTTGCTTGGCAGGCGTGTCAGGTTCAATGGAACTGCAAACGTCACTTCGACAGGGGCTTGTTGTGCGCCGGCGGGCGCCGCGACGGCAAGGATGGCGAGCCCTATCAACGTTGCGCGGGCGACATGAACCTTCATGACCTTCTCCTCAGGGTGCCGACCCGACGCCGGTCCATCCCGGCGTCTGGATCGTGCGTGAACCGATGGGTGCCTGCGACGGCGCGGAACCGACGCCCGTGAAGCCGGCGAGCGCGATCGTGCGGGAGGCAATCGGGCCCGCCTGGCTGGCCGAACCGATGCCGGCGAAGCCCGCAAGTGCAATCGTGCGTGAGAGCACGCTGGGCGGTGGCGGCGGTGGCGGGGTCGGCGCCGCCGCCCTCGCGGCCGCAACCGTGAACGCATCGGCGGACGATCCCCAGCGCTGCGACGTGACGCGGAAGCGCTCCGTCCCGGCGTATTCCTTCGGCGCCGGCGCGCGGCGCACCGTGACGAGCCCGCCCTTCTCGGGTGTGATTGAACCCGTGTGCGCGGCGGCGACGCAGATGGTCGAGTCGCGGGTATAGACGTCCGTGCCCCAGATCGGCCTGCTCGCGTCGCCCTCGGGCGGGCAGTTCACGACGATCGGGTCCGTGAAATCGTCGGGTATCCCGTTCCACACGGTCTTCCAGGTGATGCTGCCGGGCTTGCCGTCCTGCACGAAGCTGTAGGAATGACCCCATGACCCGTAGTCGAAGCTCGCGATGCGATTGCGATCCGATCCCTTGAAGAACTTCGCGCCATCGCCGATCAGGATCGTGACGATGCCGGCGCGACCCGCTTTCAGCACGCCCGCGTGGATGGCGGCGGCGCAGATGGGCGAGTCGTCCGTGTACGTATCCGTGCCGTAGAGCTTCGCCTTGCTGCCGTCGATGGCGGGGCAGACGAAGCTGAGCGCCTGGCCCGCCTGCGCGCGGAACGCGCCCGCGTTCTGGGTAGGCGCGAGACCGAGGTAGGTCTGCGCGTGCGCTGCCGCCGCAGAAAGCGCAGCGGCAGCGATGATGGCGACGGCGCGGGTCACCCGCTCAGTCCTGGGGCGCGAGCGCCACGGTGACGGTCTTCTCGGCGACCTGTTCGACGAGCGGCCGCAGCAGGTCCTCGCCATTCTCCGTGGCCTTGGCCTTCAGCGTCGCCTCGAGCACCGGCGTCCCGCCGGAGACAGTAACGAACTGGTAGGTCAGGGAGATCTCGTCGCGCGCCTTCACGCTGCCGGCCTGCGCCTGCGTCAGGCTCGCGATTGCGTCTTCCTGCGCCGACTGCATCGCCGCCGCGGAGATCGCCTGCGTGGCGACGGCCCCGATCATGGCGCTGCTCGCGCCTCCCATCGCGCCAAGTCCCGGCAACATCGCGGCCGCCGGCCCGAACGCCTTGAGCATGCCTCCCATGCCCTTGCCGGCCTTTTTCTGTTCGACGCTCGTGTAGAGCACGTGCGTGCAGTTCTGCTGCTGGGCTTCGGCGTTGACCTGGGCCGAGATCTTCGCCTGCAGGGGGACGAGTTCGAGCCGCGGGCCCGACATGTAGCTGATGATCAGCTGCCTCACCGGCTCGCCGACATCCTGGTTGGTGTTGCCTTGGCCGAGCTGGGCCTCGGGCAGGACGATGCCGATGCGTATCGGCACGGCAGCGGCAGGCGTGGCATCCTGGGAGAGGGCTGGCGCGCCGGCCAAGGCCGCCAGGCCGACGATGGAACCGAAGACAGTGTGCCGTGACATGGGTTGCGCTCCTGTGAGGGTGGTCCCTGACAGGAAGCGCGCAAACGGCTGCCAAACCGGCTCAGGGAATGGTGACCGTCAGGGTTTCCTGGTTCCGGTCCCCCGCCAGGTTGAATGTCTGCCGGCTACCGCTGCGGAAGGGCATGCTCAGCGGTTTCATGAGATCGAGGTCGCTATAGAAACTGGTCGTCACTTCCGAGTGCTGGCCGTCGCAGATCCAGAAGGCCTCCATGTCGTCGACATAAACGTCGAGGCCCAGTTTCATGGTGCCGGTGGCCGCATCCACGATGGCCCTTGCACGCCAGCTCTCGGTCTGGCTGCCCCGCCCGGTACAGCGCGGGGTGATGTGCCCGACGGTGAACGGTCGCACGACCTGCTCCGAGTCGCCGCGGTACTCGCCGGGGACGGTCGGGAACGGCTCCAGCGGAATTTCGACGCGAACACTGCCGTCATACAGCGGATGGCCGGCCTTCGGGTATGAGGTATCCCGGCGCGTGGTCAGGCGATGCTCGATCTGGAGCCTTAGCCCGGTGCGGATTTTCCAGGTGTCCCGCGGGTAGCCGGCCGGCGTGAGTGCCTCGATGCGCACGCCGTCGCCTTCCTTTGGGCTGCTGCTGCTTCGCGCGACGTATCGGACGACGAAGGTCCCGTCGGGGCTCACGCGTCCTGATGCTTCCACAACGGTGCCGCCTTGCACGACCGTGGCGTCCCAGATCCCCTTCGGGATTGGCTGCTGCCCCTCGCGCGTGCGGACCTTGACCTTGATCTCCACCGTTTCGCCCGGCGACACGGAGCGGCTCTCGCTCGGCGGGTCGAACACGAGTTCCCCGCAGGCGTTTGGCTGGCGCCAGGCAACCTGGGCGCTCAGGATCGTCATGCTCGCGTTCCATATGAGCGCAGCGGCGGCCACGTCGCCGGTCACCGTGGCGATTTCGACGAGGGCGTCGTAGTCCGGCCTCCCGTAGGCGCGGATCGGGAACCGCTTGTGAACCCGGTTGGGCCCGGTGCGGACGCCATCCATGTTGGAGGAGAACTCGCCGTCGATCTCGCCCTCCGACACGGACATGTCGTCGTTGACCAAGACCTTGATCCGCGCCGTCATGCGCTTCTCGTAGTGCTTGCGCTCGGTCGGGACGACGTCCGTGTCGACGGTGTCGGACACGATCGACGTCTCGAAGTCGCCCGCCGCGACGAACTTGACGGGCGTATCGCCCTCCGGCATCGGGCAGCGGTTCATGAATCCCCCGATCGTCAGCGTGACGTTCGAGGAATTGCCGTCGGTTTCCTCCGTGTTGCCAGTGCGCGTTTCCCGATCGATCGTCTTGCGGCCGAGCTTGCCGGCGGGCACCGGCACCACGGTCTGGCTGCGGGTTACCTCGTAGCCGTTCTCGTTGGTCGTCGTCGCAAATGCTGCCGGCGCAGCGAGTGCAACAACGAGGATCGCGATGCGAACGTTCGGCATGCAGGCGTGCCTCGATCACCGCAATGGCGGCTCTCCGATGCCTAGCGCGTAATGAGCCAGGAAACTGGCTCAACCCGCCGGCGGGGCGCCTGAAAGCCCGGCAATTTCCGCTTGGCTGCGAGCCAGCCCGTCGCGGGCGCCGTTGACGGAGCGCATGTCCATGTAGTCGAGCGTAGCGACCGCAGTGATGCGCTCAAAGCCGGGGACGGCAGACTGAAAGAGTTCGTGCGCGCGGTTCCAGTGCTGCAGCCGTGCCGCGCGGCCCATACCGGGTCGCGTCGCGCGCGCGGTCTCGAGCAGGCCGAGCTGGGTTTCACAGGCTGCCCGCACGAAGACGACCTGCAGGTTGTCGTTCTCGAGGCCGAGCTTGCGGATCATCGCGATGTTGTCCGTCAGGACCTTTTCCGCTTCTTCGTCCTCGCCCAGTTCGCGCAGGTAACGGCCCTCCTGCCAGGCGGCCAGCACGGTGTCCAGGTGAACCTGGACATCCTCCGCATCCGTCGCTCGCTGGTCGAGAAGGCTCTGCGCGCTGCGCACCATCTCGAGTGCGCCTCGCACGTCGCCCGTCTCGTACAGGTGGACGGCGAGGTTCTGCCGGTCGGCATAGAGACTGCGCAGGAAATCCACGTTCTGGCCGCCGGACTCCGCCACCAGGCGTTCGTCGATGACCAGCGCCTTGCGCAGCAGCGCGAGCGACTCTTCGACGGCGGCCCGGTCGGGTTCGGGCCCCGGGAGCGCAGACGCCAGCGTGGTGTAGGCAGCACCCAGATTCTGCGCGATATCGAGGTTGTCCGGATCGGCGCGCGCCAGCGCCTCGAGGATCGCAATCGCCCGCCGCGCATAGCCCTGCCGTTCCTCCTTCGTCGATCCGCCGTAGAAGATGTTGACGACGTGCACCTGCAGGGCGCCGGCCAGTTCGGATTGCGTTTCGGGAGAGGGTTGTGTCTGCACGATGGGTTCGAGCAGGCTGATGGCCCGTTGCGAACCGGCGACTGCCGCCTTCGCGTCGCCCTGGAGCAATAGCAGTCGGCTCTGCAGCAGGCTGAGGTTGGCGAGGGAACGAACGGCCTGCACGTTGGCGGGCTCGGCAGAGACAATTGGCTCGACCAGCGCGATCGCCTTGCCATAGCTCGCGAGCGCGGCCGGTGCGTCGCCCTTGCTGGCGGCATACGCCTGGCCCTGCATGCTCGCGACCTTCTCGTAAGCCGTTGCCAGCTCGAGCCTGAGCCCCGTGTCGCCTCCGGTCTCTTTCGACAGGGTGTCCAGGTACTTGAGCGCATTGCTCACCAGAATCTCGCGCGCGCGCGTCGCCCCGGGCAGTTGCTGGATGGCGTCGTTGACGTCGAACAGGAGCGTGTTCGCGAGACCGCGCACGCTCGCAAAGTGCCGCTCGGCCCTGGCGCGCTGTTCTTCGGCGATGCGCGCCTCACGCAGCGAAAAGACCGTCGCGGCGACCAGCGTGACGACGAGCAGCGCGGCCGCCGCGACTTCCAGGCGATGACGACTGACGAACTTGCCGGCGCGGTAGCTGAAGTCGTCGCCTCGCGCGATGACTGGCCTGCCGTCGAGGTAACGGCTGACGTCGTCGGCGAACTGGTCGACCGAGGCGTAGCGGCGTTCGGGCTCCTTGCGCAGCGCCTGCAGGATGATGGCGTCCAGGTCCCGGCCGAGCTGTTCACGGGCCGGCGCGGGTGTCTCGGCCGCCGCGACACTGGGACGCAGCGGCTCAGTGCTGCAGACCTCGCGGATCGCGTCCTCCGCCGTGTCCAGCGCATGCCGGTAGGGACTGCGGCCGGTCAGCAGCACGTAGAGCACGACGCCGAGCGAGTACACGTCGCTTGCGGTCGTGACGGGCTTGCCGAGGATCTGTTCGGGGCTCGAGAAGCCCGGCGTCAGCGTCCGCATCAACGTCATGGTCGGGGCGGCCGCAGTTTCCGCACCCGCGGGCTGCAGGAGCTTCGCAATTCCGAAATCGAGCAACTTAACGTCGCCACCGGCAGTCACGAGGATGTTGCCCGGCTTGAGGTCGCGGTGAACGACGAGGCGCCGGTGGGCGTAGCTGACGGCCTCGCACACCGCGAGGAACAGCGTCAATCGGTCGCGCACGCGCAGTCCCCGGCCCGCTGCATAGCGGTCGAGCGGCTCACCGTCGACCAGCTCCATGACGAGATAGGGCGCGCCGTCCTCCGTCACGCCGCCGTCGATCAGGTGCGCGATGTTGGGGTGGTCGAGGCTTGCGAGGATCTGGCGTTCCGCCCGGAAGCGCTGGAGCACGTAGTTCGCGTGGAACCCGCCGGGCACGAGCTTGATCGCGACTTCTTTCTCATACTCGGCGTCGACGCGCCGTGCACGGTAGACCTCGCCCATGCCGCCGTGGCCGATGAGTGCGGTAATCTCGTAGGGACCGATGCGCCGGCCGAGCCAGCGGTCTTCGCCGAGCGCGAACTCGGGAGGCAGCCGCTCAGCGGCGGGCCGGTCGACGATTGCCTCGTCGGCTGTGTGCGCGCCGAGCAGCGACTCGACCTCGGCGCGCAGTTCCGTCTCGCCAGCGCAGGCCGCGTCGAGGTATGCGGTCCTGGCCGCGGCATCAAGGTCGCTCGCGGCGGTAAACAGCTCCTTGACGCGCCGCCAGCCCTCGGGTGTCACGGCAGCGGACCGGTGGTCAGTTCGCGCTGGAGAAATGCGCGCGCGACCGCCCACTCGCGCTTGGCGGTCGCCGGGGAGATCTCCATGATCTCGGCGGCTTCCTGGATGCTGAGCCCGCCGAAGAATCGAAGTTCGACGAGCCGGCCCTGTTCCGGATCCAGTGCTTCGAGGCGCTCGAGCGCCTGGTGCACGGCCTCGAAGTCGACCTCGGACTGTGCGGGATCCACGCCGGCATCTTCGGCAACGAGGACCACGTCCAGATCGACGCGCGCCGGGTTTGCACCACGCTTCGCCGCGCCGCGCCGGCGCGCATGGTCGACCAGGACGCGCCGCATCATCTGCGAGGCGATGCCGAAGAACTGCGAGCGGCCCTGCCAGTCGACCTGCGTCTGGTCGACCATGCGCAGGAAGGCCTCGTGGACCAGGGCCGTGCGCTGCAGGGTGTGCGCTCCGCGCTCACGGTTGAGGTGCCGCCGCGCCATGGCGCGCAGTTCCTCGTAGACGAGCGGCACGAGCGCACTGAACGCGGCCTCGTCGCCTGCGCGCCAGCGCAGGAGCAATTGCGTGACCTCGCCGGCAGGAACGTCGCGTTCCATCGTGGCTCCCTGATCGGAGCCATTGTACGCGCCACCGGAGCCTCGCGATCATCTCGCCGTTACGCGCTTGCCCGTGCTGGCGGACACTGCGACCGACACGGCAGGCGGGGCATCCGGGTCCATACCGAAGACGAACTCACTCTTGAGATCACCGGGTTCGCTCGAATAGGTGTTGCCGACGATTTTCGCCTTCCCCGTAATGCGAACGAATCCGACGAGTTCAATATTCGTCTGGTCGAAGATCTGCTTCAGCACCTTGAACTCGATGCAGCAGTTTGGCCGACGTTTCCATGCGCCATGGCCGGTGATCTTGGGCAGATCCGAGCTGGTATCGAGCACGACACCGCCCGGCAGGAGACTGATTAATTCGCTGATCGGCGGTGTGAATGATTCGGGCGGAGACGTGATGTTTACTACCCAGGTCCCAACCGGGTTGCAGGCGTCGGTCGCCGTGGCGGCGAACGGCAGGAAGCCAAAAATCAGGGCCGTCGCGAAACGCCTCGAGTACTCCATCGGTGTATCCCCTTGTGGTTGATGTCTGCTGCCATGGCTCGTGTGTTACGAGTTGACGCGCAGAACGCGGGGAAAGTGGCTCAGCTCGTGAAAGGACAGTCAGACGGGCGGTTTGCGATCGTTGTCCGGCGCCGCGGGCTTCGCTCGCAGGTGCTGGAATAGCTTCACCGCGAGCACGGCAAGTCCGCCCGCCACGATGCCGGCCACGGCATTTGCCAGCATCGGCGTCAGTGCGCCGAGCACGGCGCCGATGCCGGGGATCGCAGCGGCGTCGACGGCCGCATCCCGGATCCATTCGCTGACGGCGTGGAATCCGTGGGTGAGGATGCCGCCGCCCACCAGGAACATCGCCGCCGTGCCCGCGACCGCCAGGAACTTCATGAGCCATGGCGCGGCCCGCAGGATGCCGCGCCCAATAGTCGCCGACGCCGAGTCCGCCATCCGGCTCATCCGGAGGCCGAGATCGTCGAGTTTCACGATGCCGGCGACGAGGCCGTAGACGCCGAAGGTCATGAGCGCCGCGATGCCCGCGAGCACGCCGACCTGCACTTCGAGTGCGCGGTCGGCGACCGTTCCGAGCGCGATGATGATGATCTCGGCGGACAGGATGAAATCAGTGCGGATCGCGCCCCGGATCTTGTCTTTCTCGACGGCGAGCAGCTCCTCGCGGGACCGGACCAGTGCAGCGACGTGCGCCGCATGGTGCGCGGTGTCCTCCTTGTTCCCGTGCAGCAGCTTGTGCGCGACCTTCTCGAATCCCTCGTAGCAGAGGAACAGTCCGCCGGCCATCAGGAGCGGCGTGACCGCCCAGGGCAGGAATGCGCTGATCGCGAGGGCGGCCGGCACCAGGATGAGCTTGTTGCGGACCGAGCCTTTCGCCACGGCCCAGACGACTGAAAGCTCACGATCGGCGCGCACGCCGCTGACCTGTTCCGCGTTCAGCGCAAGGTCGTCGCCGAGCACGCCGGCGGTCTTCTTCGCCGCGACCTTGGTCATCACCGACACGTCGTCGAGGACCGTGGCGATGTCGTCCAGCAGCAGTAGCAGGCTCGAGGCCATGTCAGGCGGGCGGTTTGCGCTCGTAGCCGAGCTTCTCGCAGCGCTCCAGGTAACGCGCCCACTTCGTGTCCTGCCGTTCGCCGAGCTCGCGCAGGTATGCCCAGGTGTAAAGGCCGGTGTTGTGTCCGTCGTCGAAGTGCAGCCGCACGGCGTAGACGCCGACCGGTTCGACCTGCACGACCCTGACGCTCTCCTTGGCGAGCTCGAGCTTGCCCTCGCCGCCGCCGTGGCCGCGCACTTCCGCGGACGGGGAGTGAACGCGCAGGTATTCGAAAGGCAGGGCGTGCTGCAAGCCGTCCGGCCAGGTCATCTCGACCACCCGGGCCTTCGACCTGACGGTGATGGCCGTCGGAGGCTGCATCACAGGATGTAGCGCGAGAGGTCCTCGTCCTTCGCGAGCGCGCCGAGGTGGTGCTCGACGAAGGCCGCGTCCACCTCGATCGTCGTGCCGGCGCGATCCGCCGCCTCGTAGGACGCCTGCTCGAGCAGGCGCTCCATGACCGTGTGCAGGCGGCGTGCGCCGATGTTCTCGGTCTTCTCGTTGACCGACCAGGCGATCTCGGCGATGCGGCGAATGCCGTCCTTCGCGAATCTCACGCTGACGCCCTCTGTGCCCAGCAGCGCCGTGTACTGCTCGCACAGCGAGGCGTCGGGCTCGGACAGGATGCGCTCGAAGTCGTCGATCGACAGCGGGTCGAGTTCGACGC
>Ga0209706_10000804_pt1 | contig 17935 bp, 14 predicted proteins | sample PPLLaktember2015_6_FD_187263 | JGI IMG/M metagenome (GOLD analysis project Ga0209706, IMG submission 187263) | Freshwater sediment microbial communities from Prairie Pothole Lake near Jamestown, North Dakota, USA - PPLs Lake P8 Core (1) Depth... | ecosystem: Environmental > Aquatic > Freshwater...
GGACAGGATCTCTTCCCGTTCGGCCCGGCCGGATAGGAAGTGGCTGATCTCTTCGAGATAGGCTTCGAGCTTGTCAGACATGGGGAATCTCCTTGGTGATCTCGTCGAGGACGCGGTTCTGGTTCTTCCAGACATCGAGAAGGCCGGCGCGCAAGGTCCGGCCCGCCTGGGTGATGGCGTAGAATTTGCGGGGCCTGTCCTCGGTCAGGTCCCACTTCGACGCGATCCAGCCGTTCTTCTCGAGCCGGCGGAGAAGGGGATAGAGGGTGTTCTCCTCGACCTTGTAGCCCAGGGTCTCGATGTGCTTGACCATGGCATAGCCGTACATATCCTTTTCGAGAAGGGCCAGGACGAGGATGTGGAGGAACCCCCGGTTCATCTCCGTTACGAGGCTGCCGATGTCGGGTTCGTTTTGCGCTTTGTCGTTCATGATGTGTATCTCACTATAGCGTGTTATATACTATAGTGTATGATACACTGCTTGTCAAGCTCCATTTTTCTTATGTCCGCTTTCTCGATCCGCTTCGGAATCCTCCCAGTTTTCATCGGGTTCTTTCCAAAATTGGACAGATTTCCCGATCTTTCCGTCTCGATTGCGGAGTAATTCACCGATCCGGGTGAATGGGGATGGGGACCTCTTGGGGGAGGCCGCAGCGCCGCTCAAGCCAGAGCCGAAAAATGGGAGAGCCCAATCTTGAGATAGGGCATTTCCCGTGTAAATGCCCGGGTTTTTATGTTTGTTTTTGGCCGGGGAGTGCCCGGGGCTCCTATGGCCGTTTGACAGCCGGGGGAGGGTATGGCACCATGGCATTCAGAATGTGCGAATTCTGCCATCAGCACGGCGAGGGGAAGAAGTGGTACCTCAACGCCAATAATTATGCCGAGGACCTGCTCAGCGACCTGAGGAGGCAGCGCTTCATCACCCGGTTCTTCGAGAACCCCGGCCATCTGGCGAAGGGGGAGAGGAGCCTGACCGCGCTCGACGTGATGCCCGATTTCCTATGGAAGGGCCTGCGCAGGAAGATCACGGCCAAACAGCAGGTCAAGCACTTCGGGCAGGTCGTGCCCATCGAGGACATCGAGCGCATCCTGGCCCTGACGACATCGGTCGTGCGCCTGTCCTGCCTCTGCCGGCACGTATCGGCCGGCAAAGAGCAGCGGTATTGCTTCGGCGTCAGCATGGGGCCGGACGGCGGCGGCATCGCCAAGCTCCTGCGGGAGATCGACGCGTCCTATCTCGTCGGGCCTCACACGGCCGGACTTGAATCGATGCCGAAAGAGGAGGCCCTGGCCCGCATCCGGGAGACCGAGCGGGAGGGCAACTGCCACACCGTCTGGACGTTCGTGACGCCGTTCCTGGCCGGGATCTGCAACTGCTCCCTTCCGGCCTGCTACGCCTTGAAGACGACGGTGACGCACAAGACGCCCGTGTTCTTCAGAGGTGAGTACGTGGCCCGCGTCGACGCCGAGAGATGCAACGGCTGCGGACAGTGCGTCAAGCTGTGCTCGTTCAAGGCCTTCAAGCCGCGCAAGAAGAAGGACAAGGCCGAGATCGACGCGCTCAAATGCTACGGCTGCGGCATCTGCCGGACCGTCTGCGTCCGCGACGCGATCGCCCTCACCGACCGCGCCGATGTCCCCGAGGCCGCCCGTCTCTGGCTCTAATTCGGTAACAGTCAACTCTGTCCCCCAAATCTTCCTTCTTTTCCGCAATCCAGGCACGATCACAGCTGCTCCGGGCTTGTGCCGGACAACCAGTCTTGCCCACAATCGGAAATAATTAAGTGAGTTTAGTTATGTGTCACCGAATTGGTGACCAAATTGGTGAGCGACGGGCGGTCACTTGGTGTAGATAAGCACCGCGATGATCGAGTTCGGCACGAGGCCCGGGCGCGTGCCCTGGGCGATGCCGGCCCCCACGCGCAGGGCCTTTTCGACCGAGGGGTTTGACGCGGCCTGCTGGGCCGCCTCCTCGATCGAGCCGACAACACCCAGGGTGGCGATGACCGATCGGGCGTTCCGAACCGTTTTCGCGATGCGCCGCTTCAGCCGCGCCATGACCTCGTCCTGGGTCAGCGCATGGTCGCCCAGGAACTCGCGGGCCGTTTCGCCGGCGAGCTCGCTCAGCGCGCCATCCTCTTCGAGCGCCGCGGCGCCGGTCGCTCCACGAAGCCGGTTTATCTCCGCGAGCAGGATGACCTTCGCGTCCGACCCGAGAGGCGGGATGCGCCGGATGAAAAGCTCCGTCACGAGATAGCTCGTGCGGTCGTTCTCCTTCTCGGACACGATGCCGATCCCGACGTGAGTCGCGCCCTGAAGGAGGATCGCGGCGCGGTGCCCGGGGCTGTTCATCAAGCCATCGTGGATCTCGTCGGGAGCATAACCCTTGCCGACGCACTCCGCGGCCAGGCCGGTCGCGATCCCCGCCCTGAGCAGGCGCTCTTCGGAGCCGCCCGTCGTCGGCGAGACATGGCCGACGAAATCGCTCGCCTGCATGTCCTCGCTGTGCTTCAGAGCGACGTCGGCGAGGTCGGGATCGAATACCAGCCCGTCGAGGCCCGCCCTGGACCGGTCCGCGTTGATGAGCTCGAGCAGCCGCTGCTCTGCCTCGTCCGGGGTCGCGGCGCGCTTCGGAGCGGCCACGATCTCGGCTGTTTCGTCGACCGGTACGCCGACATAAACGGGGAAATTGGCGATGACGTCCGGGCCCTCCGGTCCCTGGGCCAGGATCTCCAGCCGGTGCCGGCCCGCCTCCGCCAGATCGATCCTGATGCTGAATCCCGGCCCTTGGCCGAGGGGTTCGATGCGGGTCTCGCCGCTGGGCCGCGTATGAGCGAGCTTGGGCTGAGTGAACGCGCCCAGGAGGCGGCCGCCGAGGGTGATGTCGCCCGGAATGGACAGGCTGCGCGGCACGGGCGCCATATCGATATGCCTTCGGCTCAGGGCGATGACCACGACGACCCCTCCCGCCTCTCTCTCGGCAACGCCGCCGATATGGGTGTAATCCGCGAGGTTGAAGATCCTGGCCAGTCGCGCGGAGACAACATTGGCCAGCCGCGGCGCGTCCCGGGATTGGGTCATGAGAAGGTGCGGCAGCGGTTCGGCCAGGCCGAGCCGGCGCGTGAGAAGATCGAACACGCCCTGCTGAGGAAGCGTGTTATCGGGGCCGAGATGGTCGTAGACCCAACGGGCCAGCTGGGCCAGGCGCTTGTCCGGCTGCAGGGACGTCCCGAGGGCTTGGTTGATGCGGGCCAGAGAACGGCCCAGGACGGCGGCCTCGCTGCCGAGGAATCCCGCGCCCTTGGGCGCGTCGGTCCTGTATTCCGGCGCGCTGGGAACCGCGCTGAGATCGACGATCGTCTCTTGCCCGGGTGCCGCGACGGCTCCCCCGGCTCCGCCAGCTGTGAACCAGATCAGGCCGGCCATGACGGTCGCCGCGATGGCGGCCGGGTACCGACGGCCGGCCTGTGCCGAGATCATCGCCTATTTTTTCTTCTTCGCCGGTGGGACCCAGTTCTCGATGAACTTCTTGGGGCCGCCCTCGTGCTCCTCGACGAGCGCCTGGAAGATGGCCTTCATGTGCTCGTAGGGGAGGGTCCCGATGATCATCCGGTTGTTGATGATCAGGGTCGGCGTCGAGCGGATGCCGAAGGGGTGTTCGTCCGAAGTTTTCTCGTATTCCGCGCCGGTCGCGACTTGGGCTCGGATGGTCTCTCTGATCCCCGGATCGTCCAAGGCCGCCTCCACCCCGTATTTCTTGGCGAGCTCGCGGCGCCATTCGGGGTCGCGCGCCGCCCGGAAATTGGCCCAGACCTCGTCGTGGATGGCCTTGAACTTCGACGGGTCGTAGGTCGCGATGTAGGCCAGCTCGCAGGCCCCGGGGTGGAGCTTCGCCTTCTTCGGGACGACCTCGTTGCACAGGCCCTCGAGCGGGAAGAACTGGAAGACGACGTTGATCTTCCCCCTGAACTCCTCCTTGAGCCGCTCGAACTGCTCGTTGAGATAGAGGCAGTCGGAGCAGAGGAGGTCGCCGTATTCGATGACCTGGATGGGGGCATCCTCGAATCTCTCGGTCGCTCGCGCCGTCCAGAAGGGGGAGATGACGCTCGGCCAGGCGACCTTGGGCAGCTCGTAGAACTGCTTGACGATATTGACGGCCGTGCCCGTCTGCGCGGCCTTGCGGGCGTTGTGGTACTCGACCATGCCGTAGGCGCCGGCCGCCGCCGCGAGGGCGAAAACGAAGAGCAGCTTGATCGATGGCCGGACCCAGCGCTTGACGACGTTCTTTGTCTCGTGGTCGATGCCGCGCATCCAGAAGAGGACGAAATTGAAGATCGAAAAGAGGTAGAAGCCCGAGCAGAGGAGGCACAGGCTGCCGAGATGGAGCACGGAGTAGAGGAAGAGCGTGATGACACCGATGACGTTGAGGAGCGAGAGCGACTTGTTCGTCCGCTCGAAGGCCTCGGACGGAAAGACCGTGCCCAGGACGACGAGGAGGCCCATGATCACGCCGAAGAAGCCGAGCGGAACGCCCATGAGCTGGGAGATCTCCGAGAAGGCCGAGCTGTCGCAATTGAAGAAGGCGCTGATGTCACAGAACGAGCCGGCGAAGATCGTCTTGGGGTAGTTGGCCTTGAAGAAGTGGTCCATGGTCATGACCGAGGCGGCGATCATGCCCGACCCGGCGATGAAGCTCAGGATGCGGGGAAGCTTGAGGCCGTCGAGCGTCAATGTTCGGCCCTGGGGTTTGTCCATGCGCTCTATCCTTTCGTCGAAAAATGGGACACGTACCTCCGGTACATGTCCCCGGTCAAGCCGGCGGGGGCGGGGGCACGGTCTTCTTCCGGCGGCGGTGCTTGTGGGGACGGGACCGAGGCGGGGTGCCGAAGCGGTTCCGGAAGATGACCGAGAACGGATCGTCGCAGGTGCCGAACGTGCCTTCGACGAGGAGCGAGGCGATCCGCGAGGCTTCGGGGTAGTGGGGGCGCTCCTTGAGCGCCCAGCGCATCTTGCCGTCCTCTAGGGACCGGAGCATGTGCTCGACGATGGCCAGGGTGTGAACGGTCTCGAGGAGAAGCGTCTTCGGCACCGTGGCCGTCGCGTGCGATCCCCGGAACGCGTCGTAGAGGACCTTGGGCTTGTCGCCCTGGATCGCGGCGAGGAGCGGCTCGGCCCAGGGCCAGAGGAGGAGGCCGTACATGACCTCGGGCGGAGGCGCGCCGCCCGAGCCGATGGAGGCGTCGAGGGCGCTGAGGAGGAAAGTCAGCCGCTCGAAGGCGTTGTCGGAGGCCTGATAGATCTCCCCGACGTTCCCCAGGACGCGGGGCAGGATGCCGTGGGTGCGGGCGGCCTGGAAGAAAGCCCGGACGCTGCCGGATTTCATGTCCTTGTTGAGCTCTTCGAACAGGCGCGACCCGGAGCAGATGCCGAGGCGGTGGCTATGGCGCGGGATGGCCTCGGCCGTCTTCTCCTCGATCGAGAAGCCGAGGCGCGAGGCGTGGCGGAGGACGCGCCAGATGCGGACCGGGTCTTCGGTGTAGCTCGCGTCCGGGTCGCCGATGATGCGGATGCGGCCGGCTTCGAGGTCGTCGAGGCCGCCGACGTAGTCGATGACGGAGTAGGTGGCGATGTCGTAGAAGAGGGCGTTGATCGTCAGGTCGCGGCGGAAGGCGTCCTCGCGCGGCGTGCCGTAGGCGATGGGCTTGAGCGGGAGGCGGCCCCGACGTTGGCCCGCGGCTGGGGCGGCACATTCGGGGAGGGGGCCGGCGTCGGCGGCCGGGGTCTCCGGGTTTTCAGGCTCGATCGGAACCGGCTCTATCGGGGTCGTTTCCATCGGGCCCGGCTCATCGGCGCCCGCCTCGAGGGGTTCTTCTTCAAGCGGCTCCGCCGCGTCTTCCGCCCGCTGGGCCGCGACGGCGGCGGCGCGGTCCTCATCCTCCCGGGCGGCTTCGGCGGCCCGGGCCGCTTCCTCCTCGCGCTCGGCGGCGAGCTCCTCTTCGTCGGGCTTGCGCCGGAACGTCGCCACCTCGATGATCTTGCCGCCCTGAAACCGGACATGGGCCAGCCGGAAACGGCGGCCGATGAGAAAGGCATTGCGGAAAAGCTTCTTGATCTGGTTGGGGTGGGCGTTCGTGCCGACGTCGAAATCGGCCGGCCTGCGGCCGAGCATGAGGTCCCGCACCGCCCCGCCGACGAGGTAGGCCGTGAAGCCGTGCGCGTTCAGGCGGTAGAGGACCTTGAGGCAGTCGGGATCGAAGTCGCGGCGCGAGATGCGATGGCGGCCGCGGTCGAGGATCGTGGGCGCCTCGAAATCGGCCTCGGGCGCCCGGTTAGGGTCTTCTTCGGGATCGGTCATGGACATACAAAATAGCAAAAAACATCTTTAGGCTCAATCGGCGTAAGCGGGCGCCCCGGATTCCTCCGGGGGAAAGGGCGAGGGCAAATATCCTTTTTGGGGCTAAAAACCACGGTTATAAGCTCTTAAGAGGGCAAAAAACAGGCCTAAGCTGCTGAGAAATATGCTTGTTCCTGTGGTCCGACCCCATTACCGGACCCCATTACCGGATCCAGCCGAGGGCTTTGAGGAAGGCGATGTAGCGGGTGAGATCCTTCATTTCGATCTCGGCGCCGGTCTCGGCTTCTGCCCAACGGCGGATCACGGCCAGCGTCCGCCGGCCGTCGATGTAGTTGAGGACCGACCGCCGCTGAGTCGCGGTGAGCTTCTGCTCCTTCGCGGCGTCGGGATGGTCCTTGATGTAATTCCTGTAGCGCTCGCTCCCCTCGAGCGAAAACTCCTTGCCCCTGACGTCGACGGCAAGAGCGGGCACGGCGGCCCCGGCCCTCTTCTCCTCGGCGCTCGCGATCCGGACCGCCGGCGCCTTCGTCCCGAGCGCGGCGGCGCGGCTGGCGGCGAATTCCCGGACCTGCCGGTCGAGGGAAGCGCCTGTGATCTCCCACTGCTTGATGTGGGCGGCCACGGCGGCGCGGGCCTTGGCCGAGCCCGTGTAGACCTCGCGGACGCTTTCGACGGCGCCCTTTTCGCGGGTCACGGCGAAAGCGGCCAGGTCGAGGGCCCGGTTCATGGCCTTGCCCAGGTCCCCGGCCCCGGCGCCGGCGACGAGCTGCATGGCCCGGGGGAGCTCTCTCTTCCCGATCCGGGCGTAGCCGAAGCTCGAGACGGCCTCGAGCAGTCCCGGCAGGACCTCGTCGTCGCAGTTGGCCGCCGCCCACGCGGCCGCGGCCCCGATGAAGGCGATGCGCCTCATCTGGGTCGGATCGGATTTGTCGGGCGTGTCGGCGTCGGCATGGTACCACTGGTCGGGCCAGGTGAAGAGCTCGATCCCCGGGACGGCCACCGAAGGATTGTTGAAGCAGACGTGGTCGCTCCCGCCCGTCGCCTCGTGGACGAAATAGCGGAAGGCGTCGAGCGAGCCGCTTTTCTCCCAGAGCGGCCGGGGCAGGTACTGGCCGCCGGGCCGGCCGCGGGGCGAATCGTTGGTGTAGACGATGTCGTTCGTGCGCCAGACGTAGTTCATGACGGCGTCGGCCAGCCCGTCGAGGTAGCTCGGCAGGTGGTTCGGGCACTCGCTCATGGTCAGCACGGCGTTGTTCTTGCGCAGCCCCTCGCCGACCATGTCCATGTTGATGTTGACGCTGAAGCGGTCCGCGAAGCCCTCGTTCCGCTTGATCTCTTCATACGTCCCGGAGATCTCCTGGGGCCAGAGGAAGACGATCGTCCGGCGCGGCCGGGGCAGGGCGCCTTCGCGTATGAGCTCGGTCAGGGCCCGGAGGATCTCGAGCTGGACGACGCAGCCGCTCATGTTGTCGTTGGCGCCCCGCTTGACGTAACCCTCGAAGAGGTGGGCCGAGAAGATGACGCCTTTCGCGTCGGGCTCGGTCCCGGGGATCGCGCAGAGGACGTTCTCGAAGCGGTCGGTGTGCTTCTCGACGCGGGCGGTAGCCCGGACGACGACGCTCCGTCCGGCCTCGACGTCCTCGAGGAGCTCGGACCATTGCCGCCAGGACACGTTGAAGCCGAAGAGGAGGCTCTTGAGGCCGGTCGCGGCGCCCCGGCCGTAGACGACCTGGTTCGGGTCGAAGTAGCGCTCCCTCGAGCCGAACGAAATGACGCCGGCGACACCGGCCGCGTCGAGGGCCTTGGCCTCGTCCTGCCGCGGCTGGCTCCACATCAGGGCGATTCTCCCGGCGATCTCCTTTTTCGGCCCGGCGCCGGCCCAGGCCTTCGCCTCATCGGCGCCGAGCGGCGGGATATAGACGAGTCCGGCCGTCAGGTCGAGCTCGGGCGGGGCCGAGGCGACGAGGGCCGGGTCCGCCTCGAGCCGGGCGACGAGCCGCTTTTCGGGCTCGACCGTCCAGAACTCGGCGGCAACAGGGTAATCGAACTGATTCTCGCGCGGGAAGCGGTCGATGCGGACCTCGGCGGCTCCGTAGCCCCGGGCCAGCGCGGCGATCGTCTCCGATTCGTAGAAGCCGTCCTTGAATTCCCGTTCCTCCCTGAGCCAGGGCGCCCCGGCCAGCTTGACCTCGTTGTTGAAGATGATCTGGCCCGAGATCTCGTTGGCCAGAAGGTCGAGGACGTCCTGGGCGAGCGGAGTCCGCGGCATGACGTTGGGACGGGGCTCGCGCGGCGGCATCGGGGGCTGCTGGGGTTGCAGCGGCGGCGGGGGCTGTTGGGAGAGGAGGGCGGGCGGCGATATCAGGAAGGCCAGAAGCGCGGCGGCCGCGGCGATGACGGCGGGGTTTCTTTTCATCATGACCTACTTCTCCTTGGCCTGGTCGACGGCCGTGAAGACGCGCATGAAGTTGCCGCCGAGGATCTTGCGGATATCGGCGGGCTTGTAGCCGCGCCGGACGAGCTCCTTGGTGATGTTCGGAAGAAGGCCGGCGTTCTCGAGCCCCGCCGGCGTGATGCTGATGCCGTCGAAGTCCGAGCCCAGCCCGACGTGGTCGGCGTCGCCGGTCACCTTGACGACGTGGTCGATGTGATCGATGACGGTCCTGACGTCGACCGGGGGCAGCGTCTTCCGGAGCTCGGCCCAGCGCTTCCTGAAGTCGGCGTTGAAGGCGTCGCGCACGGCCGGCTCGAGCTGGGTGATGGCGATCCAACCCTCCGGCAGGCCGTGCTCCTTGGCGACCTTGGCGAGAAGCTCGACCTCGGCCTTGTCGATCGCGTCGTTGAGAAAACCGGGCCAGAAGTTGATGCCGACGACGCCGTTCTTCTCGGCCAGGGCCTTGAGCATCTCGTCGCTCAGATTGCGGAAATGCGGCGCCAGGGCCCGGCAGCAGGAGTGAGAGGCGATGACGGGCGCCTTGGACAGGCGCAGGACGTCCCCGAAAGTCCCGTCGTGGACGTGCGAGACGTCGATGATCATGCCCAGCCTGTTCATCTCGGCGACGACCTTCTCGCCGAATTCCGTGAGCCCGCCGTGGACGGGCTCGGGGTCGCCCGAGGCGTCGGCCCAGTCCGTGGCCGTCCAGTGGGTCAGCGTCATCAGCCGGACGCCCGCCCGATGGAACTCGCGCAGGAGGACGAGGTCGTTCTCGATGGCGTAGCCGCCCTCGATCCCGATGAGGACGCCGGTCTTGCTGTCGTTGCGGGCCGTCGTCGCCTCCTGGGGCGAGAGGACGAGGGCCAGGTGTTCGGGGTTCTTCTTGATCAGGTCGTGGACCGCTTCGATGTCGGCGAAGACCTTGTTGGACGACTGGAACTTCTCCCGGTCGTTCGTCGGCGGCGGGGCGAAGCAGGCGAAGACCTGGAGGTCGACGCCGCCGCGCTCGAGCTTGGGGATGTCGATATGACCCTTGGGCAGATCTTTGCTCAGGTCCTCGCCGGCCATGGCCCTGGCGATGGTGTCGCAGTGCATGTCGACGACGGCCGCGTCGCGGTGCAGGAAGAGCGTCCGATGGACGGGATCGAGGAGGTTCTCGCGGCTCGCGGCCAGCTGCCGGATGATGTCGCAATGGTACTGGCTGGCTTCGCGCAGGCGCTCGGGGTCGATCATGCCGGGCCCGTCGCCGGGCATGTGGTATTCGGGGTGTTCGTCGTCGAGCTTCTCGGTCAGGACCTCGCCGGTGCGCAGGCTGATGGCCGGCACGTTCTTGCCCCAGAACGAGGTGTGGTCCGAGCCGCGGTAGTTCGGCCGGGGCTTGAGCTTGGCGATCGTCTCCGCGTCGAGGCCGCGCTTGACGATCTCGTAGAGCTCGGCGAACTCCGTCATGCCGCCGACGAGAAGATCGCTGTCGCCCGTGCCGACCATGTCGATATTCATGTAGAGGACGGTCTTGTCGAGGGGGACCGCCGGGTGCTCGGTGTAGTAGCGCGAGCCCTGGAGCCCGAGCTCCTCGCCGGCCCAGGCGCCGAAGACGATGGTCCGGGCGGGCTTGAAGCCCGCCTCGCGGAGGGCCCGGGCCGTCTCGAGCACGACCGCGGCCGAGGTGGCGTTGTCGTCCGCGCCGGGGTAGATCCAGCCGTCGACGCCGACGCCGAGGTGGTCGAGATGGCCGCCCATGACGATGGCCTCGCTCTTGAGCTTGGGGTCGGTCCCGGGCAGGATGCCGATGACGTTCGGGGCTGTCCGCTCGCCGGAGACGAAATGGGCCTCCATCTCGGCCTCGACGCCGAGATCGAGGACGAACGACCGCTTGAGGCGGAGCGTCTTGCTGACGAGGTCACGCCAGCTCTTGCCGACAAGATAGAACGCGTCGTTGAGGAAATCGCGTCCGGCCCGCATGACGACGAAGCCCTCGGGGCACTGGCCCTGAGTGAGCATGCCGGGGCGGGGCCGCCGCTGGCCCGGCTGGCGGGGTTCGCCGGGCGTCGTAAGGTCCATCTCGATGAGGCCGACGGCGCCTTTTTCGGCGGCGGTCTGGACCTTCTTGGCGAAGGTCCAGGCGGCCTTGGCCTCGCTGCCGAGGGCGTCGGGAAGGTCGGGCAAGACCAGGACGATCTTGCCTTTGATGTCGACCGACGCGTAGTCATCCCAACCGTCCTTCTCCGAGACGACGCCGAAACCGGCGAAGGTGAGCCCGCCGCGGACGGTTCCCGAGCCCGTGCCGCCCACGGGCGTGAAGTCGCGGCCGCGGCCGGCGAAATAGACCCGGTGCTCGGGCGCCAGGATCTCGAGGCGGATGGGCTGCTCGAAGTCCGTCCAGGCCTTGAACGGGACCTCCTGGAACCAGGTGCCGTTGTCGCCGCCCGGCTTGAGGCCGGCCTTTTTCATCTCGGCGGCCACGTACTCGGCGGCCCGGCGATATTCGGGCGTGCCGGACTTCCTGCCCTTGAACTCGTTCGAGGCGAGGAAGGCGATGTGGGCGAAGGCCTTCGCGCCGTCGGCCGTGGGCCGGACGGCGGTCCGCTCGGCCGCGCCCGCGCCCGGGACGCCCGCGGACGGGGACAGGGCGAGGTAGGCGGCGACGGCGGCGAACGAGACGAAAAGGGCGAAGACAGGTGCGGAGGGGCGGGCGGCGGTGAGTTTCATGGGGGGTTCCTTTGGGTGAGCTTCTTCAGGGCGTCGGCGGCAGCCTTGCCGAAGCCTTCCGATACGGTCGGATGGTTGTAGACCATGTCCTTGAGGTCCTCCGCCCGGGCGCCCATCTTGACCGCCAGCGCGGCGAAATGCACGATCTCGGAAGCGTCCTGGCCGGCGATGTGGGCGCCGATCAGCCGGTGCGTCGCTCCGTCGAAGATGAGCTTGAACAGGCCGGTGACATTGGCGTCGAGGCAGGAGCGGACGAGGTCGCTGTAGCCGCACTCGCCGATGACGATATCCCCGCCGCCGGCCCGGGCCCACTCCTCGCTCACGCCGACCGAGCCGACCTCCGGGTCGGTGTAGATGCCCCAGGGGGCGCAGGTGTAGTCCATCAGGGTGTCGAGTCCCATGGCGTTCTCGGCCGCGACCCGGGCCTCGACGACGGCCATTGACGAGAGCATGATCCGGGCCAGGACGTCGCCCGCGGCGTAGATGCCTGGGACGGACGTCTGCATCCGGTCGTTGACCTGAAGTTCTCCCCGCGGGCCGGGCGTGACGCCGGCCGCGGCGAGGCCGAGCCCGTCCGTGTTCGGAAGGCGGCCGATGCCGACGATGATCCGGTCGAGCTCGAACGTCTCGCCGCCCTCGAGGACGGCGCGGGCCGGCCCTTCGACGGCGGGGGAGCCGGCGACCCCTTCGACGCGCTCGAGGCCCGTGCCGAGGACGAGGCGGATGCCCCGCTTCTTGAGCTCGCGAGTAATGATGGCGGCCATGTCGTGGTCCAGGCCGAGCAGGGCCCTATCCGCCTTTTCGACGATGACGACCTCGGCGCCGAGCGAGCGGAAGATGAACGCCAGCTCGCAGCCGATGACCCCGGCCCCGACGAGGAGCAGGCGCCCGGGGACCGCGTCCATGGCCGTGAGCTCGTCGGCGGAGAGGACGACCTTTCCGTCGTAAGGCAGGTTGGGCAGGGGCGTGGGCCGTGAGCCCGTGGCGATGATCGCCTTGGGCGCGTCGACGACCGTCGTCGAACCGTCGGGAAGTAGGACCTGAAGCGTGCGCGGGCCCTTGAACGAAGCCATTCCGGTCAGGGAGGCGATGGCGTTCTTGCGGAGGAGCGTCGCCAGGACGCCGAGCTCGCACAGCGTCGTCTTGTGGCGGCTGTCGAGGATCGTCTTGTAGTCGGCCTTGGCGTTCTCGACGACGGGGACGCCGTAGCGCTTGCCCTTCTTGAGGTTCTCCAGGAAGTGGGCGGCGTTGCCGAGGATCTTGCTGGGCAGGGTGCCGGTCCGGACGCAGCCGCCGCCGAGCTCGGCCTCGCGGTTGATCAGGCAGACTTTGGCCCCGAGCTGGGCGGCCCGGAGGGCGGCCGAAATGCCGGCCTCGCCGCCGCCGATGACGATGACGTCGTAGTCGCTCATGATGTTCTCGTTTTCAGGGCCTCGGGCGCCTCAACCCGGCGACGACGCTATCGAAGGACGGGGGGGGCGGCGCCTCGACGGCGACGCGCTCTCCCGAGGGCAGGGTGAACTCGAGGGCCAGGGCGTGGAGCATGAGGCGGGGCGCGCGCTCCCGGCGGGCGCGGTCGCCGTAGCGGAGGTCGCCCAGGATGGGATGGCCGATGTGGTAGAGATGGACACGGATCTGATGGCGCCGGCCGGTCGACGGGTTGACGCGAAGAAGGGTCGCGCCGTCGAGCCGCTCGGCGATCTTCCACGCGGTCGACGACGGCTTGCCGCGCTTCGCGTCGACGCCCATGCGGCCGGAGCCGAACTCGCGGATCGGGGCGTTGATCTGGCCGTGGCTCACGGCCATCGTGCCGTCGACGAGGGCGAGGTAGGTCTTGCTGACCTCGCGGCGATCGAACTCGCCGTTGAGGTGACGGTGGGCGGCGGCGTTCTTGGCGAAGACGATGACGCCGCTGGCGCCGCGGTCGAGGCGGTGGACCGGATAGAGCTTGCCGGGATGGCGGTCCCTGAGGAGCTCCGGGAGGCCGCCCTTGCCGGCCTCGGCCACGGAGACGACGCCCTCGGGCTTATCGACGGCGAGGTAATCGTCCGTCTCGAAGAGGACCAAAATGGGGACATGTACCGCAGGCACGTGTCCCTCTTCGCGGGGCGCACCGGTCATTTTTTCTTGAAGGGCTTCCTTTCGAGTCTCTCGCGGGCTTGCGCCTGTTCCTCGGCCGTTTCGGGGATGAGGTCGGGCAGCGGTTCCAAGGCCAGAATGGCCTCCAGGGCCTTGCGGGCGTCCTCGACGCGGTCGAGGGAGATGTACGTGTCGGCGAGATAGAGGAGGTTGAGGCCGACGCGCGGGCCGTACTCGACGGCCTTGAGGAGGTGTTCGAGCGACGTCTTCTCGTTGCCGCCGGCGATCCTGGGCACTTCGTGGAAGACGCGGCCGAGGACGCGGTCGGCGCCGCCGCGGTCATAGGCGGGATCGATCTCGAGGACCCGGCGCATTTCCGCCTTGATGGGCTTGACCAGGGACAGGCTCTTGAGCTTGCCCTTGGCTTCGCCGTAGACGCCGTAGCACACGCCGAGCCAGAAGTGGCCGTCCGGCTTATCGGGTCCGAGCTCGACGGCTCTCTTGGCGTACTCGATGCCCTGCTGGAAGATCAGCTTCTTGGCGTCGTTGCCGGCGGTGTGGTCGCCGATCCAGTAGGAGAGCCGGGCCATGCGCCAGTAGATGGAGAAACCGTCTTCATTGGCGGCCAGGGCTTCCTCGAGCTTGGCCAGGGCGGCCTTGGCCTTGGTGAGGTCGGCGCGCTCGGCGTAGAGGTCATCGCTCTGCTGGATCAGGCTCCCAGGCAATGGGGCCTGGTCTTGAGCGGCGGAGAGGGCGGGGAGAGCGGCCAGGGCAACGACAGACAATAACAGGATGCCGAAGGCGGCTTTCATTGTCTTTATCATGGTGCGCACCTCATTTCTGTGGAGTTATAGCATATTCGGTGGCCGGGACAAAGCGGCGACCGGCCTCCCTCTTCCTAGGCGCGGTCGAAGACGACGACCTCGTAGGCCTCGCGGACGAGGCCGTGGTGGAAGAGGCCCAGGAACCTCATCAGCTGGTTCTGGAAGAAGCGGTTCTCCTCCGTGGCCATCATGTCGGCCTCCGTCTCCCAGAGGGTGATGGGAACGCACTCCCCGATCTGGCGGTCCACGAGGAAATAGGCGCCGCGATAGCCGGCCTGGCCCTGGCAGCCCGGGACGACGTCCTCGGCGAAAAGCCGGGCCGCCTCGTCGATCCGCTCCGGCTTGACCTGCATTCTCAGCATGCGAGCGTACATGGCTTTTCCCCTTCCTTCCGACGTTACCCCTCGCGGATATGCTAAGCCGATGCCCACGCCGAGTCAACTGGACGGGGTCAAACCTTAATTCTTATAATTTTATAGCGTGCGGGGAAGCCCAAGCCTCAGGTCCCGCCAAGAAAATTTTAAGAATTAAGGTTTGACCCCTTCAGGGAGGCCGGCGTAGTCCTCGGGGGTGTCGAGGTCGCGGAGGATATTGGCGTCGCCGGATTCGACCTCGAGGATGTCGCCGGGGTGGGCCCGCATCAGCCGGCGGAGGCCGTCGGCCGGATCGATGGCCAGGACCTCGTCCCGGTACCTGAGGTCGATGAGCACGGGGTGGCCGCGGCGGCCCTGGAAGGTCGGGACGACGATGCCTTGGCCGCCGGCCTCGTACGCCCCGATGACGGCATCGACGACACGCGACGGGAGGAACGGCTGATCGCCGAGCATGATCACGGCGGCATCGGCATTGGCCGGGAGCGCCCTGAGGCCGGCCTGGACCGACGAGAGCATGCCGAGCTGATAGTCTTCGTTGACGGCGAATTCGACGCCGCGCGGCTCGAGCTCGAGCCGGACGGCGACCCGGTCGGCGCCGAGGACGACGAGCGTCCTTCCGGCGCGCGAGGCCCGGGCCGCCCTCACCACCGCCGTCACAACGGTCGTATCCCCGAAGGGGAGGAGGAGCTTCTGGGTGCCCATCCGCCGGGACTCGCCCGCCGCCAGGACGACGGCCCAGATCATGGCCGGTCCGTCCCCCCTCGCCCGGCCCTGACCCGTATGAGCTCCGCGGCGATGCTGACGGCGATCTCCTCGACCGTCTTCGACCCGATGTCGACGCCGATCGGCGCGTGGATCCTGTCCCACTCTGCGGCCGTCGCCCAGCCGCTTTCGAGGAACTCGCAGTGCATGAGCTCGATCTTCCGCTTGCTCCCGATCATGCCGACGTAGGCCGCGCCGCGCCGGATCGCGGCCCGAAGCGCCTCGGCGTCTTTCTGATGGCCCCGGGTGACGATGACGAAATAGTCGTCCGGCGAGCCTTCAATGGCGCCGACAGCCTCGCCGATGTCCCCCACGACGATCTCGTCCGCATCGGGGACGTTCATGATGTTGGCGAACTCCGGCCGGTCGTCGATGACCGTCACGCTGAAGTCGAGGAGCCGGCCGAGCCGGGCGACCGCTTTGCCGATGTGGCCCGCTCCGGCGATGATGAGGCGCGGCAGCGGCAGGACCGGCTCGACGAAGGTCATCCGGCTTCCCGCCCTGAGGAGCCGCGCCCGCCCGCCCGCGACGATCTCTTCGAGGACGCCCGGCGCGATGTCCCCGAACACCGGATCGTCCGGCAGGACCCCCGCTCCCATCGGCAGAAAGCCCCGCTCGACGGCGGCGGTTTCATCGTGCCCGGCCCTGATGCGGCTGGCCAGGACACCCGCCCGCCGCTTCTTGAAGCCCTCGAGCGCGCTCCGGAAGATGCCCTCCGCCGCTTCGACGCCCGGATCGATGAGGACCAAGGCCGCGCCGCCGCAGATGGCGCCCTCCACATCGGTGGGGTCGGCGTCGAGCCGGATCGAGACGAGCCGGGGCTCTCCTTCCTCGAGCGCTTTGTGAGCGGTCGCTTCGACACGCGCCTCGAGAAGGCCGCCGCCGACCGTGCCGGCGACAAGCCCGGACTTCGCGAATATGGCCGAGGACCCCACGACCTGGGGCGTCGAGCCCTCGGTTTCGACGATCGTCGCCAGGACGAGCCCCCAATCCCCCGCCCGCCCCGCGGCCAGCGTCTCGAGGAGCCTGGGGAAGCTGTAGATCATGCGCCGACGGCCATGACAGCCTGTTTGAGCGCGGCGAAGAGGAGGTCGGCCTTGTATCCGTTCTCCCGCATCGGCGTCGCATCCGCCAGCGCCGCGTCGGCCGCCTGGCGGATGAGCGCCTCCGTCACCGGGTTGCCCCGCAACACGTCCTCCGCCTTCTTCAGCCGCCACGGGACCGGCGCGACGCCGCCCATGACGATCGATATCTCTGCGAACGCGCCGTCCTCGACGACGCCCGCGACGGCCGCCGACACGAGGGCGAAGTCCCACGTGCCGCGCTCCTTGAGCTTGACGTAGGCCGCCTTCTGCCCGCTCTTCGGCGCCGGGACCCGGACGCTCTTCAGGAATTGTCCCTTCGCGAGGACCGTCTCGCGGCTCACGTCGACGGCCGGCAGCGCGTAGAACTCCTCGAGCGGGACGACCTTGTCGCCTTTCGCGGTCCCGATGGTCGCTTTCGCTCCCAGGCTGATCAGGGCCGGGGCCAGGTCCGACGGGAAGACGATGAAACAGCCGCTGCCGCCGAAGAGGCAATGGTACTTGTTCCTCCCCTGATAAGCGAAGCAGTTGAACCCGCCCTTCTTCCGGCAGACGACCTCGGGGTCGCGATAATACCAGCACCGCGGCCGCTGGCACAGGTTGCCGCCGACCGTGCCCGCGTTGCGCAGCTGCGGCGTCGCCAGCGACAGGGCCGCTTCCTTCAGGCTCGGGTAATCCCGGGCCACTCCGGCGTCCTCGGCGAGATCGGCGACCCGGGTCATGGCGCCGATCCTGAGACCGTCCTTTTCCCCGGCGATTCCCGCCAGCCCGGCCACGCCGCTCAGGTCGACGATGAGCGCCGCGGTCGCGACGCCGCTCTTGAGCTCGTCGATGAGGTCCGTCCCGCCGGCGATGAGGGCCGTCGTTTCGGTCGTCTCGGCCAGCAGGGCGGCCAGCTCGTCCTCGGTCCTCGGCTCCGCGATCTTGAAGTCTCTCATGACCCGGACTCCTTTCTCTTGAGGGCCTCGAGGACGCGTTTGGGCGTCATCGGGATCTCGCGGACGGGGACGCCGATCGCATTGTAAACGGCGTTGGCGACGGCCGGCGAGCTCGGCACGCGGGCCGGCTCGCCCAGCCCCTTCACGCCGAGATTGTTGATCCGCGGGTCGAAGACGTCGACGAAGATGGGGGTGATCTCGGGGATGTCGAGCGATGTCGCGATCTTGTAATCGCGCAGGTTCGGATTGACCGGGTTTCCCGTCGCGTCGTCCATGACCCGCTCTTCGAAGAGGGCGGCGCTCAATCCCTGGGTGACGCCGCCGATGACCTGGCTGTCGGCCGTGAGCTTGTTGACGACCTGGCCGCTGTCCTGGGCC
>Ga0209706_10000806_pt1 | contig 17924 bp, 19 predicted proteins | sample PPLLaktember2015_6_FD_187263 | JGI IMG/M metagenome (GOLD analysis project Ga0209706, IMG submission 187263) | Freshwater sediment microbial communities from Prairie Pothole Lake near Jamestown, North Dakota, USA - PPLs Lake P8 Core (1) Depth... | ecosystem: Environmental > Aquatic > Freshwater...
GGACAGGCCAACGCGAAACCCATCAGGATGAAAATACGACCCCTCATGATTTGACTCCCTCCCCTCACGCCGCCAGGCCGGAATGGCGCAGCAGCGCATCGATTTTCGGTTTGCGGCCACGGAAGCGCACGAACAATTCCATCGGCTCGTAAGCCCCGCCCTGTTCCAGGATGTTATGCAGGAATTCCTCGCCGGTCTGGCGATCGAACACACCCTGCTCCTCGAACTTGGAGAAGGCGTCGGCCGACAGCACCTCCGCCCACTTGTAGCTGTAGTAACCGGCCGCGTAGCCGCCGGCAAAAATGTGGCCGAAGCTGTTCGGAAAGCGATTGAACGCCGGCGGGAACACCACCGACACTTCCTGGCGCACCTCGTCAAGCAACTGCTGGATGGTCTTCGCCCCGCTTGGGTCGTAGTCACTATGCAGGCGCATGTCGAACAGAGAGAACTCGAGCTGCCGCGCCATTTGCATGGCCGACTGGAAATTGCGCGCCGCGATCATTTTCTGGTACAGCGCCTCGGGCAGCGGCGCACCGGTTTCGTAGTGCCGGGCGAGTACATCCAGTGCCTGGCGCTCCCAGCACCAGTTTTCCATGAACTGGCTGGGCAGTTCGACCGCGTCCCACTTCACCCCGTTGATGCCGGCGACGCTCGTGTAGTCGACCAGCGTCAGCATGTGGTGCAGGCCGTGGCCGAACTCGTGGAACAGGGTGGTGACTTCATCGTGCGTGAACAGCGCCGGCTTGTCGCCGACCGGCGAGCTGAAGTTGCAGGTGAGGTAGGCGACCGGCACCTGCACGCCCTTGGCGTCGCGCTTGCGCGACATGCAGTCGTCCATCCAGGCACCGCCGCGCTTGTGCGGGCGCGCGTACAGATCCATGTAGAAGCGGCCGCGCACCTGGCCGGCGGTATCGCGGATCTCGTAGAAGTGCGCATCCGGGTGCCAGAGCTCCACGCCCGGCACCTCGTGGATGTCGAGGCCATACAGGCGGCGCACCACTTCGAACATGCCGCCCACCACCTGCGGTTCCGGAAAATACGGGCGCAGATCTTCTTCGGAGAAGGCGTAGCGTTCCTGGCGTAGCTTTTCCGAGTAATAAGGTATGTCCCAGGCCTCGATCGCGGCCATGCCGAAACGCTCGGCGGCGAAGGCGCGCAACTCGGCCAGCTCTTTTTGCGCCGCCGGACGCGAGCGCGCCGCCAGGTCGCGCAGGAACGCGAACACTTCATCCGTGCTTTCGGCCATCTTGGTGGCGATGGACAGGGCGGCGAAGTTCGCAAAGCCGAGCAGCTTCGCCTTTTCGGCGCGCAGCGCGAGAATCTGCTGCATGCCCGGGCCGTTGTCCCAGCGGTCGGCATGCGGGCCGAGCTCGCTGGCGCGCGTCGCGGAGGCTTCGTAAATCTGGCGGCGCAGTTCGCGGTTGTCGGCGTACATCATCACCGGCAAAAACGAGGGCATGTGCAGGGTGAGCTTCCAGCCGCTCTGGCCATCGCGCTCGGCCGCCTGGCGGGCCGCGGCGCGCGCGCTGTCCGGCAAGCCGGCGAGTTCCTGTTCATCGATGATGAACAGTTCCCAGGCATTGGTGGCGTCGAGCACGTTTTCCTCGAACTTGCTCTGCAGGGTGGAGAGTTCCTGCTCGATGTCCTTGAAGCGTTTTTTGTCAGCCGCGTTCAGCTCCGCGCCGGACAGGCGGAAGTCACGCAGCACGTTGTCGATGATTTTCTTTTGCGCGGCGGTGAGCGCGGCAAAATCCGGGCGCGCCGCCACCGCCTTGTAGGCGCGGTACAGGCGCTCGTCCTGTTTGAGTTCGGTGCCGTAGTCGCTGAGCTTCGGCAGACAGTTGTTGTACGCGGCGCGCAGCGCCTCGTTGTTCATCACCGCATTCAGGTGCGACACCGGCGACCACAGGCGGCCGAGGCGCTCGTTCATGTCCTCGATCGGCTGCACGAAGCTGTCCCAGGTCGGCTCGCGCACCTCGACCAGCAGGCGCTCGATGGCGGCGCGGTTGGCGGCGAGCGTGGCGTCCACCGCCGGCTCGACGTGTTCCGCGCGGATCGCCGAGAAGTGCGGCAGGCCGGCAAGATCCAGCAGCGGATTAACAGAGAGGTCGTTCATGGGCGAAAGGTTTTTACAGCGTCTCGGGTTCGGCCCATAATCTAGCATGCTTTGCCGGGCCGCCCCACCTCCCCGCTCCCGTTCATCTTGAGGAAATCCGCCGCGTGTCCGCCACTCATCCGTACGCCGCGCTCACGCCCGAGGTCATCCTCGACGCCGTCGAAACCTTCGGGCTGCGCTGCACCGGCGCGTTGCACGCGCTCAACAGCTACGAGAACCGCGTGTACCGCGTCGAGACCGAGCAACAGGGGCCGGTCGCCGCCAAGTTCTATCGCCCGGAACGTTGGTCGGACGCGACGATCCGCGAAGAGCACCGGTTCGCGCTGGAGTTGCTGGAGCAGGAGATCCCGGTGGTGGCACCGCTGGTACGCGTCGATGGCGATACCCTCGCCGCGCACGCCGGTTTCCGACTGGCGCTTTTTCCCTGGCAGCCGGGGCGCGTCTCCGAGCTCAATTTGCGCGCCGAGCGCGAAATCCTCGGCCGCTATCTCGGACGCCTGCACCGCGTTGGCCGCAGTCAGCGTTTCCAGCATCGCCTGACCATCACCGTGGACGGCTACGGACGCGAGGCGGCGGAGTACATTCTCAAGAATCGCTTCCTGCCCGACTATCTCGAAATTCCCTACCGCACGCTCACCGAGCAGTTGCTCGAGTTCATCGGCGCACGCTTCGAGGCGATTGCGCCGCAGCAGCTGCGCCTGCACGGCGACTGCCATCTGGGCAACCTGCTCTGGACCGAACCGCGCCAGGACGATGGCAACGAGCAGGCGCGCAGCGTGCACATCGTCGACCTGGACGACTGCCGCACCGGTCCGGCGATGCAGGACCTGTGGATGCTGTTGTCCGGCTCGCGCGCCGACATGGAGCAACAGCTCGGCGACATTCTCACCGGCTACATTCAGTTCATGGATTTCGATGCTTCCGAGCTGGCACTGCTCGAACCGCTCCGCACCCTGCGCCTGCTGCACTACAGCGCCTGGCTGGCGCGCCGCTGGGACGACCCGGCGTTTCCGATAAACTTCCCGTGGTTCAACACGCCGCGCTATTGGGAGGAGCAGATCCTGCACCTGCGCGAGCAGCTCGCGCTGCTGGAAGAACCGCCGCTGGCATGGCGGCCGGACTAATTGATTATTGTGTAGGGTGCGTTCCACGACGTGCAGGGATGCACAAGTGCCGCGAAGCGCATGGAAGCGCGAGAGCGGCCGCACCGATCCAACATGGTGCGTGGAACGCACCCTACAAGAGGAGTCGCACATGGCCATCCGCCCCTATAAAGGTATCCTTCCCAAACTCGGCGCACGCGTTTACGTGGACGAATCCGCCGCCGTCATCGGCGACGTGCAACTCGGCGAAGACGCCTCGATCTGGCCGATGTGCTCGGTGCGCGGCGACGTAAATTTTATCCGCATCGGCAACAGAACCAACATCCAGGACAACAGTGTCATCCACGTCACCCACAAATACGCCGAGCTGCCCGAGGGCCGCGCCTGCATCGTCGGCGACGACGTCACCGTCGGCCACCAGTGCGTGCTGCACGCTTGCAGCATCGGCAACCGCTGCCTGATCGGCATGGGTTCAATCGTGTTGGACGGTGCCAGACTGCACGACGGCGTGCTGCTCGGTGCCGGTTCGCTGGTTACCGAAGGCAAAGAGCTGGAAGGCGGCTACCTGTGGCTCGGCCGGCCGGCCAAGAAGGCGCGTGCATTGACGGAAAGGGAAATGGCGTGGTTCGCTTACTCGGCGAAGCACTACGTAAAACTGAAGGACGACTACCTGAAATAACCCTCCGCAGCCCATACACTCGTATGGCTATCTGTATGGCTCATAGCCCTGGCTTCTGCTAGGATGAAATCGTGAGCAAGGAAAGCTTCGAGTGGGACGATGAGAAGGACTTGGCCAATCAAGACAAGCATGGCATTTCCTTCTTTCTTGCGCAGTTCGCCTTTGCAGATCCGCATCGCGTAATTGCCGAGGACCTCTCCCACAGCGCCCGGGAAAAGCGGTATTACTGCTTCGGCAAGGTTGCAGGCAATATACTCACGGTCCGGTTTACGTACCGAGAAAATATCATTCGAATCATCGGCGCCGGCTACTGGCGCAAGGGCAAGCGGATTTATGAAAAAGAAAATCAGGTATAAGGAAGAACGTCTGGGCAGACTGAAAGTCGTTCCGGATTTCCTGCCATCGCCGGATGAACTCGTGTTCCGGAAGGAAGACAACGTCAAGGTAACACTGTCGCTGAGCCGCGCAAGCATCGAATTCTTCAAGCGCGAAGCGGGCAAGCGCCACACGCGGTACCAGAAAATGATTCGCCGACTTCTGGATGTTTACGCAGAACAACATAACCGGAACAGTTAAGCAGCGTACATTTCAGGAAGCACAGCCATGACTGACGCCATCATCAAACTACCCGGCACCGATCTGGCATCGCGCCAAACTGCGCTGTCTCGGCGGGTATGATATTGATTTCCTGATCTGTCGGGCCGTAAACCTCGTACACGAGCCTGTCTATCTGCCGGTCGGTGATCCTCTGGATCCCCGCCAAAATCATGCGGGGATGACAGTAATGCAGGCCGCGCGAAACGACGGTTAGCCCTCGGCGCGCAATTTCTCGATCACCGGCTTGGTATCCGGCCGCACCCCGCGCCAGATAAGGTAGGACTCCGCTGCCTGCTCGACCAGCATGCCGAGACCATCTACTACCTGCGCGGCGCCGTGTACCGCCGCCCAGTCGAGGAACGGTTTGCTCTTCTCGCCATACATCATGTCGTAAGCAAGCGCGTGGGTGGTGAAGAGGTTGTCGGGCAGCGGCGGGACTTCGCCCTTGAGGCTGGCGGCGGTGCCATTGATGACGATGTCGAAGTGCTTGCCCTTCAGTTCCCTGAAGCCACTGGCCTCGATCTTGCCGTAGTGCGCAAATTCTTCGACCAGGTCGCGGGCCTTCGACACGGTACGGTTGGCAACGACAATCAGCGCCGGATGGCGATGCAGCAGCGGCTGCAGAACGCCGCGCACGGCGCCGCCGGCGCCGAGAAGAAGAATGCGTTTGTCCTTGAGTTGCACCCCGAGGTTCTTCTCGAGGTCATGCACGAGTCCGGCGCCGTCGGTGTTATCGCCGAACAGGCGGCTGTCCGGTTCGAAGCGGAGCGTGTTCACGGCCTGCGCGGTTTTGGCGCGCTCGCTCAGCTGGTCGGCGAGTTTGAATGCCTCCTGCTTGAACGGCACAGTGATATTCAGCCCAGCGCCACCGTTGGCGCGGAATTGCCCGACCGCCTGTGCGAATCCGCCTTCATCCACCTGGATGGCGGTGTACTCGATGTGGTGTTTGAACTGGTGCGCGAACAGCGCGTGGATGCGTGGCGACTTCGAGTGCGCCACTGGATTGCCCATGACCGCATAGCGCGCCGGCGTTTCGAAATCGAACGGATCGGCCATTACCCGCCTCCCGGGACCGGCGCGCGGAACATGAAGTAGGCCGCACCGACCAGGCACAGCCCGGCCCAGAGAAAATCGAGGCGCAGCGGCTCCTTCATGTAGAACAGCGCAAACGGCACGAACACCGTGAGCGCGATGATTTCCTGCATGATCTTGAGCTGGCCGAGATCGAATTGGCCGTAACCGGCGCGGTTCGCCGGCACCTGCAACAGATATTCAAAGAGCGCCACACCCCAGCTGATCAGCGCAGCGATGATCCACGGCTTGTCGCGTAGCTCTTTCAGGTGCGCATACCAGGCGAAGGTCATGAAGATGTTGGACAGTGCCAGGAGAATGATGGTCTTCATGGTGCGGAACGACGATCCGGTTGCAGAGGTTTCCCAGGACGAGGCGGCGGTGCGGCCCCGGACCGGACGCCGGTGGACAGGCGGCGATCGCGAGCGTCGGCATGGTTTGCCTGCCGGAAACCGCCGGGCTCGTCACGGAGTTATTGTCGCGCAGTTCCCGGGGCAACTCTAGCCGCGCGCGCAACGCGCGTCAGTGGTTGATGAACGTGCCCAGGATGCCACCGGCGGCGGTGCTAATAAGCCCGACGAGGCCCAGGCAGCGGCAACGCGCCGGCGACAGCAACAGACTGATGACGGCGAGCAGGCCGCCGGCAAGGCCGAAAAAGAACGGATTCACCAAGACCGCCGCCGGTGCGGCGGCGAGCGCCAGCAGGCCGGGGATGCGCGCGGCGAGCGGCGAGGACAACGGGCACGCGGCGGCTGCCGTAGCCGCGAGGCCGGCGTCGTGCGCGGTTTCGCTTGAATTCATCGCCGCCTCCACCGCCGAGTCGTCAGGAACGTGTCGACCATTCATACCTGAAACCCTTGGCATTGGGAAGAACGTGCCGCAACGTCACGCAGATCGTCTACATTCACTGATGAGGCGCATTTCCTCCGGTCGAGATGGTGGCCTATTCCAATGGAAATCAACTGCTTAAGGCCCGTCAAGGCGATTTGAATTGGCATCTCCTAAAATGAATCAGGACCGGGCAGTGATCCGGGGTGCTAGTTGGTACCGCGGGTTCGCGGACTGGAAGCAGAGAGGCCTTCCCTAGCTGAAAGCAATAACCGAAAAAAGAAACGGCAGCCTGCTTGTTTAAACTCCGCTTTTCAATGCGTTTCACACTCGGCGCGACCATCATGTTGATGGGACTGCTCGGCCTTGCGCTCGCGCTCGCGACCGGCGAAATCTACCGCTACCAAGCGCTCGAAAACCAGCGCATGGCTCTCGAGGAACTGGTGCAACTCAGCGTCAACGAACAGCTGCGCGACTTGGAGGAGCGGGCGCGCGACCTCGGGCTGGCCGTGCAGAGCGAAGCCGGCTTTCGGCGTGCCCTCGCCAGCGGCCAGCGCGAAGCGCTGCTCGAACAGCTGCTGAACCAGTTCCGTCAATACCTCGTTACCGCCAACATCATCAAGCTTGAGAAGTTGGTGGTCTACGACACCGATTATCACCCGCTGGGAACGGCCCGGGCCGGCACGGCTGTCGTTACCAACGACACGCCCGGCTGTCCGGCGCTCATCGAGCGGGCGCGCACCGGTGCAGAGCGGGTGCAATCGCTTGCCGCGCTTTGTCTGAACAACCAGCAGGCGCGCTACACCGTGCTGGTTCCGGTAGGGGGGCCGAAACCCATCGGTTATATCGAGGTCGTCACTGACCCCGCGCCGGTCCTGGCGCGCATTGAAGCCAAGCTCGGAGCCCCCGTGCGCATCCGCGACCCTCGCGACCGCCGGATCTATGTCTCGAATGCCTGGCCGCCACCAGACGCGATGCACAATACCCTGGTGGCAGAACATGTGCTGGCCGCCACGACCGGTGAACCGGTGCTCAAGATTGCGGTCATGCGCGATGTTGAGCACTTGCAGCAGGGTCTCGCCAGGACACGCTGGCTGGTCATGGTGCTGGCGATTGCCACCACCCTGCTGGGAGTGGTCGTTGCGCTCTACATTCTGGAGAAAACCACGCTGCAGCCACTCAACGGCCTTGCCCGGCAGTTGCGGCGGGTGGGCAGCAACAAGGAGCACCTCGGAGAGCAGGTGGAGACCAGCGGTATCGCCGAGATCCGCGAGCTCAGCGAGGACTTCAACCAGATGGCGCGCGAACTGGGCCGGTTATACGGCAGCCTCGAACACATGGCGTTCACCGATCCGCTCACCAACCTGCCGAATCGCGCGCGCTTCCGCGATTCGCTCGAGGAGTCCGTCCGCCAGCACACCGTCGCCCACCAGCCGTTCGCCCTGTTTCTGATGGATCTCGACCGCTTCAAGGCAGTGAACGACACCCTCGGTCACCAGATCGGAGACCTGCTGCTGCAGGAGGTGAGCTCGCGCCTGCGCAGCGTGCTGCGCGAATCCGACACCGTGACGCGTCTCGACAACGAAACCATTCTCGGTCTCGAAGGCAAGATGGTGGCGCGTCTTGGCGGCGACGAGTTTGCCGCCATCCTGCCGCGTGTCAGTAGTATCGACGACGCCAGCGCGGTCGCCCGCAAGCTGCTGCTGTCGATGCAGGAGCCGTTCCTGATTCGCGGTCACGCGATCTCGATTGGTATTTCGATCGGCGTCGCCCTCTACCCGCAGCACGGCGAAGACATCGACACGCTCATGCAGCGCGCCGACGCCGCCATGTATTTCGCCAAGAACAACCAGTTCGGACTGGCGTTCCCCGACACCATGCAACAGGCGGAGCTGCTGTAGCTGTAGGAGCGGCCATAAGGCCGCTCCTACAACAGATGTGGTGGGACGAAATCGCGCAGCGCTGACTTGATCTCCGTCAGGTGGCCGTGAAAGAAGTGCCCGACGCCCGGCAGGAACAGCGTTTGCGGGCGCGGCACAATACCGGACAGCCAGGCGCGCACTGCCTCGACCGGCACGACCTCGTCCGCCTCGCCCTGAATCAGCAGCCACGGGCACTGCGGCAGCACCAGTGTGGAAAAATCGTAGAGGTGTACCGCCGGCGCCACCGTGATCAGGCCATCCACCTGTGCCGACGCCGCAGCACGCAGCGCGACATAGGCGCCGAACGAAAAACCGGCCAGCCAGACGGGTGCATCCGGCCGCTGTTTCCGCACCCACGCGATCACCGCCAGCGCGTCCTCGGTCTCGCCCTCGCCGTGCGCGAAGCCACCCGCGCTCGCACCCACACCGCGAAAATTAAAACGCACACTCGCCACGCCGAGTTCGCCGAAGGCGCGTGCCAGCGTGTGCACCACCTTGTTCTGCATCGTACCGCCGTGCAGCGGGTGCGGGTGGAGAATCACGGCCGTGGCGACGGACTCGCCCTGTGCCGGGCAGATGGTCAGTGCTTCGAGCGCGCCCGCCGGACCGGCGAGCGTGATTGGCTGATTGCAGGGGAAAGCGCCGTTATGCATCGTTGTGGAAGAAGACACTCACCAGGTGAGTGTCAGGAAGTAGGCGAGATAGCACAGGCCGTTGAGCGTGAGATGCCAGGGCCGCAGGTGGCCACGCCGCAGCATGATAAACAGATAGCTGCTGGCAAACAGCGTGAGTCCCATGCCGAGCAGCACTTCCGGACGCGGTTCCCAGGGCGTAAGCATGATACCGAGTGCCGGCAGCAGCGAGCCCTGAAATACCATGGCGCCGGTGATATTGCCGAACGCGAGCGTGTCGCGGCGGCGGCGGATCCACAGGATCGAGTTGATCTTCTCCGGCAACTCGGTCGCGACCGGCACGATCAGCAGCGACAACACCAGCACCGACACGCCGATCCACGCCGACAACTCCTCCACACCGAGCACGAAACCCCTGGCACCGAGCACGATCAGCGCAAGACCGATGCCCAACTGGACAACGATCGTTGCAAGGTTCTCGGGCAGACCGATGCGAGAAACGTACAGGGGATGATCGGCCTCCGTGCCGTGCCCGTCCACCACCAGTCTGGCCGAGGCACGGATGGTGAGCATCACATAGACGAAGTACATGAGCACCAGCGTGAAGGCGAGCAGCCCGCGTGTGAGCGCGGCCTGATGCGGCACGAAAATCGCGGTCGCCGACAGGCCGAAGGCGGCCAGAAACCAGGTCAAGTCGCGTTCCAGGCCGGTGCGCTCCGGCCGGAACTCGCCGCCCCAGCCGCGTTTGTGCGCCGCAAACACTGCCATCAGAAACAGCGTGAGTGTCGAGAGCATCATCGGTGCGCCGAGAATCGCGCCGACTCCGACTTCTTCACCGATGTGCGCGCTTTCAGCCGTGCTGGCCAACACCGCGACCAGTGGCACGATGGTTTCGGGCAGCGCGGTGCCGACCGCGGCGAAAACCGAACCGGTCACGCCCTCGGAGATCCTGAGGCGCGCACCCAAATGTTCGAGCGCATTGGTGAACGCCTCGGCGCCGAACAGGATGATAATCAGGGTGATCAGGAGCAGGCCAATGGACATGGTGATTTGCCTTAACTGGTTTTTTAGCCGCAGATGAATACAGATAAACCAATAATGGGTGTGTTGGTGATCTGTATTGATCTGCGTTCACCCGTGACTGCCCTGGTGTTTCCTGAAGCAGCCGTCACTCTAACCAATGCCAAGCTCCGCCCAGAACGCATCAACGCGCGCCTTCACCTCGGGCGACATGGCGATCGGCCGGCCCCATTCGCGGCTGGTCTCGCCCGGCCATTTATTCGTGGCGTCGAGGCCGATCTTGGAGCCGAGGCCCGATACCGGACTGGCGAAATCCAGGTAATCGATCGGCGTGTTCTCGATGATGGTGCAATCGCGTGCCGGGTCCATGCGTGTGCTGATCGCCCAGATCACGTCCCGCCAGTCGCGCACATTCACGTCGTCGTCGGTCACGATGACGAACTTGGTGTACATGAACTGGCGCAGAAAGCTCCATACGCCGAACATCACGCGCTTGGCGTGCCCCGGGTATTGCTTCTTCATGCTCACGCACGCCACGCGATACGAGCAGCCTTCGGGCGGCAGATAGAAATCGGTGATCTCGGGAAACTGCTTCTGCAACAACGGCACGAACACTTCGTTCAGCGCCACGCCCAGCACCGCCGGCTCGTCCGGCGGCCGGCCGGTGTAGGTACTGTGGTAGATCGGGCTCTGCCGATGGGTGATGTGCGTGATGGTAAAGACCGGGAAACGCTCGACCTCGTTGTAATAGCCGGTGTGATCGCCGAACGGGCCTTCGTCCGCCATTTCGCCCGGTGCGATATGGCCCTCGAGAATGATCTCGGCGCTGGCCGGCACTTGTAAGTCGTTGGTCAGGCACTTCACCACTTCGGTCTTGGCGCCGCGCAGCAGGCCGGCGAAGCCATATTCGGAAAGCGTGTCCGGCACCGGCGTGACCGCGCCCAATATCGTTGCCGGATCCGCGCCGAGCGCCACCGCCACCGGAAAGTTCTCGCCCGGATGCTTCTCCTGCCAGTCGCGGAAATCGAGCGCACCGCCGCGGTGCGCCAGCCAACGCATGATCACCTTGTTGCGCGTAATCACCTGCTGGCGATAGATGCCGAGGTTCTGGCGCTCCTTATAAGGGCCGCGTGTGACCGTGAGCCCCCAGGTAATGAGCGGCCCGGCGTCACCCGGCCAGCAGGTCTGGATCGGGAACATGGCGAGATCGACGTCATCGGCATCGATCACCACTTCCTGGCAGGGCGCGCTGTTCACCACCTTGGTAGGCATGTTGAGCACCTGCTTGAAAGTCGGCAGCTTCTCCCACAGGTCTTTGAAGCCTTTCGGCGGCTCTGGCTCCTTGAGGAAAGCGAGCAGCTTGCCGATATCGCGCAAGGCTTCCACCGACTCCGCGCCCATGCCGAGCGCCACACGCTCCGGCGTGCCGAACAGATTGCCGAGCACCGGAATGCTGTGGCCCTTCGGGTTCTCGAACAGCAGCGCCGGGCCCTTGGCGCGCAGGGTGCGATCGCAGATCTCGGTCATCTCGAGACGCGGATCTATCGGCTGCGCGATGCGCTTGAGCTCGCCGCGTGCCTCGAGCTGGGCGAGGAAATCGCGGAGGTCGGCATATTTCATGGTTTCGTTCTTACTTTTTCAGTTCCGGCGCCAGTGTTTCCACAAACGACGGGCGCTGACTGATGGCCGCAAACCAGTTGGCGAGTTTTGGGTGCTTGCCGCGCCAATCGTGTGCATAACGCAGATCGATATAACCGAGGGCCGCCGCCAGCGTGATGTCGGCGATGCCGATGCTGTTGCCGGAAATGAAGCCGCTCGCCGGTACCCGCTCGGCGGCAAAAGCGAGTGCCGCCGCAATCCGCGCCTCGTGCTTGGCGGCGGTCGGCGCATCCTGCTTCTCGGCCGGTTTGCGCAGCTCGACGAATCGCGCCACGGTCGTCTCCATCATGCCCTGACCGAGGGCGTGCCAGCGCAACACCTGCCAGCGCGCTTCGCCGCCCGCCGGATAGAGGCGCGGCATGTCGTTCAGGCTATCGAGGTATTCACAGATCATCGGTGAATCGAAAAACACCTCGCCGTCGTCGCGCTCCAGCACTGGGATGGCGCGCAGCGGATTGAGACGCACCACGTTGCCGGCGGCATCGGCTGGTCCTTCCACGACCAGGTCGTGGGCCAGGCCTTTTTCCATAAGCACCATGCGTACCTTGCGCACGTAGGGGGAAGTGAGCGAGCCATAGAGTTTCATGTCGGAATCCTCAAAAGAAAAATCCGCCGCAAAGGCGCAAAGGACGCAAAGTTTTCTTCCGTGTGTGCATATTGATTCTCTTCGCGTCCTTTGCGTCTTTGCGGCAGGTGTTATTTAAAATAAAAATCCAGCGCCAACCCGGCGAATATCACGGCGCCGAACCGATTGTTATTGAGAAACGCGCGAAAGCAACCGTCGCGCGATCGCGCCCGTATCAGCCACTGCTGCCAACCCGCCAACCCGGCGGCCAGCAGCAGGCCGATATAATAAATCAGACCCAGTCCGGCGCGCGCACCGGCCCAGGCAAGCAGTATCAGTGTCAGCACGTGGAACAGCGCAATCATCGACCGGTCGGCACGCCCGAACAAGATGGCGGTGGATTTCACCCCGACCCGGATATCGTCTTCCCGGTCCACCATCGCATACGCGGTGTCGTAGGCAACCGCCCAGCAGAGCGTCGCGCCGAACAGAATCCAAGCGTCCGCCGGCACACTGTCGGTCTGCGCCGCGAACGCCATGGGCACGCCCCAGCCGAACGCCGCGCCCAGATAGAACTGCGGCAGATGCGTCCAGCGCTTCATGAACGGATAGCTCACCGCGAGCGCCGCGCCCACGAACGACAGCAGGATCGTGAGCCGGTTCATCAACAGCACCAGCGCGAAGGCGCTGAGCGCCAGCACCACGAACAACGTCAACGCCTCGTTCGGGTGCACACGTCCGGTGGCAAGCGGCCGGTCGCGGGTGCGCTCCACCTGCGGGTCGAACTCGCGATCGGCGTAGTCGTTGATCACGCAACCGGCGGAGCGCATCAGCACCACACCGGCGACGAACACGACGAACACCGGCAGCGCCGGCTGACCTGCTGCCGCGATCCACAGTGCCCACAACACCGGCCAGAGCAGCAGCAACATGCCGATCGGGCGGTCGAGGCGCATGAGGCGCGCGTAGTCGCGCAGCCGGTCGGCCGTCACGGGCACGGTGGAATTCCGGGCAGAAAAATCTCGCTCACCAGCAACGGCTTGCCGCCGAGCGTGAACAACGAACGCCGTCCCCAGATCGTTTCCGGGCGCTGGCTCAGGTGCCGGATGGCGGCCGGATAGAGTTTGTCGCAGGGCGAGAGGCGCGCGATCTCGACCGGGCCGCGTTGCATGCTCGGGTCGGCGAACAGCACCGCGCCGAGCGGACGCGACTTGAGGCGCGTGAGGCAGCGACGCGGGCCGGTGAGCGTGGTGCGTGGAATCACGGTGCGCGCGAACACCCACGGGGCACCATCACACAACAGATGTACCTCGCGCACGAAGCCCGCGCTGCCCGCGCGCATGCCCAGCTCGCGCGCCTCGTTGTGCTGCGGACGTGCCCAACCCTGGAACAGCACCTCGACGCGAAAACTGCCGTGGCAGGCCGACCGGATTCGGCGCGTGAGTGACGCCGGGTCGAGCAGCCAGCGCAACACCGGCTCCGGCACGTCACGGCGGTGCAGGCGCGAGGCCACGTGCCACGCCGGCTCGGCGCGATGACAGGTGCTGTGCAATCGGATCACTTCGGTGGAGTGGCCGGCGCGCTTCAAGGGGTGGGCGCTCATAAGGACATTATGCGCGACCGCCATGGACGGCGGAAGTGCGGGAAACGCAGGAGCAGTCTTCCCGCCGACCGCCATGGACGGCGGAAGTGTGGAAGACAGCATGGATGCGGAGGTAGGGCAACGCCGGGAGCGGTTGCCAAAAACGAACGTTGGAGCAGTTCTTCCGCTGACCGTTACTCGTCGGCCAAAGGGCGGTCTAGGGAAGCATGCTTACACACAAAGCCGTTCTAGGGTTTCAGCATTTCAACCAACACCAGCTTGATGACAAAACCGAGCAGCCCGAGGGCGAGCGCGAGAAACAGTACAAACATGCCGAACTTGCCGGCCTTGGATTCGCGCCCCAGGCTCCAGACGATGAACACCATAAACAGCACCAGACCACCGACACCGATGATCAGCGACCATTCCTCGAATTGTTCAATGGTCATGTCTACCGTCCCGGAAAATGGGCGCGCATCATACCAAAACATCCAATCCGGACGAAGCGGCGGTCGCGGTCTGCTGGCAGAACCATTTACCGATGCTGCCGGGATTGATTCCGGTCAATGAACGCCCGGATGATTGGCGGATAATAAATTTTTAGAAGGGAAATGCCCGATCAAGGCCAGGTACGGCATGAACGCAAGGGAATGCCTGTTTACGGCAATCACTCGCACCGTGCCGATGGAAACGGTGCCTTCCACAACACCAGACCCATGCACCATCCTGTCCGACACCTTGTTACCATCGCCGCCCTCCTGGCGGCGTCCGCCGTCATGGCGGAAACCACGGAGCGCCCGTGGTACGTCGGCGCCGCGCTGGGCAAAACCCAGGTCGAGGATTTCAGCAGCAACAGCGTGCGCCATGATTTCATCCTCGGCTGGCGACCCGTGTCTTTCCTCGCCGTCGAAGCGAGCTACATCAATCTCGGCCGGTTCGAGGACGCGAGCGCGCCCGACCCGCTGCTGCTGATCAATGGCTTCGGCGGCGCGCTGCTTGGATTTCTGCCGATCAACGACCGGGTGTCGGCGATCGTTCGCTTCGGTCTGCACAAACTGGATATCGAACACAACTACGAGGGCTACGAGCCAAAACTGGCGCGCATCGTCGGCGTCGGCGCGGAATGGACGCTGCGGGAGCGGCTCGCCGTGCGTCTCGAGTTCCAGCACATCGCCGGCATCACCGACCGGCACGCCAACGGCAAGTACGAGGCCATCGGCCTGATCGCCGGCGTGCTCTATCACTTCTAGTCAGGCCCGCGCAGCGTCGCATTCAAACCTCGCCGTAGTGCTCGCGCAGACCCAGTCAAGTAGGGTGGGCACGTTATTGTGCCCACGCGGATTCAAACAGCGTGGGCAGACGAAAACCACGTCTGCCCACCCTACTTTAACTTTTAACCAGGCTGGCGATTCAAACCTCGCCGTAATGCTCGCGCAGGCCGAGCCAGCGGCGGATGAGCGGCGCGACGTGCTGCGGATACTTCTCCTGCAACAGGCGCGCGGCATGCTCGATATACGGCAGCAGGGCCTGATCGCGCATCAGATCGGCAATGTGGAATACCTGCTCGCCGGTCTGGCGCGTGCCGAGCACCTCGCCCGGACCGCGCATTTCCAGATCGCGACGCGAAATCTCGAAGCCATCGTGGGTTTCGCGCAGAATGCTGAGGCGCGCACGCGCGTTTTCCGACAACGGCGCGTGATACATCAGCACACACGAACTCTGCGCGGCACCACGCCCGACCCGTCCGCGCAGCTGGTGGAGTTGCGACAGACCGAGACGCTCGGCGTTCTCGATGATCATGAGCGAGGCATTCGGCACGTCCACGCCCACCTCGATCACCGTGGTCGCGACCAGCAACTGCACGGCACCCTCCTTGAAGGCGCGCATCACCGTCTCCTTCTCCGCCGGCTTCATGCGCCCGTGCACCAGCGCCACGCGCAGTTCCGGCAATGCGGCCGTGAGCAGCGCGGCGGTTTCGGTCGCGGCCTCGGCCTGCAACAGGTCCGACTCCTCGATGAGCGGGCACACCCAGTACGTCTGGCGGCCGTCGCGGCAGGCGGCGTGCACACGCGCTACCACCTCGGCGCGGCGCGTGTCCGGCAGCACCACGGTCTCGACCGGCTTGCGCCCGGGCGGCAGCTCGTCGATCACCGAAACGTCGAGATCGGCATAGAACGCCTGCGCCAGCGTGCGCGGGATAGGCGTGGCGGTCATGATGAGCTGATGCGGCACGCGCCCGTTCTGCCGGCCCTTCTCGCGCAACAGCAGGCGTTGATGCACACCGAAGCGGTGCTGCTCGTCCACCACCACCAGACCGAGTTTCGCGAACTCGACTTCGCTCTGAAACAGCGCGTGCGTGCCGACCGCCACCGGCGCGCGGCCGGAAGAGATCAGCTCCAGCATGTTGCGCCGGTTGCGCGCGCTGAGTTTGCCGGAGAGCCACGCCACCTCCAGTCCGAGCGGCTGCAGCCAGTGATTGAAATTGCGCCAGTGCTGCTCGGCTAGCAGTTCGGTCGGCGCCATGATCGCCACCTGAAAACCGTTTTCGACGGCGACGAGCGCCGCGAGCGCCGCGACGATGGTCTTGCCCGAACCGACGTCGCCCTGCACCAGGCGCTGCATCGGATGGGCGCGTCCGAGGTCGGCACGGATTTCATCCAGCACCCTTTGCTGCGCGGCGGTGAGCGCGAATGGCAACGCGCCGAGCAGCGCCTGCGCAAGTTTGCCACTGCCCTGCAGCGGTGGCGCCTTCTGCTCCTGCAGGCGCGCGCGCAGGAGCTTGAGGCTCAGGTGATGGGCAAGCAATTCTTCGAACACGAGCCGGCGTTGCGCCGGATGCCGGCCCTGTTCCAGCTCGGCGACGTCCGCCTTTGGCGGCGGGCGATGCACGGTCAACAGCGCCTCCTGCAAGCTCGGCAGCTTCAGTTCAGCGAGCAACTCCTTCGGCAGCAACTCGGGAAGACGTGTCAGATAATGGTCGAGCGCCTGCGCCACGAGTTTGCGCACGCTGAGTTGATGCACTCCCTCGGTGGTCGGGTAGAACGGCGTGAGGCTGGATTCCGCCTGCGGCGTGGCGGCCTCGCCCAGTAATTCGTATTCGGGATGGACCATCTCCAGACCGGCCGCGCCGAGACGCACTTCACCGAAAATGCGCAGTGACCGTCCGCGTTCCAGGTTCTGCTGCTGCGCGCCGGAGAAGTGGAAGAAACGCAGGGTGAGATGGCCGGTGCCATCGCTCACCCGGCACAACAGGCTGCGCCGTCCGCGGAACACGACATCGGCCAGCTCGATCCTGCCGCTGACCAGCGCCTCCTGCCCCGGCCGCAGGCTGCCGAGCGGCGTAAGGCGCGTGCGGTCCTGGTAGCGAAATGGCAGATGGAACAGCGCATCCTGCACCGTGCGCCAGCCGAGACGCTGTTCGAGTTTGTCCTTGAGTTTTGGCCCGACGCCCTTGAGGGTAGCGATGGGCAGCGACGCAACGTCCATATGATTATTTGCCGCGAAGACGCAAAGAAAAACTTAAAGGAAGCATGTCACGCTGGGGTGTCGCGATCCCTTGTGCCCGGCAGACTCATTTGCGTACTTTCGTTTTTGGTCTCTTTGACTTCGCCTTCTTTGCGCTCTTTGCGCCTTTGCGGCGAGGTTTTTCTTCGAGGATCAGCACGGCGTCCATCTCCACTTGCGCGCCGCGCGGCAGGGTGGCAACGCCAACCGCAGCACGCGCCGGGTACGGTTCCTGGAAATACTGCGCCATGATCTCGTTGACCTGCGGGAAGTTCTTGAGGTCGGTGAGGAACACGTTGAGCTTCACGACATCCTGCAGACTGCCGCCGGCAGCCTTGGCGACGGCCGCGAGGTTGTCGAACACGCGCGTAATCTGGGCGCGTACCTCGCCGGCCACCATCTCGCCGCTCGCCGGGTCAAGCGGGATCTGGCCGGACAAGTAGACGGTGTTACCGACCTTCACCGCCTGCGAATAGGTGCCGATGGCAGCGGGCGCAGCCGAAGTCCTGATGATGGATTTTTTCATAGCGGAATCTTGTTTTGTGTTGAACGTTGAGTATTGGGTTCAGAATAAACACCGCATAGCGGCACATCCACTAAAAACTAATAACTAAAAACTCATCACTGATTTTAGTTAGCCTTTCAT
>Ga0209706_10000807_pt1 | contig 17915 bp, 17 predicted proteins | sample PPLLaktember2015_6_FD_187263 | JGI IMG/M metagenome (GOLD analysis project Ga0209706, IMG submission 187263) | Freshwater sediment microbial communities from Prairie Pothole Lake near Jamestown, North Dakota, USA - PPLs Lake P8 Core (1) Depth... | ecosystem: Environmental > Aquatic > Freshwater...
TGTGGACCAACGTGTGGCTGTTCGGCGAGGGCCGCTGGTGGCCCCTCGCGGGGCCCCTCGTGGCGATGGCCCTGGCCTTCGTCGGGAACCTGGCGTGGGAGTATTTCGTCGAGGGACGAGAGAAGCGGAAGGTGAAGCAGCTGTTCTCGCGCTATGTCGCGAAGGACGTGTACGACCAGCTGCTCGCCGACCCCTCCCGCGCGCGGCTGGGCGGGACGCGCCGCCACATGACCGTCCTCTTCTCGGACATGCGCGGCTTCACGGCGCTCACCGAGAAGGGCGCGCCCGAAGACATCGTGGCGCAGCTGAACGAGTACTTCACCCGCATGGTGAAGGTGCTCTTCGAGAACCAGGGCACGCTGGACAAGTTCGTGGGCGACATGGTCATGGCGCTCTTCGGCGCGCCGCTCGAAGACGAGGATCACGCGGAGCACGCGGTGCAGGCGGCCCTGGCCATGGTGCGGGCGCTGGACGTGCTCAACGCCGAGTGGGAGTCGTTCGGACAGCCGCGACTGGACATCGGCATCGGCATCAACACCGGCGACATGGTGGCTGGCAACATCGGCTCGGCCAGCATCATGAGCTATACGGTGATTGGGGATGCGGTGAACCTGGGGGCGCGGCTCGAGTCGTTGAACAAGGAGTACGGCACCCGGATCATCATCAGCGAGGCCACCCGGTCCCGGCTGAAGGGGCAGTATGATATCCGTCCACTGGGCTCGGTGACGGTGAAGGGCAAGAGCCAGGCCGTGGCGATTTTCGAGGTCAGACCATCATGATGCGCACAACTGCATGCTTCCTGGCCGCAGGGCTCCTGCTGGGGACGGCCACAACCGCCCGTGGCGGCGATCAGCTCGGGCAGATCGGCAAGATCGGCGGGGCCGTGAAGAAGGCCAACGACGTGCGCGACCTGCAGGTCACGGATGCCGAGGAGGCGCAGCTCGGCGCGGCGGTGAGCGAGCGCATCCGCGCCCGGTACGGCGTGGTGCAGGACGCGGCGGTCCACCGCTATGTCGCGCTCGTGGGCGGGGCCCTGACGCAGGCCAGCACGCGACCGGCGCTGCCATGGACCTTCATCGTGCTCGACACCGACGGTGTCAACGCCTTCGCGGCGCCGGGCGGCTACGTGCACATCACGCGCGGCGCGCTGGCGCTGCTGCAGGACGAAGCCGAGCTCGCGGGCGTGCTGGGCCACGAGATCATCCACGTCACCGAGAAGCACACGATCGCGTCCATCCAGAAGAGCAAGGCCGTGCAGATGGGGGCCTCCGAGACGCTTTCCGGCAGCGCCGCGCTGCTGGAGCGCGCCGTCACGGCCACCTACGACAACATCGTCGAGAAGGGATTCGGCCGCGCGGAGGAGAACGAGTCGGACGAGAAGGGCATCGAGCTGGCCAACCGGATCGGGTACGCGCCCGGTGGGCTGAGCGGGTTCCTCACGCGGCTGAAGGATCGCAACAAGGACTCCCAGGAGAAGCGCGGTCTGTTCGCGTCCCACCCCGAGATGCAGTCGCGCCTCGACAACATCAAGAAGGAGATCGCGTCGAGGAAGATGGCGTCCACGGCGACGCTGGCCGACCGCTACAAGAAGTTCATCGCCTACACGCCGAAGCCGGTCACCGAGATTGCGACCGTCGCGGCTGGGTCCGCCGGGCTGACCGGCAGCGAAACCAAGACCGAGCCGAAGAAGGAAGAGCCGAAGAAGAAGAGCGGGTTCGGGCTCAGCCGGATGATGCCGACCGGCGGCGGGGAGAAGCAGCAGGCCCAGGTGTCCGGATCGGGCTCGGCCCGCGGGGTAGATCCCGAGAAGGACGCGCGCGGGGGCGGCAACCCGAAACCCGTGCCGGTGAAGATCGCGGCCGCCGACATCGCCGCGTTCAAGAAGGAAGGCGGACTCAAGTAGCCCCGGGCTCCGCGTGAACGTCTCGAACCTCATCCTGGCCGGCGCGGTCGCGCTCGTCCTGACGCTGGCGTTGCTGGCGGCGGTGCGCAGCCGGTTCGTCCGCGGACGGTTGACCTTCAGCGCCTGGCTGTTCCTGGCCTTCATCGGCCTCGAGCTGGCCGTGGCCCAGGGTCTGGGCGACACCACGGTGGTGCCCGCCATTGCGCGGCTCGCCTTCGTCCTGGCGCTGGTCAACCTGGTGATTGCGCTGCTGGTGAACCCGTGGCGCGAGAACCGGCCCTCGGATCGATTCCCCGCCATCGTGCAGGACGTGACGGTCCTCGCGCTCTTCCTGGTGATCGCCACGGTGCTCATGCGCGAGCAGCTGCTGGCCACCTCCGCGGTGGGGGCCGTGGTGGTCGGCTTCGCCCTGCAGGACACCCTCGGGAACTTCTTCGCGGGCCTCGCCATCCAGATTGAGAAGCCCTTCCGTGTGGGGCACTGGATCAAGATCGGCGACAACGAGGGGAAGGTGCAGGAGGTGACGTGGCGGGCCACCAAGCTCCTGACGAAGGACGGCCAGTTCCTGATCCTGCCCAACAGCGTCGTCTCCGGGGAGTCCGTCCTCAACTATTCCGAGCCCACGGTTCCCACGCGCATCGATATCGACGTGGGCACCAGCTACATGACGCCGCCAAACGACGTGCGCGCGGCCATCCGCCGCGCGCTGGCGGACGTGCCGCTGGTGATGCAGAGCATCGAGCCTCAGATCCACCTGAACAATTTCGGCGCTTCGTCGCTCGACTTCAAGGTTCGCTTCTGGATCGAGGACTACGGATTGGAGCTCGAGGCGCGCGACCAGGTGCGGACCAAGATCTGGTACGAGTTCCGGCGACAGAACATCGAGATCCCCTGGCCGATCCAGATCGAGTACTCGCGCGAGGAACAGCCAGCGAGGACCGAGGCACACGTGGTGGCGGCCGCCGAGCAGCTGGCTGGCGTGGACCTGTTCGCCACGCTGTCGTCCGAGGCGCGCCTGTCGCTCAGCCGCTCCGCCTCCGACCACCTGTTCGCGGCTGGCGAGGCCATCGTGCGGCAGGGGGATCACGGCAGCTCGATGTTCGTGGTGCTGAAGGGCGCGGTGAGGGTGGTGCTCGAGCCCTCGGGGCAGGAGGTGGCATCGATTGCCGCGGGCGGCTTCTTCGGTGAGATGTCGATGCTGACCGGCGATGCGCGAACGGCCACCGTTCGCGCGGTCACCGATGCGCAGGTGCTGGAGATCGCGGCGGACGACATGCGCCGGCTGGCGCAGGCCACGCCCGGGCTTCTCGAGCACATCAGCCAGGTGGTGGCGGCGCGCCGGGTCGGTCTCGCGCAGGCGGAAGCCACAGCCGCCGCGGCCGCGACCGCACAGTCGCACGCACCGCAGTCGTTGCTGGCCAGGATTCAGGCCTACCTGCGCCTCTAGTGGGATGTATGGTCGGCAAGTTAAGCGGCCGTTCCGTAGGAACGGCCGGCAACTGCGCCCCGAGCACTCTGCCCGGTACTGAAGAAGTCGTTGATACGCTCCACTAGTCAGTCAACCCAGAGCAACGCTCGTTCTTCCCCCCGGCTCAGGTCGATCACGATGCCGGGGCCGTAGCGCTCGAGATCCGCCGCGGTCAGCGAGATGCGCAACTCGTCCAGGCCGGTCGCATAGGTGCCGAAGCGGATGGGGCCTTCCTTCAGGCGCAGGAACCAGAAGGGCAGATCGAAGCGCGCCAGCCGGTCCTCGTCCGCGTCGAAGGCCAGCACGTGCAGGGTGGTGAGCGTGGTGCGCGCCGCGTCGTCGGCCGGGCGGTTGGTCTTCGGACCAGCCTCGGAGAACTCGATGAGCGGCGGTTTGTCCCGGAACCGCTGCCGGACCTCGTTGAATGCGGCGTCGGCATCCGATGCGCTGGAGGCGGTGATATCGAGATGGTCCCGCACCCAGGAGATGCCGAAGACGGCTGCCCCGAGGATCACGAAGACGACGAACACCGCCACGCCAAAGAGGATGGGCGCCCACCGACGAGCCTTCATAGGTCCTCCAGGCGGAGAACTTGCCGCCGCCCTCCGCAGAGTCTGACGAACGCCTTACAGCGTGAGTTCCACCCCGCTGCTGTTCTCGACGGCCTTGCGCAGGGCCAGGTCGGCTGCCACGACGTCCTCGACGGCCATGCCCAGCGACTTGAAGACCGTCACGTCCGCGTCGCTGATCCGTCCCGGGGCGCGGCCCAGCACCACCTGCCCCAGCTCGCCCACGATGTGCGTCTCGGTGAACCGGCCGTCGCGCATGCCCATCACCACGTCGCCCGACTCCACCAGCGCGGCGGCCCGCGAGTCCACGTAGAGGCGCGCCCGCGTGACCAGGACGGGATCCATCTCGCGCTGGTCCGGCCGGCATGCACCCACCGAGATGACGTGCGCGCCGGGCGAGACCCAGGCATCGTCGATGACCGGTGTGGGAGACGAGGTGACCAGCACGATGATGTCGGCGCCGCGGACGGCATCCTCCGCGCGCTCGACCGCGCGCAGCCTGCCGGGCAGGTGCGACGCCATCTCCCCGACGAAACGCTCGCGGCTGGCCTGGCGTGGCGACCACACGCGCGCCTCTCCGAGCGTGCGCACTTCGGCGAGGGCCTCCAGGTGGCTCCGGGCCTGCACGCCGGAGCCGATGATGGCCAGCGTGGCGGCATCGGCGCGAGCCAGATGACGTGCCGAGACCGCCGATACCGCGGCCGTGCGCGCCTCGGTGATGTAACGGCCGTCGAGCAGCCCGACCAGTGCCCCGGTGTCGGGATCGAGCAGCAGGATGGTCGCCAGGTGGGAGGGCAGTCCGCGCGACTCGTTCTGGCCGAACACCGTCACCAGCTTCGCGCCCATGCGCGCGGGTTGCGGCATGTAGGCCGGCATCAGGCCGAAGAAGGCCCTGGTCGGGCCCACGGTAAGGACGGTGCGGACGGGCTGGAGGACGTCACCCGCCGAGAAGCGGGCCAGCGCGTCCTCCATCGCCTGGATCAGATCGTCCATGGGCAACAGCGATTTCACCTGAGCCTCGTTCAACAGCCGGAAGCGTTGTGACATGTGATCTCCGCGCGTCAGGCCGGCGACCCGCTGGCACACAGGGCCGCGGCCACCGCGATGGTGTTCGCGTGAATCGTGACGATGGCGTCGATGTCGGGGGCATAGCCGCCGCTCATCGAGATCGCCACCGGGAGGCCGAGCGCGCGGCACCGGCCCAGCACCAGCTCGTCGCGCGCGCGGAGGCCGTCGATGGTCATCTTGAGACGGCCCAGGCGGTCGCCCTCGAAGGGATCCGCGCCGGCCAGGTAGAAGACGAAGTCCGGCCGGTGCCGGTCGAGCACGCCATCGAGGTGACGGTCGAGCAGCGGCAGGTAGTCGTCGTCGGCTGCACCGTCCTCCAGCGCCACGTCCAGGTCGCTGGTCTCCTTGCGGAACGGGAAGTTGTGCGCGCCGTGCATCGAGAAGGTGAACACCGACGGATCGTGCTGAAAGATGGCAGCGGTGCCGTTGCCCTGGTGCACGTCGCAATCGACCACCACGATGCGCCGGGCCTTCCCTTCGCGCTGCAGCACGCGCGCGGCCACGGCCACGTCGTTGAAGACGCAGAACCCCTCGCCGCGATCGGCAAACGCGTGATGCGTGCCGCCGGCGAGGTTCGCGGCCAACCCGTCATGGAACGCGGCACGGGCGGCGGCGATGGTGGCGCCCACGGAGCGGCGCGAGCGTTCGACCATCTCGGGCGACCACGGGAAGCCGATGCGGCGCTGGGCCTCGCGCGGCAGCGTGCCCGAACTGACGGCGTCCAGGTACTCGGGCTCGTGCACGAGACGGAGGTCGTCCCAGTCCGCCGCCGGCGCCTCGCATAGCCTGTCCGCCGCCACGACGCCGCGCTCGAGGATCCGCTGGCGCAGGCGCGCGTACTTCGCCATGGGGAACTTGTGATCCGCGGGCAGCGGCAGCACGAAGTGATCGGAGTAGAACGCGAGCACGGAGAACAGCGTACAACAGGACTTCCAAGTTCAAGAGTTCGGACGTCGGGCCCCGGAGCCGCGCCATCACGGTAGCCCCCTTGACTGCAGTGATCTGCGCAATCTGCGGCACGCGTCCTCCGCGCAATCCAACATAATCAGTGTCAATGGTCCACACGATCCGCACCCTCGACGCCCACGCAGCAGGCGAGCCGCTCCGCCTGGTCGTGGACGGCCTCCCTTCGCCGGAGGGGAAGACCATGCTCGACAAGCGCGCGTGGGCGATGAAGCGGCTCGATCACCTCCGCCGATCGCTCATGCTCGAACCGCGCGGGCATGCCGACATGTACGGAGCGCTGCTCACCGAGCCGGTGGCCGGCGACGGCCACGCGGGCGTGCTGTTCATGCACAACGAGGGCTGGAGCACCATGTGCGGGCACGGCATCATCGCGGTGACGACCATCGCGCTCGAGCGCGGGCTCATCGATCCCGGGGGGGACGAGATTCGCTTCGACACACCAGCCGGCCGCGTTGTCGCGCGCGCGAACGTGGTGGAGGGGCGGGACGGCCGGCGGGTGGAGTCGGTGAGCTTCGTGAACGTGCCGTCGTTCGTGTTCGAGGCCGGCCTGCCGGTCACCGTGGGCGGGCGCACGATGCCCGTGGACGTCGCGTTCGGCGGCGCGTTCTACGCCATCGTCGATGCCGAGGCCGCCGGCATCCCGGTGCTGCCGGCACGGCTGCCCGAGCTTCGCGCGCTGGGCATGCGCATCGCGCGCGAGGTGGAGCGCCTGCGGCAGGTGGTCCATCCCGAGGACGTCGGGCTGTCTGGCATCTACGGCACCATCTTCACGGGCCCGGCGCAGGGCGGCGAGGCGCACCTGCGCAACGTCACCGTGTTCGCCGAGGCCGAGGTGGACCGCTCACCGTGCGGCACGGGCACCGCGGCCGTGATGGCCGTGCTCTCCGAGATTGGCCTCCTCGTGGACGAAGTGCCGTTCGTCCACGAGTCCATCGTCGGGACAACGTTCACCGGGCGCGTCGTGGGAAGGCTACGGGTGGGTGAGCGAGCGGCGATCGTGCCGTCGATCGAGGGCAGCGCGTGGATTACGGGCGAGCACGCCTTCCTGATCGACGGCGACGATCCGCTGAGGGCGGGATTCCTACTTCAGTGACGCGAACTTGCCGAAGTCCATCTTGCCGGCCACCTCGTGCAGCACCTTCGTGTCCGAGAGGTCATCGCCCTCGACCGAGACGAGGAAGCGCTTGTTGACGAGGATGTTCAGCTCGCCGCTCTTCGAGCTGCTGTCCCACTTCTCGAACGCGGGCTGGCCGCTCACGGTCACGGCCTTCTCGTAACCGTCGCGGCTTTCGCGGCTGTATCCGCTCGCGAGCATCATCGACCAGGGCGCGATCAGCATCTGCGCGAAGCCCGAGTCGACGACCTTCACCTCGATGCTCGAAGCGCCCTTCGTGTAGGTGGTCTCGGTCGACGAGAACGGGAAGGGCGAGGTCATTCGCTCGCCCTCGGGCGTGCCCATCTCCCATCCCGACACCTGCGGCAGCGTGCCTTCGAGCGCCTGGAAGCTGACGGGCTCCACGGTCTTGCCGTCGCCGCCGGCCATCGCGCTCGCCATGCCCGCCATGGCTTTGCCGAAGTCCTCCATGCCCTTGGCCATGTCCTGGCCTGCCGCCTCGGTCGCCTTCGCCGCGGCCTCCGCGGCCTTCTGCGCCTCGGCAGCGGCCAGCTCGGCCTGCTTCTCGGCCTCGGACTGGCCGCACGCGACCGAGCCCGCCAGGGCGAGGCCCACCACCACTGTGAACAACTTTTGCATTGCTAACGCCTCCAAAGGGGAATGACGAACCATCATACGCTGGTGAAACGATGGCGCCGGGCCGGGGCTCTGCTCTCGATGGTGCTCGCGGCCGGGGTCTTGTCGGTGGCCCAGTCGCCCTTGCCGGCCGAGCGCAACGGGCCCCTGCCGGGGCCGCTGCCGCTGTTTCCGCCCGACAACTGGTGGAACCAGGACATCTCGCAGGCGCCAGTGGACGCGCGCTCGGGCGAGTTCATCTCGTTCATCGGGCCGAACGACGGCATGCACCCCGACTTCGGCGGCACCGAGTCACCGGGCAGCCAGTACATCTACGGCATGCCCTACGTGGTGGTGGGCGCCGATCAGCCCAAGGTGTCGGTGAGGTTCGACTACGACGAACAGAGCGACGGCGTGAACCACCAGACAGGGCAGAGCTACCCCTTCTATCCCATTCCAGTACAGGCGATTACAGAACCGTATTGGATTGAGGGCGGGCCGCCCGGGAACGCGAACATCGGCGGCGACCGCCACATGTTGATCGTCGATCGCGACAACCGGCACCTGTACGAGCTCTTCGCCCTGCGATGGACAGGCACCGCATGGGAGGCCGGGTCGGGCGCGTTCTTCGACATGAACACCAATACGCGCCGGCCCGAAGGCTGGACGTCGGCGGATGCCGCGGGACTGGCCATCCTGCCGGGGCTGGTGCGATACGACGAGGCGTTCGGCGCGGACGAGATCCGCCACGCGTTGCGCGTGACCGTGCACGGCGTGAACGGGTACGTCTGGCCCGCGTCGCACCGCGCGAACACGAACCCGTCGGGACCGCCCCTGGGCGCGCGGCTACGGCTCAAGCCCGGCACGAGCATCAGCGGCTACCCCGCGTACATCCAGAAGATCTTTCGCGCGATGAAGACCTATGGGCTCATCGTCGCCGACACCGGATCGGACATGTACGTCAGCGGCGCGTTCGATACGCGGTGGAACAACGGCCAGTTGAATCCCGCGTTCAGCGCGATCAAGGCCAGCGATTTCGAGTTCATCGAGCTGGGATGGCGCGGCAACCAGGGCCCGTGCACAGCGCCGGGCGTTCCGACCGGGCTCGCGGCGTCGGTCTCTGGCCTGAACGCGTCGTTCGCCTGGTCGGCGCCGACGACGGGTGGGTCCCTCAACGATTACCTGCTCGAGGCCGGAAGCGCGCCGGGGGCGGCGGACCTGGGCACCGTGCCGGTGCCGGCCTCGTCCACCAGTTTCTCGGCGACCGCGCCAGCTGGCACGTACTACGTGCGGGTACGGGCGCGGAACGCCTGCGGCGGCGCAGTGTCGAACGAGGTGGTGGTGACGCTGACGCCACCGTCGTGCACGGCGCCGGGTGTGCCGGGCGAGCCCGTGGCCACGGTGAACGGGTCGTCCGTATCGCTGTCGTGGACGCCGGGGAGTGGTGCGACGAGCCACGTGTTCGAGGCCGGGTCGGTTCCGGGCCAGGCCGACCTGGTGAGCAGCGTGGTGAACACGGCGACCCTGAACGCGCAGGCGCCGCCCGGCGTGTACTACGTGCGCGTGCGCGGACGGAACGCGTGTGGCACCAGCGCGGCGTCACCCGAGGCAGTGGTGACGGTTGGCGGCTGCAGCGCACCGGGATCGGCCTTGCCGCTCGAATCCTCGCTGAACGGACGCCAGGTGACGCTCACCTGGAATGCGGCGGGCAACGCCACGGACTATGTCGTGGAAGCCGGCGCGTCGAGCGGCGCTGGCAACGTGGCGTCGATACCGGTTGGAGGAACGACGCTCAGCGTGGCGGCCCCGCCCGGTACCTACTTCGTGCGCGTGCGGCCACGCAACGCCTGCGGCTCGGGCGCGTGGTCCAACGAGGTGGCGGTGACGGTGCTGTAGGCACCGTCGGTGTCGGGAACCGGGAGTCGGGAGTCGGGAGTCGGGCAGGACAACGTCAGGAGCGAGGATCGCGCGCGGGAATTGGAGCGCGACGAGAGTGGGCCGGATTACCAAGACCGGAGACGGATACCGGCCCGCTTCACCACCCGATCGCGAGACCGTCCTTCCGCAGATCCGAGCCACCCATCAGCACGCCGGTCCTCGGATCGATGAGGATCCCCTGGAAGCCGCCCATCGCGCCGCGGCCGTCGGTGATCGTGTGCCCGCGCGCCTCGAGCGCCTTGCGGACCTCGTCGCCGATGCCGGCCTCGACTGCCAGGCTGCTGGCCATGTGCCGCACGCGCGCCGCCTCGCCGGCCTGCTGGATGCCCATCCCGAAGTCCACCAGGTTGGCCACGACCTGCACGTGCGCCTGCGCCTGGTTGTCGCCGCCCATCACGCCGAACGACACCCACGGCCTGCCGTCCCTCAGGATCATCGCGGGCACCAGCGTGTGCAGCGGGCGCTTGTGCGGTCCGATCCGGTTCGGGTGGTTGGGCGTGAGGTTGAAGCCGGCGCCGCGGTTGTGCAGCGTGATGCCCGTGTCGCCCGCGACGATGCCGGCGCCGAACGAGTCGAAGAGTGACTGGATGAACGAGACGACGTTGCCCTGCCCATCGGCGGCGGTCATGTAGATGGTGTCGCCCAGATCGCGTCCCGCGAAATCGAGCTGCAACGAGGGGCCGCCCGGCGCGCCAGCGGCGTACGTCCCCGCCTTCTGCATCTTGATCTCGGGGCGCCGTCGGACCGCGTAGTCCTTCGACAGCAGCGTCGCCAGGACGCCCTTCGGCATCGCGTCGCGATCCGCGAGATACGCCGCGCGATCGGCGAAGGCCAGCTTCTTCGCCTCGCTCAGCAGGTGCAGGTAGTCGGCCGAGTTGTGCCCCATGGCCTTCACGTCGAAGCCTTCCATCAGGTTCAGCATCTCGAGCGCGACGAATCCCTGCGTGCTGGGTGGCATCTCGAGCACGTCGTACCCGCGATAGGTCGTGCGAATGGGCTCCACCCAGTCGGCCTTGTGATCCGCGAGGTCCCTCATTTCGAGCAGCCCGTCGCGCGCTCTCATGTCGGCAACGATGGCCTCGGCGATGGCGCCTTTGTAGAACGCGTCGCGGCCTTCCTTCGCGATGAGCTCGAGGCTCTTCGCGAGGTTGGGGTTCGCGAAGATTTCACCCTCTCGTGGGGCCTTGCCGCCCGGGAGGAAGGTCCTGGCCGCGGCGGGATCCTCCGCGAGCCGCTTCGCGGCCCCGTCCCACTGCGCGGCCATCAATTGCTGCACGGGGAACCCGTCGCGCGCGTACGCGATGGCGGGCTGGAGGGCCTTTGCGATGGTAATGGTGCCGAACCGCGTGAGCAGCTGGTGCCAGCCTTCGACCACGCCGGGCACGTCCACGGGTAGCGGCCCGTCTTCGGGCATCTCCTGCAGCCCGCGCCTGGCGAGCTCTTCAGGGGTGGCGCGGTACGCGGAGCGCCCGCTCGAATCGAGGCCGTACACCTGCTTGGTCTTCGCGTCGTGCACCAGCGCGAAAAGGTCGCCGCCGATACCGTTCATGGAGGGCTCGACGACGGCCAGCACCGCCGCGGCGGTGACGGCGGCGTCGATGGCGTTGCCGCCCTCCTGCAGCACGCGAAGGCCGGCCGCCGAGGCCAGTGCCTGGCTGGTGGCAATCATCCCGTGCCGCCCTACCGCGGCCGAACGAGTGCTCAGAATGTTGCCCGACGGGCGATCGCCCGGCGGGATGGGCTGCTGTGCGGCAGACGTGGTCATGATGAGTGCTGCTCCCGAGAGCCCCAGAAGGACGTGTCGCATGGGTGGGCCTCCGTGCCGATGGCCGATTGTAGCGGACGTCTGGGCGGGGTTCGGTAGAATCGATCCCATGCGGCAGTTGGTTCGTCGCGCGGCTCTGCTGGGGGCCCTGGCCGCCGCCCTGCCCGCCCATGCCCAGCCGCCTTCGGACGAGGCGTTGCACCGTGCGTTCGTCACGGCCCTCCGCCCCGCCCTGCCGTTCCCTGAGGCCGGCGCCGACGGCACGCCGCTCAACGGGCAGACCGACCCGGTGTGGACGGTGCGATGGCCCGATGCCGGTGACGCCCGGGTCGAGGTGCTGGCCAACCCGTTGAATGCCGGGAATCGCGAGCGCGCGCTGACCGTGGAGAAGGCGATTCAGCAGGCCGCGATGAAGTCGCAGCAGCGCTCGCAGGGCGACTACGAGCAGGCGCTCAGCGACTTCCAGCGCACGGGGCGTGTATCGGGCATTCGGGAGATTTCACTCGACGACGACGGGGTGGCCGGCCAGCGTTACGACGCCGACAGCCATCTCGTCCTGTCGGTCGCGCCCCTGGACGACGACCTGTCGTTCAGCGTGGCCACGGGCGTCGCCCCCGGGGTGGTGACCGGCGTGGCCGGGCCGGCGATGGTGATTCGCGTGCCCGCCAACGTCTACAAGGCCCCGGCGGAGTCGGGCGAGCCGCCCGATGAGCATTACTGTGCAGAACAGGCCTGGGTGGTGTTCGGAGCCTCTGGCCCGCCGACAATCATCCGCCGCGAGGATGGGCCGCAGGTGGACGTGACGGTGCCCGTGGCCGGGGCGTCCGCGGGCCCCCGCAGGGGCCTGGTGGTGACCATGAGCGGGAACCCCGCCCTGGTGGACCAGGCGCTGCGGAATGCCGACTGGTTGGCCCTGCGGACCGTCCTCGGGGGATGAACTCGGCTCGTAGACGGAACAGGGCAGGCGCCGGCGACGTCCAACCTTCTGGAGGGACTACCGATGTTCCGCATTTACGAGTTGAATTTCTCTGCCACCGCCGAAGCCGTGGTTGGTGCGCTGCTCGCGGTCACGCTGATCGCGATGCTGTTTGTGTAATCTTGGGTCGTGGGTCTTGGGTCTTGGGTCTTGAGGGGCTACGAGCGATCGGCCGCCGCCAGATAGCTCTTCCGCGCGCGGACCGTCATCCCCGGACGGTTCACGCGCACCTCGAGTTTGTGCACCTTCCCGTCGAGCGCCGCTGGCGCGAACCCAATCAGGTACTGGCTCCGTAGTTCCTGCGCCACGCGGCTGAACGTCGGCGAGAGCTCCGCCGTCTCCTTCAGCTCGAAGTACCCTCCGCCGGTTTCCTCCGAGATTTTCCGCAGGTCGCGCGTGGGCCGCGATCGCACTACGCGCACGCCATTGAAGTACTCGGACTCGAGGCCGATCGCGTAGACCATCACCTCTTCGTCGCGCGCGCGGTCCAGGACCGTGCCGAAGCGGGTGCGGCTGGCCGTGTCCTCGCCGTCGGTGAAGACCAGGATGACGCGTCGGCCGTCGATGCCCTGCAGCGCGTCGAGGCTGGCCCCGATCGCGTCGTTCAGGCGGGTGGGGTTGCCGAAATAGAGATCGTCCAGCGCGGCGATGAGCTCGTCGCGGTCGTTGGTGAACGTCCCGCTCAGCTGGATCTTGTCGTTGAACGCCCCGACCTGCGCGCGGTCCACCGGCAGAAGGCGGAGGAGGAACTGTTCCGCCGCGCGGTTCAGCAGCTTGAGGTTCGCCGTCATGCTGGCGCTGGTGTCCATCATCACCACGGCGGTGAAGGGCTGGGACTCGCTCGAGAAGAGCGCGACCTCGGCGGGCTTGCCGTTGTCGAACACCGAGAAATTCGACTGCTCGAGATCGGGCACGAGGCGGCCGCCGGCGTCGAGCACCGTGGCGTAGATGGGGACGGTGCGCACGGCCGAGCGGAAGATGGGTTGATCCAGCACGGCGGGCGCGGCGGCGAGCGCCGCCCCGGCCAGGGTCATCGCGAGCACGGGACCGAGCGCCGAGAGCTTCATGCATCCATCTTATTACCTGTCCGCGACAGGGTGTCCACGGGAACACGAAGGACACGAAGGACACACGAAGAAACGTTGGCAGGTCCCACCCTAGTCCCGGCTTCGTGGTCGTCTTCGTGCCTTCGTCTGCTTCGTGTTCCCGTAGACAGGCGTAGGATGGTCGACATGGACGCCGAGCCCGGGCTCTGCTGGCGCTGCCGGCACTGCCAGGTCGTCGACACCGCCCGGTCGCGGTTCTACCTGTGCCGGCGCTCGTTCACCGACCCGCGCTTCCGCAAGTATCCCGTCCTGCCCGTGTGGGCCTGCCCGGGCTACGAACCGGGCGACCCGGTGATGACCTCGCCTCGCGCGGACACGCCATGAGCCGGTCCACGCGCGCCGCCATTCTGTGCCGGCCCGGTTCTGAGCTATCCTGCTGCGATGCACATCGCACGTCTGAGGGTGATTGTCGTGCTGGCGGCCTCGGTGGCCCTCGGCTGCGGCAACTCGCCGACCGCTGCGCAGTCGCCGGCATCGCCTCCCATCCAGGCGCCCGCGCAGGGTGGGGCCGATCCCGTGGTGGCCGAAGTGGGCGACCGCAAGATCACGTTGAGCGAAGTGGACTCGAAGTGGCAGGAGTTCGACGCCGCCGAGCGCGCCCGCGTCACGCAACTCCTCTACCAGAACCGCCGCAACCTGCTGGACATCATGGTCGGCGACCTGCTGATTGCCGAGGCGGCGACAGCCGCCGGGATCACGCCGGACGCGTACCTCGAGCGTGAGCTGAAGCGGCGCGCGCAGGCCGTGAGCGACGCCGAGATCCAGCGCTTCTACGACGAGAACAAGGAACGCGCCCAGGGGCGCACCCTCGAACAGCTCCGCGGGCCCATCGTGGAGTTCCTGCAGAGTCAGCGGCAGGCCCAGGCGCGCGCGCAGCTCGTGGACGAGCTGCGCAGCAAGGGCGCCAGTGTCCGCGTGCTGCTCGACCCGCCGCGCGTGCAGGTGGCGGTGTCGCCGGACGACCCGGTCCGCGGGGAATCGACGGCGCCCATCACGCTGGTCGAATACTCCGATTATCAATGACCGTTCTGCGCGAGGGTCGGTCCGACTCTCACGAAGGTCCTTGCCACCTACGGCAACAAGGTTCGTGTCGTCTACAAGGATTACGCGCTGCCGAGCCACCCGAACGCCCAGAAGGCCGCCGAAGCCGCGCACTGCGCGGGTGACCAGGGGAAGTACTGGGAGATGCACGACCTGATGTTCACGGACATCAGCGCGCTCTCGGTCCCGCAGCTCAAGCAGGGCGCTGCGAAGCTGGGCCTGAACCAGGCCACGTTCGACCAGTGCCTCGACTCGGGCAAGCACGAAGCGCGCGTGAGGGCGGGCGCCGCCGAGGGCGAGAAGCTGGGCGTGAACTCAACGCCGAGCATGTTCATCAACGGCCGGCCGCTGGTGGGCGCGCAGCCGTTCGAGGTGTTCAAGCAGGTCATCGACGAGGAGTTGGCGCGGCTCGGCACGAAATAGGGGGGGCCGAGCCTCGTCTATTGACGATTGGCGATTGCAGATTGAGCGATTCATTGCGTGATTGATGATTGCGGCATTGGTCGACTGGATTGGGTGATTGGACCATTGAGTTGATTGGGCGATTCATCGTCCAACTCTGCGTCACCGCGGCGCGACGTCGTCGAAAATTGGACAATTCCCCGATGACGCAGTCGTCAATTGATCGCCCGATTGCGCAATCCGCCAATCGCTCAATCAATCGCTCAATCTGCAATCGCCAATCGTCAATGGACGCCGCTCCCCTCCTGCCGGCCGAAGGCCGGTCCTAGGTCATCAACACGATCTTCCCCCGCGCCCCCGGCTCGAGCACGAGGCGGTGGGCCACCGCTGCGTCGGCCAGCGGCAGCTCCCGGCCGACGATCGGGCTCAGCGTTCCATCCTCGAAACCCCTCGCCATGTCGGCGTGGATGCGCGCGAGGTCGTTCTCGGCGATGTTCCAGAACGCGGTGCCCCGCACCGTCGCCTCCTTGCTCATGATGCGCCGCGGGTCGATCTCCGTCCGCCCGCGGTTGCCGACGATGACGATGCGGCCGTTCCTGGCGAGGACGGCGAGATCGTTGTCGAGGTTCTGGTTGGCCAGCATCTCGATGATGATGTCCGGCCCGCCGTTGGTGATGAGCCCCAGCTGGTCCAGGTAGCCGGCCTCGCGGTGGTTGAGCACGTGCGCCGCCCCCTGCGCTCGGGCGAGCGCGGCGCCCTCCTCGGTGCCCGCCGTGCCGATGACGGTGAGGCCGGCGGCGTGCGCCATCTGCACCGCGGCCAGGCCCACCGACCCGCTCGCGCCGTGGATGAAGATGGTCTCGCCTCTCTCGGCCTGCGCGCGCTGGAAGACCGCGCGCCACGCCGTCGCGTAGGGGACGTTGATGGCCGCCCCCTGCGCGAACGACAGCCGCTCGGGCAGCGGGTGCACCTGGTGCGGCTTGCACACCACGAGCGAGGCGTAGGCGCCCCATGCACGGCTGGTGGCGGTGCCGCCGATGTAGACGCGGTCGCCGGGACGCATGCCCGAGACATCCTGACCGACCTGGTCGATCACGCCAGCGGCGTCGGCGCCAGGGATGTAGGGCGGCTCCGGCGACAGCGCGTAGCCGCCGGCGCGCATGTAGGTGTCGTAGGGGTTCACGCCCACGGCGTGAACACGGACGAGCACCTCTCCGGACCCGGGCGTCGGGTCGGGAAGTTCTTCGAGGTTCAAGACGTCGGGTGGACCGAAGGCGCGGGCGACAACAGCGAGCATGTCAAGATTCTAGATCGTGGCCATTGACGATTGGTGATTGCAGATTGAGCGATTCATTGGGCGATTGGGCCATTGCGGCATTGGGCGAGTGATTGGCGATTAGGTGATTGAGCGATTGAGCCATTCATCGCCCCGCCGCCGCGGGACGCCTGTCGGCGAGAATTCGCCGATCTCCCAATGACGCAATCGTCAATTGATCGCCCGATGCGCCTAATCGTCAATCACCAATGAATCGCTCAATCTGCAATCGCCAATCGCCAATGGCCCCTGTCGTATAGTCTCTCCATGGACTGGCTGGCTCGCCTCGAGGCGCCGCAGAACGCGCTGGCGGTGCTCACCGCGATGATCACCCCTGCGGTGCTCATCTCCGCGTGCGGCGCGCTCATCTTCTCGACCAGCACGCGCATGGGCCGCGTGGTGGACCGCGTGCGGGCGCTCTCGGAACGGTTCGAGAGCCTCGCCAAGCACCCCGAGCAGGACGACATGTTCGAAGAGCGTCGCGGGCTCATCTTCCAGCAGCTGGATCGCCAGACCTCCCGCGCGCGGCTATTGCAGCGGGCCATGCTGGCCTTCTACATCGCGCTGGCCGTCTTCGTCGCCGCCAGCGTCGCCATCGCCATCGTCTCGGCGATCGCGCGTGACTTCACGTGGATTGCGGTCGTCCTGGGCCTGGTCGGCTCGTTCCTGATGCTCTACGCCTCGGTGCTGCTGGTGCTCGAGTCGCGCCTGGCGCTCGGGGCCATCACCAGCGAGATGGACTTCGTCTGGAAGGTGAGCAAGAAGTACGCGGGGAAGGAGCTGGTGGACCAGAGCGAGGGTGGGGCGTTCAGGTGGCTGGGAAGGAAGATGGAGTAGTTGCCCGGGCGCCGTCAAGACCCGGCCGCGTCGGCGTCATCATACGGCTCCACTCGACCGGCAGGGAGCCAATCGCCGCGCCAGCCCTTCGCATCGCCAATCATCTTCTCAAGGAGCCGCGCTGATGGCTCAAGGGTCAGGCATCGAGTGGACTGAGTCCACATGGAATCCCGTCACCGGCTGCGCGAAGATAAGCCCCGGCTGCCAGCACTGCTACGCAGAACGGATGGCCGAGCGGCTCCAGTCGATGGGCCAGGCGAACTACGCCAATGGGTTCGCACTGACGCTTCAGCCGCAGATGCTCGAGCGCCCGCTCACCTGGAAGACGCCGCAGACCATCTTCGTCAACTCGATGAGCGACCTCTTTCACGACGACGTGCCGTTGGCGTTCATCCGTCGCGTGTTCGACGTGATGGCGAGGGCCAACTGGCACCGCTTCCAGGTGCTGACCAAGCGCGCTGAGAGGCTGCAGGCGATCGGGCACGCGCTTGATTGGCCCGCCAACGTCTGGATGGGCGTCAGCGTCGAGAACGCTCGCTACCGGCACCGGGTCGACCGACTCCGGGCCGTGCCGGCGCGGACGCGGTTCCTCTCGCTGGAACCGCTGCTTGGTCCGATCCACGACCTGAATCTGTCCGGCATCGACTGGGTGATCGTCGGAGGGGAGTCCGGTCCAGGCGCACGCCCGATGAACCCTGCGTGGGTCACCGATCTCCGCGACCAGTGTGCTCGCGCGAGCGTGCCGTTCTTTTTCAAGCAGTGGGGGGGACGGAACAAGAAGGTCACAGGGAGGGTGCTCGAGGGTCGCGTGTGGGACGAGATGCCGCAGGAC
>Ga0209706_10000808_pt1 | contig 17894 bp, 11 predicted proteins | sample PPLLaktember2015_6_FD_187263 | JGI IMG/M metagenome (GOLD analysis project Ga0209706, IMG submission 187263) | Freshwater sediment microbial communities from Prairie Pothole Lake near Jamestown, North Dakota, USA - PPLs Lake P8 Core (1) Depth... | ecosystem: Environmental > Aquatic > Freshwater...
CAGCCGCTTCATGTCGATCGCCGAGCAGATGGGCGGCGTGCTCCGTCACACCGCGGTGTCGACCAACATCAAGGACCGGCTCGACTACTCCTGCGCGGTGTTCGACGCCGGGGGCGGCCTGGTCGCGAACGCGCCCCACGTCCCCGTGCACCTCGGCGCGATGGGCGAGACGGTGCGCGCGCTGCGCGCGGCGCTGCCGGACCCCGAGGCCGGGGACGTCTGGGTGACGAACGATCCCTTCCAGGGGGGGTCGCACCTGCCCGACGTCACGGTGGTGACGCCCGTCTTCGCCGCGGGCGGCGCGAGCCCGGACTTCTTCGTGGCGAGCCGCGGTCACCACGCAGACCTCGGCGGCCGGACGCCGGGCTCGATGCCCGCGGACTCGCGCAGCCTCGCCGAGGAGGGCGTGCTGATCCGCCCGCAGCATCTGGTGCGCGCGGGCCGGCTCCAGGAGGCCGCGCTGCGCGCGCAGCTCGCCGCCGGCCCGTACCCCGCGCGCAGCCCGGACGACAACCTCGCCGATCTCGAGGCGATGGTCGCCGCCAACCGGGCGGGTGCGGGCCTGCTCGGGGCGCTGGTGGCGGAGCAGGGGCTCGCCGAGGTGGCGGGGAGCATGGCCGCGCTGCAGCGCGCCGCGGCGGCGCTGGTGGCGCGCGAGATCGCGAAGCTCGCGCCCGGAGACCACCGCTTCGAGGACCGCCTCGACGACGGCACCCCGCTCTGCGTGCGGGTGCGCGTCGAAGGCGCGCGTCTCGCGATCGACTTCGCCGGCACGGGCGCCGCGCTCCCCGGGAACCTGAACGCGCCGCGCGCGGTGGTGCAGGCGGCGGTGATCTACGTGCTGCGCGCCCTCGTGGCGGAGCGCATCCCGCTGAACGGCGGCTGCCTCGAGCCGGTGACGATCGCGATCCCGCCGGGATCGCTGCTCGACCCGCCGCCCGGGCGGGCGGTGGTGGGCGGCAACGTCGAGACCTCGCAGCGCGTGGTGGACGTGCTGCTCGGCGCTCTGGGTCTCGCCGCGGCGAGCCAGGGCACCATGAACAACGTCGCCTTCGGCGACGCGCGCTTCGGGTACTACGAGACCCTCGGCGGCGGGGCAGGGGCGGGGCCGGGCTTCGCGGGGGCCTCCTGCGTGCACGTCCACATGACCAACACCCGCATCACCGACGCCGAAGTGCTCGAGACGCGCTTCCCGGTGCGCCTCGCCGGCTTCGCGCGCCGCCGCGGCTCGGGCGGGGCGGGGCGCTGGCCCGGCGGCGACGGCCTGGTGCGCGGCTACCGCTTCCTCGCGCCGGTGACGGTCTCGCTGCTCGGGGAGCGCCGCCGCACGGCGCCCTTCGGCCTCGCCGGCGGCGCGCCGGGAGCGGCCGGCCGGAACCGGGTGGTGCGGGCCGACGGGCGCAGCGAGGAGGTGCCCGGCTACGCCACCCTCGAGCTCGCGGCGGGCGACGCGCTCTGGATCGAGACACCGGGCGGCGGCGGCTACGGTCCGCCCGCCGGGCCCGCCAGGTAGCGCGCGCGGGCTGCGCCATCCCGCCCCGGTGGCTATGTTGGGCCCTCCGTGGGCGCGTAGCTCAGTTGGTAGAGCAGCGGACTCTTAATCCGCCGGTCGGAGGTTCGAGCCCTCCCGCGCTCACCACGGCTTTCGAATCTCTCGCATCCTGAACGGTTCGGGCTCGGCTTTGCCGGGGTGGCGGAACGGCAGACGCAGTGGCCTTAGGAGCCACGGTCCTCGAGACGTGCAGGTTCGAATCCTGTCCCCGGCACCCCGTCCGCCAGCCGACCGAGGAGCATCATGGCCGAGACCGACGCCGCCACCACCGTCCGCGCCACCGCGCAGGAGGCGGGCCCCGTCGCGCGCGTGCTCGCCGTGGAGGTGCCCGCAGAGCGCGTGCGGCGCGCCTTCGACGGCGCCTACCGCGAGCTCGCGCGCCGGGTGCAGGTGAAGGGCTTCCGGCCCGGCAAGACGCCGCGCTCGGTGCTGGAGCGGCTCTACGGCCATGCGGTGGCCGAGGACGTCGAGCGCACGCTCGTGGCCGAGACGCTCCCCGAGGCGGTGGAGCAGGTCGGCGTGGTGCCCGTGGCGGAGCCCGCGATCGAGACGCGGCCGCCGGTCCCGGACGCCGGCTTCTCCTACACCGCGCGCGTCGAGGTGAAGCCCACGATCTCCCTTCCGGAGCTCGGCGGCCTGAAGGGCAAGCGCCCGTCCGTGGCGGTCGACGAGGCGGAGGTGGATCGCGAGCTCGAGGCGCTGCGCCTGCGGCGCGCGCCGCTGGTCGACGAGCCGCCGGGCACGCCGATCGCCGACGGGCACTTCGTCACCCTCGACTCGGTCGGACGCATCGAGGGGCAGCCCTTCCCCGGCGGGTCGGCCCAGGGCGCCACGCTCCAGGTCGGCTCGGGGCTCTACCCCGAGGGATTCGAGGCGGGCCTCGTGGGGGTCTGTGCGGGCGAGGACCGCGAGATCCGCGCGACGATCCCGAACGACGAGAGCTGGGGAGAGGCCGCCGGCCGCGAGGCGCTCTTCGCGGTCCACGTGGTCGCCGTGAAGCGGCGAGACCTCCCGGCCCTGGGCGACGACTTCGCCCGCGACCTCGGCGGCTTCGAGACCCTCGAGGCGCTGCGCGAGCGCATCCGCGGCGACCTGCGGGGCATGAAGGAGCGCGAATCGCGCAGCCGGCTGCGCGCGGGGCTGCTCGACCAGCTCCTCGCCCGCGCCGAGTTCCCCCTCCCGCCGGGGCTCGTGCAGCGGCGCCTCAAGGCGCGCCTCGACATGGCTCACCGCGAGCTCGAGGGCGCGATGCCCCACGACGAGCTGCATCGTCGCCTCGACGTCTGGCAGGAGGAGTGGCGCCCCGCGGTCGAACGCGAGCTGCGCGAAGAGCTGCTGCTCGAGGCGATCGGCGACGCGCGCGGGCTCCAGCCGGACGAGGACGCCGTCTCCGCGCGCATCGACGAGATCGCACGCGAGCAGGGCGTCGACGCGCGCCGGCTGCGCAAGAGCTACGAGGAGCGCGAGATGCGGCCGTCGCTGGCGGCCTCGCTGCTCCGCGAACGGGCCCTCGACCTGATCATCGGTCAGGCGGAAATCGAAGAAGTGACCGAGGCTTAGCGCCTCGCCGCGCGCGCGGGCGCGGGCCGCGCGGGCGCGCTAGCGTGAAGTCACCCGGGACCCCGCCCCCCGCCGGGTGAAACGAAGTCGACCCGAGAGCGTCCAACGTTCGAAGGATGGATTCGGTCGGCCGCTCCGGCGCGCGGGTCGCGCGCCGTCGCGACCCACCGTGGAGCGCGCAGCCATGCCTCTCATCCCGATGGTCATCGAGCAGAGCCACCGCGGCGAGCGGGCGTACGACATCTACTCCCGCCTGCTGAAGGACCGCATCATCTTCCTGGGCGGCGCGATCGACGACGACATGGCCAACCTGGTGATCGCGCAGATCCTGTTCTGCGAGGCGGACGACCCGGACAAGGACATCTACCTCTACGTGAACTCGCCGGGCGGCTCGGTCACGGCCGGACTCGCGATCTACGACACCATGCAGTACGTGCGCCCGGACGTGGCCACGCTCTGCATGGGGATGGCCGCCTCGATGGCGGCGGTGCTGCTGGCGGCGGGGGCCCGGGGCAAGCGCGTGGCGCTGCCCAACTCGCGCGTCATGATCCACCAGCCCTGGTCCGGGGGCATCCAGGGACCGGCAACGGACATCGACATCCAGGCGAAGGAAATCCTGAAATCGCGGGACCGCCTGAACCAGATCCTGGCCCACCACACGGGACGCCCGCTCGAGGAAATCGCCCGGGATACCGACCGTGACTACTATCTCTCCGGAGAGGAGGCCAGGAGCTACGGGCTCGTGGATTCGGTGGAAAGCGAGCGCCCGGCGGCCGGCGCGAGGTCCGGGGCCGCCGCAGCGCGCGCGAGAGGCTAGGTTCTCGGGGGGAGCAGCTCGCCGGTGAAGAAGCGCGACGACAACTCGAATCTTTCCTGTTCCTTCTGCGGCAAGAGCCAGAAGGAAGTACGCAAGCTCATCGCAGGGCCGACGGTCTACATCTGCGACGAGTGCATCGAGCTCTGCAACGACATCATCGCGGAGGAGTACGGCCAGGAAGAGGCCGCCCCGGCGCGCTCGAAGGTGCCGAAGCCCCGCGAGATCAAGTCGGTGCTCGACGAGTACGTGGTGGGCCAGGACCGCGCCAAGAAGATCCTCTCGGTGGCGGTGCACAACCACTACCGGCGCATCGACCACCAGCAGCACGTGGGCGAGGTCGAGCTCCAGAAGTCGAACATCCTGCTGCTCGGGCCGACCGGCTCGGGCAAGACGCTGCTGGCGCAGACGCTGGCCAAGATCCTCGACGTGCCGTTCACGATCGCCGACGCCACCACGCTCACCGAGGCGGGCTACGTCGGCGAGGACGTCGAGAACATCATCCTGAACCTGCTGCAGAACGCGAACTACGACGTCGAGCGCGCCCAGCGCGGCATCATCTACATCGACGAGATCGACAAGATCGCGCGCAAGAGCGAGAACCCCTCGATCACGCGCGACGTCTCGGGCGAAGGCGTGCAGCAGGCGCTGCTGAAGATCATCGAGGGCACCACCGCCTCGGTGCCGCCGAAGGGCGGGCGCAAGCATCCCCAGCAGGAGTTCCTGCAGGTCGACACCACCAACATCCTGTTCATCTGCGGCGGCGCCTTCGTGGGCCTCGAGGGCATCATCGAGCGCCGCATCGGCGTGAAGGGGATCGGCTTCGGCGCCGACATCCAGACCAAGAAGGAGCGCAAGATCGGCGAGGTGCTGCGCGAGGTGCAGGCCGAGGACCTGCTGAAGTTCGGGATGATCCCGGAGTTCATCGGACGGCTGCCCGTGATCGCCACCCTCGACGAGCTCGACGAGGCCGCCCTGGTCTCGATCCTCACCGAGCCGAAGAACGCGCTGGTGAAGCAGTACCAGAAGCTGTTCGAGTTCGAGGACGTGCGGCTGCGCTACACGGACGGCGCGCTGCGCGCGGTGGCCCGCCAGGCGCTGGCCCGTCAGGCCGGGGCGCGCGGCCTGCGCGCCATCCTCGAGAACGCGATGCTGGACCTGATGTACGAAGTGCCTTCGCGCGACGACCTCGAAGAGGTGGTGGTGAGCGAGGAGGTGATCGAGGAGCGGGCCGAGCCGCTGCTCGTCTTCAAGCAGGAGGCGGAGTCGGCCTAGGCATGGTGTTCTTCCGCAACGACGAGGGTCCGGGCGATGCCCCCAAGGGGCCGGGCCGCGTGCTGCCGCTGCTCCCGCTGCGCGACATCGTGGTCTACCCCCACGCCGTCGTGCCGCTCTTCGTCGGTCGGCCGAAGTCGATCCGCGCCCTCGAGGAGGCCGTCGCGGGCACCAAGGAGCTGGTGCTCTCGGCCCAGCGCGACCACACCACCGAGGAGCCGCGCGAGGAGGACGTGTTCCGCGTCGGCACCCTCGGCTCCATCATCCAGCTGCTGCGCCTGCCGGACCAGACCGTGAAGGTGCTGGTCGAGGGCAAGGGCCGCGTCGAGATCAAGCGCTTCGTGCGGAGCGAGCCGCACTTCGCCGTCGAGGTCGAGCTGCTGCCGGACCGCGAGGACAAGGGCGCCGAGGCGACGGCGCTGATCCGCAGCCTGCACGCCGCCTTCGAGAATTACGTCAAGCTGAACAAGAAGGTGCCGCCGGAGATCCTCAGCACGGTGGCGCAGATCAGCTCGCCCTCGCGGCTCGCGGACACCGTGGCCACGCACCTGAACCTGAAGCTCGAGGACCGCCAGCGCCTGCTCGAGGTGGCCGACGCCAGCAAGCGCGTGGAAGAGGTGTTCGCGCTGATCCAGGCCGAGATCGAGGTGCTGGAGGTCGAGAAGCGCATCCGCGGGCGCGTCAAGAAGCAGATGGAGCGCTCCCAGAAGGAGTACTACCTCAACGAGCAGATGCGCGCGATCCAGAAGGAGCTCGGCGAGCGCGACGAGTTCAAGAACGAGATCGGCGAGCTCGAGGAGCAGCTCAAGCGCAAGAAGATGCCCGTCGAGGCGCGCGAGCGCACCGAGAAGGAGCTGCGCAAGCTGAAGATGATGTCGCCGATGAGCGCCGAGGCGACGGTGGTGCGCAACTACGTCGACTGGATGCTCTCGCTGCCCTGGAACGAGTACAAGGACGAGAACCAGGACATCGTGGCGGCCGAGCGCACCCTGAACGAGGACCACTTCGGCCTCGAGAAGCCGAAGGAGCGCATCCTCGAGTACCTGGCGGTCCAGTCGCTGGTCGGCAAGATGAAGGGCCCGATCCTGTGCCTGGTGGGCCCGCCGGGCGTCGGCAAGACCTCCCTCGGCAAGTCGATCGCGCGCGCCACCGGGCGCGACTTCGTGCGCATCAGCCTGGGCGGCGTGCGCGACGAGGCCGAGATCCGCGGCCACCGCCGCACCTACATCGGCGCGCTGCCGGGCAAGATCATCCAGGGCCTCAAGAAGGCGGGCACCAGCAACCCGATCTTCCTGCTCGACGAGGTCGACAAGATGTCGATGGACTTCCGGGGCGACCCGTCGGCGGCGCTCCTCGAGGTGCTCGACCCCGAGCAGAACCACACCTTCAACGACCACTACCTGGATCTCGACTACGACCTCTCCCGGGTGATGTTCGTGTGCACCGCGAACGTGCTGCACCAGATCCCGCGGCCGCTCCAGGACCGCATGGAGATCATCCAGCTCCCCGGCTACATCGAGTCCGAGAAGCTCACGATCGCGCGCCAGTTCCTGGTGCACAAGCAGCTCGAGGCGAACGGCCTGCGCAGCGAGCACATCGAGTTCACCGACGCCGCGCTGCTCGAGCTGATCCGGCGTTACACGCGCGAGTCCGGCGTGCGCAACCTGGAGCGCGAGATCGCCTCGATCTGCCGCAAGGTGGCGCGCGAGGTGGCCAAGGCCGGGGCGAGCGCCCGCAAGGTGCGCGTGGGCCCGCCGGCGGTGAAGCGCTACCTGGGCGTGCCGCGCTACCGCTTCGGCCGCGCCGAGGTCGAGAACCAGGTGGGCGTCTGCACCGGGCTCGCCTACACCGAGACCGGCGGCGAGCTGCTCCAGACGGAGATCTCGGTGACGCCGGGCCGCGGCAAGCTGCAGGTGACCGGCCGCCTCGGCGAGGTGATGCAGGAGTCCGCCAACGCCGCGATGTCCTACGTGCGCTCGCGGGCCAAGCAGCTCGGCCTGGCGCGGGACTTCTACTCCAAGGTCGACATCCACATCCACGTGCCCGAGGGCGCCACCCCGAAGGACGGCCCGTCGGCGGGCATCACCATCGCGACGGCGATCGCCTCCGCGCTCACCCGCGTGCCGATCCGCGCAGACCTCGCGATGACGGGCGAGATCACGCTGCGCGGCCGCGTGCTGCCGATCGGCGGCCTCAAGGAGAAGATGATCGCCGCCCACCGCGGCGGCATCCGCACGGTGATCGTCCCCAAGGAGAACGAGAAGGACCTGAAGGAGATCCCGGCGCAGATCACCCGCGCCGTGAAGGTGGTGATGGTCGAGCACATGGACCAGGTGCTGGCGACGGCGCTGGTGCTCGACGACCCGACGAAGTTCCTGCGCGAGGGCGACCACGCCATCGAGGACATCTTCGACGTCCCGACCCCGCCGCCGGCGGCGGGCGGCGAAGGCATCCCCTCGCCCGCAGGGGTCAACTAGGGGACGGAGTCAACTAATCAACTAACTCTCCCCCCGGGTGCATGCCATCCACCGCGAGGCTGAGTTAGTTGATTAGTTGACTCCGTCCCCGGCGCGCCGGCTCGCCGGCCGCGCTCCGGGCCGCGTCCCGCGCGCTGACGAACGCCAGCACGCCCGCCGCTGCGAGCGCCATGCCTAGGGCCTGGCGCAGCGAGGGCACCTCGCCGAGCAGCAAGAAGCTCGCGCCGAGCGAGAGCAGCGGGATCGACGGCACCACGATCGCCGTGGCGCGCAGCAGGTCGAGGCGGCTGATCGTTTCGTACCAGAGCAGCGTGCCGACGAACGAGAGCACGATGCCCTGGAGGGCGAGCGCCGGGAGCTGCGGGGCGAGGGCGTCCCAGGCGGGGAGCTCCGCCGGGCCTCCGCGCGCCGCCCAGAGCGCCGCCAGCAGCGCGCTCCCGACCACGTAGCGCGCGCCCGAGAAGACCCGCGCGTGCACGGCGGGCAGGCCGCGCAGCGCCACCAGGTGCGAGAGCTGCCAGGCGAGGGGCGTCGCGAGCAGCAACGCCGGGCCGAGTAGCCCCGATGCGCCGCGCGCCTCGAGCGCGAGGGCGATCCCGGCGAGGATCGTCGCCACGGCGAGGAGCCGCCGCCCGGTGATCGGATGCCCGAGCGCGACGCGCGCCAGCACGAGCGAGTAGACCGGCTCCACCTGCAGGCAGAGCGCCGCCTCGATCGCCGAGGTGCGCTGCGCGCCCTCGAAGAAGAGCAGGAACGCGACGCCGGTGCCGAGCGCGCCCATGGCGGCGAGCCGCGGCGCGCTGCGCGCGTCGAGGAGCAGCCCGAGCTCGCGCTTCGCCGCCAGCAGCGCCAGCGCGGCAACGGCCGCGAAGGCGGTCGCGAAGACGGCCACCGTGAGGCCGGGCAGGGTGGTCGTCGTGAGCTTCGCGAAGCCCGGCACGAAGGCGCCGTTCGTGGCGCAGAGCGCGGCGAAGACGAGACCCGCTCGCTCGTGCGAGGGGCGTTCGGAGGCGGACGGCGGCACGGGGCTCCTCGAGGGCGCGCGGAGCATAGCGGCGGCGCGCGCGGCGGCCCGCGCTCGCCTAGCATCCCGCCTCGGGGCGTGTAGCTCAGCTGGTCAGAGCGCCTGGCTTACACCCAGGAGGTCGGAGGTTCGAGCCCTCCCGCGCCCACCACGCTCCGTCAGGCCCCGTACCGGCATCAGCTGCCGAAGGCGTAGGGGCCGCCCCGCTCGAGGGCGCGCCGGTACGCCGGGCGCGCCTGCACGCGCTGCAGGAAGCGCGCGAGGTTCGGGAACTTCTCGAGGCCGTGGAGAAGCTTGGCCGCCTGGATCGGGAAGGAGAGCTGGATGTCGGCGGCCGAGAGCTCGTTCCCCACGAAGTAGTCCGAGCCCGCGAGCTGCGCGTCGAGGTAGCCGAAGTGGCGCTCGATCTCGCTCTGGATGCGCGCCTCCAGGGGCTTTGCCGCCTCGCCGAGGCGGCTGGTGTAGAGCCGCAGCATCACCGGCAGCATGGCCGAGCCCTCGGCGTAGTGCATCCACTGGAGGTAGCGGACGAACTCCGGCGACGACTCCGGCGGCGCCAGGCGGCCCTTTCCGTACTTCCGCACCAGGTACTCGAGGATCGCGCCCGACTCGATCACCAGCTGCCCGTCGTCCTTCAGCACGGGCGACTTGCCGAGCGGGTGGATCCGCTCGAGCTCCGGCGGCGCGAGGTTCGTCTGCGCGTCGCGCTGGTAGTGGACGATCTCGTAGGGGAGCTCGAGCTCCTCCAGCAGCCAGAGCACCCGCTGGGAGCGGGAGTTGTTCAGGTGGTGGACTTCGATCATGGCGGCGCCTCCGTGCCGGACGAGGGTAGGCGCGCTGCCCCGGCGGCGCGATACAGTCGGGGGGATCGGAGCCGCATGCCCGAGGCCGCCCCGCTCCCCGCCTCGCCGCTCTTCGGCGAGGATTTCCAGCGCGATCCCCTGACCGTGGTGGCCCGCCTGCGCGAGGAGGACCCGATCCACTACGTCCCGGGCCTCGACTTCTGGCTGGTGACGCGCCACGAGGACGTGAAGCGACTGTTCGCCGATCCCGCGGTCACGCCGGATCGCCGCGCCTGGGCGAAGTACCAGGCGCCGCCGGAGGGCAGCTTCGCGCGCTGGGCGTCGGAGCACGGACTGTTCGCGCTGCCCCCCGACGACCACGCCCGCATCCGCCGTCTGGTCTCGGCGGCCTTCACGCCGCGCGCCGTCGCCCGCCAGGAGGCCTGCGTGCGGGAGGTCGTGGAGCGCTTCGCGGCGCCGCTGCGCGGGCGAACCGGCGTGGTCGACCTGATGGCCGAGTTCACCGACCCGATCCCGAACGCGGTGATCAGCCGCATCACCGGCATCCCGCCGGCGGGCGACGACGAGGTGCGCTTCCGCGAGCTGGCGCAGCTCACCATCCGCGGCTTCTTCGCGTTCTACGACAAGGAGCTGCAGGAGCGGGGCGGGCAGGCGTTCCTCGAGCTGGTCGAGTGGGTGCGCAAGATGGCGGCCGAGCGCCGCGCGCAGCCGCGCGACGACCTGATCTCCGACCTCCTCCAGGTCCAGGAGCGCGACGAGCGGCTCAGCACCGACGAGATCGCGATCCTGGTGACGGGCCTCGTCGGCGCCGGCAGCGAGACCACCGCCCTCGGCGGCATGGCGGCGATCCGCATCCTGCTGGCCCACCCGGAGGTGACGGAGCGCGTGCGCGCCGACCGCTCCCTGCTGTCTGGGACGGTGAACGAGATGCTGCGCTTCGCCTTCGGCGCCGGCGGCGTGCCGCGCTACGCCCTGCGCGACTTCGAGCTGCGCGGCCGCAGCATCCGCAAGGGCCAGATGCTGATGCTCTCCTTCGGCTCCGCGGGCCGCGACCCGCGCGTCTACGACGACCCGGACCGCTTCGACCCCACCCGCGACGTGAAGGACCTCGTCACCTTCGGGAGCGGCCCCCACTTCTGCATCGGCGCCCACCTCGCCCGCGCCGAGCTGCGCTGCATGCTCGACGCGATCCTCGACATCCTGCCCCCCGGCGCCCACCTCCGTGAGGACCTCCAGGAGCTCAGCCAGACGGGCATCTTCCGCCGCCCCGCCAACCTCCCGGTCGACTTCGGCCCCCCGGCTGCCCGGCAGGCCCCCATCCGCCCGTAACTTTGCGTCCCGCCTCGCCTTCCGGTACAAATTCGCGCTCTCGCGGGGCGGTAGTTCAATCGGTTAGAGCACCGGCCTGTCACGTCGGAAGTTGCGGGTTCGAGTCCCGTCCGCCCCGCCATAGGTGCCCGTCCGCGCTTGGGTTTTCGCGTCCGGTTCTGGCTCATGAGCACACCATGAGCACAACGGGCACGCTGGAGGCCTGCCGCCGGCCGGCTTCGGTGTCGCCCGAACGCCTCGACGAGCGCCGAGTCGGCGAGCTTGGCGTACCGCTCGGTGGAGCGAGCATCGCGATGGCGGAGCATGCGACGCACGAGGTCGAGCGGCATGCCCGAGGAGTGCCAGCGGGAGGCACTCGAGTGCTTCGTGCCTTCGTACATGCGGACCTTCGCGCCGAGGGCATCGGCCGCGCGGTTCCACTCCTCGCGCAGGGTGTTCGCAATCCAGCGCCGGTCCCCGTTCCGGCTGGTCGGGTTCGGAAAGAGCGCCGGCGAGAGCGCCCAGGCCGGGCCCCCTCGCGCAACCGCCTCGCGCCGTTCGCGCAGGCGCCAGTCCAGCCAATCGGCCAACTCCTCGTCGATCGGGATCCAGCCCGTCTCGCCAGTCTTCGTGCCGCCGATCGGGGCGTTGGCGTTCGGGCCCTTCGCGGCGCGGCCGATGCGGAGCCCCGGCACGTCCTCTCGCTCCTGCAGGTCGGCGATGTCCAGCGCTCGGATCTCGCCGGGGCGCACGCCGTGGCACGCGGCGAGGAAGGCGCCGCGGCGCTCGAACGGGATCCGGTCCAGGACCGCGCGCTGGGTCGCGCCCGAGAGGATCGTCGGCGCGTAGTCGGGCACCGCAATGGCGGGGAACGCCGGCACGCGGTCGATCAGATCGAGCCGGTAGAGCCACGTCACGAATGCGCGGAAGTACCCCACGACATTCCGCACCGACTTCGGAGCGAGGCCCCGCTCATGTGAGAGCCAGCGCCGCCAATCGGCCAGCGCCTTGGCGTCGATCTCGTAGATCGAGGCACCGAACCACCAGGAGAAGGGCCCTTCCTCGCGTGCGGCACAGCGCCGGAGCTCGCGCAGGTGGTTCGGGCTGATCTCGAGCCGCGAGGCGCGATCCCCCTGCTCGGTGAGGTAGTCGGCGAGATAGCGGTCGATCCGGTTGGCCTCGGACGACACCGGGGCGAACGCGTCCAGGGCCGCCTGAGGATCCATCCCTCGTGCGATCTGCGTCTGGATGGCGGCGAGGACGGCATCGGCCATGGACTTCGTGCGGAGCGGCACGCCGCGCGCGGAGTAGAGGTAGCGCGGGCGAACGTGTCGGCCGAGATCGATCTCCCAGCCGGCCCGGCCGTCGCGGCGACGGCGGACGCGACCGAACGCTCGGGCCAGCTTCCAGCCCTCCCCGGTGAACGGCGAGAGGCTACCACGGCGGCGGGATCCGCTCGTGGGCCAGAGTCCTGCGAGGCGCTCGACGGCGGCCAGAGGAGCAGCGGTCCTCTCGGATCCGCACCTGCCCGATGAACGCATGAGACCCCTTGTCGCGGGGTGGAACACCGGATCCGGGGGAGGGACGCAGTCGAGAAAGCAAGCACCGTGCCGAGAGCCGGACCGAGCGGCGGCGATACGACAGCAGTGAAGCGGTGTCCAGTCGAACACTTACGCGATCGCAGCGGCGGGGAGCCGAGGCCGATTGGCGGTGCTTGGTGGCCTCGGCGGCACCGGCAGCGACGCGCACCTGCCGACGTGCGCCGCCGCAGCGAGGGTGGCCAACCCAAGTCGAGGCGATCTTGTTAGGGGCACGCGCCGCCCGGCTCGCAGCTTGCGACGGGCCTCGCAGGGCGCGCCGGCGCAGGCGCTCGGCCCTTCAACCCGACCTCGAGAACAGCCGGCGAAACAGCTCCTGCGACAGCGCAGCTCCATCTTGCGTCAAGATCACGGACTTCGCCTTGCCGCGCGGGTTCGCGAGCATCCCCTTCTCGTGGAGCCGATCGAGGACGTCCCACGGTTGGTTCTTCCAGGCTCGAACCGCGCCGTGGTCGTCGAAGGCGGTGAGTTGAAGCAGCGCCAGCACAGCATCGTCGATGCGGTCGAGATCGAGGTCCATCGCGGCTCCTTCGCGTAGAACTCGCCGGCTTCTTCCGTGACATCGCTCTCAGTCGGCTGAACGCGTCGAAGCGACGGTAGCTCCGCGGCCACGGCGCGGCGCGTCCACTGCAGGCGATTGGCCGACTGACGGCGGCGTCAGTGCACGGCTTCTGCGAAAAAGGGAGCGAAGCACTCAGTCAGAAGTTCGCGATCGTGTGGAGAGCAAGATAAAGGCGGTCCACTTTTTTGTAGACGCGCGCCAATGTTGCCGTTTTCGTGGCCCATGTCCGTTCGAGTGGGCCAGAGTGGCCCACGCCGAAGCCGCGGTAGCAGCATCGCTGCCGATGCACTCGGTGGGCGCTTGGAGAGCTCTCCAGAGCGTTCGACGAGAAGGTCGAGTCCATCCAGCTGGCCATGGAACCATCGGGCTGGGCAAGACCCCGGCAAGGGTCCGCCGTCGCAGGTCGAGCCCGATGCGTCGATGATGAGAGCGAGGTCCGTGCAGGTTCGGTCGGTCGGTCGCGCGTCGCAGCTCGGCCGCCCGTCCAGCCCGATGATCGGTTCCGGCATCGGGTGCTCTCCCATTGTTGCGCAGCCGAGCAAGACGCCGAGGGCGGCGATCCACCGGGTCGGTCGGGCGTGCGCCCGGCGGGCGGCGCCGCCGCGTGCGCTCACGGCCTCGCGACCTTCGGGGCTGTGGCGGAGGTGGTGGGCACGGAGGAGGAAGAGGCGGGTGGCGCAGGCGCCGACGACGGCGTGGCGAGGAGGAAATAGCTGATGGCCTCGGGGCTTTGGGCGGGGGCGGGGGCATCATTCAGCATGCGACGCGACCGTTCTGGGCCACTTCGCGAATGTATCGCCACCTGGTGTAGATCGGTACTCGCAGCCTGCCCCCGGGTTCGCGGTTCGTCAACACGCGGGACAAGTGCGGGACAAGCTTTCAGGAAGACGCGCGCTTTGATTTCGCGGGCTTACGCGTCATCCTCTCGGGTTCGAATCTTGCCTGGGTCACCACCTCCTCTGCGGATTCGGGACCTTGGCGACGCGCAAGGCCGTTCCCGGCGATCGATGGCTTCCCTATTGGGTTGACGCAGCGAGCTCTGGCAGGCGGTCGAATGTTCCGGAGAGAACCGACCTCACGGCCGCGCCTGCACCCAGCATCGCGTCGCCTCGATTCGTCGCTGCTGCAACGAGCTGGACGTAACGCGAGGCAGGCGCCACCCGGAGTCCGTCGATCTCGACCTGCCCGCCCTTCTGCCGATCGGGTGCGCTTGCGCGCTCAGTCGTGAGCCGTACGGGATAGGTCGCATAGGCCGTGCCGTCAGGTCCGGTCGAGGTCACGGCGACCGTGGCCGACAGGTCGATCTGATAGGTCCCGTCTGTTGCCCTCTTCAGCGTGCCCGGCGATGCGGACGCGAGCGAATACAGAAGTTGCGTGTTCTCGTCGAAGCGTACGGGCGCGATCTTCACACCGTCTGGGGAGATCGTGAAGGGTACGCTGTCGCCCGTCGCCCTTCCAAAGCGAAGCTCGATCGTGCTCCCTGCGGGTATCTCGAAGGCTGCATGTCCCTCCACTGACAGGTACGAGAGCCCGTCAAGCGTGAGAGTCGCCACCTGCTCCTGCCCCCTGGCGGGAGAAGCGAGGAGAAAGCAAACGACACCCAGTCGAACAGCAGCTCGAGCGCGAGACATCACAGACCTCCGTCTTTGGGCGGCAGAAAGGGTAAGACAGCCAAGCAAGGCTCCGCCGAGCGCAACCGCGCCAAGGACCACGGACTCGGACGCGGTACGGCGCGGCCCGCCAGGCAGAGACACGAGGTGTGAGGCGGAACCGCTGGCCGGAAGCTCGGCGATCACGCGCCCGTACGCATCGAGCGCGGCGGATCCGCCATCGCTCACGCGGACGAGGGGAAGGCGCTGCTCGATGGCGCGGAAGACAGCGACCGCTAGAACCTGCTCCTGCATGGCCTCGCCGCCGGCCCACATGTCGCTGGCGAGGTACGCAAGGAAGAGAGCATCATCTCCCGCGCGCTGGCTCACGAGGCCCGGAAACAACATCTCGTAGCACAGCACGGTCGCGTACCGATAGCGCGAAGCGCCCACACCGCCTGCCTCGCCTTCATCCAGTACCCAGCTCTCGCTCATCCCGAGCCAACTCCTGAGCGCCTCGCTACCCCAAAAGCGGCCGGACTCTGCCAACGGCATCCCCACCGCCTTCTCGACCACCCAGTCCACCGTCCCTGACGGGTCGACTTGGAACGCGGCTGCTCGGTACCTGTCAGGGCTGCCACCTGTGCGAATTCCACCGAAGAGCGTGGGTATCCCGATGCTCGGGATCGCCGCCGTGAGTCGTCGCTGCAGGTCCGTCCCCTGCTCGACCGACCCAGTCAGGATGCTTTCGGGCCACACGACGAGATCAGGAACGACCTCGGCCCGCTCGAGGCCCAACCGCGTCACATTCATGAGGTGCTGTAGATGGGTCCCCTGCGCATGGGGCGCCCAGCGCGCTTCGACGGGAATCGCCGGCTGGACGATGAGGACCCGAGATGAGGGGTGAGGCGGCTGCCAACTCTCGCGGGACCACTCCGCGGCCGGGAGCCCTGCGAGGGCGAGCGCAACCACAGATCCGAGAGTGGCCGCGGCGAACCGCGTCAATGCCGCGGTACATCCATCCAGAATCAGCGCCGTGACGGCGGCGTTGCAGACCGCGGTCAGCGCGCTCACGAGCGGTACGCCGCCGATGACCGCAACCTGCGCGACGCCCAGCAGGCCCGCCTGAGGATGTCCAATCAGACCGAAGGGGATCAGGCCAGGCGCGGTCGAGCGAGTCCAATCGACCGCGAACGCGATGCCTCCGAAGGCCAAACACCGCGGAATCGGACCGAGGCCCCGCGTGAGGGAAGCCAGCGAACCGAGGGCAGCCATGGGAAGCCCCATCGTCCAGGCAGCGGCGAGCGTCCATCCGAGCACCGGGGCTCCATGGTCCGGAAAGGATGCCTTCATGGCGTCTAGCACCCATGACCCGAGGGGAAGCCCTGTTCCCATGCCGAAGAGGAGGCCCCAGGTGAGGGCCACAGGAGGGCGACGTCCCCAGAACACGAGGAGGAGAGGAGCCAAGCTGACGAAACCGAGGGGCGCGAACCCGACGGGCTCGTGAACGACGTTCCAGCACCCGACGGAGGCGGCTACTAACGCCCACCCCGGAAGAATCAGTGGCGCTTGCCGCTTCAGCGGAGTCGTCATCGCGAGCATTCTTGCAGCGGCCTTCCGCACCCACTGTGACATTTTCGTGAAGCCGCGATCGGCTCTCGATCCTTTGGTCGACTGCGTAGTAAAAGAGTTCCGCAGCTCGGAGCGCGACGGCGAGAACGCCGTTGCTGACTGGATGGAGCCGCTCATCGGGAGATTCGACTTGCTCGGCACCTCGCGGACTCGCTTCGACTTGGCGCAGCGCATCGCCACCTCACCGTCGGCATGGTACCCGCCGACCTTCGGCATCAGGAGAAGGTCAGGTAGCGCCGCTCTAGTCTTCGGCGCCGCCTGTGCAGCGCTCTTGCCGTCACAAGCGGTCTTTGCTCAGACCGATCCGCTCCAGAATCCCATCGCGCTGAACTCTTACTCCCCAGTGGTTCCCCCTCAGGCGGGACCCATCGCTGCGGCGGTATCCGAGAGCTCAGGCGCAGCCACGGTCGCGATTCCCATCCATGCTCCCGCGGGCCCAGGTGGCTTCGCGCCTTCCTTGGCGCTTCGCTACTCGAGTCAAGCCGGTGAAGGGATCTTCGGCGTCGGGTGGAGTCTCGGGCTGAGCGAGATCCGGCGGACTTCGCGATTCGGGAACAAGGGGTCCCGGACGGCCCAGTACCAGAGCCATCCGTACGAGATCGACGGCCAGCTCCTCATCCCGAGCGGTTCCGCCGGCCACTATCACACCCGAGTCGAGAGCTTCCTGGATGCCGAGCTGCTCGCCGATGGGTCCTGGGAGGTCCGGTACCCAAGCGGCGCCAAGGCGCGCTACGGCAAGACGGTTCAGGTCAGCTTCAACCAGGAAACGGTCCGATGGTTGCTCGAAGAGCAGGAGGACCAGCACGGCAACCGCGTCTTCTACGAGTACAACACCCCGGCGGGGAGTCGAATGCCGTACCCGACAGCGATCCGGTGGGGCGGATCGAGCGTCGCGACCTGCACACGAAGCATTGAGGTCGAGTACGAATCCACTCCTCGGCCGGATAGTCTCCTCTTCGTCGTCGCGGGGGCCCGAACGCTCGTCACGAAGCGCGCCAGCGCGATCGTGACGAAGGTCGGAGGCGCCGCCGTTCGGAGGCTGGACTTGACCTACGTCCCGACGGCGGAGCGGTCGAGGCTCGCATCCGCGCAACTGCAGGGAATCGACCCGAGCGATCCCGACGTGACGACCTCGCTGCCAGCTCAGGAGTTCACCTATCTGCAAGGAGATGATTCCAGTGTGAGCGACCTCTTCGAGGCGCCGATCCCCTTCGAGTGGGGTGAGAGCAACGAGCCCGCGCGCGACAACGGTGTGCGCTTCGGGGACGTGAATGGAGACGGACTCATCGATCTCGTCCGTGCGTTTCTGCGCAACGATGGCAATGACGCGATCCATTCGGTCTACCTGAATACGGGGACGGGCTGGCAGCTTCACAGTGGGTGGAGCAGCTCCCTCGCTGCGATCAACGTTCAGGCGAGACGGCTAAGCCTGAACGGTGCCGACGGGTGCTTTCTGGGACTGGAGAGCTATCAGCAGAACGGGGACGATGAGACCTCGATCCTCTTCGCGACCGAGGATCCGGTCCACAAGGTCCACGGAACTGGGACAGTCACGGTCTTCGCACAACCTTCGCATCACCTGGTCGACGTCAATGGCGACGGACTCGCGGATCTGGTCGGTTCGTACGCGGTTGGAGGGGGCGAGGACTGCGATGGCGTTGAGCACAGCCCGGAGCGGATCCGCTTCGTTCATCTCAACA
>Ga0209706_10000811_pt1 | contig 17817 bp, 12 predicted proteins | sample PPLLaktember2015_6_FD_187263 | JGI IMG/M metagenome (GOLD analysis project Ga0209706, IMG submission 187263) | Freshwater sediment microbial communities from Prairie Pothole Lake near Jamestown, North Dakota, USA - PPLs Lake P8 Core (1) Depth... | ecosystem: Environmental > Aquatic > Freshwater...
GCGGATCACGGCCAAGCGCCTCGACACCCTCATCCCCCGGATGATGCGGGAGACGGGCTTCGACATGTGGATCGTCTCCTGCAACGAGGACAACCTCGACCCCGTTTTCGAGACCATGATCCCCTACGAGAACTGGAATCCGATCACCCAGATCCTCGTCTTCTTCGACCAGGGCCCGGCCAAGGGCGTCGAGCGGCTGAACGTGTCGCGGACCGACACGCAGGGCCTGTTCAAGAACGCCTGGGACGCCGCGGCCTTCGACGCCAAGAAGGCCGAAGGCCAGTGGGAGGCCCTCGGCCGGGTCGTCCGCGAGCGCGACCCCAAGAGGATCGGGCTCAACGAGGGCGAGGTCCAGTGGGTGGCCGGCGGTCTGACCTCGGTCCTGAAGAAGCGGATCGTCGAGGCCGTCGGGCCGAAGTACGCCTCCCGCCTCCAGAACGCCGAACCGCTGGTGACGCTCTGGGCCGAGACGCTCACCGAGGAGGAGGTCGAGGTCATGGAGCGGGCCGCCGCCCTGTCTCGCTCGATCATCGCCGACATGTTCTCCGCCCGGGTGGTCACCGTCGGCCAGACGACGGCCGAGGACCTGCGCTGGTATTACTGGCAGCGCGTCTCCGATCTCGGCCTCAAGGTCTCCTTCAGCCCCTTCGTCTCGATCCGCGGCCGCTCGCCCAAGGACGCCGAGAAATGGGGCAAGGACGACAAGATCATCCGCCCGGGTGACGTCCTCCACTGCGACGTCGGGATCAAGTACATGCGCTGGAACAGCGACCACCAGGAAGTGGCCTACGTCCTGCGGCCCGGCGAGACGGACGCCCCGGAGGGCCTGAAGAAGCTCATAGCCGAGGCCAACCGCCTCCAGGACGTCTATGTGGGCGAGTTCAAGACCGGGCTCACCGGGAACGAGATGCTCGGGATGATGCTCGGGAAGGCCAGGGAGCTCGCGATCCCCGGCCCGCGAATTTACTCCCACTCGCTCGGCCTCTTCCTCCACGAGCCGGGCCCGCTCATCGGCCTGCCCTGGGAACAGGTCAACAATGTGGGCCGCGGCGATGTCAAGCTCGTCGCCATGAGCACCTTCGTCTGCGAGCTGAGCGTCACCGGACCGGTCCCCGAATGGGGCGTCGATTTCCGGGTGCCCCTCGAGCAGGACATCCTCTTCGACGGCCAGAAGGCCTTCTTCCTGGCCGGCCGCCAGACCGCTTTTCACCTCATCAGGTAGTGTTTCCGGCAGGACAAGCCTCGACCGACTAAAATAGAAGCGGATACGGGCCCGGGCCCGGCTCCGGAAGGAGAGCGAACATGAGAATGAGACACATCGCCTTCGCCGCGATCCTCGCGCTGGCCGTCGCCGGCTGCGCCAAGTACGTCATCGTCCCGCCGGCCATCGACCTTGCTTCCGTGGGCTCGATCGGCCTCGTCACGTTCAAGGCCACCAACGCCAAGGGCGACCTCGACGCCGCGGCCACCCAATACTTCCTCCAGGAAGTCACCGTGGCCCAGCGCATTCCGGTCGTCGAGCTCGGGCCGCAGGACGCCGTCCTCGCCGACCTCGGCAAGACCGCGTTCGACCGGGACGCCATCCTGGCCCTCGGCGAGAAGCAAGGCCTCGACGCCGTCTTCATCGGCGACATCGAGGTGACCAAGGTCAAGCCCCAGATCGACATCCTCGCCCCGCTGAGCAAGACCCTCTTCGCCCGGGCCGCTTTCGACATGGCCGTAAGGGCCCGGCTGGTCTCGACCCGCGACGGGGCGACCTTGTGGACCGATTCCGCCATCGTTCAGGGCACGGTCGGAGCGATCGGCATGGAGGGCGGCGTCCCCACGTTCTCGCTCCAGGGCGAGAGCCGGGCCATCAACCAAACCCTGCGCGAGATCATGTTCCGGACGACCTGGGACTTTCGCCCGACGCGCCAGCGCCTGTGAGCGTCCGGCTCAGAGCGACTTCGGCGCTTCTTTCCGTTCGATCTTGATGTTGAGGCGGGCCTGCAGGTATTCGACCGCCGAGCTGAGGGACTGTTCGAGGATCCGGCGCTCCCTCTCGAGCGAGGATTCGGCCCCGCCGATAACCCCCCGAAGCTTTCCGGGCGCCGACTGAAGCTCGGCGAGCGCGGCCCTGGCGGCGGCGCGGTCCTCCGCCGACGGCACGGAGGCTCGAGGCACGACCCGGAACAGGACGAGCGCCGCGGCCACGACGACCAGGGCGGCCGCCGCGACCGGAAGGGGACGAAGCCGGAGCCCCCGCGCGACCGTTCCCGCGGGTTCGGCCTCGCCCTCGAAGCTCAAAGGGAAATCCGGGACCTTGGCCAGCCAGGCGGCGCGCTCGTCCCTCAGCCTCGACGACAGGGACACGGACGTGCGGACGAATTCCCCGCAGGCGCGGCATCGCCCGATGTGACGTCCGGCGAAACCCGGGAGCTTCTTCCCGGTGTCTTCCGTGCGGGAGACCATCCAGCGGCTGAGCTTGCATCCCATCGTCCTTCTCCTTTGTTCCGGCATCAATGCCCCGCCGCGCCCCGGGCGGTCTCCGGCTGCGGCCTCGCGGCGCAGCGCACGGCCGGGCCGAGCTTTCCGGCCAGTCCCGTCCGGGCCCGGTGAAGGAGCACGCGGACGGCCAGCTGCGTCCGGCCGAGCACGGCGGCGATCTCCTCGATGGTCATGTCCTCTCCGTAGCGGAGCCAGAGGACGCGGAACCGGCTCTCCCCGAGCGTCCGGGCGGCGTCCCAAAGGCCGGATCCGCCGGGCTCGCCCTCGCCGGCCGCGGCCGGGTCGGGAATGTCGCCGCCCCGGTCCGATACGAGCACGGTCCGCGCCGCCCGGCCCCTGCGGAACGAGTCGATGGCCAGCCGGTTGGCCGAGGTGTAGAGCCAGGTCGAGAACCTGTAGGCCGGATCGTAGCTCCCGATGTTCCGGTAGAGCTTGAGGAAGGTGTCCTGGACCGCGTCCTCGGCGTCCTGGTCGCTGCCGAGGCGGGGGCGCAGATAAGCGAAGAGCCGGCGCTTGTAGCGATTCGCCAGCTCCTCGAAAGACCGGCGCGAGCCGGCCCGCGCCTCGCGGGCCAGCTCTTCGTCGGTCCTCTCTGCGATCGGATCGTTCTCGGCCATGCGCACTCCCGGCCCCGGACGGCCCCTCAGTCGAGGAGCCCGGCCATGCCCTTGTGGTGCGAGATGAGGTCCGCGATCTCCTTCGAGGGGCGCTCGAAATCGAGATGGAGGACCTTGCCATCCTGCCTGACCTGGAAACCGTCGAGGACCGAGGCGATCTTGGCCATGTCGCCTTCGTTCCCGCCGAGCCGGCCCATGGCCATGATGCCGTTGACGATGTCGTACATGTTCTTGGCGCTCTCCGGCGAAGCGGCCGTCACCTGGAGACGGACCTGAAGGGCCTCCTGCTTCTCCTGGGCCAGGAAGAACAGTCCGCTGGCCTTCTCGAGGACCTTGGACTGGTTGCTCAGGCCGGCCAGCTTGGAGAGGTCGGGCATGACGCCGCTGAGGAAGGCGCCCGCGGGAACGTCCTTGAGCGACGCGCTCAGTGCGGACTTGGAGAAATTCGGGATCTTGCCGGCGGCGGAGTCCAGGGCCTTCTGGACGGCCTCGCGGCTTTCGGAGAGGACGATGAGGTTGTCGGTGACGAACGCGCCGTATCCCTCGTCACCCGTCGAGTGGATGATGTAGGCGCCGTAGGGGATCTCCTGGTGGTCCTCCTCCTTGGCCAGCAAGGCCATGAGATCGGCCCGGTTGAACTTCCCGTTGACGGCGACGACGGCGCCGTCCTTGTCCCCGTCGCCGAACCCGAACACGGTCACGCTCAGGATGTCCCGGGGGATGTCGAGCTTCAGCCAGCGGTCGACGTCCCGGCTCTTGATCCGGAAGGCGCCGTCCTTTTCGAGCAGCTGGTAGAGGGTCGTGCCGACGAACTTCTCCATGTCCAGGTGGGCGACCCAGCGGGCGCTCTCTGGGACGATGGACGACGGGATGGTCCCGGAATAGGCCGGCGAAGCCCAGAACAGGGCGACGGCCAATAGGGCCGCGGTCAATAATGCGGTTTTCTTCATCTGGTCTGCTCCTTCACGATCGATTCGGACGCCCTGTAATACGGGCCGGCAGGCCCGTTGTTTCCCTCCCGTCTCCAAAAATCCGAGGCCGCCTCCCTCGCCGCCTCGAGAGGATTCCCGGAAAAAGGGAGAAGAACCTAAGAATTTATCCGGACGGTTTCCCCCGCCCGGAGGGCCCGGGGCTGCTTGAACGTTTTGGGGGCGCCGGAGCCCAACCTGAAGGATCTCAGAGCGAGGCCGCCGTGGAGGAGCGTCAGCTCGGCCGTCTGGCCGCCCGGGCCGATCCGGCACGTCCCCCAGGCGTCGCCGTTCGACCAGAAGAACGTCCCCTCGTTCGCCCCGAAGGTCATGGCCTTGGTGCGCCCGTCCCATTCGAAGCCCGAAAGCGCCGGCACGGCCGCCCAGCTGGCCATGGCCCGGGCATAGTGGTGGCCGCACTCGGCCTCGTCGAAGGGGCTGCGCTTCTTCCCGTCGTAGCGGGCCCTGATGTCGCGGATGACCTCGAGCCCGTTCGCGGTGTCGCCTTCGTAGAGCAGTCCGACCGCCGCCGCGTACTCGAAGCCGGTCATGACCTCGGTGAAATACGGGAAGGGATTCCTCGGACGGCCCTTCGGGTAGCTGGCCATGAGGAGAGCCGTCTCGTCCCCGAGGACGAACGAGCGCAGGCAGTTGAAGTGATCGAAGAACCCGGTGCGGCGGTTGTGCTTCAGGATGCTCGCGAGGGTCGTCTTGACGTGGGCCGGGTCGACGAGATAGCCCAGGCCGCAGACGTGGGCCATGTACTGGCCGACGAGCTGGTCGACGAGGCAGCCCTCGGCCAGCTGATAGTCCGGCTCGGTGATGCTCTTCGCGCCCATGTCGAGGCGCAGGCTCGGGGCGACATCCTCGACGCTCTGGGGCGGCCGCACCTGGTGCTCGTAGTATTCGCCGTTCCAGAGGTTGGCGTCCGTCCAGGCCCGGCCCTTGGCGAAGAGGTCGCCGCAGAGCTTGGCGAAGGCCTTGTCGCCGGCCTGATTAGCCATCTCGCCGGCGGCCCGCAGCGCGCCCAGGTACCAGATCTCCATCTGCGGGTTCGGGCCGTAGTATTCGACGTCCATCGTGTTGTGCTGGCAGCCCTCCATGACGCCGTCGCGGTCGGCGTCCCAGCCGCCCTTGATCCAGGCGAACGAGAGCGCCCGCTTGACGCCCGGCCAGAGCCGGGCCAGCCAGGCGTGATCGCCCGACATCTTCCACTCGCGGAAGGCCTTCATGACCGTCCCCATCTGGCCGTCGGCCGCCGCCTTGCCGAATTCGCGGGCCCGGCCGATCGGCAGGCGGACCCGGAAGCTCATCAGGCCCTCGTCGTCGGTCGCCTCGAGGAACTCGGTCTCGCGCATGGACCGGGCCAGGGCGCCGAAGAGGAAGGCCGTGGCCTGCTCGTAGTTCCAGACGTGGGTGCAGGAGCCCCAGCAGCAGCCGGAGTTGTTGCTCGAGCCCTCGAACCCGAAGAACCGGCCGTCCGGCGTGCGGAAGCAGGTCTGGGTCCGGAGAGTGCTGAGATTGAAGAGGGCGGCCTCCTTGACCTCGGACGGAAGCGTGCTCCCGGCGAAGGCGCGGACGAACTCGACCGTGCGGCTCTCGAGCCCCTCCGCCCGGGCGGCGAAATCCCCGGCCGCGGCCCAGGCGTCGGGCCAGCGCGTCGCGTAGTAGTTGCCGATGACGTCGTCCGGCGTTCCCTTGGGCGACCAGGTCACGCGGTTCGGGAAGTGCCAGGCCAGGATGAACGACGCCTCGGCGCTACCGTTCGCAGGGACATCGACCTCGACGGTGAGCGAGCCGAAGGGCATGTCCTCGCCGGCGCCCGGGCGCGGGTCGAGCGTCCCGTCGGCCGCGAAATCGTCCCAGAAATCGAGGAGCGGCGTCCCCCACCCCGCGACGAGCCACGAGGTCCGGCTCGTCCCTTTCGTTCCCGCGGCCGCGGCCAGGGCCATCGTGCCCCAGGCTTCGTGCTTCGGCTCGACGCCGTCCGTGGTCATGAAGATGCCTCGCACGCCGCCGGTCGAACGGAACTCGTTCCGGTTCTTCTTGGGCCCCGAGGTGATGGGGTCGTTCTTCCAATCGCGCGTCGTCCCCGAGCCGTCCGCGCCGATGAAGTTGGGAAGCGTCGCGCAGACCGCGGCGCGCAGGGGCCGCCCGGTCTTGTTGAGGAGGACGAAGCGGAACAGGACCGCGGGCAGGCCGCTCGCTTCGGCGTCGCCCGGGACGAGGGGGTTGAAGGCCTCGAGGCGGACGTCCACCGGCGAGTCCGGGTCGGAGAGCAGGACCTGGCCCAGCGGATACGCGGCCGCAAAGGAGACCTCGCGGAAGCGCGGCAGGCCGTGATTGACGGCCGTGGATCCGTGCGAGGCCTCATAGACCTGGAGCGGCAGCGGTCCCTCGAGGGCCCGGGTGAAGGGCGCCCCGGCGCCTTCGACGTGGAGCGCGAAGAAAGGCCCGGTCTGCTGGCCGCTGTAGGGGATGTAGCCCTTGGCCGGCCGGTTCATGATCTCCCAATCGACGAGATTGCCGCGGCCGCCGAGCGAGACCGTGCCGGTGCCGATGCCGCCGAGCGGAAGAGCGATCCTCTCGACGTGGTCGCGGTCGTAGGTCTTCAGCACGGGCCAATCGGCCCGCCACGAATCCCCCGCTATCCCCGCGCCAGCGAGAGCGAAGATGAGGAGCATTGAACAGATTGGTTTTCGGATGACATCTCTCATGATTTCCTCCTCAAGACGTCCGCCGATCTTCTGGCAGGAAGCATTCCCTATTACTGCGCCCGAGCCTGGCGGACCGCCGCCTGCCAGCCGGCGTAGAGCTTGTCCGCCTGGCCGCGGGTCATGGCCGGGATGAACTTGCGCTCGTCGACGGCCAGCCGCTCGATCGCCGCGGTCGAGTCCCAGAGCCCGGCGCCGAGGCCGGCGAGATACGCGGCCCCGAGGGAGGTCGTCTCGACCGCCTTCGGGCGGACGACGGGGAGGCCGAGGATGTCCGCCTGGAAACGGCAGAGGAAATCGTTGGTCGAGGCCCCGCCGTCGACGCGGAGCTCGCGCACCCGGAGCCCGGAGTCCCGGCGCATGGTCTCGAGGACGTCGCGGGTCGAATAGGCCATCGCTTCGACGGCCGCCCGGACGAGGTGGTTCCGGCCGGCGCCCCGCGTCAGCCCGACGATCGTGCCCCGGGCCTCGGCGTCCCAATACGGCGCGCCCAGGCCGACGAAGGCCGGGACGAAATAGACGCCGGCATTGTCCTCGACGGCCGAGGCGGCCGCCTCCGAATCCGCAGCCGTGCCGAGGAGGCCGAGCTGGTCGCGGAGCCACTGGATGGCCGCGCCAGCGATGAACACGGACCCCTCGAGGGCGTAAGCAGCCTTTCCCCCCGGCCCGCAGGCGACGGTCGTGACCAGGCCGTGCTTGGACTCGACGATCTCGCGGCCCGTGTTGAGCAGGATGAACGAGCCCGTCCCGTAGGTGTTCTTGATCGCCCCGGGCCGGAACCCGGCCTGGCCGAAAAGGGCCGCCTGTTGGTCGCCGGCGATGCCCATGACGGGGACGCCCGCGGGAAGCTTCCCCAGCCTGGCGGTCCGCCCGAACTCGCCCGACGACGGCAGGACCTCCGGCAGCATCGAGGCGGGAACGCCGAAGAGCTCGAGGAGGTCGTCGTCCCAATCGAGCCTGCGGATGTTGTAGAGCATCGTCCGCGAGGCGTTGGTCGGGTCCGTGGCGTGGCTCGCCCCTCCGGTGAGCTTCCACAGGACCCAGGCGTCGGTCGTACCGAAGGCCAGCCGCCCGCGCCCGGCCCGCTCGCGAAGACCGCCGCGGTCGAGGATCCACTCGGCCTTGGTGGCCGAGAAATAGGCGTCGATCGGGAGCCCGGTCTTTTTTCGGATGAGCCGGCTCAGCCCAGGCCTGGCGGCCAGCTCGCGGCACCGGCCGGCGGTGCGGCGGCACTGCCAGACGATAGCCCTGGCCACGGGCCGCCCCGTCTTCCGGTCCCAAATGACGGTCGTCTCGCGCTGGTTGGTGATACCCACGGCGGCGATCGATCTCCCGGGGACGCTCTCCAGGGCTTTCTGGATCGTCCGGTAAACGCTTCGCCAGATCTCCTCGGGGTCGTGCTCGACCCAGCCGGGCTTCGGGAAGTACTGCGGGAACTCCTCGTAGGCCGATGAGACGGCCCGGCCGCGCCGGTCGAAGACGATGGCCCGGCTTCCGGTCGTCCCTTGATCGATGGCCAGGATGTGGCTCACGTCAGGCCCGCTTCCCTGTCCAGTCGAGGATGTCGCGGAAAACCTTCTCGCGGTCGAGGTCGATATAGAGCGCGTGGAACATCTCCGGGTATTCGATGAGCGTCTTGTCGGCAGCCGCGATTCTCTTGAAGATCTTCCGGGCGCCGTTCTCGTCGACGAGACGGTCCACGCCGGGGATGAGGAAGAGCGACGGGACCGCGAATCGCTTGGCCAGGCGCCCGGCTCGGGCCTGGACCGGCAGGAATCCGCCCAGGAGCCCGATGCTCGCGACCCGGAGCTCGTCCGGATTCGCGTCCATGACCGCGGCGTAGTCCGGGTCGCGGGTGGTCATCTTCGAGGTGAAGGGAAGGTCGATCATGAGTCGCGGGTTGAACGGCGTGATGAGGACCAGCTTAACGTAAGCGCTCAGGGGGAATTTCATCCCGTTCTTGAAGGCCGGAGCAATAAGGATCGCCCCGGCGAACGCCCCGGGATCGCGGCCGGCCGTGTCGTAGGCGATGAGCCCGCCCATGCTCTCGCCGACGAGGAAGACCTTCCTCCCCGGAAAGTCGCGTCCGATCGTCTCCCGCAGGGCCAGGATGTCGCGGCCCCAGACCTTGAACGAGCCGATGTGGCCGCGCGGCCGCTCCGGGGTCCGGCCGAAGCCGCGGAGCTCGATCGCGTAGGAAGCGTAGCCGCGGCCGGCGAAGTACCCGGCCAGGAAATCCCAGCGGGCCGAGTGAGCGCCGAGGCCGTGAACGAGAAGGAGGACGGCCTTGGGCGTGGCCGGGTCGGGCCCGGCGTCCCAGCGGCGGAAGAAGACGTCGGTCCCCTGGAGCTCTGCCATGACCGGATTATAGCAAAGGAAGCGAGTCCGGCGATAGCGGGGTCTGTCCCTCTGTGCGCGGAAGGCTTGAAGGCCCGGGAGTTTCTCTGTATGATAAGGGCGAAAATCCGGAACAAGGAGGTCTGGTGGGTAGAGGTAACAGAGCTTTCAAGAGTGAAAAAAGAACCAAAGAGCTGAAAAGACTTAAGAAACAGGAAGAGAAGCGGCAGCGGAAGCTGGCCAAGCTGGCCAACCCCGAGGGGGAGCCCGAAGTGTTCTCGCCCGATGAAGCCCCCGCGGCCCCTCCCAACCCGGACGATCCCGAACGGGAAACGTCCTGAAGACGACCGCGAAACGATCGTTCATTTCCTTCCGGCCCGAACGCCCGCCCGGGGTCCACGTCCAGGGCCGAGCGAGCCTCCCAGACACCGCGTGAAGCCGCACGTCCGTACGCCGCGAGTCCTCCCGGCTACGCTCCTGTGCGTGCTGGCGGCCCTCGCCGGCGCGGGCCGGCCGGGGCTCGAAAGGACCCTCTTCAAGGATATCCCTTCGACCGACCCCGCCCGTGAGGTCGTCCGGACCGTCCTCGACTCGCGGTTCTACTCCATGCGCGACGGGTTCGCCGCCCCGGACTGGACCGCTCTCGGCTACGGCGGCGCCTGGGAAAGGGCCCGGCGGTACTTTCCCGGCCACACCTACCTCGTCCGCCCCGGGACCTACTTCATGACCCACGGCTTCGACGCCGGCGGCCGGCTGTTCATGGAGATCCACGAATCGGACTACCTGACGCTCTGCGTCCAGAACCGCCGGACCTTCGTCCCGGGATCGATCGTCGAGGAATACGGCCGGATGCTCGCCGCGGCGAACGGGCTCGAGGCCTCCGCTTTCCGGGAGAAGACGGGGCGGCTCGAAGCCTGTTTCCGCGAAGACAGGCCCCATCGCGAGCTCCGCAAGGCCCTGGGGGAGCGCCCGTACGCCCGCCTGCTCGAAGAGCTTCGCGAGGAGGATTATCACATGCTCGCCGGCGGCCTCATGCACGAGGGCATGCACGCCGGGATGGACGACGCCCTCGTCGCCCGGGTCCAGGCGGAGTTCAACGCCGGGCGGCGGGCCGTCCAATGGGACGAGCTCAGGGCCTTCACGGCCGAGATCGGCTATCACGGACCGTTCTGCCGCTGGGCCGCGAGGGATATCGACGGGCTCTGGAGCGAGATCGAGGGCTCTCTCGGCCGGCTCGAGGGGCTGCGAAAAAAGGCGGCGCTGGGGTCCCCCGGCGATCGGACCCGGTTCGAACAGGCTAAGGCCCGAACCGGGGCCGCCGCGGCCCTCATCCGTCTTCGGATGCGCGAGATCTGGCAATCGGCCCGGCGCATCGAAGACCTCGCCGCGAGCTTCCGCAAGGACTACGTCAGGGGCGACGTCCCGCCCGATGTCGACGGCCTGCTCGCGGCGCTCGAGCGCGAAGCGGCCGGGTTCGCGGCCGCTTCCGGCGAAGCCATCAAGGCGACGGAGCTGGCCGTCCGGTCCCTCGAATACCTCCTGGACACCTGGGACGCTTGGGCAGCGGGCGGCCGGCCCTTTCCTCCCCCGGTCACCGATTCCCGGGCCGTCATCCGGAGCGCCAAGGACATCCGCTGGCCGGAACCGGCCGGGGGCGCCGCGACAGCCCTCATGAAGAGGGCGGCTCGGGAGCTCGAGTAAGCAGGCCCTCCACTCCCCACGTCCTCTCGGCGGCCAGAAGGCGGACCGGCTTCTTCGGAGGGACGAACGACAAGGCCCGCTCGGCGAAGGCGGTGATCGACAGGGCCGGATTGACCCCGAGATTCTCCGGGATCTGCGACCCGTCGCAGACGATCATGTTGGCATAGCCCTTGACCCGGTTCCGTTCGTCGATGACGCCTTCCTCCGGCGTCGGGCCGAACGAGCACCCGCCCAGGATGTGGGCCGTGATGGGGGCGTTGACCGTGACCTCGCTGACGACGTTCGCAGCGACGCCGCCGATCCGCCGGGCCATCCTCCGGCCGAAGTCGTTCCCCGCCGGAAGCCAGGTGGGATTCCGGCGGTCCGTGCCCGGCTCGGAAGCGAGGATCCTCAGAAAGGGGAAGAACCACGGCCGGCGGCGGCTCAGGTGGAAATAGTTGTCGACCGTTTGCATGACCAGCAGGATGATCGTCTCCTTGGCCCAGCCCGGGGGCTTGCGCATCCGCAGGTGCCTGATGGGATGCCGGAGCTCGTTCCCCAGCCAGCGCAGCACCCGCGGCGTTCGCTTCCCCCCGTCGGTCAGGGCGGCGACGAGCGCGACCATGGCGTCGTGGCCCTTGCCGAAGCGGACGGGCTCGAGGTGGGTGTCGTCGTCGGGATGGACGCTCGAGGTGATGGCCACGCCGCGGCTGTAGTCGGCGCCGGGAGCGAGCGACCTCACGCCGAGCAGGGTCTCGCTGTTGGTCCGGGTGTAGCGCCCGAGATGCTCGGACAGACCGGCGAGCCGGCCCTTGCGCTTCAGGTCGAGGAGCAGCGTGTTCGTGCCCAGCGTGCCGGCGGCGATGACGAGGCCCCTAGTCCGGAAGGCGAGGCCGCGGCGCCCGCGCAGGAGCCCGGTCGTCTTCCTCGTCCGGAGCCGATAGCCCTCGCTCGCTCCCGGACCGAGCGGCTCGATGTCGACGACCCGGTTCTCGGCGAAGACCCGGGCCCCGAACTTCTCGGCGAAATAGAGATAGTTCTTGTCCAGGCTGTTCTTGGCGTCCTTGCGGCAGCCGGTCATGCACTCGCCGCAGAGCTCGCAGCCGATGCGGTCCGGTCCCTCTCCCTCGAAATAAGGATCGGCGGCCGGCTCGCCTTCCTTCCCGAAGTAGACGCCGACCGAGGTCAGGCGGTAAGTCCCGTCGCGGCCGGTCTCGGCCGCCGTCTCCCTCATCAGGACATCCTGAGGCGTCTCGACGGGATTGCGCACGGCCCCGAGCATGCGGCCGGCCAGGTCGTAATAGGGCAGCAGCTCACTCTTCCCGCCGAGCCGGCGGACGCTCGGCCGCTCGAAGAAGACGTCGGACGGCACATAGAGGGTGTTGGCGAAATTGAGGCTGCCGCCGCCGACGCCGGAGCCGGCCAAGATGAAGACGCCGTTCAGGAGACGGAGCCGCCAGGTGCCATAGAGGCCGATCGAGGGCAGCCAGAGGAACTTTCGGAGGTTCCAGTTGCGGCGGGGGAATTCGTCGGCATGCCAGCGCCGGCCCGCCTCGACGACGGCGACCGCGTAGCCCTTCTGGGCCAGCCGCATGGCCGCGACGCTGCCGCCGAAGCCGGACCCGACGACGATGTAATCGAAAACGAGCTCTTCGGCTCTTTTCATCTTCTCCGGCCGCGCCTCACTCTACAGAAGACGGCGGGCGGGGTCAAGGATTTCGTCCGGGACCGGGAACGATCGGGATCAGCGGCTGAGCGTGAGAGGGGCGCGAGCGCTGGCCACCTGCCCGGTGACCTTGTTGCCGACATGGATATAAAGCGTGTATCGGCCGTCGGGGACGCCGGCGAGCGAGAGCTCGAGCTTCTGGGCCTCGACCATCCCCCGCGACGCCGACTCCCGCAGCTCGAGCGGCACGTTCAGGTTGGCGCCCGACTTCGAATCGATGAGGTTGGCGCTGAAGACGAGATCGGCGACGCCGAGGCCCGGGGCCGAGTACGGCAGGATCACGCTCAGCTTTCCGGCGCTCACGGCCTCCTCGCCGACGACGGGCGTAAAGGCGGCGCCGTCGTACGGATAGAGGACCCGCCAGGGCGGGTCCTCGGCCATGCCCTTGACAACACCCTCGAGATGGAAGACTCCGCCTCCCTCGACGAGGGGCAGGGGCGAGAAGACGGCGAGCGCCTGCCTGTTCGGCGGAGGGGTATGGACCGAGGTCGAGGCGACCGCGCTCCGCCCGGTCTCAAGGTCCCGGACGACGACGCGGCATTTGGTCTGGCCGGGCCGGGCCGGCGCCCCGGCGCTGAACAGGAGCGCTTTCCCGCGATGATCGGCGGCCGCCAGGGCGATCCGCTGCAGGCTCACGAGAGAGTCCTGGGCATCGAAGAAGAGGGCCACGATCTCGACGGTCTCTCCCTTGAGCTCGTCCCACAAACCGGCCGGGATCCGGGCCAGGGCCCTAACTTTGGGCCCCTGCCCGCCGTCATAGGCTAGGGCCGAGACGTGCAGCGGTTTGGGCGCCTGGAATTCTGAACGCTCGTTGAGGGCCAGGTCGAAGAGGTGGATGTTCTTTTCGAGATCCGTGTATTCCCGGTAGGGCTTGGGATTGAAGTAGCCGGGCTGGGTCCGGACCTGGCAGCCGGTGCGCTTGACCTCGACCTTGACGTCGTGGAACTTGCCGTCCGCCGCCGCGGAGATCGAATATCCGAGAACATAATAGGCTCCGGTGACGGCCGAGACCTCGTCGAGGTTCTTCTCGTGGAGGATGATGTTCGAATAGTATTTCCCGCCCGTCTGCTTCGACAGGCTCTTCAATGAATCCATGCCCGTCGTCTTGTCGTCGCGGAAGATGCCGCCGCTATCGGCGTTGAGCAGACCGCCCGACGGCCGGTTCATGAAGGCCATCTCGTCGAAGGCGAAGAGGGCCGGGAGCTTCGAGGACTCGCGGGTGTCGAACGCGTAGATCGAGCAATCAGAAGCGCTGAATTCTTTGAACAGGGCCTCCTGGAGAGGCCTCAATTCGTAGTTCCCGACCTGGAACGTCGAGCCCTTGGTGGGAGCCGTGCCGCCGTGGACCTCCTGCCTGCCGCTGATGGAGCTCGAGGTTCCCACCCCGCGGCTGGCGTTGACGAGAGAGCTGGGGATGCCGTTCGAGAAGAACAGGACGCTCTTCTGTCCTTGGACGAGACGGAGGGCTTGGGCCAATCGGGTCAGCGCCCGGAAATAATTGCCCGCCTGTTGGATGGAATCGAGGCGGGACATTTCAAGGTCGGACATTCCCATCCCCTCAGGGGGAGCGGACATCACCCCGAGCCCTGGATTCTGGACATGGAGCCAGTACTGCAATTCGATCTCGTCGGCCCGGCCGGCCACGTCCTTGGAGCTGACCACGGCCAGGGCCGTCTTGACCTTGGGGTGGTCCCTGGTGAGGAACTCGTGGATCTTCAGGCCCTTCAGCATGGAATAAGAGATGAAAGCCAGCTCGTCTTCCGGCTGGACTTCCGTGTCGAGGAAATGGCGGGCGGCGTCCAGGCTGGCTTTGACGCCGCTCACCGTGTTGAAGGCGAAATCGAACAGGATGATGAATTTTCGGTTCAGCGCCGGAGTTTCGACCGGCTCCGGCGCGGGTCTCGACTCCAGGACCGGGGCGGCGCCGCCGGTCGGAGCGGAGGCGAGATCATGCCGCTCGAAGGCCGAGATCGTGACGGGCCGGCCGTTGTCGAAGAGCGAGAATTCCTTGCTGGTCAAGTCGCGGACCGGCTTCCCGTCCTTGTCGGTGACATAGACCTGGATGAGCTTCAGGGTCACGGCCACGTCGTATTGGAGGGGTTTGGCGGGCGCCTGGGATTCTTGAGAGGATGCGGCCGGCACACCGCTCTGCATGAAGACGAGCAGGCCGAGAAGGACAAGGGCCTTCCTCATGAATTAGCTCCCGCATGATATTAGCACAAACTATGCCAGGCATCCCGCCTGAATTCTGGCTGACGCCGGAGTCGATCTGGCCTCATCGGAGGACATCACCCGCCAGCCGGTCGAAAAAGGGGGACAATTCTTGTATGGCCCGATGTAAGGCAAAATGGCGTTCGGTCAGGGGCCATGGCCTCCTATCCGGAGACGGGCCCGCTTGGCCCGCTTATTGCACAGGGCTTGCATTGGGGAAAGCCGAGGCGCAGAATACTGGTTCGGGAACGCGACGTGCTCAAAAGACTCTTTCTGGCCGGGGTGTTGGCGCTCCTGCTCATCCGCGCGCCATTCCCGGCCCCCGCATCCTCCCCGCAGGCCTCACAGGCGGAGCAGGCGGCCATGAAACCCATCCAGCACGAGGTCTCCGTCGTCCTCAAGCTCATCCACGTCTATGTCACGGACAAGAAGGACAAGCCCGTCACCGATCTGACGATGAGCGATTTCACGGTCACGGACAACGGCCAGCCGGTGACCCTGACCGATTTTGAAAAGCGGATCCTCCGGGCCGCCGCCGGGGAACCCGAAGAGGGGAAGCCCGACCTGGGGACAGCCGAACCGGCCGCGCCGGCGGCGCCCGCTCTCCGTCAGACGGGGCGCAAGTTCTTCTTCTTTTTCGACTACGCCTTCAACAACGCCCGGGGGATCGTCAAGGCCAGGACGGCCGCCCTGCACTTCCTCGATTCGGAGGTCCGGCCGGACGACGAGATCGGCATTCTCAGCTATTCCATGCTCAAGGGCCTCACGGTCCACGAGTACCTGACCCGGGACAAGGCCAAGGTCCGCGAGGTCGTCGAAGGGATCGGGAGCAAGGACGTCGCCGGTCGGGCCAGCGAGATGGAGTCCTGGTACTGGCGGGTCGCCGGATCGTCCCTCTCCACCGATGCGAAGGCGAGCGGCGAAGGGGCCCAAGGCGGGCCCGATCCGAACCTTTCGACGAGCGGCTATGCCTACGAAGTCAAAGCCCAGCGGGAGGAAGCCAAGAGGATCGCCGAGCTCTACATGACGAGGCTGACCGCCCTGGCCAAGTCCATGCGCTTCGTCGACGGCCAGAAGCACTTCATCATGTTCTCTTCGGGGCTGCCGACGTCCCTCGTCTACGGTGCGCAGTCCGGGAATCCAAGCCAGACAGCCCCGGTCGGGAGCTGGGGCTCGAACCGTCTCGATATCGGCGACTCCGTCCTGAAGTCCCTGAACGAGGCCATGACCAAGGAGTTCGCGGCCGCGGGTTGCGCGCTCTTCTCCTTCGACACCCGCGAGTCGGCCAAAGGAACCGACCTCTTCGCCTGGGACACCATAGGACTTGAAGCCGGCGGCCGCACGGTCCTCACGACCCAGGGCGTCTTCAGCGATTCGACAAGTCTCTTCAAGGACGACAAGGCCACCGGGCTCGATTACCTGAAGCGGATGTCGGACCAGACCGGAGGCAGGTATTTCTCGAACATCAACCGCTACGAAAAGAACCTCGACCAGGTCCAGGCGCTGACGGGGACCTACTACGTCCTGGGATACCCCATCAGCGAGCGCTGGGACGGCAAGTTCCACGAGATCAAGGTCGAGGTCGGGCGCAAGGGCTGCGAGGTCCGGGCCCAGGCCGGCTACTTCAATCCCAAACCTTTCAGCGAGTACTCCACCCTCGAGAGACAGCTGCATCTCTTCGACCTGGCCCTCAACGAACGGGCCCTGTCGCGCCTGCCCGACAAGGTCCCCTTGACGGCGCTGTCGTCCGCGGCGGAAGGGATCGCGCGTCTTGCGGTTTTAGCCAAGCTCCCCGGCGAGGTCACGGCCAAGTTCTCCGGGAAGAGGCTCGAGTTCGTGGCCGTCTTCTTCGACGGCCGGGGCGAGATAGCCAGCATGGTCCGGGAGGAGGTCGATCCGGCCTCCCTCCGGGGCCGCGATATGGCCTTCGCGGCGGGTTCCGCTCTCAAGCCGGGGGAATACGCCTGCCGGCTGGTCGTCCGGGACATGGACTCGGGAATGAGCGCCGTCGGCTCGGCCAAGGCAACGCTCGGCAAGCCCCTGATGACGGGATTGGAGCTCGGGACCCCGCTCATGCTGGAGCCTCAGACCGGATGCTCGCTCGTGAGCGCCGGGGCCGGGAAGGGCAAGTCGGCATTCCCCTGGGCGGATCTCTATCCTTATGACAGCTCGCTCTTCTCCCCCGTCCTGGCCGGCCTCCCTGCGGCGGCGTCGAGTCTCCAGGTCGTCATGCCCTGCGCCTATCCCGGCGCCGGCCAAACGGATCTCGCCGTGTCGGCCAATCTCGTCAACGCCGCGACAGGGGAGCGGTCCCCGGTCACGATCGCGCGGCTGGACCGGGCCCCGAAGGGACCTCACGAGGTCCTGACGCTCGAGATCCCGATGGCGGCTGTCCCCCCCGGCACTTATTATCTTCACTTCTACGCCCAGGACCGGGCAACGGGATCGCTCGGCCACTCTTTCGCGCCCCTGGTCGTGCCCAAGCGCTAGGACCTCCGTACCCCTCCGAAAATAACGCTTGACAGGCCGTTTCCTATCAAATATATTCCTGTGCGTACATGTTAGATATGATATTTATATAAATTATACGCATGGGTACATAATGAACAAAGACGTCCTTTCCCTCGAAGACCTGTCCCGCAGAACGGACCTCCCCGCCGAACGCCTGGCCGAATGGACCAAGTTCAAGCTTCTCATCCCCGACGGCTACACGGACGGCAAGGCCCCTCTCTTCGCCGTCGGGGGCCTCGATCGCGTCGCCCACATTCAGCGGCTGGCCGATCTCGGCTACGGCACCGAAGAGATCCTCAAGATCGTCAAGAAGGTCGGCCTGCCCCGGGACGGGCGGGGCAGGAAGAAGGTCCCCGACAAGGACCGTTTCCTCACCGTCGGGAACTTGGCCGAGCGCTCCGGGGTCAGCCCGAGGACGATCAAGCATTGGGAGGACAAGGGCATCATCGAGCCCGACATGCGGACGGAAGGCGGCTTCCGGCTCTACTCGGAATCCTACGTCTTCCTCTGCCAGCTCATCCGCGATCTCCAGCTCTTCGGCTACACGCTCGAGGAGATCAAGGCCG
>Ga0209706_10000812_pt1 | contig 17815 bp, 5 predicted proteins | sample PPLLaktember2015_6_FD_187263 | JGI IMG/M metagenome (GOLD analysis project Ga0209706, IMG submission 187263) | Freshwater sediment microbial communities from Prairie Pothole Lake near Jamestown, North Dakota, USA - PPLs Lake P8 Core (1) Depth... | ecosystem: Environmental > Aquatic > Freshwater...
TGGACTGCCCGGGAGGCCGCTGAGCGTCACTCCGGGTAGATCCGAGCCGAGTTCGGTGACCGTGCCGGCCACGGCATAGCCTTCGCCGGTATAGGACCCGACGATGATGGACAAGAACCCGATCTCGGACTTTTGATCGGGCAGAGTCGAATCGCAGACCTGGACGACGAAATCGAACGTCCCGGTCGTGGTCGGAACTCCGGTGATCTCTCCCATGGAGTTCATCGTCAGTCCGTCGGGAAGGACACCGGAAGAGATCGTCCAAAGATAGAATGGCCGTCCCCCGGTCGCGATGACCTGGGCGCTGTAGGGGCTGGCGACCTCGCCCGGCGGAAGCGACGTCGTCGACACCGCCAGGACGGGTCTATACTCCAGTACGGCGTCGGGAACTGCGGTCGTCTGGCCTTCCGCGACGGTTACGGGGCTTGCGAGAGCATGGCTGCTCTTGTTGTTATTGTATTCAGAGATAAAGTCGAGCCACCCGGCGTCCGCGTTGAAAAAGACCTTGACCTGTCCGGCAGGCACCTGCCGGATCGTATACTCGCCGTCCTGGTTCGTGATCGCGGAGGAATATCCGGTGATCTTGGCGGCATCCTGGGCGATGACCGTCACTCCGGAGATTGGCTCGTCGTATTCGTTCAGTACCATCCCGGAGATCGATCCGCCTCCGCCGGGGAGCGTGATGTCGACGCCTGGGACCGTCGCGCCCGCCACGACCGTCACCGTACCGGCCGCGGCGAAAGACGTCGCGTCGGGATACCAATGCGGGATACGGTCACCTTGCTGGCTGGGCTTGGCTACGACCTTGTAGGCGCCCGGAGGGAGGTTTCTGAGGATATAGGTCGTTGGCCCCCCGACGGGACTGATCGCCCGCGATACGCCCAATGAAAAATCGGCGACGGTATCGAAGGCGATCACGTTCAAGTTGCCGGCGTTGTTGTTCACCTGGCCGGAGATCGTTCCGCCGGCGGCGAGGGCCGCGTCGATGCCGGACGTCATCTCCCCCGCGGCTACGGCGACCGTGCCACCATCCTTGAGGAGACGCACGTCCGGATAATACTCCGTGACGAGATTGGGGTCCGTAATCGAGGTCGCGATGAAGCCGACCTTCCAGGCCCCGGCCGGCACGCGCGATATAGCATAGTTGCCTTCTGGGTTCGTCCTGGTCGACCACAGGGCCAGACCGGCCGGGTCGTAGATCATGACCTGGAGGTCAAATACGGGATTCCCCCCGGAATCCGTCACATGGCCGGAGATCGTTCCCCAGGTCTTTTCCTCGAGCGCAGCGTCGATGTCGTTGGTCTCGCCTTCCTCGGCATCCACTCCGATGACCGTGGCGGAAGAGTACGTGGCCTTATCATCGTACCACTCGTTGATCAGTGGGATCGTGCCTGGCGTCCGGAACCGGACCGCGAGATTCCCCGTCCGCAGGCGGGCGATCGAGTAATAGCCGTCCTCGTCGGTGTAGGCAAAGCCAGGCCTCGAGAAATCTCCGGCATAGGCGTAGGCGATGGCGTTGGCGAGGGGGGTGCCCGTCCCGTCCGTGACTTGACCGCTGATGCCGGCGCCGTATTCGAGCTCCGCGTCGATGCCCTCGAGAGGGGCGCCCGAGGCCAGGGTCACGATCTCGCCGTCATTGTACGTTTTGGCGATATAGTTGACTTCGGGGGTCCAATCGACATCGTCGTTGAAATCGGTCTGGTTGAACCGGACGGTATAAGCCCCGGGCAGCCAGGCGATCTTATAGAAGCCGTCGGAATCCGTGGTCACCAACGGGCGGGTGAGGTGCCAATCGAAAGGTTCACTGTAGAGCTCCACCGTGGCACCTTCGATCGGGCCCCAGTCATCGGTCACGTACCCCGAGATGTATCCCATCCCGAAGTCCTCGCTCAGCAGGACCGAAAGCGAGTAGACGGTTCCCTCGAGCCCTGGCGCGACGAACTGGTTGGCGATGTAGTACGTTCCTTCGGGGACATCACAGACGATGGCCGTCTCGTCGGAGTTCGAGCTCAGGCTGAAGCTCATGAGCCGGCCGGAGCTGTTGATGATCCCAAAATCAATGTCCCGGGCGGATGTCGTATCGGGGAAGGCCGTCCCCCAGATGCGGACCTGAAGGTCTTTCCCCGCATTTTCCGCCGTTACATCGAATCGGAACCAATCCTCGTCCCGGAGCACCAGGTCGGTGGTCATGCCTTGGAGCACGACAGCCGCATTCTCCTGTGCGTCGTTCTCTTCATAAATATCGTCCACGCCGCCGACGAAGGTCGCGACATAATTCTCGCCCGGCATGTCGGTGACCACGCCGCTGTAAATCCGGTTCGCGGGGTCGAAGGTCAAGCCCGGCATAGAAGGCGTCACGGTCGCCCCCGGCCAACCGATGGGGACGAGGGCCGTATAGGCCCCGAGAGAGTTGGTTCGTGTTTCGCTCGGGAACCCGGACAGCAGGACATTCTCGATGCCGGCGCCGTTGAGCGTCACCATCCCGGAGATCGCGACGTCGGCCAGGGGCAGGATCGGCCCGCCGACCGTGACGGTCGGGGAATCGCCGGTCAGCTCCGCGGCCAGCCATTCCTTGGCGAAGAGGCTCGGGCCCTCGCCCTCCTTGACGTCCCAAACGACGAGGCCCCGGCCGGCCGCGCCGGCGGCGCGGACTGAAACAGGGTTGCCGCCGCCGTTACGCTCGGAGTCGACGGCGATCTCCGCCGAGGCGGACGTGTCGCCCCAGCCGATCGTGCGGGCGGCGATCACGCGCGTCCGCGGGTTGTCGGATGGGGCGGTCTGGTAGGTCACGAGGACGCGGCCGGCGATCCCCATGCTCGAGGCGAAGGGGCGGGTTTCGCGGAAGTCCTCTGAATCTGTGAGCTTTCCGACGGACTGAACCGTTTGGCCGGTCACGTTCGCGAAGGCGATATCATAGTCCCGGCGGCCTTCCGAGCGCTGCCAGACGACGAAGAAGGAGTCCGTGCCGGAGAGCGCCGCGACGCTGGGAAAGCTGTTCTGAGCGCCGTCCGCCGCGATGGGGATGATATCCCCGAGGGCTTCCGCCGACCCGGCGCCGGACGGGAAGAGCCTTCCCTCGATGTCGACGCGCCTGACACTGACGTGTTTCTCCCAGGTTACGAACGATACGTCCCCGGCCTGGGTGATCGAGGGATTGCGCAGGTCGTGATCGGATGAGCGGCCCAATAGGAGCTCCTCCCCGTCCGTCCCCGCAAGGCGGTGGATCCTGCGGCCCTTGATCACGTTCAGTCCGGTCTCGTCAAGCTCTTCCCAGACGACCAGGAAAGCGTCGTCAGGAGAGGGCGAGCTGATCTCGGGCCGGTCGACAGGCCGTGAACCCGAGGTGATAGCCCGGAAATCGCCGGCCTTCCCGGTCGCGTCCACGGAACAGGACTCGATCGAATGGCCCGTCGACCAAACGACTGTCCAGGAGGAGGAATTCGTTGAGGCCGTCTTTGGGAGCCGTTCATCCTCTCCCGTAGAAGCCAAGGCGACGACATCGCCGGCAGGGCTTCCATCCCGGTTCAAAACCCTGGCCATGACGTCTCGATCCTCGCCCGAACCGGAACGCTGTTGCCAGACGACGAGATAGAGCTCCGCCTGGGCGTTGAAGGAGACCGCCGGGTATCCCTTGCCCGCCGGGTTGGAGACGACCGTCTTGGCGTTCTTCTGGAACTGCCCTGAGGCAAAGCTCAAGAAGAGGATCAGGAAGCCGCAGAGCGCGATGAGCCCGAGTCCCTTGATCTTCATGAGAAGTTCTCCTCGCGACGTTCAGAGTTTTGTCGGAATAGCAGGAAGGATGCCGGATTATCAGTTATCGAAAAAAATCTAAGGCTCTCGGGCAGGGCGGAAGCGGCGTAACAGAAATCGCCTAATAGCAATTTTGTCCCGGTCTAATTAGGGGGATATTATGTTAGGAATAAAGAATTTGCAAGCGGTTTGTAAAGTCGGATGCTGCTCTTACCGGTTGACGACCTTCCAGACCAGATCGGGGACCGGCAGCAACTCGGCGCTCTCGGTCCAGGCTGCTCCGTTCATATACCAGATAACGTTATGACCGCCGGCCCCGTTATATCGCCATAAAATATCCAAACTTCCGTCTTTATTGTAGTCTCCGGTCCCCACGATCTGCCAGTTCGTGTCCCCCACCGAGATCAGATCCGTGCTGCAGATCCAGGTCGCGTTTTCCAGGTGCCAGACAACGCAGTAGCCCCCGACGCCCATGTAACGCCAGAGGATGTCGACATGCGCGTCGTTGTTGAAGTCCCCTGTCCCCACGATCTGCCAATCCTGATCGGACACACCGAGAAGGACCGCACTGCCCGCCCAGCTCGTTCCGTCCATGTACCAGATGATATTATCGCCGCTGGCGTTGTTCCGCCAGAGGATATCGATCCGGGCGTCATTATTGAAGTCCCCGGTCCCCACGATCTGCCAGCTCAAATCGCGGACCGGAAGGATCTCGGCGCTCCAGGCCCAGTCCATCCCGTCCATGAACCAGACGATATTCGTCCCGCTTGACACATTTCGCCATAGAATATCGACATGGCCATCGGCATCGAAATCTCCGGTTCCGACGATCTGCCAATCCAAGTCCGCCACCGGCATGATGTCGACGCCCCCCAGAAGGACCGGCGTCGAGGCGGGGCCCATATCGGTGGTCGATAACGAGCTTGTGCCCGTCTCGATCTTGACGCTCCTCGGATCGTTATAGCTCGCGGGAGACAAAGTACGGCTTGCCCGGCCCGCCATGCGAGGGTCGCTGACCCTGGCGCCGGCCGATATGCGCCTCAGCGCTTGACCCATGGGATCCCTGGTGTTCTCACGCAACGCGATGCTCGTTTGCCTCGACCCGAATCTCATATCGGCCCCTACTCCTCTTCGTTCGTTTGAGGGTCGGCCTTTGCCGCGCGCTATCCCCGCGGGATTGAAATTCGTTGGCACATCGAGCGAGGACAGGGGGGCTCCCGTCTGGCCTGAGTCTTCGAGGAACCAGGCTCGGTTGTACCCTCCTGAGCCGTAGTATCTCCATAGGATGTCCTCATGGCCGTCTTTGTTGAAATCGACCTTGGGTGAGGACCCGGCCACGGTCACAGCCAGGGTGCCTGACCAAGGGGATACGACGGCTGTATCGCTGGAACACCTGGCCTGCGCTCTGACGTTGAAGTTCCCGCCTCTGTTCCAGACATGAGAGGCGCTCTCCTGATCAACTGGAAGCCAGGTCGATACCATCCCGTCCCCCCAATCGAACCGGACCTGGGTATCGTGATCCTGGTCGCAAACACTTCCCGAAGTCGAATACGCATGGCTGGATCCGGGCGCAGGATGCGCCTCGCCCGAAGGGATGTTGGGGGCCGTTACAATATGAGGGATGGCGACGACAGGGCCGATGATCGTCCCCATGGCCGGATATCGAGCCATTCTCCCGGCGCCGTCTTCGAAAGAAAACCGAAAATGATGAGTCCCCGGGCTGAAGCCTGTTTGATAGGAATACCTGCCGGCCGCGGCTGAGCCCGAGGAGAGCGTCATTGAATGGGGGACCTCATCGATGATGATGTTCGTGACCGCCGGGCCGTCACCGTCCGGGTCCTCATAATCGACAAAGAAGGAATAGGTTTCGAGCGTCGACCCGCTCGCCGGGGTGACTCTCCCGTTCACGAGCGAAGGAGGGTGGTTATAAGCCGGTCCGGCATAAGTGTAGTCGGCATACGCATAGACCTGGCCGCTGTCGACCGTCCGGGAGCCGTTCAGGGAGGCGACTTCGGTGGCCGGCTCCGTCGTCAGGTCGATGATCTTATAATCGATCATTGTCGCGATATCGCCCGGGGCGCTGTCGTTCATCCCGAGGTGATAGCGCAGCGGGCCTCCCCCCTCGACGAGAAGATCCGTGAAATCGAAAACGAACGTTCCGTTGACCGCTGTCGTCGTGCCATCGAACGCGTAGGTGCTGCCCTGGTTCTGGATGGCCCATGGAGTCCACACCGTCGTCGGCGCTGAGGACGATAAGCTCGAAAGGCCGAGATTAAGCCGCAGCTGGTTCCGCTTGGCGTGATTGACGGTAAACTCGGCGATCATCAGCGGGGAATAGTCGTCCCTGGCCGTTAGAACATAGACCATGTTGTTCTGAAAAGCCGCGACCCGACCGGACGACGGGCCGCCCGGGACCGCGGAAGCGCTTCTCAGGGCGTCATAGGCCAGCCAAACGAAGCCGCCGTCGGCCGCATTCCAGCCTGTGCCCCATGAGTTGGCGATCCTGAGGGCTCCCTTCTCTCCCATGTCGACGCTGCCGTTGCCGTTGATGTCCGTCCATATCGCATCGTTGTACCCGACGATCGTCATGGCGTGGGAGCCCGATGATCCGTTGAGCCAGTATCCGACCTGTTTGCCAACAGCGAGATCGTCGTCGAGCGACGAAGGGTCGTCTTGGATCGATTTGTATTGCCAGGAATAGAAGTATGTCCCATAGACCAGGATGTATCCGTTGGCCAGGAGCTCTTTGATCTGTCCGAGGCCGGAATCCGTGTCAGCGTAATAGAGGTATTGGGTGGGATTCGTCCTCACATCCAGGGCGTTCCTCCAGGTCTGGGTGTTCAGGCACCAGGTTCGACACTCCGTATCATAAGGAAATTCGGCCCACGTTGCGGCTCCATGATTTTCGAGCAGCAGGAAATTCTGATAGATATAGGATCCGCCGTTTTCCCCGACCACGAGCATGTCATAAGACCACTTTGGGGAGTACTTGTTCGTATTATCGTTGCCGTCCCGAATGTTCAATCCCCGTTGAAAGGCCGTCATGTAAGAGAGCTGATAGTAAGTACTGGCGAAACTCGCGCAGGAGCCCAGCGAGCCCTGGTTCCTGATGGGGGGAAAATACGGAGTCGTGCTGTTGTCGACGAAGACTGGAAGGTCGCCGGCGAGCTCAGGGTTCGCGCCGGACGACTGAACGGAGGCGCCAGGAAGCCAAATCGCGCTGTCGATCTCCCGACCGACGGGCCTGATAGCACGTTGATCGAGGGCCGGTCTCCCCTTCCCGGCCCTGACCTTGCTGATGCGTTCGTATCCGAGCCAATTGAAGTCCACCTTATTGATGCGCGGCCAACTCGTGATGATCTGATCGAGTTGCCCTGCGGTAAGGGGGATCAGCCCCGTGCCCTGGGGCTCTCCGGACGGCTCCTCCTGAGCGCCCAAGCCGCCCGTGAGGAGGGCGATGAATATTCCCAAGAGAAGCGCGTGCTTTAGCGGCTGAAACAATCCCGCCCCTCCATGGCCCAGATCTCGGTCGTTGCCCGCAGGCACCCAAATTAGTTCAAGGATAGGGCAGAAGTCAAGGCGAGCGTTCCCCGGGCGTTCTCGGAACGATCGTGCGAAATGAGGCTTTAGCGGCTGACGATCCTCCAGGTAAGGTCCGGGACCGGAAGCAGTTCGGCGCTCTCGCCCCAGGCCACCCCATTCATATACCAGATGACGTTATAGCCCCCTCCGCCGTTGTAGCGCCAAAGGATGTCGACGTACCCATCGCCATCGTAATCCCCCGTTCCCGCTATCTGCCAGGCCGGATCCGCCACCGGGATGAGCTCGGCGCTGCCGGACCAGGATGCCCCGTCCATGTACCAGACGACGTTGTAACCGCCAGAGCCATAGTAGCGCCAGAGGATGTCGATGTTCCCGTCCTTATTGAAGTCCCCCGTGCCCACGATCTGCCAGTCCTGGTCGGACACCCCGAGAAGGACGGCACTTCCCTTCCATGTGGTCCCGTCCATGTACCAGACGACGTTGGCGCCGTTGGAGGCATTGCGCCAAAGGATATCGGCATGGGTATCCTGATCGAAGTCGCCCGTCGCCACGATCTGCCAGGTCAAGTCCGGCACCGGGATGAGCTCGACGCTTCCCTCCCAGTCCGTTCCGTTCATGAACCAAACGACATTCGCTCCCGTCGAGATATTGCGCCAGAGGATATCAATATCGGCATCATCGTTGAAGTGCCCGGTCGCCGCGATCTGCCAGTTCAAGTCGTCGACCGGCATGATATCGGCACCGCCTTCGAGGACCGGCGCGGCCGCCAGCTCGGAAACCGCGCTCTCCGGGTTCAGGATAAGCTTCATCTGTCTCGGATCCGCTACAGCTGGCGGAGGGGGCTTCATGGCTCTTCTGCCGGCCTTGCGGGGATCATTGACCGAGGTCATGCTCTTCGTCCGCACCTTCATCCCATCGAGCGCGCTCCGGCGGCTCTTGAATTCCGGCGCCTTTTGCGCATCCTCCAGGCGGGAAATAGAGGCCGCCCCGTCCCGCCCATCACCTGAGAACTTGGTGTCGGCAAGCCGTATCGGGGCCGGCTTATCCGCCGCAGCCATCAGCGAGGGTGCGCCTTCAGAGTCGCCGAGGAACCAGGCGCGAACGAAGCCCCCGCCGCCGCAGTAGCGCCACAGGATGTCCTCCCGCCCGTCACCGTTGAAATCGACCTTCCGGGTGGAGTGCAAGGCCTCTTCGATGACGAGAATGCAACTGCCTTCAGAAGGAAAGCTCCAGTAGTTACGGATGAAGACCCGGCCCAGCGCCTGGCTGACCACGATCTGGGATTCCGTGGCTCCGTACGCGTCCGGCTCGCAGCCGGGGATCGTGCCGATCACCGACAGGGTATCCTCGTCAAGGATCTTGACCTGGGCTGCACCGGCGAAATAGGCGTGATGGGTCGCAAAGAGGAAGCCGACATCGCTCAGAGCGGGGGCCAGAGGCACGGCTTGGCAGGCATTCGTGGCCCCTTCGATGACGATCGTCTCCGCTTCGATCTCGGCTCTGGAATAGATCCGGTTGGTCAACTGGCTGTAATATGTGAGAGATGCGTCCGTGATGCACTCCCCGCTTGTCGTGGTCGATATCCCGGTATCCCGGTCGTAGATGAAATAGCCGTTCCAGTCGGCCGTTGTGATATAGATCTTGTTTTCCACAGGATTCCAGGTCCCCCCGCGGCCCTGCGAATTGGCCGCCGCGATCTGCACCCCTGTCATAGCCAGTCCGTCGACTACGACGAACGTGTCATAGTGGAGGTTCGTGAATAAGAGTTCCCCCGAACTGGGATTCAGGGCCAGCTGGCCCGTGAATAGGATCGTCCCGGACCCCATGATATCCGAGATATCCAAGGCTCCGACGATCCCATTCGTATTGACATTGAGAGCCCAGAGGGTCTTGTTCGGGGCCAATCCTCCGAACAGATAGAGGCGGGCCCGGCTTTCGTCGATCGTGACGCTGAGGGATTCTCCGATCTCCGTGATATCGCTGACCACCTGTTGCGTATCCGCGTCGATGATCACGATGGTCGTGTCCGCCGTCGCGGACAGCCGGCCGACGGCCACGTAGAGGGTGCCGGTCCCCTGGTGCAAGGCCATCATCTGCGGGGTCGAGGGCAGATAAGCACTGAGCGGGATCGAGCCCACATAGCCCAAGGTCGTGGCGTTGTAGATCAGGATCTGGGCATTAGTGCTATCGGCGATGAATATGGTATTGCCGTGATCATAAACCTCGACGTCGTTCCAGACCGTGCTGGCCGGGGACGGGATCGTCCCGATCACGGTCTGCCCGGCGGCCGGCCAGGCTAAGACCAGAAGCCAAAACGCCAGAAAACCGATCCCGGACGAGAGCCGGATACATGAAACGCGGGGAATGTTGTTCACGAGTTCCTCCTTCCCTGAAGAGCCACCCGTAATGTCAACTAATTGGGACGAATATGCGCTTCGCTGGACCCTATGTCAAGCCAATATAACGGAGGGTCCATCGTGCCCGACGGGGAGGAAGGGATAGGGGAAAAAAGGATCGCGGGGAGGGAGGCCATCCTCCCTCCCCGCGAGAAGAGACTCGAGACGAGGGCCTAGCTCGGCTAGGCGGTCACCTGCCTACGATCTTCCAATTCAGGTCCGGCACCGCCAACAGGCTTTCGCTGCCGATCCAATTCGCGCCTGTCAGGTACCAGATGACATTGAAGCCGCCGGCCCCGTTATAGCGCCAGAGGACATCGGCACTTCCGTCATTGTTATAGTCGCCTGTCCCCACGATCTGCCAGTTCAGATCCGAAACCGAAGGCATGTCGGCGCTGGAGCTCCAAGTCAGGCCATGCAGGTACCAGATCGTGTTGAGTCCACCCGCGCCGTTAAGGCGCCAGAGGATATCGACATCGCCGTCCAGGTTGAAGTCCCCCGTGCCGACGATCGTCCAATTCGGGTCGCTGACGCCAAGGAGCGCAGCGCTACTCACCCAATTCGTTCCGTTCATGAACCAGACGACGTTGGCCCCGCTGACCGTGTTGCGCCAGAGGATGTCGATATTGCCGTCCCTGTTGAAGTCGCCGGTTCCCACGATCTGCCAAGTCGAGTCGTCGACGGGAACGAGTTCGACACTGCCGGTCCAGCTGGCCCCGTTCATAAACCATACGACGTTGAAGCCGCCAGGACCGTTATAGTGCCAAAGAATATCCACTTGGCCGTCCTTGTTGAAATCACCGGTCCCCTTGATCTCCCAACTCAGATCTGGGACCGGCATGACGTCGCCGCTTCCCAGGTAGACGGCGGCCGCAAGCTCGGCGAAGGCTCCCGCAGGGGCCTGTGATTCCGAGGATTTAACCTGCCGAGGATCGGCATAAGCTGCGGGCGAGCGGAGGATGCCGGTTGGCATACCCGCACGGCGCGGATCGTTGACTGCACGCACTCTCGCACCCCGCTCGTTCTTGACAGTCATCAAGTCTTGGGAACTGACGGTGGCCGGCTTGTCCTTGGGATTCCTGCCTGCCAAGTTCCGCAGGGCCGCGGCACCCTTATTCAGAGTCCGGGCCGCGGCGGATTGGCTCGCTGAGAGAGGTGCTGCCATTTGGGTGGCTGATTGCAGCGGCTGGGGCGCCCCGGGAGTATTGCCGAGGAACCAGATCAAGTTCGCGCCGCCAGCACCATAATACCGCCAGAGGATGTCATCTTGCCCGTCGCCGTTAAAATCGGTCCGCAGGGCCGCGCGGACAATAGTGAAGTCGGCATTGGAATCGTCGAACATGCCGCCTTGCGAAACCCGGATACGATAATCGATCCCGGCCGCCTCGGCTGCATCGATCGTCCAGGCGAAGGTCCCGAGGGTCACGTCAGCCGTACCCAAGTTCTTCAGGAAGGCGCCGCCCTTATAGAGGTCGATCGTCGCCAATCCGGTTAGACCGACCTGTGTCCAGGTGACATTTTGGGTCGAGCCGGCCAGCCAGCTTTCCCCGCCGTTGGGGAGGGTCAGCGTGAGCGTGACCGCCCCGCCGGGGCCGTATCCGACGGCGTTGGAGGGCGTTGAAGAAACGCTGACGACCGGGAAGCCGGGCGTCTGGTTGTCGCCGACCTGGTTGTCGGCGATGACCCTCCAGAAATATGTCGAGGCCGGATCAAGGCCGGTATCGACGAAGTTCGTGACGTCGAACCCGAACGAGACCTCATTCAGGTTGGTTGTGAAGCCGAGGTCTGTGGCCCGCTGGACGGTGAAGCCCGTCTCGTTGGCGGAGTTATCCAGCCAGGTCAGATCGACGTTGGTCCCATCGGGGGCCCTGACGCCTACCAGGCCGGACGGCGTGCGGGGCACGACGGCGAAGGCCATGCCGTGCATCATGTCCATCTCCTCGTGACCGAGGAGGTGGCAGTGGAGGACGTACTCCCAGCCCCAGTTGACCAGGTGATTGACGATGGTCACAGGAACGCCGAGCGGGTCCTTGAATCCGCCCGGCCCGCCCATGAGGATGGCGCCGATCGGCTTCGTGACGTCGATCGGCCTGAAGCTGTTGGGCACATCGAAGGGCAGCTTCGGCGCGTAGGGCCTCAGGGCGACGATCGTATCCTCGAGGGGATTGATCCTGACGGTTTCCTTCCAGCCGAGCTCGTTGGCGTCCGGAAGGCTGACGGCGTTGTCCCAGGCGACGCGGTTCAGGAGCTGAACGTTCATCAGGTGGAAATGGATCGTGTGCGTGTCGACGCCGTTATGGGTGAACTTCCAGATCTGGGTCCCGTCGTCCTGGACCGGAGAGAGCGGGGTCATGGTATCGGTGACGATCTCGACGGGAGGCGTCGCATAGGGGTATTGAGTGAACTTCTGCTGCCAGATGGAAGCGGGCAGCTGGACACCCAGGAAACCGCTCATCCGGCCGTACTCGACGTCGAAGGCCTCGCCCATCTCGTCCTGGATGGCCTTGGGCTCGAAGGGAATGGTCACCGTGTCGCCCGCGAGGGTCTGGAACGTCTTGGCATAATCGAAGATCCGCACATACGGGTCGGCGGAGAAAGAGCCGTCGTAGGCGGTGTTGTAAGCGTCCGTCGGAATGAGGATGGGATCCTGTGAGGCTTCGAAAACGCCTCTCTTCGTGCCCGACTTGGCGAAAGCCGCCTCGAGCGTCGGGAGGCTGACCTGGAAGGGGGTCGTGAGAGGCTTGGTCACCCGGATCTGCATCATCGTCCGCGTGTTGGGGCCGTAACCGGGCAGCGTCGAAGGCGTGCCGCCCGCGTCCGTATGGCTGGGATTATACGTGTAATAGTCATAGCGCTGGTCCAGGGCGGGGAAAGCCGCTGGAGCATCGTTGTACAGAATGAGGGTCTGGCCCGCGAAGGCCGAGAAGTCGACGATAACGTCCGCCCGTTCCGCGGGGCCGAGGAGCACCGCGTATTTCGAAACGAGGCCCATGTTGAAGGTCGTCGGGTCCAGGTTCCAGTCGACAGGCTGGTTATGGATGAGAACGGGGGCCGGCAGGAAGCCGCCTTCCGTACCTATCTGAATGAACGACGGGCCAACCATCGTCGGATCGGGGACGCCGCCCTGTCTTCCGTCGATCGGCCAGTCCGGGGGGAAGGCGGGGTTAATGACGGCCGGCACCATCCGCACTTCCGTGTTGAGGGCGGCGCCGTCCGCGGTCAGGATGGTCGGGTCAGCCTTGTAGAGCTGGAGGTTCACGAACCGGTCATTGCACGCGTTCAGGACGCGGAAACGATAGGCTTTCGGCTCAACCTCCATGTAGGGGTAAACGGTGCCGTTGATGAGCGGCGTGTCCATGAACGCCTCCATGGCCATGGAGGGGTTCGGGGTCGCCGGCATGGTCGGTGGTTCCCAGGGATCATCGCCGAAGTAGGGATTCGGGATGGGCGGGAAGGCGATCTCGCTCGTCGGCGGCCAGAACCAGGGTCCATAATGCCACCGGCCGAACGCGTTCATGCCGCCGAGGTCGTAGGGGTTCTGGTTGGGCATATAGACGTGCGGCATCCAAAGATCGCCCAGGATGGGCGTCCCCGGCGTCGCGCCCCAGTTCCACGTCGGGTCCTGGGCGTAGATCGTGGCCGGGTCGACGAAGCTCTTGTCCTGAATGATCAGGGGAAAACCAACGCCCGGGAGGACCTTCTGGAGGGCCGGATTGACGCCGGTCGTGTTCGTGCCGTTGATGAGGTCCTGTTCGACGGCGTCCGTGATGACGTACCCGGCCGCCTCGCCGGCGTAGACGTTGAGACGCGTCAGGCCGAGGGCGTGGTCATGGTAGAACATCAGCCGGGCGCTCTGTTCGTTGCCGTAAAAGAGCGTCAACGACCCGTCGCCCGGATCGGGCATGTCGGGAACGTTGAAGACGCTGAGGCCTCTCTTGTAGTTGGTCGTTTCCCCGGCGGGAGCGACCCACTGGTGAGGCGTGCCGTCGCTGATCCAGGAGGTGAAGCCGCCGTGGAGATGGACGGCAGCCCGGTTCTCCGTATAGTTTTCACCGACGAGGGGTCCCTCCCCCGCTCCCATGAGGGTCGTGTCGACGGGGATGAACAGGTTGCCGCCGACCCCCGTCGGAAGGTTGTTCGTGAACTTGATGCGGACGGGGCGGTCCCTCTGGGCGACGATGAGCGGGCCCAGATAATGGAACGCGCTCACAGCCGGGTCGGAGGTATTGGTTTGCCGATAGCCCCTGAGGAGGGTCGGCTCCATATCGGAATGCAATTGCTCGGAGAACTGCCCGAGCTCGATCTCATAATAATCGCTGCCCGGGTAGGCGCTCGTGTCGGGAACGCCCACGGGGATATATTGGCCGAGTCCGTTCGGATCGGCCGGGTCGATGCCGGCAACTCTATCGACGAACTTATGAAGGCCGCCCGTGAACGGCCCAACGAGCTCCGCCGTGGCGTCGGCCCCGGTTCCGGTGGGGTCGGCGATCAGGACCAGGGGAGCGTAATAATTGGTCCCCGGTGAGGTGACCGTAACGGAGTCGATCCCCATGGTCGTCGGATTAACGGCCGCCACGGCGCTCGCCCCCGTGCCGACCCCATAAACGTCGGTGATGACGACGGTCGGCGACGTATATCCGGCGCCCGGGGAGACGACGGTAATGGGCCCCACGCCGCCCGCGGGAAGCGGGCTATTGGCGTAGTTCGGGTAGGGACCGAAGTAGTGCGGAATTCCGCCCGGATCGGGGGCCGGGGCGGCCATGATGGACATCTTAGCCCCTGAGGCCAGGCTCTTCGAGAGCTGGGTCTGGCGAAGCTGTTTGAAGCGAGCCGCCGCGGCCTGTCTCTGTTCGGCCGTGACCCGCGATCTCATAACCTTTTCCTGGCGGGCCGAGAGGCTCTGATCGTCCGTGCCTCTCCGGTTAGGCTCGCGCCTGACTTGGACCGTACCCCAGCTGAGCGAGATCATCGCCGCAGCCAAGGCCAGGAGCACCCACTTCCTTTTCTTCATTGTCCTACCCTCCATCTTTGGATTTAATCCTTCGGCCCCCGTACAAGCAATTTTCATGCCACTAATACGCGGGCCGGATGACCTGCCGTATGTGATTGAAAGATAATGTGTTTACTGAATATATCGCCTGATTGTCGTAGAGAAGCGCGGGGTCGGGGCGGATAATTTTCCTGGGGAACGCTTCCGCGTCTTGCCCGGCAATACGGCGCGAACGGGGGATCGCTCTCGGTCACGAGCGGTATCGACCGCACTTAGCGCCTCCCAGCCGCGTCGAGATGCATCGAGAAATAGACCCCTCCCGACCTGATCTTCTCGATGGCCGGGAAGAGCTCCGTACTGACATTTTCCTTGAGGATATACCCGTCGGCCCCGGCGGAACGGGCCTCCCGAACGTATTCAGACTCCCTGTGGACGCTGACGATCAAGACTTTGAGCCCCGGAAAAGCGGCTTTGACCCGGGATATAGTCTCGATCCCCCCCATGTTCGGCATAGAAATGTCGAGGACGGCCATCTGCGGCGCCAACCGAAGATCGCTTAAGAGCGCGAGGGTTTCGGCTCCGTCGGCCGCGTCGCCGGCCACCTCCAGACCCGGCCCATTGGCGAGGAACCGCTTCAGAAGAGGTCGAAACTGGGTGTCGTCGTCGGCCAGGATGATACGGTAGGGAGCGCTCACGCCCCCTTCTTACAGCACGGGCGCGCTAGGGACAATCCTCGAAAAGGACTATTCTGATATGGTCATAACTATGCAATATAGCCCATCTTGATGGCGTATTTGACCACATCGGCTGTCTTTTTAAAGTCCAATTTCTTCATCAGGTTGGCGCGATGGCGTTCGACCGTATGGACGCTGATGAACAGGCTCGAAGCGATCTCCTTATTCGAACTCCCCTCGGCGATCAGCTTCAGGACCTGCCTCTCCCGATTCGACAGGGCGGGGCTGCTGGAGCCCGCGCGGCCGTGCGCCCAGAAGTCGGCCAGATCCTCGGAGAGATGAGGCGAAACGTAGGTCTTATTCCGTCGGATCATCTCGATGGCCGAAATAAGCTCTTTGTCCGCGTCTCTCTTGAGAAAATACCCATTCCCGCCGGCCGCGAGGGCTTGATAGAGATACTCTTTGTCCGCGTGCATGGTCACGATCAAGAGCTTCACGTCCGGGCAGCAGGCTCTGATCTCGGGAATGGCCTCGAGGCCCCTGAGGTTCGGCATGGAGATATCTAAAATGACCAGCTGGGGGTCCAGTTTCTTATTCTTGAGGAGTTCGAGGAGCTCGAGTCCGTCACTCGCCTCCCCCACGACCTCCAGACCGGGGATCTGACGGAGAATGCTTTTCAAGCCTTGCCGGAAAAGGGAATGATCGTCGGCCAAGACAATGCGGTAGGTATCCATCATTCTCCGCCCTTCTCCTCGATAGGGACGACCAGCCCGATCCTGGTCCCTTTCCCGGCCTCGCTCCATATATCGAGGGTCCCCTCCAACATGCGGGCCCGCTCGATCATCGTGTCCAGGCCCATGCCCTTTCCTTCCGCCCGAATCGCTTTGGCCGCGGGGACATCGAACCCCCGGCCGTCATCCTCTACGGAGAAGAGGAACCGGCCGTTCTCTCCCCGGACCTTGACGCAAACATTCCCGGCCTGGGCGTGTTTTCCGATATTCGTCAGGGCCTCTTGAATGATCCTGTAGATCATGATCATCGAGTCCTTCGAAAAAGAGGTCCCGATGTCGGCGAGATCGGAGGTGATATGGACGTTGTAGACCTTGGCAAAATTATCGACGAGCCGGCGCAAGGCCGGGACGAAACCGAGGTCCTCGAGGATGGACGGGCTCAGGTCCCTGGAGATCCGGGCGACGTCATCGATGATCTGATCGATGTTCTCCAGGACAAGCCGGCAATCCTCACGGAGCCCGGCTTCGTTCGGCCCGAACTTTTTCTCGATGAAGCTCGTCTGCAGCTTCAGGGCGGCCAGCGCCCCGCCCAGGTCGTCATGGAGCTCTCTCGAGACCCTCCTCCTCTCCGACTCCTGGGCGGTCATGATCCGCGAGGATAAGCGCCGGAGCTGGCTCTCGGATTCGCGGATGGACTCCTCGGCCCGTTTTCGTTCGGTGATATCGTGATTGCTCCCCCGGCGTCCGCTGAGGCGGCCATCCTCATCGACAACGGATTGACAAAAGTGGGCCACCCACCGGACGGCGCCGTCCTTGCGGACGATGCGGAAATCGATCTGGCCCGATGAGAGAGTCGATTCGACGTTGTTTTGATGGCTGATGAAAGAGGACCGGTCGTCGGGATAAATGATCTTCGGGAGCAGGTCGGGGTCGGCGAAGAATTCGCCGGCCTCATAGTGGGTGAACCTTTTGCACGACGGCGAGATATAGAGGAAACGGCCGTTCGCGTCTTTCCACCACTCCCAGTCGTAGGTGTTGTCGGCCACGATGCGGTATTTCTTTTCCGATTGGCGGAGGTCCTCCTCGATCCGACAGCGATCGCTGATCTCCAGCCTCAGCAGCTCGTTCGCCCTTCTCAGATCCTCCGTCCTCTCGCGGACGCGCGCGTCCAGCTCCTCATTCAATCTGGCCGCGGCTTGTTCGCTCGCCTTGAGATTCCGGTAGAGGACGGCCAGGGGCTTGGCCAGGCCGGTCTCGACGATCGCTTTGTAGATGTAATAAAAGGCGATGATCTTGAGCACGTGCCCCAGGAGGAACGGGAACGCGGGGCCGCCGAAATGAATCGCGATGCTCAGCTCCGACAGAATGGAGAAGACAATGGAGGCCACCAGAGCGCGCTCCACATGCGGATCGAACTGGTCCCTGTGCTTAGCCAGCAAGGCGATCGAAGCCGCGAAAATGAGGACCACGAGAAGCTCGCTGGCGGTTAGGAACAGCGTGGGGGCTGTTCCATCCACGAGACACGCCGGGAATACCCCCCAATAAATGCCCGCCAAGAGAAGAGAGACCGCCGCCGTGAAGCCGGCGAGGAGGGCCCTTATATCCAGCGTCCGGCCCAGAAGAAACGGAGCCAGAAAGAGCGAAGAGGCCTCCAGATACCGGGCCGCGATCCACAGCTGGGCGGCCAGATCCGGTTCGTCGGACGCGATAGCCCCCATGCCTTGAGAGGCC
>Ga0209706_10000814_pt1 | contig 17797 bp, 13 predicted proteins | sample PPLLaktember2015_6_FD_187263 | JGI IMG/M metagenome (GOLD analysis project Ga0209706, IMG submission 187263) | Freshwater sediment microbial communities from Prairie Pothole Lake near Jamestown, North Dakota, USA - PPLs Lake P8 Core (1) Depth... | ecosystem: Environmental > Aquatic > Freshwater...
GCCCGCCTGGATGACCTACACCGACGGCCTGCCGAACCCGCAGGAGCCCTTCCCCACCTACTACCTGACGAACCCGGCGCTGCAGCGCGCGTTCGAGAACTTCTGGGCGAATCGCGAGGGGCCGGACGGCGTTCCGCTGCAGGAGCACTTCGCCGAGGCGGCGCGCGTCCTGGCCGAGCGCTTTCGCGACGAGCGCTACGTGCTGGGCTTCGACGCGCTGAACGAGCCCTGGCCGGGCGCCGACTGGAGCCCGTGCCTGACCGGCTGCCCGGACCAGGAGCTCCGCCTGATGGCGCCGTTCTACCAGCGCGTCGCCGACGCCGTGCGCGCCGGCGGTGCGAAGCAGATCGTCTTCAGCGAGCCCTTCGTGCTCTTCAACTTCGGCCAGACCGGCTCGGCGCTGCCGGCCTTCGGCACGCCGAACGCGGGCTTCTCGTTCCACGTCTACCCGTTCGGCCCGGCCGACGAGGTGCGCGTGATGGACCGCGCGATCGCGCACTCGCAGCAGGCCGGCGATGCCCTCCTCGCGACGGAGTGGGGCGCGACCAACGACGGCGCGGCGATCACGCGCACCGCCTCGACGTTCGACGACCGGCTCCTGCCCTGGATCTTCTGGGCGTACAACGAGAACGTGATCCGCAACACGACGCTGCCGCCGACGCCCGCGAACCTGCGGCTGCCGGTCGTGGACGCGCTCACGCGGCCCTACCCCGTCGCCGTGAACGGGACGCCGACGCGTCTCGCCTTCGATCCCGCGACGCGTCGGCTCGAGCTGGCCTACGGCACGCGCCAGCCCGGGGGACGGAAGAGCGCCTGGCTCGAGACGGTGCTCGCGATGCCCGCGGCGACCTACCCGACCGGCTATCGCGTCAGCGTGCAGGGTGCCTCGATCACGTCGCGGCCGAACGCGCCGCGCCTGAAGCTCTACGCGCTGCCGAAGGCCGAGACGGTCGAGCTCGTCGTCACGCCGGCGCCGTAGCGCCGAGCTTCTGGGACTCGAGGGCGTCCCAGCGCGCGTACGCGGCCTCGAGCTCCGCGACGAGGGCCGCGATGCGCGTCTGCACGCGCGCCTGCTCGGCGGGATCGCCGCGATAGAAGGCCGGGGCGCTCACGCGCGCCGTGAGCGCCGCCTGCTCGGCCTCGAGCGCCTCGATCCGCGCCGGCAGCGCCTCGAGCTCGCGCTGCTCCGCAAAGCTCAGGCGGCCGGGCTTCGGCGCAGGCGCCGGCTGGGCGGGACGCGCGGCGGGCGGCGCGGCCGCAGCCCTCGCCGCCGCTGCGAGCGCCGCGCGCCGCTGCCGCATCGCGTCCGTGTAGCCCCCGACGTACTCCTGCACCCGGCCCTCGCCCTCGAAGACGAGCGTCGAGGTCACGACGTTGTCGAGGAAGGCGCGGTCGTGGGACACCACGAGCAGCGTGCCGCCGAAGTCGACGAGCCGCTCCTCGAGCAGCTCGAGGGTCTCGACGTCGAGGTCGTTCGTGGGCTCGTCGAGCACGAGCAGATTCGCGGGCTGGGCGAAGAGGCGCGCGAGGAGCAGGCGGTTCCGCTCGCCGCCGGAGAGCGCCGAGACGGGCTGACGCGCGCGCTCCGGCGCGAACAGGAAGTCCTGCAGGTAGCCGATCACGTGCCGCCGCTGACCGGCGATCTCGAAGTGCTCCCGGCCGCCGGCGACGTTGTCGATCACCGTCTTCTCGAGCTCGAGTCGGCCTCGGAGCTGATCGAAGTAGGCGACCTCGAGCTTCGTGCCGAGTCGCACGCGGCCCGACGACGGCGCGAGCTCGCCGAGCAGGAGCTTCAGCAGCGTGGTCTTGCCGGCGCCGTTCGGGCCCACGAGACCGATGCGGTCGCCGCGCATCACGCGGATCGAGAAGTCGCGCACCACCGGCGTGTCACCCCAGGCGTAGGACACGTGCTCGGCGTCGATCACGAGCTTGCCGGACGCCTGCCCCTCGTCGACCTCGAAGCGCGCACTGCCCGGCCGCTCGCGGCGCGCCCGTCGCTCGTCGCGCATCGCGAGCAGCGCGCGCACGCGGCCCTCGTTGCGCGTGCGGCGCGCCTGGATGCCGCGGCGGATCCAGACCTCCTCTTCCGCGAGCTTCTTGTCGAAGAGCGCGTTGCGGCGCTCCTCCTGCTCGAGCAGCGCCGCCTTCTTTTCGAGGAAGCTCGCGTAGGACCCGGGCCACGACGTCAGCACGCCGCGGTCGAGCTCGACGATGCGCGTCGCGAGGCGCCCGAGGAGCGCCCGGTCGTGGGTGACGAAGAGCACGCCGCCTGCGAGCTCGAGGAGCTGCTGCTCGAGCCACTCGATCACCTCGACGTCGAGGTGGTTCGTGGGCTCGTCGAGCAGGAGCAGGTCCGGTGCGCTGACGAGCGCGCGCCCGAGAGCGACGCGGCGCCGCCAGCCGCCCGAGAGCGCGCCGAGGGTCGCGTCGGCATCGAGGCCGAGGCGCGCGATCACGTTCTCGACCCGCGCGTGGAGGCTCCAGCCGTCCCGGGCCTCGATCGCGTGCTGCAGCTCCTCGAGCCGGCGCAGCAGGGAGGGATCGTTCGCGACGTCGTGGGCGACGTGGTGGTACGCCGCGAGGAGGCGCCCGGTCTCCGCGAGACCGTCGGCCACGACGTCGAAGACCGACGCGCCCTCGTCCGACGGGAGCTCCTGGGAGAGCCTCGCCACGCGCAGGCCCGGCTGGCGCCAGATCGTGCCGGCGTCGGGCGCGATCTCGCCGTCGACGATCTTCAGCAGCGTGGACTTGCCGGCGCCGTTGCGACCGATCAAACAGACGCGCTCGCCGGCGTCGATCTGGAAGCTCGCGTCCTCGAGCAGGGGCTCGAGGCCGAAGGCGATGGAGACGTTCTCGAAGGAGAGGAGGGGCATGCGGACGCGCAGGGTAGCGGGCGCGGCGTCCGCGCTCCGCCCGGGCTCAGAGTGCGGCGTAGAGGGCGCGCAGGAGCCCGTCGGTCCGCGCGGTGCGGAAGCGCTCGCCGGGGCGGTTCGTCGCGTAGCCGAAGGCGAGGCCGGCCTCGGGGTCCACGAGGCCGAGCGAGCCGCCGTAGCCGTGGTGCCCGAACGCGCTCGGGCTCGGGCCGAAGGGGCGCCCCGGCCGGCCGAGCTGGAAGCCCAGGCCGAAGCGCGACGGCTTTCCGAGCACGCGGTCGTCGCCGTCGGAGTGGATGCGCGCCGCCTCGGCGCCGAGCGCCGCCGAGACGGAGACGCCGCCCGCGCCGCCCGGCGTCGCGAGCGCCTGGTAGATCCGCGCGATCCCGCGCGCGTTGCCGAGCCCGTTCGTGGAGGGGATCACGGCCTCGCGCCATGCGGTGGTGTTGACGGTGCCGAAGCCGCTGATCCCGGGCGGGTTGAAGTAGGTGTTGCGGATCATGCCGTCGTGCTCGGGATCGACGGACGGCTGCCCGAGCGCGACCAGCGGGTCGATGCCGGGCGGGATCTCGGGCACGAAGCTCGGCGACACGCGGGCGTGATCGGCGTGCGGGAGGCCCCAGTGGTAGTCGGCCTCGAGAGGGCCCGTGAGACGCTCGCGCAGCAGCGCGCCGGGCGGGCGGCCGCTCGCGCGCCGCAGCACCTCGCCCACCAGGAAGCCCCACGTGTTCACGTGGTAGCCGTGGGCGGCGTCGGGCTCCCACCAGGGACGCTGCCCGGCGAGCCGTGCGCAGACGAGATCCCAGTCGTAGAGCTCGTCCGGCGCGAGGGGCTCGCGCAGGGCGGGAAGGCCCGCGCGATGCGCGAGGAGGCTCCGCACCGGGAGACGACCCTTCCCCTCCGCTGCGAACTCCGGCCAGACCGACGCGACCGGCGCGTCGAGATCGAGCTCGCCGGCCTCGACGCAGACGAGCGTCAGGAGCGCGAGGACGCCCTTCCCCACCGAGAAGGCGTCCACCAGCGTGTCGCGCTGCCAGGGGTGCGCGCGCGCCGCGTCGACGTGGCCGCCCCAGAGATCGACGACCGTGCGGCCGCCGACGATCGCGCACGCGGAGGCGCCGTGCTCGCCCTCGTCGCGGAAGTTCGCGGCGAAGGCGTTGCGCACCGCGGCGAAGCGCGGATCGCAATCGCCCGCGAGGAGGAGCTTCGGCGGAGCGCCCTCGGTCACGCCGCCGAATGTATCGCGCCCGCCGAGCGCCGACGCCTGGGGCGGGTGGCCCCACGCGTTTCGCGCCGAGTGGACCTCACGCGCGCGGCTGCCGCGCGGAATGCTCTCCCCACGCGCCCTGCAGGAGGATCCCGTGAAGCTCTACTCCGGTCCCGTGAGCCTCTTCACCGCGAAGGTCCGCATCGCCCTCGCCGAGAAGGCGCTTCCCTACGAGCGCGTCGACGTCGGCTGGAGTCTCGCCCGGCGCTACGAGCCGCATCATCCCGACGTGGTGGCGCTGAACCCGAAGCGGCAGGTGCCCGTGCTCGTGGACGGCGATCTCGTGGTCTACGACTCGACGCAGATCTTCGAGTACCTGGAAGATCGCTACCCCGAGCCCGCGCTCTACCCGCGCGACGTGGCAGGCCGCGCGCGCTGCCGGCGCCTCGAGGCCGCGGCGGACGAAATCGTGTTCCCGTCGACCTGGCCCCTCGTCACCGAGTCGTTCTACCCGCCCGCGTCGGGCCAGCGCGACGAGGCGAAGCTCGCGACGGCGCGGGCCGAGCTCGCCGGCCACCACGCCACGCTCGAGAAGGAGATCACCGGCCGCGCGTGGCTCTGCGACGATTTCTCGGTCGCCGACATCGCGACCTTCGTCTTCGTGCGCACGGCGGCCGCGCTCGGAAGCCCGCCGGCCCCCGAGCACGTCGCGCTGCTCGGCTGGATGGAGCGCATGCTCGCCCGGGCCGCGGTGAAGGCGGAGATGGACGGCATGAACCGGTTCGTAGCGAGCCTGCGCTGAGGGCGACGCGGGCGGCCGGACTGCAGAGCGGGCCGGCGCGTGCTGGAGGCTACGGCGGACAGGTCGGGATGAGATCGAACATGTTGCAGCCGACGAGCACGCCCCCGGAGAGCTCCAGGCCGCCATTGCCGTTTGCGACGGTGAGCCCCACCGCGGTGGAGTTCCCGTCGACGATCGTGCCGAGCACCGTGATGCCTCGGTCCCCGTTCGAGATCGCGGTGCTCTCGAGCACCTGCCCGCTGTCGAGCAGGGCGATCCCGTCGTCCAGGTTTCCTCTCGTCACGCTGCCGCGCACCAGGGAACGCTGGCCGCCGAAGATGCCATCGACCGCGTTGTCGGTCGCGATGCAGTTCTCGACGCTGAGGCGGGTGGCGCCGGCGAAGGAGGTGACCCCGGACGCCCCATTCCTCGTCGCGATGCAGCTGCTCACGCGGCTCGCCGCGCCCGCGATGATCCCGCTCCCGAAGTTGCGGTTCACCACGCTCTCGTGGGCCAGCGACCCGATCCCGATCGCGATGCCGTTCCCGCAGCAGTCCTCCACGGTCACGCGTTCGACGCGCGAGTTCGTGCCGAGGCTCAGCCCGGTCGATCCCATGCCGCTCACGTGGCCATTCGAGACCGCCACGTCGCTCCCGGTGGCCGCGACACCGATCCCACTGCCGGCGTTCGTGCAACTGGTGGCCGGAGGGCCGGCATAGCTGCTCGTGCCGCGGACCAGGAAGCCGTTCAGGTCGAGGGTGACGCCGCTCCCGGGGATCGAGATCGCCGTCGTGCTCGCGTTCGGCACGATCAGGTTGCCGGTGAGCCGGTAGCTCCCGCTTCCGCTGATCGTGACGGGAAAGCCCGGCGCGTCTCCGGCGAAGCAGCCCGGACCGGTGGCACAGACCTGGTTGATCTCGAGCACGCCGTCCACGGCGCGAGCGCTCGACGCGAGGAGACCGGTGAGGAGGAGCAGCGCTCCGCCGATTCGACGAGGCATCACGGCGGGCACGACTGGGCACCTCCGATCACGTTGCAGGCCATCAGCACGGGCGCCCCGAAGACGTTCGTGCCGTTGCTGTTCGCCGAAACGAAGCCGATGCCGCAGCTGGAGGTCGTGCTGACCCCGCGCTGGAGGTTCCCGCTGCCGGTGCTCCGCAGCACGAGCGAGTTGTTCCCCAGGTTGATCCCGATCTGGGCGTTGTTGGTGGCCGTGCTGTCCATCACGAGCTGACCGTTGTTGTCGGGAAGGTCGATCCCATGGGCTCCGTTGCCGTTCGTGACGCTCCCCTGGACGAGCCAGCGACCGGACGAGCCTCCCTGGAAGATCCCGCTTCCAGCATTGAAGTCCGCGACGCTGTTCCGCACCTGGACGACACCGCCTCCGCTGATGCCCCTGCCGGCGTTCCTTCGGGCCACGCTGTCGGTCACGAGCGAGTTGTTGCCGACGCTGATGCCGTCGCCGCAGTTCTGCTCCGCGATCACCCCGTCGATGCGGAAGTTGACCCCGGTCGGAGAAAGCTGGATGCCGTGCGACCCCATCCCGCGAACGTGGCCGTTCGAGATCGCGACGTTGGACGCCAGGCTCGAGATGCCGACTCCGCTGCCGGGCGCCGAGCAGGTCTGGCCCGGGCCGAAGAACACGTTGGGGCCCTCGATCGCGAACCCGTTTAGGTCGAGGGTCACGTAGGTGGCCAGGATCGTGATCGCCGACGTGCTGCCGTTGGGCACGTTCAGGTTCCCCGTGAGCCGATAGCTCCCGGGGAATTGGATCTGCACGGGAAGGCCGGGGGTGTCGCTCAGGAAGCACCCCGGCCCCGCGGCGCATGCCTGGTTGATCTCGAGCACCCCGTCGCCCGCCTGGGCGCTCCCCGCGAGGCACACGATCCAGAGTAGCGTCGAGACCGCGCGCATCGTCGGTAGACCCCGTCCTGCCCCCCCCTGAACGTGGAAGTGGGAGCGAGGGTGGGGTGCGTGGCAAGCATCTTTGGCGTGACCGGGATGCCCGGTGTCGAGCCCTGACGCGACGACGACCATGCCACGCGCCGGCCTCGGACGCCGAGCGCCGCGAATCCAGCGCGAGACGAAAGGAAGGCGAAGACGGGCGGCGCACCCGCCCCGAGGATCGCGCTCGTCCCCGAGGAGTGGCCTTCGAGATCGAGGATCCGCTTCGCCTGTTCGAGATCGCGCGCGTGCAGGGCCGGGAGCGTCACGTCCCCGACCCGGAGGCGCAGGGCCGCACCTTGGGGAAGCCCGGGTGGCGGAGCGGAGCGCCGGGGGCGAGCCGCTCGGGAAGCTCCTCGAAGAAGGTGGTGGGCTCGTCCGGCAGGATGCTCGTGAAGCCACCACGCGGCGCGTAGGTGACGTCGTCGCCGAAGAAGCGCAGCGAGAGGGTACGCCGCCGCCCGCCTGCCGGCGTGGGCGCGCCGCCGTGCAGCATCGACGGATGGAACACGACCACGTCGCCCGGCTCGACCGGGAACGACACGATGTCGAAGCGGTCGCGCTGGCTCTCGATATCGGGCAGTCGCGGCAGCGTGCCGTCGCCGTAGAGCGGTGCGGTGTCGTCGTCGGGGTCGAAGCGCGAGCCGTCGTACAGCACGCCGCGATGCGAGCCGCGGACGAACTCGAGCGCGCCCTCCTTCGGGACCGGATCGAAGGAGATCCACATCACGGCGAGCTTCTCGCCGGCGATCGGGAGATAGGACGTGTCCTGATGCCAGGGCGTGCGCCGCGTCTTCCCGCCCTCCTTCCGGAAGACCTGCTCGTACATGAACCACACGTCCTCGCTGCCCCAGAGCTCGCCGACGAGATCGGCTGCGCGCGACTCGTCGAGCAGGCGGCGATAGGCCGGAAGGGCGTCCCGGTTGGCGAGATCCTGGTAGAAGACGCCGTCCGAGCCGGGAAACGACGACGCGCCGCGGCTCGGGTTCGCGAGGCTCCACGCGTAGGCGCGCTGCGCCTCGGCGAGCGCTGCCGCGTCGAGCGCGCCGGGCAGGAGCACCACGCCGTCCCTGCGGAAGGCGTCGCACAGCGCCTTGCCCCGGCTGCCGTGGGCCATGGCTTCGACTCTATCACCCGGATTCGGTCCTCCACGCACCAGACGCGATGCCCGACCGAGCAGGGCTGCACGCGGATCTCCCGGGGCAAGAGCGTGAGCGAGGCCGGCATTGCCCGGCGCGCCGGGTGGCGATCGAGGCGGCTCGCCCGGTACGCTCCGCCCACCTTCGACGCGCCGGTAGCTCAGCTGGATAGAGCATCAGGCTTCGAACCTGAGGGTCGGGGGTTCGAATCCCTCCCGGCGCGCCAACATCACCTGTGGCTTCGCTCACTTCCGAAGTCGCGTCCGCGGGCGCTCGTTCGGTGATGACGGGTGGGTGTCCATGCGGTGCCCTACTAGCGGGAGAAGAAGCGCTGGTGGTTCCGGCTTCACGAGAAGGGCGGCGGGGCTGCCGCCCGAGATCTGCTGCCACACGTTCCGCGCGACGCGGATCACCGCCTACTTGAACAACGGCGGGACGCTCGAGAAGGCCCAACAGATTGCGGCGCACTCGAGCCCGCGGACAATGAAGCTGTATGACCGCACGAACCATGAGCTCACGCTCGATGAGATCGAGCGTATTCAAATCTGACTCGGTAGTCAGTGCGACCGTGGCTCACGCGCTTCGCGCACCACTTGTACTCCATCACTTGCGAGGGCCCGACGATGGCGAGGAAGAGTAGCCTTCTAGTTCCGATCGACGGATCGGCTTGCTCCCTTCGGGCGCTCGATTATGCATGCCGTCGTTTCAAGGCGGGTGGCTTCGACAAGTTGGTCGCGTTGAACGTGCAGCCCCCGCTTCCTTCGAGCCGCTTCGTCACTCGGAAGATGATCCGCGAGCACCATGCGCGCTCATCTGAACAGGCGCTCGCACCGGCACGCGCGTTGGCTGTGCGCAGGAAGGTGCCACTGCGGTGCATGACGGCGATCGCCTCCCCTGCGGCAGCGATCGTCGGGCTCGTCAAGAAGTCGCGCGGTGACGAGATCGTGATGGGTACACGCGGCCTGGGACGCTGGAGCGGTCTCCTCGTGGGATCGACTGCGATGAAGGTCATCCAACTCGCCGACGTCCCCGTGACATTGGTCAAGTGAACTTCGCGACCACTCGCGCCTCCTCGAGCCGCGATCTCGTCATCTCCGCGAGCCGAGCATCCGGTCCGATAGACTCGAACTGCCCGTGAAGGTCGCGTTGCGGGCGGCGGTCGTAACGCCTGCGCCCGAACACCCACCGGAGCGGAAATGGATGGCAACCGTCTCACGGTGAATCAGCGAACGTCGATGCCCGCGGGCCTGACGAGCACCGAGGCGGCTCGCCTACTCCGCGAAGTCGGCCCGAACGCGCTTCCGGAGTCGCCGCCGGTGTCGCTCGTGAGGCGATTTCTACGCCAGTTCAGAAGCCCCCTGATCTACCTGTTGCTCTTCGCGCTGGCCTTCGATGTGGGCGCCTGGATTCATGAGGGTTGGGCGGGCTGGCCCGTGGAGGCGCTCGCCATTGCGGCGGTGCTCCTGCTCAACGCGGGGCTGGGGACGTTCCAGGAGTATCGATCCGAGCAGGCCCTCGCTCAGCTCCAGGCGCTCGCAGTCCCTCAGGCATGGGTCGTGCGCGACGGGATACTCGTCCACATCCCGAGCCACGACCTCGTACCCGGAGATGCTCTCCGCGTCGAAGCGGGGGAACGCGTGCCCGCCGATGGAGTGCTCGTCGAGGCGCACGGTGTGATGTTGGACGAGTCGATCCTTACCGGCGAATCCGTTCCGGTCGATAAAGCCCAGGATGACGAGTCCTTCAGCGGCACACTCGTGGTCCGAGGCAAGGGCTTCCTTCGCGTCAGTCGAACGGGCGCGCAGAGCACCATGGGCAGACTCGCCACGATGCTCGGCGAGATCCAGGCCGAAAAGACCCCGCTCGAGCGCCGTCTCGAAGTTGTCGGCCATCAGATCGCAATCTGGGTTGGCGGATTGGCAACGCTACTGGTCGTCGCGGGAATCGCCGCCGAAGGAATCGGACAGTTCCAAGAGATCATCCTCTTCGCCACCGCCCTGGCTGTTGCGGCGGTTCCTGAGGGCATGCCAGCCGTCGTTGCGCTCACTCTGGCTCTCGGCGTTCAACGCATGGCCAAACGGCACGCGGTCGTGCGCCGCCTGAGCGCCGTCGAAGCGCTCGGCTCCGTGACCGTCATCGCAACCGACAAGACGGGAACTCTCACGGAGAACAGGATGGCCGTGCATGCGGTCGAGACCGACGACTTGCCTGAGGCACTCTTGGCCTTGGTGCTTGCGAACGATGCGGACCTGGTCTCGCGAGCGGGGGACCCACTCGAGCTCGGCCTTCTGGAGCATGCGCGCAGCGAAGGTGTCGCGATCGACGAGGTGCGACGCGCTCACCCGCGCGCGACGCTGCGTCCGTTCGACAGCGCCTGGAAATTCATGCGCGTGACGGTCGATGGCGAGCGGGGTCACCGAAGCTACCTGAAAGGCGCACCCGAGATCATCCTGCAACGCTGCGCGCTCTCTCCCGAGGAGCGCGCGCGCTGGGAAAGACGTGCGGAGTCGGGAGCCGAGGAAGGGTACCGAGTTCTCGGTTTGGCACGCGGCGAAGGCGAGAGAGAGGAGCACCTCGAGTTCCTGGGGCTGATTCTGTTGTGGGATCCGCCTCGCCCCGAGGTACCCGGCGCCATCGCGCAAGCTCAAGAAGCCGGCGTACGCGTCTTGATGATCACCGGCGACCATCCCGGGACCGCCCGTGCAGTCGCGAAGACCATCGGCATGGCCTCGACCGAGGCGCTCACCGGAGCAGAGGTCGAGCGCATGTCGGCCGAAGAGCTGCGCAATGCCGTGCGCTCGACAAGCGTGTTCGCTCGCGTCAGCCCCGAGCACAAGCTCCGCCTCGTCGAAGCGCTGAAGGCCGAGGGGCAGATCGTTGCCATGACGGGAGACGGCGTCAACGATGCCCCGGCGCTCAAGCGCGCCGATGTGGGCGTGGCGATGGGGCAGCGTGGAAGCGACGTGGCGCGAGAAGTGGCCGACCTCGTCCTTCTCGACGACAACTTCGCCTCGATCGTCGCTGCGATCGAGGAAGGGCGCAGCATCTATGAGAACATCCAGAAGTTCATCCGCTTTCTGTTCTCGACCAACGTGGCGCTCGTGGCCCTGGTCGTGTCAGGCGCGGTTGGCTCGTTCGTTCAGGACCTCCGTGACGCGTCCGGAGCGCTCCTCTTGCCCCTGACCGCGATCCAACTCCTTTGGATCAACTTCATCGGTGACGGGCCTGCAGCCCTCGCTCTCGCGCTGGATCGCAATCCGGGCGTCATGACGCGACCTCCCCGCTCCCCAAAGAGCGCCCTGCTCGACCAGATGTCAGTGCGCTTCGTGTTCTCGACAGGGCTGCTCAAGGCCCTCGCCGGTGCGGCGCTACTCGTCGCGATGCCACTCTTCGGGTACGGATTGGCTGCGGTTCGGACGGTGGTCTTTCTCTTCGAGTCCGTCGCCCAACTCGTGTTCGCATACCCCGCTCGCCGCATGGGGCGCCACGCTGCGAAGAACCGCGTCCTGCACATCGTCATCGTTCTCAGCGTGGGCCTACAGGTGTTGACCGCGACGGTTCCGTCGCTGCAGACGTTGCTAGGGCTCGTGACACTGGACACGCAGGCCCTTGTCGTCGTCTCGGGTTCCGTTCTCGCTACGTGGCTCGCCGCTGAGCTCGTCAATCGAGCCTTGAGTTTCCGGCAGGCGTCGAGGCCCACTGCGGAAGAATTCTCAAGGTGATCGCCGCGCTCGTACGTTCCTATTGGCGGGCGTCGCGCTCATCGTTGCCGCTACGGCGCTGACGAAGGCAGCCGACGTCATCTCCGATCGCACGAAGATCGGTCGCGTGTGGATCGGCGCGGTATTGCTCGCGGGTGCTACATCCCTGCCAGAGTTGGCGACAGACGTCTCTGCGGTGCGAATGAACGCTGCAGACCTCGCGGCCGGCGACCTGTTCGGTTCGAGCATGGCCAACATGCTCATCCTCGCAGTGATCGATCTCCTTCCACCCCGCCGTCGTGTCCTGCGGGGCGCCGGATTCGAGAACCTCCTGGCGGCCAGCCTTGCCATTGTCTTGACCGCGGTGGCTGCCGTCTTCGTCCTGACACGACCGCAGCACCAGGTGCTCGGGCTCGCCCCGGAATCCTTCGTGTTGCTGGGTGTGTACTTCTTCGGAATGCGCGCCATCTATCGACACGGTGCACGCGCGCACGAGCACTCGAAAGCGGTCAAAGCGCCGGCGGCGACCATGACCCTGAGACGAGCCATCCTGAAGTTCTCCGCTGCGGCCGCGGTCATCCTGACGTCCGCCCCATTCTTCGCCGGGGCGGCGAAGACGATCGCCGAGGTATCAGGGCTCGGCTCGACGTTCGTCGGCACGTTCCTGTTGGGTGTGTCGACCTCGCTCCCAGAGCTCGTCGCGTCACTTACTGCCGTTCGCCTGGGGGCATTCGACCTGGCCGTCGGCAACCTCTTCGGCTCGAACGCCTTCAACATGGTCATCTTCGTAGCGATGGACCTCGCTGCGCCAGGCCCGATCTTCGCGTCCCTGGATGGCAGCCACGCCCTGAGTGCTTTGTCGGCCGTGGTGCTCATGGCGCTCGGCATCGGGGCGATCGTGTACCGCGCGGAGCGTCGCTTCGCGCTGCTCGAGCCCGACAGCCTGCTGATGGTCGTCGTGTACGGCTTGGGGATCTGGCTCCTCTACGGCCGTGTCGCCGGCTAGGGACTGCCGCCCGACGCGGAGGTATTTCTTCTGTCGAGGGTTCTGCGGTCACCCCCGCGCTATGACTAGTCCTCGGGCGATTCCCGGCTACGACCACCGTAGGCGGCTGCCGGATGGTCGAGTCGTTGTGGGCAGAGATGGTCGCCACCTCTCCTTCGAGCTCGAGTCGGGCTTCGAGCCGCGCAGCGCCTCCTGGAGATGAGGAATTGCATATGCCTCGGAGGTTTCGCTCGCTGCTCATTCCGGTAGACCTATCGCCGATCTCGGATCGCGTGGTCGGGCGCGTCGCGCTTCTGCCTTAGGCGGAAGAAGCGCGACTCACGCTCCTGCACGTGGTCCCAAAGTCTCTGCCGCCTCGGGCTCAGCGACGCGCCGAAGCCGACGCCAAGAAGGCGCTCGTGGTGGAAGCGACGAGCCTGGCAACGAATCTACCGAAGGGCGTGAACATCGAGCCCATCGTGAAGGTGGGCACTCCCGCGGTGGAAATCGCGAAGCGCGCTGGGACACCCAAGGTGGAGCTGATCGTCATGGGACGCGGCGGCGGCCGAGCGCTTCGCGACGTCTTCCTGGGCTCTACCGCCGAGCGCGTCATCCGCCACGGACAGCTTCCGGTCCTGGTCGTGAGGCTTCCTCCGCGCGGCCCGTACCGCCGGCCCGCGCTCGCTCTGGATCTCGACCAGGCCGCCCACGGCATCCTCGAGCTGTTGCTCCGAGTGATCCCGCCGCCGCGCCCGAGCGTCGAGGTCATCCACGCGTACGATATTCCGTACCACGGGAGGATCTATCCCAGCCTGTCCGAAGACGACGCCGAGGAGTACCGGGAGCACTATCGGAAAAAGGCGCTCCGTGAAATCGGGAAGCTCCTCGCGACGTCGCTCGCACAGGCGAAGGTCGCGCCGATCGATGCTCCTTCGTGGAGAACGCACCTCCGGTATGGCTCGCCGAGGACCGTCATCGAGAAGGCCGTCAAGAAGGGAGATGCAGACCTCTTGGTGCTCGGGACGCACGGACACTGCGGAGTCGCACACGCCTTTCTAGGCACGGTCGCTGGCGACGTCCTACGCCAGGTCGCATGCGACGTGCTGGTGGTGCCGCCCCGCCGCGACGCCTCTGAGACGGCCTAGTGGAGGGCGGGGGACTCCTCGTTCACCTCGTTACCGCTCTCGGCGCCGCGCTGGTCGGCGCTGCGATTGCACTCTGTCTTCGCCAGCCGCTCATCATCGGGTACGTGCTCGCCGGTGTCGCGACCGGCCCTTTCACACCCGGAATCATCGGGAAGACAGAGGCGATCGCCGAGCTCGCCGAGGTCGGCATCATCTTCCTGATGTTCGCTCTCGGCGTGCAGCTGTTCGCCGCGGTTCCGCGCAGCTGACGACGAGGCCCAGGCGACGCGACAGTGTGGAGATCGTCTAATCGTGATCCGCGCCGGCCGCGCGATGACTTCGCCACAGCGGAAGACGATGCGGCGCGGCCGATCGCCACATGGAAGCCGCTCTCGACGAGCGCGACCTCCATCGCCCGCGCGATCTCCTCTTCGGAGGCGTGGACGCCATGGCTTTCGAGGACAGCTTTCGAGGACCAGGAGAACCGCTCCCACGTTCCTACCTCTCGCGTTAGGACGCGTTGGATCCGATCGGATCCCCGGAGGGCGCTCCACGCTTGATGCTTGATCCCACGCCCGCCGATCGGAAATGATCGGCGCATGGGCGCAGACGAGTCGGCCTGGGCGCGGATCGAGCCGCGCGCGATCAGCGTCGACGGCCACCGGCTGGTCTACCGAACCGCCGGCGCGGGGCCGCTGCTCTTGCTCGTCCATGGCATGGCCGGCAGCGCCCTGACGTGGCGGCACGTCATGCCGTCGCTGGCCGAGCGATTCGCGGTCCTGGCCCCCGATCTGCTCGGCCAAGGGGAGTCCGACAAGCCCCGCGGCGAGTACTCGCTCGGCGTGCACGCCAACATGCTGCGCGACCTGATGGACGTCCTCGGCCACGAGCGTGCGACCCTCGTCGGCCAGTCGCTCGGGGGCGGCGTGGCCCTGCAGTTCGCGCATCAGTTCCCGGAGCGCTGCGCCCGCATGGTCCTCGTCGACAGCGGCGGGTTCGGCCAGGAGGTCACGTTCTACCTCCGGATGCTGACCTTGCCCGGATTCGAGGCGGCCTTTCCGCTGCTCTGCACGCCGCGGCTGCGCGAGGCGGGAAACCGGATTGCGTCGTGGCTCGGCCGCATCGGCGTTCGCTCTACGCCCGCTCGCCAGGAGGTCTGGCGGAGCTACGGGTCGCTCGCAGACGCAGCGAGCCGGCACGCGTTCTTTCGCAGCTTGCGTGGCGTGATCGACTTCGGCGGCCAGGCGCTGAGCGCCCGGGGCATGCTGCATCAGATGGCGCAGCTGCCAACGTTGATCGTGTGGGGCGCGCAGGATCCCTTCATTCCGGTGAGCCAGGCGATCGCTGCACACGAGGCCATCCCGGGGAGCCGCCTCGAGATCTTCGAAGGGGTGGGACACTACCCGCATTGCGAAGCGCCGGAGCGGTTCGTCGAGCTGCTCGTCGACTTCATGGCCTCGACCGAGCCGGCCCGCCTGCCGCCGCGCTCGTCCCGACCCGAGATTTCAACGCCTCCTGGTGTCTCCCGAGCGTCCACGCCGGACTAGGTCGCGCGCGCGCCCTCGATCCGCGCGCGCCGCGCGCGGACGCGGTGCTTCCGCAGCTCCTCGAGCACGAGCATCGCCACGGCGAACGGCAGCATGAAGAGCCACACCTCCCTGCCGATCGGAGCGGTTCCGAACACGGCGTTTCCGACCGGGGTGTAGGCGATCAGCAGTACCAGACCGACCTCGAGCACCGCGCCCCAGAGGATCAAGGGATTCCCGAGGAGCCCCGTGGACCAGACCGACCGATCGGGACTGCGACACAAGAACACGTTCACGATCTGCATCACGATGATGGCGCTGAAGCAGGCCGTGGTGGCGCGCAGGTACGTCGGGTCCTGGGTGCCCAGGATGTCGCCGTACGTCCAGCCGGCCCCGTGGAGCACGAAGAGGAACGCCGCCATCGCAGCGGTGGCCTCGATCATGCCGAGGAACAGATACGCCCGCCGCGCGAGCGCCCAGTCGAAGAGCCGCTCGCGGGGGGATCGCGGCGGACGGCGCATGATCTGCGGATCGGGCTTCTCGACGCCCAGACCGAGGGCCGTCAACGAATCGGTCCCCATGTCGATGGCCAGGATCTGGATCGGCGTGAGCGGCAGCGGGATCGCGAACAACGAGAACGCGAGGTAGGGGACCAGCTCGGGCACGTTGTGCGCCAGGATGTACGTCAGGAACCTGCGGATGTTCTCGAAGACGGCTCGACCCTCTTCGATCGCGTTCACGATGCTCGCGAAGTTGTCGTCGAGCAGCACCATGTCGGACGCTTCCTTCGCCACGTCGCTCCCGCTCTGCCCCATGGCGATTCCGATGTGCGCGCTCTTGAGCGCCGGCGCGTCGTTCACGCCGTCGCCGGTGACCGCCACGACGTGCTTCTTGCCCTTCAGTGCGTCGACGATCCGTCGCTTCTGGTCCGCGCGCACGCGCGCGAAGACGATCTCGGGCGCGTCCAGGGCCAGGCGAAGCTGCACGTCGGTCAGCGCGCTCAGCTCGTCGCCGGTCAGCAGGAGCGGAGCGTCGGATCGGACGAGGCCGATCCTCCGCGCGATGGCCCGCGCGGTCCGAGGATGATCGCCACTCACCATGATCACGCGGATGCCCGCCTCGCGGCATCTTCGGATCGCTTCCGGAACCTCGTCCCGCGGCGGGTCCTCGAGGCCCACGAGCCCGGTGAAGACGAGATGCTCCTCCAGGGTGTCGTGCTCCCACCCGCGATCCAGCGGACGATGGGCGAACGCGAGCACGCGCAAGCCCTGCTCGGCCATGTCCTCCTGAGTCCGGGAGATCCGCGCGCGGAGCTCCGGTGTGAGCGGGCGGCAGTCGCCGTCCAGGTGGATGCGGTCGCACAGCGGGAGGACGGACTCCGGTGCGCCCTTGCACCAAAGCATCGGGCCATCCGGCATGTCGTGGATCGTCGAGAGCCGCATCCGGTCCGCATCGAACGGAATCTCGTCGAGCCGGGGACGGGCCTCCGCGTCGGGCATCGCCTGGCGGGCCAGCTCCACCAGGGCGATCTCCATCGGGTCGCCGAGGAGGACCGTTCGGCCCTGCTGCTCGACCTCCCGTAGATCCTGACACAAGGCTGCCGCTAGGAAGAGCGGCTCGTTGCGATCGACGAGCGTGGCCCCCGACTTCGCGACCTCGCACGAGACGCGCTCCATTCCGAGGAGAAGCTCGCGCGCGATCATGCGGTTCTGCGTGAGCGTACCGGTCTTGTCGGTGCAGATGACCGTGGTCGAGCCCAACGTCTCGACCGACGACAAGTGCCGGATCAGGACGTTCCGCTTCGCCATGCGCTGGCTCGCCAGGACGAGCGCCAGCGTGAGCGTCGGCAGCAGACCTTCCGGCACCATCGCGACGATGATCCCGATGGAGAAGACGAACGCATTCCAGAACGGAACGCCCGCGAAGCGCCCGACCACGAAGAAGAGCAGACCGATTCCGACCGCGACGATTCCGATCACGCGGCTCAGATGCGCGATCTCGACCCGAAGCGGAGAGACGACCTCCCCGGCCGCTTGCGTGAGATGGGCGATCCGTCCGAACTCGGTTTGCATCCCGGTCGCGAAGACGACCGCCCGGGCCTGGCCGGAGACCAGGGAAGTGCCCGCGAGCACGACGTTCCTGGCGCGGATCGAGTCATCGCCGGTGGCGGGCGCGGCCACACGCGTCCGGGGCAGCGATTCTCCGGTGATCGCGGCGTCGTCCACCCGGACGCCGAAGGCTTCGATCAGCCGGCAGTCCGCGGGAACGCGGTCGCCCTGCTCGAGCAGCACGACGTCGCCGGGGACCAGGTCCTCCGACGACAGCCGGACCACCGCGCCCTCGCGCACCGTCGCGACCTGCTGGGGAAGCAGCTTGCGGAGCAGCGCGAGGGTGTGCTCTGCGCGGTACTCCTGCCAGAACGAGAACACGCCGCTCACGACGATCACCACGACGATCGCCCAGCCGAGCCTCGCCATGCCCTCGCCCGGAGCGCTCCAATCGGCGAAGAACGCGAGC
>Ga0209706_10000816_pt1 | contig 17781 bp, 20 predicted proteins | sample PPLLaktember2015_6_FD_187263 | JGI IMG/M metagenome (GOLD analysis project Ga0209706, IMG submission 187263) | Freshwater sediment microbial communities from Prairie Pothole Lake near Jamestown, North Dakota, USA - PPLs Lake P8 Core (1) Depth... | ecosystem: Environmental > Aquatic > Freshwater...
CGCCGCATCGCCGCCGACCTCCGCACGCTTTAGTCCCCGATTCTAGACTTCAGGAAAGGGGCGGGAGCGCCTGCTCCGCGCACTTGCCGCAGACCGCGGTGTCCGGCGCCGCGCGCAGGCGATCGACGGCGATCGGGCTGCCGCAGCTCGCGCACGTCCCGTAGCGGCCCCGGCCCAGCGTCTCGAGGGCGCGCTCGAGCGCGTCGAGCCGCGCCGTGCGCAGCGCCTGCAGGTCCTCGTCCTGGAACACGGAGATGCCGGCGCGCGCGAGGTCGCCGCGGTCCGTGGGGATCGGCCGCGGGTTGCGCTGCAGGGCGCCTCCCGCCTCGGCGCGCAGCCGCCGGTTCTCCTCGATGATCTCGCGGTGCTCGTCCAGGAAGTCGGCGCGCAGCTCGTCGAGCTCGCCGGCGCGCGGGTCGGCGCCGTCCGCGAGCGACGAGCGCCCGCCTTCCTCGTCACGCAGGCGCGTGGCCCGCGCGACCAACAGCTCGCGCTTCTCGGCCGGCCCGAGGATGTCGCACTCCGCGAGCCCGACGCAGGGCGCGAGCTTGCGCGCCTCGCAGAGCTCCTCGAGGACCTCGGTGCCGCCCTTGCGCGCGTGGCTGCGCTCGGCCGCGTCGACCGAGAGCACGCGCAGATGTCCGCAGCGATGGAAATGGTGTCGCATGGCCTCCTCCCGGCGAGCGCCCCCCGCTTCGATCGACTGCACCCGCCGTGCCACGGCCCCTGGGCGCCCGTACGACCCCCCGAAGAGAGCGCGGCGGGCATCCTGCCCCGGCAGCGGGGCCGGATGGGTCTCGCCGAGGCTGGCCGCGGCCGACACCGGCCTGGATCGGTGACGGCGCGTCACGGCGGCCGGACGCGGGCTTCGCTACCCGACCTCGGATGCTCGGGGAACCCCAGCGAAGCCGGAGCCCCTTCGCCCGCGCGTTCGCGTGGGCCGTGCTGGCTGTCGTCGCCGCCGGCGCGGCGCCGGCCGCCGCAGCCGACCCGCGCGCCCTCGAGGCGCTCGCCGCCGCCGCCCCGGCGCTCGACCGCGGCGTGCTGCGCCTCGCGCTGCGCGCTTCCGCGTGCGCGGAGCGCCGCGGGCTGCTGCCGGACGGCGACACGCTCACGGTGATCGACTACTCGAGGCCTTCGAGCGAGCCCCGGCTGTTCGTGCTCGACCTCGCGCAGCGCGCCCTGCGCCACCAGGAGCTCGTCGCCCACGGGCGCGCGAGCGGGGAGAACCTCGCCAAGAGCTTCTCCAACCAGCCCGGAAGCCTGCAGTCGAGCCTCGGTCTCTTCGTCACGCTCGGGACCTACATCGGCCGCCACGGCCGCTCGCTCCGCCTGCTCGGCCTCGAGCCAGGCGTGAACGACCGCGCGGAGGAGCGAGCCATCGTGATGCACGGCGCGGAGTACGTGAGCGCGGCCTTCGCAGCGCTCCACGGCCGGCTCGGCCGCAGCCTCGGCTGCCCGGCCCTCGCCCTCGACGTCGCGCCGCGCGTCATCGACGCGATCCGCGGCGGGAGCCCGCTGTTCGCCTACTACCCCGACCCCGCCTGGCTGCGCGGCTCGCCCTTCCTCGGGTCCTGCGGGCAGGCCGAGGCATCCTCTGGCGCCGACGCACTGACATCGCGCGCGAGGCCCTCGGCGGCGGCGATCGCCTCCGAAGCGCGCTCCCAGTCCAACTGACCGGTGAGGCCCGCCTCCGCCGCCTGGGCGCAGAGCGCCTGCCAAGGGGGCTCGGCGCGGCCATACACATCGGGGTGCACCTCGAGCAGAATGCGTCCGTCGCCGGTCTTCGCGAGGATCAGCGGCCGGTAGATCAGCTCGACGGGCTCCCCGACCTCCGCCTGCGCGAAGAGCCCCTCGATCTCTTCGGGGTGCACGCGGATGCAGCCGTGGCTGCGGAAACGGTAGATGCTCGCGGGCGCGATCGTGCTGTGGATGCCGCAGGCGATGCCCTCGAGGCCGAGCCAGTAGCCGCCGAGGGGGTTGTCCGGGCCGGGCGGCACCTCGGTCTTCACCGGCTTTCCCTGCGCGAGCATCTCGGCCTGGATCGAGGGCGGGACGATCCACGTCTTGTCGCGCACGCGGCTCCCGACCCGATGACGGCCCACTCCGGTGGGCCAGTCGGGGCGGCCGAGGCCGACGGGGACGGACGCAGCGACGCGCCCGCCGCGGAACAGGAACAGCATGCGCTGGGGCACGTTGATGAGGATCCCCCGCTCGAGGCGGCCGGGAACCAGATGCGGGTTCTCGATGCGGAGGCGCTGGCCGATCCGCAGCCAGGCCGTCGGCGCGAGCCCGTTGCCGCCGGCCAGACTGGCGACCTCGACGCCGAAGCGCGCGCTCACCGCGGTGAGGGAGTCGCCGGCGCGCACCTCGTACTCGAAGTCGCCGCCCACCAGGACGTCCGCCTGGGGGACGTCGGGCTGCAGCAGGACTTCCACCGGTGCCCGCTCGTCCGCGAGGGCGGCGGAAGGCCGCTCTCCTTCCGTCCCGCGAGCAGCGCACGCCGCGAGGGCAGCCGACGTCAGCGCGGCAAGCAGAGCCGCGCGGCCGACCCGGCCCTGCCAGGGTTTCAGCGCGTGCCCGCGTCCAGGGCGAGCCCCGGCGGCTCCCCGGAGAATGGCGGGCACCCGCCGACGTCGCCGCCGCGAAGCCCGCTGAGCATGAACACCCCCCGACGCCGAGCCGTGCATCATCCGTACCGATAGCCGGTCCGCTCGCGTCGCGACACGGTCGCGATCCGCCCCAAGCGCGGCAGCGGGGCGGGGCGGGAAGGTCCTCATCCGCGGACGGGATTCGGACGACGGGGCCATGCCGGGGGGCACGCGCCTTGCACATCGGCGAGAAGGAGGTCTGAGCCATGTCCGCAGGAGCGATCTGCGTGCGATCGGTGCAGGTGGCCTGGCCGGACGAGACGGTGCGCGCCGTCGCGGAGCGCATGGCCGCCGCGGGCGTGGGTACGGTCGTGGTCCTCGACTCCGACCAGCGCCCGACCGGGATCCTGACGGACCGCGACGTCGCCCTGCGTTGCGTCGCGGCGAGGCGCGACCCCGACACCACGGCGGTTCGCGACGTGATGAGCGCACCCGTCGCCTGCATCCACGAGTCGACACCCATCGAGAGCGCCCTCTCCCGCATGACGAGCGTCCGCGCGCGGCGCCTGGCGGTCGTCGACGACGAAGAACGGCTCGTCGGCGTCCTCGCGCTGGACGACGTGCTCGAGCTGCTCGCCGAAGAGGTCACGACGATCGGCAAGCTGCTGGGGCAGCGAGCGCGCTCGCGATAGCCGCCGCGCCCTCACGCCTCCGCGATCACCGCCGGGCCGGCGCCCTCGGGCTCACGGATCCGGTCGATCAGCGCGCGCACCTCTGCCGAAGGCGGAGGGAAGAGCGGCGTCAGCGCCAGGGTGACGGCAAAGTTCAGCAGCATGCCGACCGTCCCGATGCCCTGGGGCCCGATCCCGAAGCACCAGCGCGGCATGCCGCCGTAGACGCTGCCGAGGATGTACGCCGCCGTGAAGACGATGCCTGCGGTCATGCCCGCGATCGCCGGCACGGTGCCGACCCGACGCGAGAAGATGCCGAGGGCGATCACCGGGAAGAAGCTCGCGGCCGCCAGCCCGAAGGCGAAGGCCACCACCTGGCTGACGAAGCCGGGCGGGAAGATCCCGAAGAGCCCCGCCACCACCACGGCGAGGCCGATCACCAGGCGCCCGACCAGGAGCTGCTGCGCCTCGGACGCGTCCGGGCGCAGCATCCGGTAGTAGAGGTCGTGGGCGACGCTCGAGGAGATCACGAGCAGCAGGCCCGACGCCGTCGAGAGCGCGGCCGCGAGGCCGCCGGCCGCCACCAGCGCGACGATCCAGCTCGCGAGGCCCGCCATCTCCGGCGTCGCCAGCACGATGATGTCCGGGTCGGGCCCCGAAAGACCGCGCTCGCGCAGCGCCTGCCGTCCGTCCGCGCCCTCGCTGCCGCTGCTGCGCAGCCAGCGCTCGTGGCCGGCGCGCAGCTCCGCGAGGTCCGCGGCGCCGAGGGAGCCGGCGCGGAACAGCTCGTTCTCGGCGAGCGCCTCGCCGCCCGCATAGCGGACGCGGCCGTCCCCGTCGTCGAGCCAGAGGATCAGCCCGGTGTGGCTCCAGTGGCGGAACCACTCGGGGAGCTCCGCCTCGCTGCGCCCCTGCAGGCTCTCGATCAGGAAGTAACGCGCGAACGCGGCGGTGGCGGGCGCCGTCAGGTAGAGCAGCGCGATGAACCCGAGCGCCCAGAACCCGCTCCAGCGCGCCGCCGCGACGTTCCGCACCGTGTAGAAGCGCACGATCACGTGCGGCAGCCCCGCGGTGCCGACCATCAGCGCGAGCGCGGTGCAGAACACGTTCACGCGGTCCCAGCCGCCGGCGAACGCCTCGGTGTAGGGCGCGAAGCCCAGCTCCGCGTGCAGCCCGTCGAGCTTGGCGAGCAGCGGCACGCCTTCCCGGAGCAGCTCCGCGCCCATGCCCAGCTGCGGCAGCGGCTGCCCGGTGAGCTGGATACTGATGGCGATGGCCGGGATCAGGAAGGCGCTGATCAGCACCCAGTACTGCGCCACCTGCGTCCAGGTGATGCCCTTCATGCCGCCGAGCGTCGCGTAGACCAGCACCAGCGCCATGCCGATGGCGACGCCGACGTCGATGTCGACCTCGAGGAAGCGCGAGAACACGATGCCGACGCCGCGCATCTGCCCCGCCACGTAGGTGAAGCTCACGAACACCGCGCAGATCACCGCGACGGTGCGCGCCACGTTCGACTCGTAGCGGTCGCCGACGAAGTCCGGCACGGTGAAATGGCCGAACTTCCGCAGGTACGGCGCCAGCAGCAGCGCCAGCAGCACGAAGCCGCCGGTCCAGCCCATCAGGTACACGCCGCCGGCGTAGCCCATGGTGGAGATGATCCCGGCCATCGAGATGAACGAGGCCGCGCTCATCCAGTCCGCCGCGGTCGCCATGCCGTTGGCCGCCGCGGGGACGCCGCGGCCGGCCACGTAGAAGCCGTGGGTGTCGCGCACCCGCGTGCGCCAGGCGATGAACAGGTAGAGCGCGAAGCTGAGCCCCACCATGAGGAACGTCCAGCTCTTCTGGCTCATCCCTCGCGCGGCGCCCCGCTGCGGCGGAGCGCCTCGAGCTCCGCATGGTGGATGCGATCGAGCCGGCGCATCGCCAGCGCGTAGACGCCGATCAGCGCCACGAAGACCAGGATGCTCCCCTGCTGCGCGAACCAGAATCCCAGCGGGAAGCCGCCCAGACGGAAGGCGTTCAGGCGGTCGGCGAGCAGCACGCCGCAGCCGAGCCCGGCGAAGGCCCACACCGCGAGCAGCCCCGCCATGAGGCGCAGGTTGCGCCGCCAGTAGGCCTGGATGCAGGCGTGCAGGCGCGGATCCTCGCCGCCGCTCACGGGAGCACCTCGATCCCCGGCCGGTCCGCCACCACGCGGAAGCGCGCGAAGGTGGAGGCGACCGCCTCGGGGTCGAAGGTGTCGAGCACGCGGAACTCGCAGACCAGCTCCTCGGGGGTGGCGTCGACCACGGCGTAGCCCTGGTTCAGGAGGTCGATCTGCTTGAGGTAGGGGACGTTTGCCTCGAGCATGAGCTGCTCCGCGAGGTGCAGGAGCTCCTCGGAGGCGATGGTCCGGGGGTCGGGGTCGGCGGTCAGCGAGCCGGTCACGAACTCCATCGCCGTCACCGGCGACGCCGGGTCGTCGAAGTCGGGCATGATCTCGCTGGCCTTGTAGAAGTGGGTGTGGCCGCTGCACACCACGACGTTGCGGATGCGCTGGCGCGCGATGTGCTTCATCAGCTGGCGGCGCTCCCACTGGTAGTCGTCCCAGGCCTCGTTCGAGACGTAGGTGCCCCCGTTCTTCTGGAGGTCGGGGTTCTCGGCGCGCAGCTCGGGAGTGTCGCGATCCTGGATCTTCCAGGGCGCCATGTCGTAGCTGCTGCCGAGCAGGCGCCAGAGGGTGCGGCCGCGCGCCAGGCGGCGCTTCAGCCAGCGCTTCTGGCGCCGCCCGAGCGTGGTGCGCCCCGGCGCGAACATCTGCTCGCAGGGCGGCTTGCTCGTGTCCTGCGCGTCGATCACGCCGCCGAAGCTCGAGTTCGCGGGCACCTCGGGGTCGCGGTACTGGCGGGTGTCGAGGAGGTGCAGCTCGGCGAGCCGGCCCCAACGCAGCGAGCGGTAGGTGCGATCGTCAGGCGGGCGCGGCACGGGCATGTGCTCGAACCACGCCTGGCGCGCGGCGGCCAGCCGCTCCGGGGGCCCGGTGCGGTCGACGCCGTTGTAGAACTCGCCGTCGTCCCACACCGCGACGAGCGGCACGGCGGCGTGCAGCTCCTGGAGCAGCGGGTTCGAGTGGAAGGTGTGGTAGACGCCTCGGTAGTCGTCCAGAGCGAGCGTGCCGCCGTCGCTCACGTAGACGTAGTCGCCGAGGTGCATCAGGAAGTCGACGCCCTCCTGCGCGATCGCGCGGTGCGCCACGTAGTAGCTGTCGTTCCGCTGCTGGCAGCTCGCAAAAGCAAAGCGCAGGTGGTCGGCCCGCGCGCCCGGGGCGGGCGCGGTGCGCAGGCGCCCGACCGGGGACGCGGCGCCCGCGTGCTCGAAGCCGTAGTGGTACCAGCGGTCCGGCCCCAGGCCTTCGACCTCGACCTTCGCGGTGTACCCGCTCGCGGCGTCCGTCGCGACCGCCCCGCCCGCAACCACCTGCTGGAGCGCGGCGTCCTCCGCGACGGTCCAGAGCAGCGTCGCCGGCCCGCCGCCCGGCGGCGGCACGACGCGCGTCCAGAGCACCCCTGCGTCCGGCCGCGGATCGCCCGACTTCACGCCGTCAGGGAACACGGGCCCGAGCACACCCGCGAGCGCGCGCCCGCCGGGAACGGCGCGAAGCGCGGCGGCCCCGCCGAGCGCCGCCGCCACCAGCCGCAGGAACTCGCGGCGCGGCAGCGTGCGCCCCGTGCCGGACGGCGGGCGGATCGCGAGGAGCGGATGGCGAGTGCGGCTCAAGGCGCCTCCTGCGGCCGGGCGACGCTAGCCGAACTGCCCGGGGCGCACGACTCGCACGGCGGCGCCGCTTCGAGAGTGACCTCGATGTCCACGCCCACGGCCTCGACCAGCTCCGCCGGTTCCAGCTCGTCCTTGCCCTCGTTGAGGTTGTCGGTCGGCCGAGACCCCTCGCCGCCGGCGGGCCCGATCTCCTCGTCTATCTTCCCGTCGAATCCGAGCTGCACGGCGAGCCGGATTCGCGCCCCCTCGGTGTATCCAAGCTCCTCGCGCAGGAACCTCTCGAGCGCCTGCGCCCCGGGCTCGCTCTGAAGGGAGGCGTCGAACAGATCCTGATGGCTGATCCTGTTTCCCCAGCCGTGGGCGGGCTGGGTTCCCAGACACAGAGCGGCCGCCAAGGCGATCGAGAGCCTTGCGCTACGGCTCATGGCATCGCATCTCCTTGACGACTTCGATGCAGTGGGACCCGCCCGGCTCGTAGAGCCCACGGCAGAAGTATCGTACGCGCCTCTCTTCCTCGAACTCGCAGATCGCTTCTCGCTCGGCCTCAGACAGCTCCATACTGATGTAGAAATCTCGCACGGGATCGTCCCACCGCTCCGGCCGGTAGTCCGTGGCCTCGATGCCATATCGCTCGTCCATCACACGGACGATCGGCTCGTCCTCGAGGGTCCAGCGAAGTCCCCCGATGCGATAGGGCTTCCGGTCTCGAACCGCAGGGAAGTCGAAACGGCCGTTATCGTCGGTCTTCCGCCACCGGTGACCGAAATTGACCCCTGTGGCACCGTGCCAGCTGTCGTGGCGCAGGGCGTTCCGGTAGACCATCACGTCGGCCCCGACCACCGGCTCTCTGGTCTTCGCGTCCAATACACGCCCTGCGATCCGCGGCGTCTCGGTCGTCGCGCAGCCGGACGCGACGAGCGCGACCAACAAGAACCCGGCGGCGCTCAGTAGTCGAAGATCTGCCACGTCCCATCCTCCGCACGCACGAGGTAGACCGGAAACCGGCGCAGCTCCGTTCCGATGCCGGTCGACAGCTCCGCCTCGATGCGCACGATGGCGCGATCCTCTCGGAGCAGGTCGATCGAGAGGGCGCCCATGGCGGCCGCATCGGTCTGAAGAGCCGCGCCCAGGTCCTCGTAGATCTCGGCGAAGACGAGGCGCTGGAGCGGCTCGAAGAGCGAGAGCGCGCCGGTCACGTCCCCGCTCCGCAGCCGCGTCTTCAGGCTCTCGACGGCGGGGAGCGGCGAGGGGACGGGCTGCGCGATCTCGAGCACGCGTTCGCCATCCGCCACGTAGATCGTGGGCACCTCGCGCCGAGCGCTCCCGAGCACCGCGCGCGGCGGGGGTCCGAGGCTTCGCGCGAGCGTGCGCTCGAAGCCCAGCCGCGCCGAGAGCTGAGTGACGGCTGCCCGGCCCGCATCCGCCACGAGGACGCCCTGCTCAGCGATGGCAACGTCGACCGGTGCGGCGACCTCGGGCAAAGCAAGGGATCGCGCGCGCACTCCGTCGCCTTCGGGGAGCGCGGCCCAGAGGCCGGCCGAGGGGCTCCCCACGACGAAGCCGTAGCCGGAGACTGCCTCGATCCCACGGGGCTCCTCGAGGGGGAGCTCGCCGAGGAAGCTCCCGTCGGTTCGCAAGAAGGCTACGCGGGCGTTTCCGGTGTCCGACACGGCGATCACGTCCCCGTCGACAGCGATCCCTCGAGGCCCTTCGAGGGCTGCGGGGCCCTCGACGCCAAGGCTCAATCGGTGCGTACCGTCCGGGCCAAAGACCTGGATCCGGTCGTTCCCCGTGTCGGCGACGTAGAGCGTGCCGTCGGGCGCTACCGCGAGTGCCTGGGGGTTGGAGAGCTGCGTGGTGCCGGCGCCTCCGCTCCCGATGGTGGAGACGGCGGTGTGAGACGAGTCGAAGCGCGTGGCGACGCCGGCCGCGCCGTCGAGCACGTAGAAGCCGCCTTCGGGTGCCTCGGAGAGGTCGACCGGGTTGCCCGGCGCAAAGGTGGCGAGGATCTCCTCCGGGAGGTGGGCCGCCACCCGAGCCGCGGCGGAGAGCTCCGCTCCCGAAGGAAGTGTGAAGTAGACGCGTGCGAGTCGCGGGCCGGCCTCGCTGTACGACACGAGCGCGGCCCCGTTCGGGCTCCCGACGAGATCGAGCTCGCGATCGCCGTCCAGGTCGAAGTCGATGCGAGAGACGGTGAAGGGCCGGCTCGCGGAAGCCCCCAGGCGCGCATCGAAGGGAACCGCGCCACTCCGGGGCTCCGCAACGAGGCGGATGGCGGGTGCCGCGTCGGCGACCGAGATGGCCACTGCGTCGCTGGCAGTCTCGGCTCCTTCTCCCAGCTGCGCCAGCGCTCCGACCGTCGCCGCACCCTGGGGAACCCGCACCTCGGGCACCTCGAACACGCCTTCGATGACCGGAGCGAAGCTGTCGGTGACCAGCGTCCGCGCCCGCTTCGCGCTCACGAACCCGCGCACGACGAGCCCGCTGCCCGGGATCGAGGCACCGTCCGGCGGCGAGAAGATCTCGACCGCGAGCACCGGCTCCTCCGCCCGCGTGACCGCGACGCCCTCGCTTGCCACCGGCGAGCCGAGCGCCGCTGCTGTCACCTGGAGCGTGTTCGCGCCCATCGCGAGCGGGACGCGGGTGAGTAGCGCGCGAGGATTTCGCCGCTCACCTGACCGGAGAGGAACACGTAGGGACGAGATGCGAGACCACTAGCTGCAGCTTTCGCTAGCTGTTCCAAGCCAGCGTCCGTCTTTCCGTGGTCCTCAAGCGACTGCCCGAGGAATATATCCTCGAGATTCAGGTGGTCGCCCACGAAATCGTTGCGGACGTGCGCGGGGCTCGTCATATCCTGGAGGACGTGAAGCACGTGACCGACGGCCAGGAAATGAAGCGCGAGGTAGTGCTCCCGCTCGTCCAGCCGCTCGACCGTCAGGGACCGGTAGAGGTAGCGCTCGGCATCGGGAAGGGCGAAGAAGTTCCGGATGTCGGCTTCCGAGGCGCCATCGAGGCCCAGCGCCCGGTCGCGGGCTGAGCGTCCCGTGAAATCGAAGTCTCCGCCACCTCGGATGCACGATGTAGTGCCGCGGCTCAGCGCTCTCAAGAACGCACCGGCTTCCTCGTGGTTGTCCATTCCTTGCTCGCCCGTCAGCTCGGGCTCGTGGAAATGGTGGCGAGCGCGCACGTTTGGATTGTCCTCGGCGAATACACCATTTTCAAGGAGATCGACGATCGAGAATCGGTGCAGGGCGCCGAAACACGCATCGAAGTCTGGGGTTCCAGGGGCATCCGCGCACCGGTCGTTGATCTTGATCGCGAGCTTGCCTGGCAGGTCTTCTCTGATGTCCATGCAGCCAAGGAGCAGCGCTCTCTTCTTCCGGTTGAAGCTCACCTCAAACCGGGACTCGCGCCCCCGGCTCGGATCGCGGAGATCGTCGTCGATCTCCGCAGGCCCGAAGCCAAACTGGACGGCAAGCTCCTCGGCGATCCCCCGTTCGAGGCCTAGCTCCTCGCGAAGGTAGACATCGAGCGGATCCCCGCGAGCGGCCAGAGCTCTCGCCGGAAGCCCAATCAGATCCGGGTGGGTGCGGAGGTTGTCCCACGCGGCGGCTGTGCCAGCCATGAGTTCGAGCGCAAGTCCCAGGCTGAAGGCGAGCGCGATCTTCATCGTTGACTGACTCACTCCTGCCCTAGTTCGGCGCAGGCCTCCGCACCGAAGGCCCACTCGCAGAGCGCATCGCAGGTCTTCTCGTCTGCAGAACGGCAGAGCCGGTACAAGTCCGGGGGATCCGAGAACCCATCCTGGCCGCGCTGAACTCGGATGACGAGCTCGTCGGTCACCGACTCATCGATCCAACCGAACGTATTGCCCGCCGTAAAATAGCCATGGTGGAAGACTGTGACCGAAGGGTCGGAGTTCGTACGCGTGTACTCCAAGAGATAGGGCGCCAAGCAGACGCGCCCCGGGAAGTGATATCGGCCGCTTTCGTCCGTGATTGTGTGCCTGACGCAAACGGATCTGCGGATCCCCCCACCGACGCGGGGCCCGGTCTGCTCGTAGCTGTAGAGAACAGCCGCATTCGAGACGGGCGATTCGTCCCCTGAATCGACGACCCGACCGGAAACCCCCTCCGCCCAGATCGGCCCCAGCACCAGGCAGCCCGATGAGAGGAGCGCGGCTCCGATCACGAGCAGAAGATGGATCGGCCGCCCCGCGATGGAGCCTGCCCCCGATCGACAGGGCGGAGCCGGGCGGCGCTGCGGCCCGGAGCGAAGCGCAGCCTCGATCAATACTCGAGCACCATCCACTGGCCACCCCTTCCACGCACGAGGAGCATCGGGAAGTCCTCGCGCACCAGCGATCCCTCGACCGGAACGCTGCCCGTCACCGTCGCGGCCACGCCATTCACCGTGAGGCTTGCGATCGGGCTGGCGTCAAAGACCGTCCCCGTGACCGCCGTGCTGGCCTCGGCGGTGAGCGAGCCGTTCGCGGGGGAGGTGATCGTCACCACCGGCGGCGTCGTATCGAGCGTGACCCCGGTGCTCGCCGAAGCCTCGCCGAAGGCGTTCGTCGCCGTGGCGGTGAGGGTGTTGCCCCCTTCGACCAGCGGAACGCTGGCCGTGAAGGAGCCGCCGCTCACGGCAGCGACGACGCCGTTCACTGTCACGCCGATCGGCTCCGTCCCGCTGAGGGTGCCCGTGACCGCGACGGGGCTCGCGGCGAGTAGCGCCCCAGCCGATGGGCTCCCGATGGCGAGCGCCGGCACCTCGCCGCGCGTCACCGAGACGAAGGCGCTCCCGGGGTGCCCGGCCGCATCGGTAGCCTCGGCGGTGATCGCCTGCGGCCCGAGGGCGAGCGGCACGGTCACGGCAAAGGAGCCATCGGGCGCGAGTGTCGCGGGGGCTCCGTTCACGGTGAAGCTCACGATGGGACTGGCATCGGAGACCGTACCCGTCACGAGGACGCTCGCCTCGGTCGTCTGCGTCCCGTCCGCGAGAGCCGTGATCGTGACGACGGGCGGGGTGGTGTCCACCGTGATCGAGACCGAGTCGGAGGCCGAGCCTGCCGCGTTCGTCGCCGTGGCGACGAGCGTGTGGGGGCCGTCCGCGAGCGTGAGCGTCGCCTCGAAGCTGTCGCTTCCTACGCTCGCCGGCGTGCCGTCGACGCTCACCGCGACCCCGGCGCCCGTCACGGACCCCGAGACCGGGACGGCGCTCGTCGGGAGCAGCGCGCCCTCCGCGGGGCTCGTGATCGCGATCGTCGGAGGCTCGCCGACGGGCGGCGTCCCCACCGCGAGGCCGAGCTTGCTGCTGCCCTCCGGCCCGGGCGTCCCCTGGATCCGCACGCCGAGTCACCCAGCCCTGCGTCGAGGCGCCGGTGATCGAGGCGACCGTGAGGCCCGGCGCGCGGAGGCCGAAGCTCGCCGAGGTCAGCGCGCCGCCGCCCCCACCCGTCTGGCCGAGCTTCACGCCGAAGTCGAAGGTCTTGACCGGCGACATCGTGTTCCCGCCGCCGACCTTCCAGACGGCGTTCGCCTGGAACTGCCACTGCGTGACGACGCCCGTCGGGTTCGCGACGGAGAGCTCGGGCACGAGCGACTCGGGTCCGACACTTCCGAAGAGGCCGAGGAGGTCGCCCGAGCCGGGCGCGATCGAGACGCTGAGGTCCACGCCACCCGGGACATCCTCGAGGCTCACCGTCACGGGCACGGCGTCGCCGCTGATCGGGGTCGCGAACTGATAGGTCACCGCCGCGGCGGGGCCCGCCCCGAGCCAGGCCACCGCAACGAGCAGCAGGCGCAGCGAGAGCAGGCGCATCAGAGTTCGACGTCGCCGCCGTCATCGCAGACGGCCGTCGTCGCGGGTCCGAAGGCGGCGAGCGAGGGGTCCCACTCCTCGTAGACCACGACGCCAGCGTCCGTGCAGACCTCGGCGGACGCGCCGAGCGCGAGCGGGCCGGAGAAGAGCACGCTGCCGCAGCCGCCCGAGGCATCCGGCTCGCACACGCGAAGGTCGAGGGTCGGGACCTCTGCGTCGACCTTCACCACGCGACAGCACGCTGCGCGCGCAGGCAGCGCAGCGAGCGCGGCGACCCCCCACAGCAGCAGCAGCAGAGCGAACGATCTCCAGCATCGGGTGGCGAGCAACGAGCCCCTCTCTTTCGAGCGAGCGCGATCATCGAGGCAGAGGACAAGCGGAGTCAAGCAGAATGTGAGCGGACTCCTCGAATCTCGAGCTGCGCCGGGCCGTGCCCCGTCGGGCAACCAGGAGCAGCCAGACCAGAAGAAAGCCGAGCGGCAGCGCGCACTGAGCCCTGCTCACACTCGCGCTTGCGACCGCTGTGAGGCGATCGGCGGTGTCGAGCTCGGACCTTCCGATCGGATCCTGCACACCGTTTGCCGGTCTCTCCCTGCCGCCCGAACCGGCCGCCGATCGTGGCCGTGCCCCTCGCGCGCGCCGCCCTCGCGCGCCGTACACGGCTTCCCGTCCGGCACGTCCCTTGCTCCGACAGCCGTTCTCCCCCGCGGTCCCGCTGGAGATCCCTGTGCCCCGCATCCGCTCCGTGCTCTGGATCGGCGACGCCCCCGGCTTCGAGGCGCGCGAGGTCGGCGCCTCGCCGCACCTCGACCTCGCCTGGGTGCGCGACGTCGACGAAGCGCTCGCGCTTCCCCTCGAAGGCTTCGACGCCGTGGTGCTCGACGCGCCCGATCCCGAGCGCGGCCTCGAAGCGAGCCGGCGCCTGCTCGCGCGGCGCGCGCTTCCTCCTCTCGTGACGCGCGTCCCCTCCCCCGACCCCCACCTCGCCCGCGCCCTCCTCGACGTCGGCGTGCGCGACGTCTGGCTGCGCGGCCAGGCGCCCGACGCGCTCGAGGAGCGCATCGCGCGCCTCGGCAGCGCGCGCGACGCGGGAGCGCCGAGCCCCCGCCCCCACCGCCCCGACATCGTCGGCCGCAGCCCCGCCATGGACGAGGTGTTCGCCCTGCTCGAGCGCGCGCAGAAGACCGGCGCGACCGTCCTGCTGACGGGCGACACCGGCACCGGCAAGGAGCTGCTTGCCCGCGAGATCCACCGCGGCAGCGATCGGCGGGAGAAGAGCTTCGTCGCCGTCAACTGCGCCGCCTTCCCCGACACGCTGCTCGAGAGCGAGCTGTTCGGTCACGTGAGGGGCTCGTTCACGGGCGCCGATCGCGACAAGCAGGGCCTCTTCGAGGTCGCCGACCGCGGCACGCTCTTCCTCGACGAGGTGGGCGAGACCTCGAGCCCGTTCCAGGCCAAGCTGCTGCGCGTGCTCCAGGAGCGCGAGATCCGCCCGGTCGGCGGCACGCGGCCGCGCAAGGTGGACGTGCGACTCGTCGCCGCCACCAACCGCGACCTGCGCTTCGAGGTGAGCCGCGGCCACTTCCGCGAGGACCTCTACTACCGCCTCGCCGTCTTCCCGATCGCGGTGCCGCCGCTGCGCGCGCGGAGCGAGGACATCCTCCCGCTCGCGGAGCACTTCCTCGCGCTGCACGGGTCTCGCGAGGGCAAGCCCGGCTGCCGCTTCTCGCGCGACGCGGCGCGGCTGCTGCTCTCCTACGCCTGGCCCGGCAACGTGCGCGAGCTCGAGAACGAGGTGCAGCGCGCCCTCGCCCTCGCCGAGGCGGGCCAGACGCTGGAGCGCGACCTGCTCTCCCCCCGCCTCCAGGGCGTGATGGAGCCGATCGAGGCGACCGTCACCCCGGGCGAGACGCTGAAGGAGAGCCTCGGCCGCATCGAGGCCTGGCTGATCCGCCGCGCCCTCGAGCGCTGCGAGGGAAGGCGCGCCGAAACCGCGCGCCGACTCGGGGTGACCCGGGAAGGACTCTACAAGAAGATGAAAAGGTTCGGGATCCAATGAGCGACGGCCAGCTTGCGGGCCCGGTCCGAGTGCAGCAAGTTATGCGCATGAAGCGTACGAATCTTGTGCTAGACGAGCAGCTGCTGGAGGAGGCCACCCGGCTTTCCGGAGAGAAGACCTACTCGGCGGCGGTCACGCGGGCTCTGGAGACGTTCGTGCGCCGAGTGAAGGCGCGGCAGATCCTCGAGCTGCGGGGATCCGGCGGCTGGGAGGGCGATCTCGCAGCGATGCGGCGAGATCGCGGTCGAAAGCGACGCGCCTCTTGACCCTCGTCGACACGTCGGTCTGGATCGAGGTGTTCCGGATGCAGCGCCCGCTGGATCTCGAGCGCGCCGTGGACTTCGACGACGTCGTCACCTGCCTTCCAATCGTCCAGGAGGTGCTCCAGGGCTTCCGCGAGGAAGCCGCCTACCGGCGCGCGCGCGAAGCGATGCTCTCGCTTCCGATCGTGGAGTCGCCGCTGGATCGGGCCGTCTTCACGGAGGCCGTTGCCCTGTATCGCGGGGCCCGACGCGCCGGGCGGACGGTTCGATCCTCGGTCGATTGTCTGATCGCGGCCTGCGCGATCCGCCACGACCTCGAGGTGCTGCATCGCGACCGCGACTACGGGGCGCTCGCGGAGATCTCTCCCCTGCGCCACCGACAGCCGTGAGGCTCCCGTAGCGCCGCGCCGCGGGGGCGTTGCTTCGCCCGATCGAGGCGTGGCAGCCCCCGCGTCCTGATGCACGCCGCCGGCTGGTATGCTGGAGACCTCGCAGTGCGCCTCGAGGCGCAGGAGGCGAAGGAAGGAGAGACATGGAGCTCCGAGGTCGGGCCGCTCTCGTGACGGGCGCCGCGCGGGGGATCGGCCGCGGCATCGCGCTGGCGCTGGCGGATGCGGGCGTCGACGTCGTCCTCGCGGACCTCGCGGAGGGCGGCGGTGCACCGCTCACCTACGAGCTCGCCGGCCGCGCGGCCCTCGAGGCTGCCGCCAAGGAGGTGGAGCAGCGCGGCGTGCGGGCGCTGGCGCTGACCTGCGACGTGCGCCGGGCCAGCGACGCCGACGCCGCCGTGAAGCGCACGCTCGAGGTGTTCGGGCGCCTCGACCTGCTCGTGAACAACGCGGGCGTGGTGCACTTCGAGGGGCTCGCGACGTTCCCGGAGGAGCGCTGGGACCTGCTCTTCGACGTGAACGTGAAGGGCGTGTTCCTGATGTCGCGAGCGGCGATCCCGGCCCTCGTCTCCGCCAAGGGCACGATCGTGAACATCGCCTCGGTGGCGGGCAAGCGCGGCTACGCGGGGGGCACCGGCTACTGCTCGAGCAAGTTCGCCGTGGTGGGCCTCACCCAGGCGCTCGCCATGGAGCTCGCCTCGAGCGGCGTGCGCGTGAACGCCGTCTGCCCGGGGATCCTGCCCACCCACATGTGGACCGGGCACCTCGCCTCCGCGGAGCGCGGCGGCAAGGTCGCCTACGACGCGGCGATCGCGCGCATGGTTCCCCTCGGCCGGGAACAGACGCCCGAGGACATCGCCCAGGCGGTGCTCTACCTGGCGAGCGCCCCGAACGTCACCGGCATCTCCCTCGACGTCGCGGGGGGGATGGAGGTCTGGTAGCGGCCGAGTCGGCCAGAGCCGAGGACGCCGTGGCGCAGCCCGACCCGATGGAGCCGTGGCGCAGCGATTCCTTCCTGCGCGGCGCCGAGCATTGGAACCGCCGCGCCTTCTGGGAGGCGCACGAGGCCTGGGAGGAGCCGTGGCGGGCCGCCGGGCGCGCTTCGCCGCTCGGCCGCTTCCTCCAGGGGCTGATCCTGCTCGCCGCGGCGGGCGTGAAGCACGAGCGGGGTGCGCGCGCGACCGCGCGACGGCTCGCCGCGCGCGGCGCGCGCCGGATGCGCGCGGCCGAGGGCGTGGAGCCGCCCTTCGATGCGCCCGCCCTCGCCGCGGCGGTGGAAGCGTGGGTGGCGGGAGATGCCGCCGCGCCGCCGAAGCTGCTGCTCGGGGCGGCCGCCCGACGGGAAGCGCCGCGAAGCGGATAGCACGCTGGCAGCATGCGCGGGCTGCCGATTTGCGAAGACGCCGCGAGCGCCATAGCCTGCGCGGGCGCGCCGCGGAGACAGGAGTGGGCGACTTCGAGCGGGACACCCGGGTCGAGGGCGGCGACGGCCGCTACCGCGCGGTCCTCTCCGAGGACTGGCGGATCTGGGGGCCGAACGGCGGCTACCTCGCCGCCATCGCCCTCCGCGCGGTGGGCCGGGAGGCCGGCATCCCGCGACCGGCGAGCTTCTCCGGCCACTTCCTGTCGGTCGGGCGCTTCGACGCCGTGGAGCTCCAGGTCGAAGCGATTCGCGTGGGCAAGCGCTCGGAGTCCTTCCGCGTGCGCATGCTCCAGGACGGCAAGCCGCTGCTCGAGGCGATGGTGCGCACGGCGGCGGCCGGCGCCGGGCTCGAGCACGACGTGGCGACGATGCCCGAGGTGGAGTCTCCGGAGCGCCTCCGCAACGCGGAGCAGCTCGTCGCGGACCTCGGCCTCGCGACCGAGGCGCCCTTCCCCTTCTGGCAGAATCTCGAGGCGCGCCCCGTCTGGCCCGAGCGCTGGGCGGAGCCGCCGCAGCTGCGGGCGCCGATCTTCCGCGAGTGGCTCCGCTTCCGGCCGCGCGACACCTTCGACGATCCCTGGACCGACGCCGCCCGCTCGCTGCTGCTGATCGACACGCTGAGCTGGCCGGCGGCGGTGCAGCCCCACGGGCGCGACCACGGCTTCACCGCGCCGAACCTCGACGTCACCGCGTGGTTCCACCGCAGCGCGCCGGGCGAAGCGTGGCTGCTGGCGGACCACGCGAGCGACGTCGCCGCGGGCGGGCTGATGGGAACCACCGCGCGCATCTGGTCCCCGCGCGGCGAG
>Ga0209706_10000818_pt1 | contig 17772 bp, 14 predicted proteins | sample PPLLaktember2015_6_FD_187263 | JGI IMG/M metagenome (GOLD analysis project Ga0209706, IMG submission 187263) | Freshwater sediment microbial communities from Prairie Pothole Lake near Jamestown, North Dakota, USA - PPLs Lake P8 Core (1) Depth... | ecosystem: Environmental > Aquatic > Freshwater...
GTCCGCTGACGGTCAACGAGGCCCGGCCCCGGACCGATCGTCCCCGCACGGGCGGCGGCGGTGGCGGCAGGGGCGGCTTCGGCGGCGGCCGCGGCCGGTACTGATCGCCGATTCGGTGACATGATCGAAATCCTCTTGAATTTCGTGCGTGTCACCTGAATCGAAAGCGAATCGGCCTTATTCGAACGCCAAAGGGCGGATTTCCCGAAAGGGGCATCCGCCCTTTTTTATTTCTGGAGAGGTTTCCGGCATGCTTTTTGAATCAGCCCCCCCGATGTGCCGGGAATCTACCGTCCTCGCCATCCGGAGCGCACGGTCCTCTACCGGGTCCTGTTCCATTACTTCGACCGGTTCTTGACGGTCTACGAGAGCCGTTTTGAGAAGGAGTACGGCCATCTCCGGCCTGCCGTCAAGGAGGTCGTCGAGCGTTACCCGTGAACGCCGGGCGCAACAAGATCAAGCTGATACCGGGCATGAGGATCTGCCATCTCGTCCTCCAGGAATGCCGGGGCGCCGCGAGATACGAGGGGGCCTGGAAAGACCAGGAGCTCTGAGGCCGTCGGACGCGGCGATGCTGAGATACCGCGATAACGAGCGCCCCCTTGTTTCATTGACATCCGCTCGTATGCGGGAATAATATCGGGTCTCGATCTTTCGTTCGGGAGGGGAGGCTTATTCCCTTGGTCGGTCGGACAGTTTCCCATTACCGGGTCCTCGAGGAGCTCGGCGGCGGCGGGATGGGCGTCGTCTTTAAGGCCGAAGACACGTCGCTCGGCCGCTTTGTCGCCCTGAAGTTCCTCCCGGAAGGGATCTCCGGGGACCGGCAGGCGCTGGAGCGGTTCCAGAGGGAGGCCAAGTCGGCATCGGCCCTGAATCATCCGAACATCTGTACCATTTATGAGATCGGCCGGCATGACGGCCAGCCTTTCCTGGCCATGGAGTTCCTGGACGGGGAGACGCTGAGGCGGCGCATCACCGGCGGGCCGCTTCCGATCGACGAGATCCTTGGCCTGGGGATCCAGATCGCCGAGGCGCTGGAGGCCGCCCACGCGCGGGGGATCATCCATCGGGACGTCAAGTCCGCCAACATCTTCGTCACCAAGCGGGGAGGGGCCAAGATCCTCGACTTCGGGCTGGCCAAGCTTGCTCCTCCGCGCCGCGCCGGGGAGGGGGTCGAGACGGCCACGCGCACGGCCGGGTTCGACGAGAGCCTTCTGACGAGCCCGGGCACGACGGTCGGCACGGTCGCCTATATGTCGCCCGAGCAGGCCTTGGCTCAGGAGCTGGACGCGCGGTCCGACCTGTTCTCTTTCGGCGTCGTGCTGTACGAAATGGCCACGGGCGTCCTGCCCTTTGGCGGGGCCACGTCGGCGGCGATCTTCGACGCCATCCTGAACAAGGCCCCCGCCGCGCCCGTCCGCATCAACCCGGATCTCCCCGTCCAATTGGAGAACATCATCGACAAGGCCCTGCAAAAGGACCGCGGCCTTCGCTACCAGAGCGCTTCCGACATGAGGGCCGATCTCCAACGTCTGAAGCGCGACCGGGAATCGGCCAGACCCGCGGCCGCGGCAGGGGAGGCGCGCGAGACGATCGCGGAGCCCCGCCGGAGGCGCGGACCTGCGACATGGGCGATGGGGGCTCTCGTCGTGGCCGCGCTAGGCGTGGCCGGCTATCTGCTGTGGCCGCGCCCCCGGCCCAAGGCCACGCCGCCGGCGGGGAAGATCATGATGGCCGTTCTTCCGTTCGAGAACCTCAGCGGGGACCCGGAGCAGGAATACTTCAGCGACGGCCTGACGGAGGAGATGATCTCGCGGCTCGGCAACATGCAGCCCGAAAGGCTCGGCGTGATCGCCCGCACCTCGTCCATGCGCTACAAAGGCTCGCAGAAGCCGATCGACGAGATCGCGCGCGAACTGGGCGTGAGCTACCTCATCGAGGGAAGCGTCAGGCGCGCCGCCGGCCAGGTCCGCATCACGGCCCAGCTCATCCAGGTCAGCGACCAGACCCACCTCTGGGCCGAGAACTACGAAAAGCCGGTCGAGGACGTGTTCGCCGTCCAGAGCGAGGTGGCCGACAAGGTCGCAGCCTCCCTGGCCGTCAAGCTCCTCGCCGGGCGTCAGGGCAACCTGGCGCAGCCGGCCACGACCGACCCGGAAGCCCACGAAGCCTATCTTCGGGGGCGCTTCCATTTGGAAAAGAGGACCAAGGAGGGGCTGGAGAAGGCGGTAGGGTACTTCAAACAGGCCATCGCGCTCGATCCCGGCTATGCGCTCGCCTATACGGGATTGGCGGACAGCTATCTTGTGATGCCCTGGTTCGCCTACGTCCAGCCTCGCGAGGCATACCCCCTGGCCCGGGCGGCGGCCTTGAAGGCACTCAAGATCGATGATACGCTCGCCGAAGCCCACGCTTCTCTGGGGTACAGCCAGCACCTGGATTGGAACTGGGCGGAGGCCGCCCGCGAGTTCCAGCGGGCCCTGAACCTCAATCCGGGCTATGCGGTCGCGCATCATTGGTACAGCGGGTACCTCGCGGACATCGGACGGTTCGATGAGGCGATCGCGGAAGGCCTGCGCGCTCAGGAACTCGATCCTTATTCGCTCATCATCGTCAGGGACCTGGGATCGGCATTCTACTTTGCGCGGAGGTACGAGGAAGCGGTCAAGCAATACCGGAAGGCCTTGGAGCTAGATCCCGACTTCGCGCCTTCGCGCGCGTTTCTGGGGATGGCCTACAGCCTGCTCGGCGACCACCAACGGGCCATCGCAGAGGGTCTGGCCGCCGTCCGCCTTTCCGGGGACGCCCCCGGACGCCTCGCGGCCCTGGGCCGTATCTATGCGGCGGCGGGCCGGAAGAAGGAAGCCGAAAACGTCCTTGGTCAATTGGCGCAGCTATCTGAGACGGCCTATGTCTCGAGTTTCGACGTGGCCCTGATCTACGTTTTGCTGGGCGATAAGGAACGGGCGCTGGGCCTGTTGGGGACGGCCTTCGAAGCCCGCGATCCCGAAATGGTCCGGCTGAAACGGGATCCCTTCCTCGACGCCCTGCGCGCGGACCCCCGATTCCAGGATCTCATGCGCCGCATGAAATTCCCGGAATGAACGGCGGCCGGACCGGCGCGATCAGCGTTCCCAACGGATGTCGTGAGCGACGGCGACCCCGGCGATGGCGCCCGCCAGGAGCCGGCCCTCTTCGGCCAAGACGAAGCTGCTGAAAGGCGGGTATCTCGTCGAAGGCGAGCTTCGTCGGCGCTCCCTTCGGCGGGTCCTCGCCTTTCGAGATGTTCAGTCGGGTGCTTGACTCCGGGTTGGGCGCGAGATATCCTCCTGTTCGTGAGGGGACGGATGGATCCGGGAGTTTCCCGGTCTTAGAGCGAAGGAGGAGCCCATGCGGGTAGGCGTGATCGCGCTCTTGCTTCTCCTGCCGGCGGGCTCGAGGCCCGCGGTCTCCCGCGATGACGTAACGGTCGCGGCCGCCGTCGATGCCGGCCAAATCCGGAAGGTCGCTCCCCGCCGTCCGATCGAACGGCGTGCCTACCTGCCGGAGCCCGTCCGGGTGTCCGTGGAAGCGATCGGGCCTTCCCTCGGGCCCGAGGCCGCTCCCGTCACCATCGTCGAGTTCAGCGACTTTCAGTGTCCTTTCTGCGCCCGGGTCGTCGCCACCTTGAAGCAGGTCCGGGAGAAATACGGCGACAAGGTCCGCCTGGTCTTCCGCCAGTTCCCGCTCTCGTTCCATCCGCATGCCGCAAAGGCGGCCGAGGCCTCGCTCTGCGCCCACGAGCAGGGAAAGTTCTGGGACATGCACGAGGCCATGTTCGCCAATCAGCAGGCGCTGTACCCGGAACAGCTCAAGGCCAAGGCCGCCGAGCTGGGCCTGAACGCGGAGTCCTTCAACCAAGCCCTCGATTCCGGGAAATACGCCGGCGCCGTCGAGGCGGACCTCGCGGCCGGCCAAAGCGCCGGCGTCTCCGGCACTCCGGCCATCTTCATCAACGGTCGGTTCGTCAACGGCGCGGTCCCCCTGGAGCAGATCACGGCGATCATTGACGACGAGCTCCGGCGGAAGGGGATCGGCGGATAGATCGAGCCGTTCGCTAGGCCCGGGCATCGAATCCGGCAATTGACCCGTGCATTCCAGGCCTATCTCGGCCTGATCGAAGCCCCGGTCCGATGCGGCGCGCAGGGGGTCATCCTTGGGCCGCCAGAGACGGGGACTCGTCGATCTTCGATCCGTCCATCGGGGAGCCGGCCGCGGCCGAGGACCTCAACCGGAAGGGGCGTCTGTAAGGCCATTTCCGGACTGAACGGCAAGGACCTCAAGGGCCGTACGCTGACGGTCAACGAGGCCCGGCCCCGGACCGATCGTCCCCGCACGGGCGGCGGCGGGAGGGCGGGATCGCCCGCCTCGTGAAGTGCCTCCTCTAAAGGTTTTCTTCCCCCCGATCGTATATATAAAGAACCGCCCCGGGAGGTCCTCCGAGTCCGCCCCTTCACCGAAGGCCTCCGGCGCGGCGGCGGAGGTGTCGATGAAGATCATGGTCCCGCTGGTTCTGTCGATCCTTTGCGCCGGACTCCCGGCCGCGGCCGCGCTGGGCGCGTCGCCGGGGATCGCCCCCGGCTTGGATCTTGATCCCGTGGAGCTGGTCCGGAGCCTCGATCCCCGCGCTATGGACGGCCTCTGGCCGGGTTTCGATCCCTCCCGGCTCCCGATCGCCCTCTTCGACGGGTCGAGAACGTGGCTTCTCCATCACCCCGCCCCGCCCCCGGAGTTCGCCCGGGATCCCGGCCGGGACGGCGTGCTCGTCATGGACGGGCAGCACCCGTCCGTCGTCGCGAACTCCGGGGTCGAGATGGGGGGCGTCCGGACGGCGACCTTCGTTGTGTGGCCGGGCGCGAGCGCCGCGAACGCCCGGTGGACGATCGTCCATGAGCTGTTCCACGTCTTCTGGATGTCCCGGCATGCGAACTTCCGGCCCAACGAGATGGCCCGGTACGCTTACCCGGTAACGGAGGAGCGAGTTCTGAACCTGTGCCTGGCCGAAGAGGAAGCCCTGGCCCGGGCGCTTGAGGCCGGGAGCCCGGCCGAAGCGGCGGAGTGGGCGGCCGCGGCGCTCCTGTTCCGCCGCGAGCGGAGGCCGCTCCTGCCCGACCACCATGTTTCCGCGTTCGAGACCGGCCTCGAGATGCTGGAGGGCACTGCCTGCTCCGTGGCCAGCACTATGGCCGGAGAGCGGCCCGAAGAGACCTCCCGTAAGCTGCGCCGCGACTGGCCGGCCGACGAGATCCGGGGCCGCTTCTACCATAGCGGCGCGGCGGGCTGCCTCCTGCTCGACCGACTGCGCCCCGGTTGGAAGGCGGAGATCGACGCCGACCAGGAGCTGACGGTCGAACGTCTCCTGGACGAGACCGTCATCCGGATGAAGGCGAAAGCGGCGGAGCTCCCAGCGGAGGACCGCAAGCGCATCGCCCGCCGGGCGTCGGCGGCCGCCGCCGAGCTGACCGGCCGCCGGAAGCAGGTCCGCGACGACCTGCTCGGTCGCGACGCCGCGAAGATCGCGATCGAGGTCCCGGCCGGGGCCGAACCGTTCCGGCTTGCGAGGTTCCATCCTCTCTACCTGATGGTTCTCGACAGCCGCCAGGTCGCTCATGAAGCCTATCTCACGCTATCCCTCCCGGAAGGCTCCGTAGAGGTGGCGAACCCGTCCTTCGCGCGCAACTCGTTCGCGGGTACCGTGGCGCTGACCGAGGGCGGTGGGGCTCAGCCGCTGATGAACATCCGGAGGGTGACCGTCGTCGGCGTCCGGGGCGTGAAGGTTGACCGGAGCGGAGCGCTCGTGGTCATCGAGGGGAATGGTGTGAAGGTCTCCTTCCGGGGCGCGACGCTGACGGTCGAGGGCGAAACCTACCGCGTCAGCTGGCCGGCCGCGGCGAAATGACCTGATCGGCCCCGCGCCGAAAGGAAAAGAGATGGCCGGGAACGGCCTCTATCTCGTCTCCCACAATGAGGGGCGGCTGTTCCGGGTGAACGGCGAGGGCGGGTCGCCAAGCTTCTTGACCTGGCCGTCTTCGGCCCGAACGTGGCCGACTTCGCCAACGATCTCAAGCTGCCGACGCGGGCCGGCTATCGGACGGCAGAGGAGGAAACCGCCTTCGAGCGCCTTCGGGACGAGCGCTTCGGGATCGATCACCCACAGGATCTATGTCTTCCGCAAGATCTTCTCCATGGGCCTTCCCTTTGCCAACTCGTCGATGAGCTTGTCCAGGTAGCGGATCTCGCGCATCAAGGGCTCTTCGATGTCCTCCACCCGGAAACCGCAGATCATGCCTTTGATCGAGGTCCTCGATGGGTTCGGCTGAGGAGCTTCCGTAATGAAGGTCTCCAAGTCCGCCTGCCCTTCCAGCTGGGCCTCCAATCCCTTTTGGCTGTATCCCGTCAGCCAACGAATGATCTCATCGACTTCCGATCTGGTACGTCCTTTCTTCTCTGCCTTGGCGACATAAAGAGGATACACGCTGGCGAAGCTCATGGTATAGATCCGGGGCTTTGTCATGACGCCTATTGTACTCGATTGTCCAATGAACAGCGAAGAACCCGGCCGCCATTCCTTCTAGATCCCCTAATCTCGGCCCCTCGTCAGGAGGCCGAGCACGGCGACGAATAACGCGGCCCCGATGATCGACCAGACGATGGGGAATGGGGTACCGCCGATCTGGAGGACGAATATGAGCGGCAGCCCGAGGCTCCGGCCCAGCCACATGCCGATCAGCGCGCCGATGAAGCCCAGCGCGATCGACCCCAGGCATCCCGTGCGAGAGAAGCCGGCGAGGGATTGACCGATCGCGCCCACGATGCCTGCGACAACCAATAAGACGATAAAGTGGATGAGACTCATTGGTCTGCTCGAGTCAGGATTTCGCAGATCGTTTATGGGGAGGGGGAGGGACCTTGGCCCCCTTTTTACGGGCCTCCGACAGGCCTATCGCGATGGCCTGTTCTCTGCTCGTGACCTTCTTCCCGCTCCGGCCGCTCTTCAGTTTCCCCTCCTTGAACTCTTTGAGGACTTCTCCGACCTTTTCTTGCGCCTTCTTGCCATACCGAGCCATCTTCTTCCTCCTAAGGACCTCAGATTTCAAGTCTTGTCATCCCTATCTGCAAGCAACGTGCCAAAGAGCTTCCCGGGACCCGAGCCGGCGAGGGGCGAAATCCGGCGCTTATTCTCGCGCCGCCTTTTTCTTTTCCGGGGGATTTCTTCTATAATCGGCCCGGAAACACGCACATGGAAAAGCAAGAATGTCCCGTGTCCGGCCGCATGACAGACCTGGTCGGGAAATCGGCGTCGCTCATACCGACCCCGGCGCTGATCGTCGAGATGGCGCTCCTGGAGCGCAACCTCAGCCTGATGTCCGATTTCTTCGCCCGCCGCCAGGCCAAGCTGCGCCCGCACTTCAAATCGCACAAGTGCGTCACGATCGCGAGGCGTCAGCTCGATCATGGCAACGCTGTCGGCATCACCTGCGCCAAGGTTTCGGAGGCCGAGGTCCTGGCGGCGGGGGGGATCCGGGACATCCTCATCGCCAACGAGATCGTCGGACAGGGAAAGGTCGAGCGGGTCGCCGAGCTGGCCCGGCAATGCCGTCTCGCCGTCGCCGTGGACGACGAATCCCAGGTGCGGCAGCTCTCCGCCGCGCTGGCCGGGACAGGCGCCAGGGTCGGCGCCCTGGTCGAGGTGGACGTTGGACTAGCCCGTTGCGGCGTCCCGCCCGGCGAGCGGGCGCTTCAGATCGCCCGCGCCGCGGCGGCCGCCGCCGGTGTCGATTTCCTCGGCATCCAAGCCTACGAGGGCCACTGCATCACCGTTCTTGACCCTGAGGACAGGCGGCGCCAGGTCCTCGCTTCGATGCAGAAGGCCGTGGACACGAGGCGGCTCATCGAAGCGTCCGGCCTGCCGGTCCGGGTCCTCAGCGGCGGCGGAACGGGATCCTACGATATGACGGGCCTCATGGACGGCGTTGACGAGGTCCAAGCCGGCTCCTATGCCCTGATGGACCATTACTACGCGAAAAGGCGGCCTGAATTCGCCATCGCCCTGAGCGTCATCACGACCGTGATCTCAAGCAACGGTTCGGATCACGCCGTCCTCGACGTCGGTGTGAAGGGGGTCGGAGCCGATCTCGGCCCTCCCGTCCTGGCGGACCGGCCGGAGGACGCGATCTCGCGCTTCGAATCGGAGGAACACGCCTCCGTCAGGGTCGGCGGCCGCCCGCTCGAGGTCGGGGACAGGGTCAGGCTGTTCCCGTCGCACGGCTGCACGACCTGCAACCTGCACAGGCGCATTTTCGCCGTTCGGGACGGGATCGTCGAGGACGTTTGGGCGATCGAAGGCAGCGGATGCCTGGATTAGGGGAAAGCCGGGCGCCTCATGAAGGACGAGTGCCAGGCCGGGGTTCAACCGGGCCGCAGTTAGCCCCCGTTACACAAATCTGAGCGGGCGCGGGCCGCGATGCGCTTCGCGCCTTGACTCTCCTCCACGGCCGGGATATTCTTTTTTGCGACAGGAAGGGCTGTTTCCGATTTGAACGTCTTCAGAAACACATGGAAAATTAGCGGCCTAGCCGGGATACTGTTTGTCGCCATTTCGTTTGTCGCATCGGGCATAAATAAACTGCCACCCGTATACAGTGCTGCTCATGCAGAGTATGGACTCTGGTTCGCGGAGAACGGGCCACGGTACCGTTTCGGCCATTTCCTGGCGGGAATGGCTTTCCTGCTGTTTTACCTCCCGTTTTATGCAGGACTGTGCGAACGACTTCGCGAAGCGGAAGGACGGCCGGCCATATGGACCAGGGTCACTTGGGCCGGGGCTATCATGTCGCCGGTAATAGGCACTATAGCCGGCACCTTCATTACATCACTGGCCTTGCTCGGCGGGGAGGCATCTCCCGGCCAGGCCCAGTTCGGGATGGCAGCATATTTCTATGCCTTTACGGTATCGGGAGCGTTCGGCGGAGTGGCTATGACCGGGGCGGCGGTCATTATCCTGCGAACCGGCGTCTTTGCCCGGTGGACGGGCTGGGTGGGACTGATGGCCGGTACTGCCGCAATAGTCAGCATCGCGACACTGTTACAGAATGACCCTGCCGGATCCTTCGCGGCCATCAACGGATTTGCCTGGCTCGCATATTTCCTGTGGATCGCGGTCCTTTCAGTGGCCATGCTCCGCATTCCCAGATCGGCGATCTGATCGTCGGGCGGGGCCACAGAGGTGCTCCGGAGAGCTACCGTCCGGCCTTCCCGCCGGGGCCGTCGACGGTGAAGGCCCACGCGTTGTCTTCGTTCCTGTTCACGTGAACGCGGAAGACGCGGCTCCGGCCGTCCAAAAGGGCCAAGGTGATCTCGTATTCCCCGAAGAACCCCCGGAAGGCGATCGCCCCCTGGCCGTCCGTCGTCACCGAGAGGCGGGTCCTCCAGGTCTCGTTGACGAGCTTGTCCAGCATCGTGTAGACCGGCTTCGGCTCCAGGGCCGCGTCGACGAGCCCTCCCCCAGGGAGCCAGCTGTTGCGGTCGGACAACCCCCACCAGTTGACCGAGACCACGGCCGGATGCCCGAAGCACAGCCTGAGGAATTGCCCGGTGAACTCCGCCTGGGCCTCGGGGGTCCATTGACCGGTCCGCCAGCCCCCCGTGATGCCGACGCCCGACGACTGAGGATGGAATTCCGTGATATGGATCGGGAATCCCAATTCGCCGCCGTAGAGGTCGAAGGTCTTCCACACTTCGACCGGAGAGAACCATTCCTGCCGCGGCTCATGGGCTTGGATGCCGATCCCGTCGAGCGGGGCCTTCCTTTTCTTGAGCTCGGTCAACAGGTCCGCATACCGCTTCCGGACCTTTTCGTCCGCCAGGGTCCGGTATTCGTTGATGAGCAGGGTCGCCTTCGGGTTGCCCCGCCGGGCCCACCGCAGCGCCTGTTCCACATAGTCGGCGACGAGGGGGACGGGCTCGGCGATCTCCCAATCGATCGGGTGGCGGAAATTCTCGATCTTGTGCTTCCACGTCCTCACATTGACGGGCTCATTGACCACGTCCCAGAGATCGATCATGTCCCGGAACCCGGCGGTGATGCCGACGACGCGGTTCTCGAGGAGCCTTTCCGTTTCCGCGGGCGCGTACTCCGCCAGCCAGGGGGGCATCCCGGAGACAGTGGCCCAGACGAGCGGATGACCCTTGGGGGTGATGCCGTTGGCCTTGCACCAGTCGATCGTCCCGAGCAGGCGCTCCCACCGGGTGAATCCCTGGCGCGGCTCGTAGCCGGGCCAGTAGAACGGGAAAACGGCCAGGTTGAAGACCTTCCGGAACCGCGCCTTGAAGAGCTCTTCGTTGAAGGCGTCCCCGTCGCCGACGAGGTCGAAGACGATGCACCCGAGCAGGAAATCATGGGTCTTCTGCCGGATAATGACCTTGGCGCCCGTGACCGCCCGGCCGTCGCCGGTCTTGAAGCGGACGGTCACATCCCCTTTCCGGTATCTCTCGATGTTGGCTTCCGCCTGTTTCATCATCTCGGCCTCGGTTTGTCGAACGTCCTGAGCCTGCCCCTTCGAGGGGAGCAGGCAGAGGCTGGCCAGGACGAGCCAAGCAAGCGACGTTCTCATAACACGACCTCCTTTGGGCCCATTATCGGACCCTTCTGGCCGCCTCGGCCCGGGCCTCGGCCAGCACGTCCGCGATGAGGACCGGCCGTCCGCCCTGGGCTTTGCTCCGATCGGCGGCGCTCATGAAGGCGTAGATCTCGATCGTCTCGTCAGCGGAGACCGGCGGCCGGCCGGTGGAGAAGAACCGGGCGATCGCCTTCAGCATCGGCGCGTAGTCGCTGCCCATCGGCAGGCAGACGATCTTCTTTTCGGCGAAGACCGTGCCGCCGTAGCTGTGTTCGCTCGAGCGCAGCCCCCGGACCGTCCCGATGCGACCGCCCGCCCATTGGCCGACGCAAAACTCTGTGTCCTCCGTCCGGAAGCGGCTCACCGACAGGCAGCCGGGCCCCATGAGGGCGTAGAGGATCTCGACGCCGTGGATGCCGTACCAGTAGAGGTCGGGGTGGGTCGGCTCCAGAGCGGCCCAGCTGAAGGCGTCGGCGCCCTCGACCGTTCCCTGGACCCCGTCGCGGAGCTCCAGGGCCCCCGGGATCCAGCGGAGGGACGACGCGCTGAACAGGGGGACGTCCTTCGCCCGGGCCGCTTCGAAGAGCGCGATGACGTCCGCGAGCGAGGCGGCCATCGGCTTGTCGACGTAGAGCGGTTTGCCGGCCGCGATGACCGGCAGGGCCTGTTCGAGGTGGACGCGGCCGTCGTTCGTCGTGAGCAGGACGGCATCGACCTTCCCGACGAGGGCCGCGATCGAATCGACGATCTCGATCCCCATGTCTCGCATCTCCCGCACATACCCGGCCACCCGAGAGGTGCTGGCCTCGATGTCCGGGCTTCCCTGGGGGAAGGCGGCCACAACGCGGTAGCCCCCGAAGTCTTCGGCCGGGGCGTCCGGGGCGTTGAAGATGCGGGTGAAGGCCGGCGCGTGCGAGGTGTCGAGGCCGATGATGCCGATCCGCTTCCCCGGGGCTGCCGTGCTGATCAAGTCCGCCGTCCTGGCGCCGGCCGAGAGGATGAGGGCGAGCGCCGCGATACCCGAGACCCCCACAAGGGCCCGGATCGGCCCGCCCACCGTGTTACGCTTTCGTGACATGGCGGTCCTCCTTAGCTGATCCACGCCCACTGTAATGGAATCCCGGACCTGAATCAATTCGAGCCGGCGGGACGTCCGGGCCGGCCCGATCGTGGCGCCGATGGTTTTGCCCCTTGAAATTTGACTTCCACACCGGGGCTAGATATCTTTTTCTCTGGGCCAATCCCTATCATTGAGGAAACACAAGCCATGAGATCCCGCTCTCTGTTGATGTTGCTCGTCGTGTGCTGTCTGGCGCCCAGGTTCATGGGAGCGGACGACGCCGCATTCGACTCGAACGGAGTGAAGATCCGGTATGTCACGGAAGGCAAGGGCGTCCCCATCGTCCTCATCCACGGCTGGATGGCTGATTCCGGCATGTGGGGCCGGGACCGGTCCGGCAACACCAAGCTCAACGCCGCCGGCGCGAGCGGGTTCCAGTTGATCGCCCTGGATTGCCGGGGTCACGGCCAAAGCGATAAGCCGCACGACCCGAAGATGTACGGCCCCGAAATGGCCGCCGACGTGGTGCGCCTGCTCGACCATCTCAAGATCAAGAAGGCCCACCTGGTCGGTTATTCGAGCGGGGCGTTCATCGCCGGCAAGGTAGCCGCGACCCACCCCAAGCGCGTCCTCAGCGTCGTCTATGCCGGGCAAGCCCCCCTCGTCGCGGGGACCCAAGCGCCCCAATCCTCTGAAGTCGAGGTCTTTGCCAAAGCGGTGGACGAGGGCAAGGACCTGGGATCCTACCTCATCGCGGTGACGCCTTCGGGCAAGCCGAAGCCGAACGAGGCCCTGGCGAGCGGGCTCGCCAAGATCATGTTCGCCGGCAAGGATGTCAAAGCGTTCGCGGCGGCCGGCCGCAGCTTCCCGAAGCTGGAGGTGACCCGAAAACAGATGAGGAAATCCAAGGCCCCGGTCCTATTCATCCACGGCGGGAACGAATCCGCCTATGTGCGGGAACGGGTCGCGGCCGTCCGAAAGCTGCTCGGACGCGGCGAGCTCAAGATCGTCGCGGGCGGGGACCACATGACCACGCTCACCAAGCCGGAGTTCTCGTCCGCGGTCATCGAGTTCCTGCGCTCCGGCAAGCTGAAATAGGCCCGCGGTCGCGGCCGGCGCTGATCCCGAGGTGACAGCTGGGGACATGTACCCGGTACGTGTCCCCAATCCTCGGCTTCACCCGGGAGGCGAAACTCGACGAAGGCCGCCTGTGGCCGACCGCCTTCGCGCTGGACCATCCGGGCTACTTGGTCTTGATCATCCCGGTCTTGTAGGCGAACCAGCCCGCCGCACCGATCGCGCCGCCGATGCCGCCCTCCAGGATGATCCGGATAATAGAGCCGAAGCCCCAGCGATAGGCCAGGCCGACGATGCCGGAGAAGCGGACGCTGATGGCGATCCAGGTGACGACGGCGTAGACCAGGCCGACGACCGCGCCCAGGATAGCCCCGTTGACGATGACGTCGAGGATCGGCGGCTTGGCTCCCGATTTCAAGACCTGATCCGCGTACCAGTACCCGGCGAAGGCGGCGATGACCCAGAAGAGGATCCCCAGGATGCCGCCCAGGGCCCCGAGCAGCCACAGTGCGCCGCCGATGGCCGCCGCGATGACGGGGATCTTTCCGGCCTTCAACAGGTTCGTCTTGTCGATCTTGATCTGAGTCTGTTCTTCTGGCATAACCCCCTCCTCTTCTCTCGAGATGCCTACTATTTTCCACAAAGGTATGGCCGAAATCAACTCCTTCCTCGCGGGTTGACTTTCGGCCCCTGAAAAGGCTACGCTCTTCCTATCGAACAGCATAGATAAGGGATGAGGCCGAACCTGATCCGCGCCGGCTCCTGAGCGTTCTGTCCTTGTGATCCGCCTATCGCGGTCGTTCCGGCCTCGAAGGAGGGAACCGTGTCCGTGCGCCCCTTGGCGATCGCAAGGCTTTCCACCCTCGTCATTCTCGCTTCCGTCGCCCTTTCCACCTCGGCCCAGGCCCAGGGGAGCGCCGCCGACAAGGAGCGGCGGTCCAACAAGGCGGCCCGGGTCGCCGTGACCGCGTCGGGATTCGAACAGCGGGTCGACTCCAAGTCCGCCCCGGCCGGCCAGTCCTATTTCGTCCTCGAGACCGAGTGGACGAACATCCATCCCAAACAGAAGGTCAGCAAAGATCAGCTCGAGGGCAAGCCGGACAGGACGATGGGCGCCGGCGGGCTCCTGACCGGCGGCAAGCCCGGGAAGAAGGTCGAGTACGTCGACGCCGATGTCGCCTACCTCGTGCCCTCCTTCTTCGACCACGCCTATCTCCTGGCCGACGGCGCCAGCTACGCCCTCGACCCCCTGACCGAGAAGGTCGCGGGCGGCCACGGGCTCAAGAAGGAATTCGCCCTGCCCAAGCTGGGGGACGCCAAGAAGGTCCTCTTCGTCTACCTCGTCCCGGCGGGCTCCAAGAACGTCGCCTTCCAGTTCTTCGATTACTCCTACGGCCATATCCTCATCCCGCTCGCGGGCGACCTGAAGCTCGCGGCCGGCGCCGGGGCGGCCGCGCCCAAGGGGCTCGGCTCGCTCAAGGACGAATATATCGAGCTCGCCGCCACCGCCGTCGATTTCAGGTCCGCCTATAAGGATGAGAATGCTCCCGAGGGCTGGCGTTACGCCGTGATCAAGCTCAACGGCAAGAGCCTGTCCAAGGGCAACATCGTCCAGGTCGAGCCCACGGAGTACATCTGGCTGGCCACGGGGGGCGGGCACATCTACTACAGCTGCGGCGGATCGACGACCGACGAGGGCTTCATCCGGTTCACGCCGGAGTTTGCCCAAGGGCAGGAGGTGGCCTTCGTCGTGCCCGCGGCCGAGAAGGAATTCAGTCTGGGCCTGCGCGTCGAGAACCGGGTCTACGCCATGGCTCTCACCGTCCCGCCGGCCGCCGGGCCGACCTCCGAGCCGAAGGCCGTTCACAAGGACGGCCGGACGCTGGAGATCATGCTCTTCGGCGCCCGCCGCGAGAAGGGGCTGATCATCCTGGACCTGGGCATTCGCTCGCTCGTGGAGAGCGGCGCCGAGATCCAGGCCGAGGCCCAGTTCATCCTCAAGGCGGGGGGCGAGGACGTCCCTTGCGACGAGGAAGCCACGGGCGCGCTGGCCCACCGTCCGCCGACGCCGTTCACGGTCCCGCCGCGGACGTTCGTCCGCTTCGAGCTGGCCTACGCGGCTGAGGCCGCCCCGGAAGCGCTTTACTATCGGGGCTACGAGAGCGAGAAGACGTTCAGCCTCGCCGGCGTGAAGTAGCCAAAGGAGAGGAGATGATGAAAAAGATCGTGGTGGTCTTTTTGGCGGCCGCGATCGTTCTGACGGCCGCCGCTTGCTCCAAGAAGAAAGCGGGGACCTCCGAGACGGCCGCCCCGGCCGGCGAGCCGGAAGCGGCCCGCGTCGAGACCGTCGAAGAGGGAGCTGAGGCCGCCTCCGCCTCGGAGTCCCGCGCCGGCCTGCCCTCGGACGCGGCTTGGCAGGAAGCGTTCAAGTTCGTCCGCGACGCCATCCGGACCGAGCCGTCGCGCTATCCGTTGAAGACTCCGGACGGCGTGGAGTGGGGCCGGAGCGCCAATCCGCTGGAAAAATCCCTTTTCCTGGCCCGTCTGCTGAAGGAGAAGGGAATGACCGTCGAGATCGCCGAGGGCGAGCTCGACGACGCGGCGGCGAAGTCGCTTCTCAACGCGGTCTTTCCCGCGGCCCAGGGAGTGAGCTATAAAAGCGGAACGCCCGTCTCCGACCCCGCCGAGGACCGGAGCCTCGTCGCCGCGGTCAAGCGCCACTTCTGGGTCCGGATCGAGGACGGGGACGGCTGGCTCGATCTCGATCCGAGCTTCCCCTCGGCCGAGCCCGGCAAGGCCTTCGCCGAGCTCGGGGGATCGTACGATCCGGCCGACGAAGCCCTGGCGGTGAAGGTCAGCCTGTCGGTCAGGCGGGGCGAAGGCGATTCCGGAGACCCGGAGCCCGTTCTCGCGTGGGAGGGAACGCTGGCCGAGGTAGCCAATAAGGCCGTCTCGCTCGCGGTCATGACAGAATACCGCGATGGCGAAGAGGCCGTTCTCAAGGCTTCTCTTTCGGCCGGGGAAGACAGCCTGGCCGGGGGCGAGGTCGCCGCGGGGGAAGCGTCCGAGACCCGCCTCAACCTCGGGATCAAGTTCGAGAGCCTGGGAGATGTCGTTTCGGACGTCGAGCGCGCTCTCAATGAAACGGCGGACCGGGCCGAGGCGCCGCTCTTCCAGAGGCACGCCCTCCTGATCACCGGGGACAGGATCCCGGCCGCGGCTTGGCAGGAGGACCTCCGGAGGATCTCCGCAGAGGAAGCCCGAAGCGAGGCCAAGGCCCAGGCCGACGATATCCGGGCTGCCCTCAAGGCGAAGAAGGCCACGGCCAAGACCCTGTCGTCAGGCGTCGATCTCGAAGCCAAGCTGGGGCGCGACCTCGGTCATCTTGTGAACATGATCTTCGCCTCGACCTCGGACGACCAGGCTGAAAAGATCGGCGCCGCTCTTTTCGTCGCCAGCTGGTTCGCCGTGCCGCGGGTCCTCATCACGTCCTTCGGCGGCGGCGAGAAGGCGACGGAGGCGACGATCGACCTGAGGCAGGACCGGGTCGAGTCGGTGGCGCTCCCCGGCGCGGCCTGGGGAATGAGCCAGGCCTTCCAGTACGGCCGGGGCGTCATGGAATCGATCCTCGAGGGCAGGCTCCTGACCATCCTCACCGAAAAGCCGGCCCTGACCACGGCCTTCATCATGGAAGAGGCGGCCCGCAAAAAGATCGACATCAGGATGTTCTCGTCCCGTGAAGCGGATAAGCTGAGGACGCTCGGCCCGCCGAAGGACGTCCAGGCCAGGATCGTCGCGGCCCTCGAGAAGGGACGGATCATCATGGTGCCCGCACAGGGCATCTCCTGGCAAGGACGGACGCGCTGGGGCTGGTGGGAGGTCGATCCGCGGACGCGGGAGACCATCGGGGTCCTCGACACCGGGCTCCATCAAGCCATGATGCAGCGGACGATCCTCGAGGCCGAGGGGCCGATGCAATCGAGGATGGGGGCCGTGCTCGGGGCCATGGTCGGCGCCATCGACACGTATTGGGTCCTCATGGCCATGGTCCTCAAGCACGGCGAGCTGACCAAGGAGGCCCTCGAGGAGGCCAAGGCCTACATGAAGGAGATCCAGGCGGTCGTGTGCCCGGAGTTCGAAAGGTCGATCACCGTCGAGGCCAGCGTCACCGTCGTCGATATCGAGGACTGCTACAAGTACGACTACGAGATCTTCAAGGCCGAGGCCGGGGTCAAGATCAGCCAGGGGTGGTGCGAGCAGTTCGCCAAGGGCTTCGCCTGCGCCTCGACCTCGATCCTCAATTACCTGATCAGCCAGGCCGGAGATTAGAGGGACCGATCGAAAGTCCACAAACACGGAGGATGCCGTCATGAGAATCACCCCGCCGAGAACCCTGTGTGTCCTGGCGATGGCCGCCCTCATCGCGACCGCGCTCACGGCCCAGGAGATCGTCGAGAAGGAGCCGAACAACGCCCCGGCCCAAGCCCTGGTCATCCCGCTCGGGAGCGTCGTCAACGGATTCGCCAACGAGGACGAGGACGACGACTGGTACGCCCTGACCGTCCCCGCGCCGGGGCTGGACGCCCTATGTTTCGACTTGAGCGGCGTCGGGGGCGTCAACATCGTGCTGCGGTTCTGCGACGCGTCGGGCAAGATCCTTTCGGACATGGACTGCTTCGGGTCGGATGACCCGGAGTCCCTCGTCCGCGTGAGACAGGCGCCGGGCAAGTTCCTGATCAACGTTCATACGGATCGGGGGGAGGACACCGAGCATCCTTACAAGCTCAAGGTCGCCAAGTACGACCGGCCGCCGGCCGCCACCGAAGAGGTGCGCCGGGCCCTGGCCAAGGCGCTCGACTTCCTCGCCTCCACCCAGCAGGAGGATGGCTCCTGGCCCAGCCACGAGATCGCCGGCGCCGGTCTGTCCATCATGTCCTTCATCGGCGGCGATTGCGCCGGCAAGGACCACTCGGCGAA